>Ga0247823_10001666_pt1 | contig 18413 bp, 17 predicted proteins | sample 13C_PalmiticAcid_2_FD_192426 | JGI IMG/M metagenome (GOLD analysis project Ga0247823, IMG submission 192426) | Soil microbial communities from agricultural site in Penn Yan, New York, United States - 13C_PalmiticAcid_Day30 | ecosystem: Environmental > Terrestrial > Soil > Agricultural land... | reverse complement strand
ACTCGTGCCCGTCGCACGCTGCCAATCCCGGCCGACGAACAACCGTCCCGCCCCTCCGCCGACCTCCGCCATCCCCATCACCCGTCGGCACCAGCGTCACCGCCGGGTTCGGCCACCGCAGGCTCCGGCTCGGCTGGAGCGTTCGGGTCGCCGATCGTGGCGACGGCCGTCGCGGCTTCAGGGCCATCCTCAAGCAGGACGCGGAAACCGTCCTCGTCCAGGACCGGCACCTTCAGCTGGACGGCCTTGTCGTACTTCGACCCTGGGGCGTCGCCGACGACCACGAACGCCGACTTCTTCGACACCGAGCCGGACGCCTTGCCGCCGCGGGCGATGATCGATTCCTTGGCCTCGTCGCGGGAGTACGTCGCCAGGCTGCCGGTGACGACGATCGACAACCCCTCCAACGTGCGCGGCGTCGACTCGTCGCGTTCCTCGGCCATGCGGACGCCCGCCGCACGCCACTTCTCGACGACCTCGCGGTGCCAGTCGACCTCGAACCATTCGCGGACCGAGGTGGCGATGGTCGGCCCGACGCCTTCCGCGTCGGCCAGTTCCTGTTCGCTCGCGGTCGCGATGGCCTCAATGGAGCCGAACTCGCGGGCCAGAGCCTGCGCGGCGGTCGGGCCGACGTGCCGGATCGAGAGACCGACCAGGACCTTCCACAGTGGACGGTCTTTGGCGGAGTCGAGGTTCGCGACCAGCTTGCGGCCGTTGGCCGACAGCTCACCCGCCTTGGTGCGGAACAGCTCGACCTGCGCCAGCGCCTCCTCGTCGAGGGAGAAGACGTCGCCCTCGTCGCTGATCGCCCCGGAGGCGAGGAGGGCCGCGGCGGCCTCGTAGCCGAGTACCTCGATGTCGAACGCGCCGCGCCCGGCGAGGTGGAACAGGCGTTCACGCAGTTGGGCGGGACACGATCGCGAATTGGGGCAGCGGATGTCGGCGTCGCCCTCTTTCTCGTACGCCAGCGTCGTCCCACAGACCGGGCACTCGGTCGGCATCTCGAACTCGCGCGCGTCGGCGGGCCGGGCCTCGATCACCGGGCCGAGCACCTCCGGGATCACATCCCCCGCCTTGCGGATGACCACCCGGTCGCCGATCAGCACACCCTTGCGCTTGACCTCAGAGGCGTTGTGCAGCGTCGCCATCTCGACCGTCGAACCAGCCACCTTCACCGGCTCCATCACGGCGAACGGCGTCACCCGGCCGGTGCGGCCCACATTCACCCTGATGTCGATCAGGATGGTCGTGGCCTCCTCCGGCGGGTACTTGTAGGCGATCGCCCACCTCGGCGCGCGGGATGTCGTGCCGAGCCTGCGTTGCAGGACCACTTCGTCGACCTTGATCACGATGCCGTCGATCTCGTGGTCGGCGTCGTGGCGGTGTTCGCCCCAGTACTTGATGTGATCGGCGAGCTTGTCGGCCGTGTCGAGCACCTTCGTGTGCCGCGACACCGGCAGGCCCCAAGCCTCCAGCGCCCGGTACGCCTCGGACTGGGCGGCGGGCTCGAAGCCGTCCCGCCTGCCAAGGCCGTGGCAGATCATCCGCAGCGGGCGGCTCGCGGTGACCTTCGGGTCCTTCTGCCGCAGCGACCCGGCGGCGGTGTTGCGGGGGTTGGCGAACGGCGGCTTGCCCGCCTCCACCAGCCGGGCGTTGAGCTCGGTGAAGTCCTCGACCTTGAAGAACACCTCCCCTCGCACCTCAACCAGCGCGGGCACGGGGAACTCGGCGGTCGCGGTGAGCCGGTCGGGCACGTCGCGCATGGTGCGGACGTTGAGCGTGACGTCCTCCCCGGTGCGGCCGTCGCCTCTGGTCAGCGCGCGCGTCAGCCTGCCGTTCTCGTAGAGCAGGTTGATCGCCAGGCCGTCGATCTTCAGCTCGCACAGGAAGTGCGCGGCCGACCCGACTTCCTTCTCGACCCGGTCGACCCACGCGCCGAGCTCGTCGGAGTCGAACGCGTTGTCCAGGCTGAGCATCCGCTCCAGGTGGTCGACCGCGCGGAACTCGGTGGAGAAGGTGCCGCCGACCCGCTGACTCGGCGACTCCGGGGTGACCAGCGACGGGTGCCGTTCCTCGATCGCCTCCAGCTCACGCAGCAGAACGTCGAACTCGCCGTCGGAGATCGTCGGCGACGACAGGACGTAATAGCGGAACTGGTGGCCGAGGAGCTCCTCGGCGAGCTCGGCGTGGCGCTCGCGCTCGGCGGCGGGCACGTCCTCGACACCCTCGACGGCGGCCGTCCTGGGCTCCTGTGGGAGATCCTCGTCAACACTGGTCACATGTCAAAGAGTAGCCAGGACCACCGACATCGGGTGAGATCAGCGGGCGAGCCTGTGGATAAGTTCGCGCAGCTCCAGTAGGCCGATACCGTCGGTAGAGGCTGTCGTCGCGGTCTCCACCCGACGCAGGCGCTCCCCCGCCAGGCGCTCACCCAGCGTGGCGTCCAACGGCAGGAACGTCAGCGCGGTGCGCGCCTCAGGCGCGAGTTCGGCCAGCAGCGGGTGGTACACGGCGACGTCGACCACGCCATCCGCCTCGTCGACCAGGGCGACCACGCGCACATCCGCCAGCCCCAGCCGATGCGGCCCCAAGTTGACCATGACCTCCGTCGGATCCGGGACGGCGGGGACGGAGTCGTGGAACTCCCACAGGGGCGTGTCGGCGGGCGCAAGCGCTTTCCACTCATCGGTGAACGGCCGCAGCGCCGGGTCCTCCTGGCCGCTCACCACGAACGCGTAGATCGACCGGATTCCGCGCTCCAGCGAGAAGTGCAGGTCGGGGTGCAGCGCGGCGACCAGCTCGCACAGCTGGTTCTCGACGCGCTGAGGCTCAGCCTCACCGAGCGCCGTGGCGATCTCGGGCAGCATCGCCTGCCAGTCGCACCAGAACTGCTCCGCCAGTGCCCGCGGGTCAGGCGGATCGACCTCGGTGGGCCGCCCGCCGAACCAGCGCGCTAACCGCCCGCCACGGACGGGATCACCTGGATCTCGGCGTCGGCCGCCACCGGCGCGTCCGCCCCGCCCAGATACCGGCATTCCTCACCGTCCACATAGAAGTTCACGTACCGCCGTAAGCCGCGGCTCTCGTCGCGTAGTCGTCGTCCGAGCGCCGGATAGCGTTCGGAGACCGCGTCGAGAACGTCAGCCAGGGTAGCGGGCGCCGGTGCCTGGACTTCCAGCTTCGCCTGACCGTCCGCGATGGCACGCAGCACGCCGGGCAGCAGCACGGTGACCGGCATCAGATCACCGCGGCCCGCACCGAGAGCACGTCCGGCAGGTGCGCCGCCACGAGCGTCCAGCTCTCGCCCTCATCGCGGCTGGCATAGACCTCACCGGACCGGGCGCCGAAGTAGACGCCCGCCGGGTCGGCGTCGTCCACACACATCGCGTCGCGCATCACCGCGGTCCAGAAACCCTCGGCGGGCAGGCCGTTGGCCAGCGCCGTCCACGTCGCCCCGGCGTCGTCGCTGCGGTAGACGCGGCAGCGGCCGTCGGGCGGGAAACGCATCGCGTCGGCCGTCAGGGGGAAGGTGTAGATCGTCTCCGGGCGGTGCGGGTGCACGACCATCGGGAAGCCGAAGTCGCTTGGCAGACCGTCCGCGATGGACTTCCACGTGTGCGCGCCGTCGTCACTGCGGTAGACGCCGTGGTGGTTCTGGGCGAAGAACTGGTCAGGCCGGTCGGGGTGCTGGGCGATCTTGTGCACGCACTGGCCGAACTCGGGGAACGGGTCGGGCAGGAAGTACGCCTTGATGCCCTCGTTGCTGGCCGAGAACGACTCACCGCCGTCAGTGCTGACGTAGACGCCGCCGGTGGACATTGCCACAGTGACCCGACTCGCGTCGCTCGGGTGCGGGATCACCGAGTGCACGGCCATGCCGCCGAAGCCCGGGGTCCACCGCTCACGGTGCGGGTGGTCCCACAGGCCGCGGACCAGCTCATAGTTCTTTCCGCCGTCGGTCGACTTGAACAGCGCCGACGGCTCGACTCCCGCGTAGACCAGGTCCGGCTCACTGTCCGGGCCCGGCGCGAGCTGCCAGACCCTGGCCAGCGCCGTGTCGGTGTCCTCGGGGAACGCGACCGGCGCGTGGTCGGGTTCCGACCAGGTCGCGCCGAGATCGTCGCTGACGGCGACGCTCGGCCCCCAGTGCTCCGACGTGACCGCGGCGAGCAGGCGCGGGGTGTCCCGGCGAGTGTCGATCGCGACGGCGTAGACGTCGGTCATCGGGTGGTGCGGCCCGGTGACCTCCCAGTCGGCACCGGAGTTCGTCGCGAGGAACAGACCTTTGCGCGTCCCGATCGCGAGCAGCACCTTCTGCGTCATCTCTGCCTCCCGTGAAAAGTGACGGCAGCCACGTTACGCCGGGGCACCGACAGATTCGCGCCGATCTACCAGGACTCGGGCGGCTCCACAAAGGCCTTGCCCAGGTCACGGGTCAGTGCCATGGCCCGACGCGCCCACCTCGCCGACGCGCCCGCCAGCCCACAGGTGGGGGTCGCGACCGCGTGCGTGCCAAGGATCTCGCGCGGGAATCCGAGCCGGTCGACGAGCCGCAGCGCCGGGTCGGCCAGGTCCCGCAACGTCGGCAGCCTGCCGGGGTCGGTACTAGGCAGCAGCCCTAGGAACAACGTCACGCCGGAGTCCCACGTCTCGCCGATCTCGTCGGAAAGCGCCGCGGGCACGTTCTCGAGCAGCGTCGCGTCGATCGCCAGGGCACCCGCCCCGGCCTCGCGCAGCAGAGCGACCGGCGGCCGGGGGGCGCAGCAGTGGACGATCACCGGCTGACCGGTCGCGGTCCGCGCGGCATCGATCACGGCGGCCAGTGTGTCGCGGGCGTCCGGCTCGGGCACGGCGGGAACCATGCCGAATCCGGACGGGGTCGGCAGCGCGCCCGCCAGGACGGTGGGCAGGCCCGGTTCGTCGAGCTGGACGACCACGTTCGCGCCGGTCCGGCGCCTGACCTCACTGACGTGCTCGCGCAGACCCTCCGACAGCGACTCGGTGAACTCCCGCCGCGCGCCGCGATCGGTCAGCACCCGGTGCCCGCGCGGCAGCTCGATCCCCGACATCAGCGTCCACGGGCCGGTGACCTGCACTTTCATGGCGGCGGGGGCGGCACCCGCGCGACCGACCGCCTCCTCGATCGCGTCGAGGTCGCGGCGCAGGTGGTCGACGCCGCGACGGTGGTCGATGCCGGGGCGCGCGGTCACCCGGTAGCCCGACGGCACGAATTCCACAGCCAGGTCGACCAGCAGCGCGGCGGTCCGGCCGATCATGTCCGCGCCGAGGCCACGGGCCGGGAGTTCGGGCAGGTACGGGAGGTCGGGCAGTTCGCCGAGGACGACTGTGGCGGCCTCCAGCGCGTCGTCGCCGGGCAGCGATCCGATTCCGGTGGCGGATCCGGGCGGCCAGGGTGGGTTCGTCACCCGTGCAGTCTGGATGATCCGGCTCGCCGACCGCACATCCGGTTAGCATGACTCGTGGACCACCGTGACGTCATCGCCGCCGCCGACCGCATCGCGCCCTACGTCCGTCGCACCCCTCTGCTTCGTTCCGAAGTGGACGGTCGACCGCTGGTCATGAAGCTGGAACACCTGCAGCGGACCGGCTCCTTCAAGTTCCGCGGCGCGCTCAACGCGCTACTCGGCGGCGATCGGCCGGACACGGTGGTCACCGCGTCGGGTGGCAACCACGGCCTCGCGGTCGCCACGGCGGCTCGGGTGCTCGGCATCCCCGCGACCGTCTACGTCCCGCGCACGGCGCCGCAGGCGAAGATTCGCCGAATCGAGGCTGCTGGGGCGAAGCTAGTCCAACTCGGAGAGTCCTATGGCGAGGCCAGCGCAGCGGCCTTGGCCGACGCAGAGGGCTCTAACGCTCTCTATCTGCCCGCCTACGACCACCCACTGGTTATCGCGGGTCAGGGGACGTGCGCGGCCGAGGTGGTCGCGGAGGCGCCGGACGTCGACACGATGGTGGTCGCGGTCGGCGGTGGCGGGCTCGCCGCTGGGACCGTTCTCGGCGGACAGCTGCCGGTCGTCGCGGTCGAGCCCGAGAACTGCCAGGCGATGCGCGACGCGCTCGCCGCTGGTCATCCGGTCGACTCGGCGGTCGACTCGGTCGCCGCGTCAGCGCTCGGCGCGACACGGGCCGGTGACCTGACCTTCAGTGTGCTGCGGGCGGCCGGAGCGGCGTCGGTGCTGGTCAGCGACGCGGAACTGCTCGCGGCCAGGGACCGGCTGTGGGACGAGTTCCGGCTGGCCGTCGAACCCGCCGCGGCTGTGCCGTTCGCCGCGTGGCTCGCCGGGCGGGTGCCCGGCGAGCTCGCGTGCGTGATCGTCTGCGGCGCCAACACCGACTGGACGCCGAGCTAGGCCCTCATCACCGTCGCGATAGGGATCCGCGCGGCCCGGATCGCGGGCAGCAGACCGCCGAGGACGCCCGCGGCGAGTCCGGCGATGACTCCGGCGAGCCCCGCCTGCCAGGGGAACTCCACGCCCTGCAGCATCTGGAATCGACCGCCGAACATCGACGCGGCCAACTTGAGCCCGACGATGCCGACACCGACAGCCGCCGCGGCGGTCAACAACCCGATGATGAGGGTCTCGGCCAGGACGATGCCCGCGAGCAGCATCCTCGGTGTGCCCACCGCCCTGCGCAGGGCGAACTCCTCGATCCGCTCGCCGACCGTGGCCAGCCCGACGTTGAGGATGCCCGCGATGCCGATGAGCAGCACCAACGCGGCCATCGCGAGGAAGATCAGCCGGAGCAGCCGCAACTCGGACTCGATCTGCTTGCGCGCCTCGACCGGGTATGTCTGCAGATTGCCGGGATCGGCGCCGCGCGCCACCAGGCGTGCCTTGAGCGTCTGCTCGATGTCGGCGGCGGAGGGATTCAGGTAGACGGACAGATAGCCCTGTGCGTCGCCGGCCGTCTTCCATAGAGACAACTCGTCCGCGCGTAGGTAGACCGCCGGACCGTCACTGCCGTCGTGGACGACCCCGAGGATCCGGGGCGTCGGGTTGGCCGTCGAGCCGGTGATCCTCAGTTCGGCCGGGAGCCGGTACTGGTTCAGCGCGGCCGCGGCCTCGCGGTTGAGGACCAGGCCCGGCGACATGGACGGCTCACCCCCGAAGTCCAGCCACCGGCCTGCCTCGAGCTGGAATGGTCGGAACTGGCGGATGTCGCCAGTCAACCCGATCAGCCGGACCTCGATGGCCTGACCGGGCGGCGGTGGGTTGTCGTCCTGCTTGATCTCATGGCAGCCGGTCTGGTCGCAGACCATGCTGGGTCCGCCGTAGCCGCCCCGACCGGCGTATTTGAGCGGCGAGGCCCCGGGGTTGACCGGCGCGACGCCCGGCTCGCCGATGATCCCCATGGCGTTGTCCACGCCGACCGCGTCCGAGCGCCCGGCCAAGGTGTCGGCCATGACGGTCCCCGCATCGTTGTTCGACGGGAAGTTCAGTACGAGCGTGCCGTCCTTGCCCGCGCTCAACTCGATGTCGGAGAGCATCGCCCGGTCGGCGATCTCCGCGCCCGCTTGCACCGCGACGACGGCGAGGACACCCAGGAACAGGCTGATCATGGACAGGAACGTGCGCAGCTTGCGGGCTCGGATGCCCTGACCACCGATGATCAGCGCCGAGCGGAAACGTCCGGAGAGGGCCATCAGACCTGCCCTCCCTGGACGAGCCTGCCGTCGGCGAGCCGCACGACCCGGTTCATCCGGTTGGCATGGGCGTGGTCGTGGGTGACCAGGATCAGGCCGCAACCGCGGGCGGTCGCCGCGTGCAGGACCTCGATGACCAGCGCGCCGGTCTCGGTGTCGAGCGCGCCGGTGGGCTCGTCGGCGAGCAGGATCTTCGGCTCGCGGACCAACGCCCGGGCGATGGCGACACGCTGCTGCTCGCCGCCGGAAAGGCGGGGCGGCTTGTGCTTGGCGAGATGCGCGATGCCGACCAGGTCCAACGCCGCGAGGACCTTCGCCCTCCGCTTGCGCCGAGCGGCCCAGCCCTGGCCGTTCACCAGGGCCATCGCGACGTTCTGCGCGGCCGTGAGGTGTTTGAGCAGGAAGAACCGCTGGAAGACGAAGCCGAACTCGTCGCTGCGCAGCCGGGCCGCGCGTCGCTCGGACAGCTTGGTGATGTCCTGTCCGCCAAGCAGGTAGCGACCGCCGTCCGGCCGGTCGAACAGGCCGATCAGGCTGAGCAGCGTGCTCTTGCCCGACCCGGATCGACCGAGGATCGCGACGCTGTCGCCATCTCGGACGGTGAGATCGACGCCGGAGAGGATCGTGCGGGGCTCGCCTTGGCCCTTGAGCGTCTTGGTGAGCCCGGTCAACTCGATGAGCGGCGTCACGTCAGCCCCCCATGGCGGGCGACGGACCGCCCTGCTGCGGCGGGGCAGGCGGCAGGTTCGGCCCCGGCACGGCGAGGGTCTCATCGCCGGTAAGGCCTGACTTGATCTGCACTACCTTGCCGTCGGTCAGGCCTAGGACGACGTCCTTGACCTGTCGGGTGCCGTCCGGGCCGATAACGTCGACCTTGCCCTTGCCCTGCTTGCCCGCGACAGCCTCGACGGGAGCCACCAACGCGCCCTTGGCGCTCTCGGTGATCACCTCAAGCGTCGCGGCCGCGCCATTGATCAGCTTCACGTCCGCGGGAGCGGTGCAGACCAGCCGCATCCCAGTCGCCTCGGACGGCTGACGCGAGTCCTTGGGCTGCTCGGGAGCGGGCTGCGGAACAGGCTTGGCGGTCGGGTCCGCCGGGTTGGGCTGCGGGGCCACCGGCGGCGCCGGCCGCTCCGGGATGGCACCGGCCGGGAGCGCGGCGATGGTGCCGAGCACGGCGCAGTCGAACGGGCCGGGGCCGCTCTTGATCTGCGCGCGGACCGAGGTCAGCGCGTCGGAGAGTTGGTAGGCCTGCGCACCGTCGATCTCGGCGACGATGCCGTAGCCGCCGTACTTCGCCGAGACCACCGGCATTCCCGCGGTCACCGTGCTCTTGTCGCCGACGAGCCTACCCGCGAAGACCGAGCCCGCCGGGACGTCGATGTTCGTCGGTTTGCCCGCCGCCCAGACCGCGCCGGCACGGGTGGGCTTGGTTGGCGTGCCGGTCTGCGCCTTGACCTCGACATAGCGCATCTGCCCGTCGAGCGGGGCGACGAGGCCGAAGATCGGGTTGAGCATGACCTTGGCGGTCAGGCTGACCTTGTTGGTCAGGTCCTGGCGGGTCAGTTTGGCCGTCGTCATCGTGGTTCCGCGTTCGGCGAGGCCAGGCACCGGCGCGGCGGATTCAGTGGCCGAACAGCCGGCCGTGGTTATCAATACGGCGATGAGCGCCGCAGACATGCGTGTGTTCACCGGTACCCCCAGAGAGTCGAATTGCCCGGTACTCGCGCAGTCTATACATGCAGTGAATAGTGATGTTGAACCCATCGCTGACATGCGGATTCGACAAAGGCGCGGACCGACGGCCTGCGCGCGCTCTCCTCGCGCCACACAGCGAAGATCCGTCTCGACATACTCGGCTCGATCGGCCGGATCCGGACGCCGTCGGGGACGAGATCGCCCGCGAGTCGCGGGATGAGCGCGACCCCCAGTCCCGCGGCGACCATGGCGAGCTGGGTGGGGAACTCACCCGCCTGGTGGACGATGTCCGGTTCGCGCCCCGACCCACGGAACGTGCTCACCAGCCAGTCATGACAGATGGTGCCCGCTGTTGAGGCGATCCAGCGCTCGTCAGCCAGATCGGCGGGTGTCAGGACGGGACGATCGACCAGCCGGTGACTGGCGGGAAGTGCCACGTCGACCGGATCTTGGCCGATATCGCGCGAACGCAGCCGCTCTGGGATGGCGATAGGCACGTTGACCCAGTCCTGGGCGATGACGAGGTCCACGTCGCCCCGGCCGAGCTGGGCGATCGCGTCGTACGGCTCCACTTCGCGCAGGTGCAGTCGCAGCCGCGGATAGCGCTCGTTCATCTCGACGACAACGGCGGGCAGCAGCCCGCGCACCGCGGTCGGGAAGGCGGCGACGGTGAACTCGCCCAGCACCTCGCCACGCCGCTCATCGAGGTCGGCCTCAGCCTCTTCGACCGCGCCCAGGATGCGCTCGGCGTGCCGGGCGAGCAGTTTGCCCTCCTCGGTCAACCGGACCCGGCGACCGTGCCGCTCGATGAGCGCGCACCGGGCTTCCCGCTCGAGCTTCGCCATCTGCTGGGAGACGGCGGAGGGCGTCAGGTGCAGGAGTTCAGCCGCGGCGGCGAGGGTGCCCTGATCGGCGACGGTTCGCAGTACCCGCAGTCTCACCAAGTCGAACATGAAGCAAGGCTAATGCTTCATGGGCTTGACTGATTATCGGCGCTTCAGTTGACGAAGATCGTGAATGGCGCTCGATGGACCTTGCCGTTGGCACTGAACTCGAGGAACAGGCGGTATTCGCCGCGCTCGCCGAACAACGCCTGGAATGTCAGCTCACCATTGATGAGCGGCGCGCCCAGCGGCTCGCGGGGGTGCATATGGGTGGCCGACAGAAGTGTGGTGTTGAAGCCGGTCATGTGGCCGTACGCGCCAAGATGGGGGTCCAGGGTGCGCACAGGTTTGCCGTCCTCCCCCTTGATCGAGAAGCGAAGGACAGTCGGCTGCCGAACCGGGGCCTGCGTGGCGCCATCGGGCCTGGACACGGTGAAACCGGTGCCGGTCGACACCTCGGCCGCGGGCGGCGGCACCTGGGTCAGCTTGGTGTCGCCCGCGATCGCGAACGGCAGGCCCAGGACGACCGGATGCGTGATGTCCTTGGTTTCGGCCGGGATGAACTCGGCGAACATCCGATAGGCGCCGCCGTCGGGGACGGAGATGGTCGTGCACCAGGTGTCACCGTCGAGTTCAGGGTGCAGATGCTGGTAGCCCTGCATGTCATCGCGGACGACGAAGAAGTGGATCTGCTTGGTCTGGTTCTGCTGGAACTGCGTCACCGCCTGCCCGGACGGCCCGACGATCCGGAACGCGACCGGAACCGCGTCCCCCTTTGCCATGGGCATGGTCACCGGTTCGAGGCGGTACCCGTTCTCGAAGTCCGACAGCCCGTCGCTGTGCGCCGCCAGGGTCATCGGCTGCCCGGACGGCTGGTGGTGCGCGTTGGTCGCCACCGGCGACTGCAAAACGACGAAGACGATCGCCACCACAGCGACCGCCACCGCCACGCCGAGCGCCAGCCAACTGGCCCAGTGCAGCTTGCGCATGCCGGGGAACCTCCACGAACCCTCGCGGCCGACAAGCGGCCGACGCGGTGCGCGGCACGGTCAGGTCGACTTCAGTTATCAGCAGGAAGTGCAGTCTCTCCGAGCCCGATCACGACCACAACCACCGATCGACTCCCTCACAGTTCGCGCCGCCGCCCGGAAGCTTCGCGAGCCACGCCAACTCCCCGCTCACCGAGGAGCCACGCCGACCGCACGCCGTCGGCGACGGCGGAGGATCCGGCGGCTTCGCCCCAGCGCACGTCAGCTTCGCGGCACTCACGCGTCGCCGGCGCTCGGCGGCGTCCAGTCGCCTGAATCGGCCGTCGCCGACCCATGTCGCCAACCTGTGTCGCCGACCCGTTTCGCAGGTACTGCCCGCCATACGCAGCCCTGAACCCGCGCCTGACCTGCACGGATGCCCGACACCCGCCCCGAGAGGACCATGGATATCGGAGGTGGACGACGATGGTCGCTCGGGGGCAGTTCCGGTCGATGCGCGCGGCACTACACACGACTTGGGTCGACGGCAGACGGGTCGAGCGGTTCGCATACGTCGTGGGCCTGGTTCTCCTCCTTTCCGGAATCGCTCACTTCGGCGTGTTCCTCGTCGATGGCGGCCCATGGCAAGGGCCGGTGTCCTGGCGCAAGCCGGTCACCTTCGGGTTGTCCTTCGGCCTGACCCTGATCACACTGGCGTGGGTCAGCACTTGGATCCGCCTGAGCGATCGCGTCCGGACATCGATGCTCTGGTTGTTCACCGCCGCGAGCGTGCTCGAAGTCAGCCTCATCTCCGCGCAAGCCTGGCGGGGCGTGCCGTCACACTTCAACACCGAGACCGGCCTCGACCGCACCATCGCGACTGTCCTGGCTGTCGGCGGCGGCCTGATCTTGATCTCCGTGCTGACCCTCACGATCGCCGCCCTGCGCGCCGGGTCGGTTGATCAGGCCGACGTGCGCCTGGCCGTTCGATCAGGTCTGGTGCTGCTGGTCGTCGCACTGGTCTTCGGCGCAGCGATGATCGCTCGCGGAACGATCGCCGTGCGCTTGGGCGACCCTGCCGTCGCCTACAACACCGCCGGAGCCTTCAAGCCGATCCACGCCGTCGCCATGCACGGCGTTCTCGTCCTGCCCGGACTAGCCTGGCTGCTCGGTTTCACCTGCTGGACGGGTCTCCTCCGCTACCGCGTCGTCCAACTCGGCGTCGCGGGGTACGCCGTGGTCGCGTTGACAGTCGGCATCGAGTCCGTACTCGAGGTGTCCCCACTCGCCGCGCCCATTGTGGCCGACGTGGTCGCCGGTATCGGCCTGACGGCGCTTGCGTTGTCCGGGGTGATCGCCGTGTACGGCGTCGTTCACTTTCCGACCAAGGACACCAACCCCGTCCGTACCGCGTAGAGCGCTGCCTGGGTCCGGTCCTGCATACCGAGCTTGCCCAGGATCGCACTCATGTGGGCCTTGACTGTCTTCTCGGACAACGCGAGTTGCTTCGCGATCTCCCGATTGGACAGTCCTTGCACCACCGCGTCGAGCACCACCAACTCGCGCGAGGTGAGTTTGAGTTCGCCCGGACGTGTGTCGCCCTCGGCCAATAGCCGAGCCACATCCGGGTGCAGCAGCACATGTCCCGCGTGCACCGACCGCACCGCCGCCACCAACGCCGACGGTTTCACGTCCTTGTAGACATACCCCGCCGCACCTGCCCGCACAGCCGGGACGACCGCCGACGGATCCACGAAGCTGGTCACCACCAGCACCCGCGCCGGGTTGTCCCGATCCCGCAGTCCCCGCAGGGCGAATACGCCATCGGTGCCCGGCATCCGCAGGTCGAGCAGGATGACATCCGGCCGCAACCGTTCGGCCGCCTCCAGGCAGGACGCCCCATCGAAGGCCTCGCCGACCACGGTCATGTCGTCCTGCATGTCGAGGAACGTGCGCAGCCCCTGACGAACCATCGGGTGATCGTCGACAACGAGGACCCTGATGTTCTCCTCAGTCAATTGGCACCTCCAGCCGCACTGTCGTCCCCCCTGGTCGCTCCGATGTCACGTTCAACCGGCCACCCGCCGCGCGAGCTCGCTCGCGCATCGAGCTGAGCCCCAGCCGACGCGTCGCCTGGCCAGAGGCCGACGGGTCGAACCCGATCCCGTTGTCCTCGATCGTCAGCACCAACTGGGGCGAGACGAACTGGATGTCCATCGTGATCTCGGTCGCCTTGGCATGCCGCAACGCGTTGTGGAGCGCCTCCTGGCAGATCCGATACACCGCCTCCTCCCGCGACGACGCCAGCCTGGGCACGTCCCGGCCGCGGAACCGCACCGCGGGCTCGTGGACCCGGTCGAGGAGGTCGACCTGCTTGCGTAACGCGATGTCGAGGCCGTCGCCCGCCAGGTCCGGCGAACGGAGGCCGAACACAACCGCCGTCAGCTCGTCGGTGGCGTCGGCGGCGAGGCCACGCACCGTCTCGACCTGAAGCCTTGCCTGGTCAAGGTCACGGTCGAGCAGGCCTGCGAGGGCATCGGCGATGAGTCGGAGACTGAACAACTTCTGAGTTACCGAGTCATGCAGTTCGCGTGCGATTCTCGTGCGCTCTTCCACAATGGACAGCTCTCGACTGCGCTCAAACAGCCGGGCGTTGATGAGCGCTATCGCGGCGTGGTTGGCGAGCAACGCGAGCAGTTCCTCATCGCCTTCCGTGAACCCACCCGGCACTTCCTTGTTGGCCACGAAGATCTCGCCCAGGATCTCGTCGCCATCGGTGATGGGCATCCCCAGGAAGTCCGTCAGCACGGGATGTTCGGCAGGCCACCAGCCGAATCTCGGGTGCTGCCGGATGTCGTCCATCCGGATCGGGTTCGGATCGGACAGCAGCACGCCGAGCAGACCGTGCTGCCGGGGCACCGGCCCGATCGCGGCCCACTGTTCGTCGCTCACCCCGTCGGCCAGGAACTCCGCGAACCCGCCATCGTCGTCGGGCACTCCGAGCGCCGCGTATCGCGCGCCCACCAAACGGCGCGCCGACGTCAGGATCGTCTGCAGCACGTCGCGTACAGACAGATGAGTGGCGACGGCGAGCACCGCGTTGCTCACCTCGCGCAGTTCGTCCCGCTGGATTCCGGTCACGATTTCAAGGTACCCACGCCCTCCGACGAAATGCCTGGTCCTAAGACCAAAGTCGTAGATAAGTCTGGTCTCTGGTCCGATGGCGAGCCCCCACCCCCGGCCTAACGTCGATCACGAAACACCAACCGACGAAAGGACGGACATGCCCGTCGCCATCATCACCGGCGCCTCCCGCGGCCTGGGCCAGGCACTCGCCGCAGGGCTCGCCGACCACGGCTGGGACCTGGTGCTCGACGCCCGGGGAGCCACCGAGCTGGCCGAGTCCGCCAAGTCCCTGCCCGGTTCGGTCAGGACGGTCCCCGGCGACATCACTGACGCGGGCCATCGAGCCGGGCTGGTCGCCGCCGCGGACGAGCTGGGCGGCGCCACGCTCCTCATCAACAACGCGGGGGCGCTCGGCCCCAGCCCGCTGCCCCGACTCGCCGACATCCCGCTCGACGCGGTCCGGGAGCTGTTCGAAGTCAACGTCGTCGCCCTCCTGGCATTGACCCAACTCGCACTGCCTGGGCTGCGGGAACGCTCCGGCACCATCATCAACATCACGTCGGACGCGGCGGCCGAGGCCTACGAGGGATGGGGTGGCTACGGCGCCTCGAAGGCCGCCGTCGAACAGCTGAGCAACGTGCTGGCCGCCGAGGAACCGGATGTCCGGGTGTGGTGGACCGATCCGGGCGACCTGCGAACGCGGATGCACCAAGAGGCCTTCCCCGGTGAGGACATCAGCGACCGGCCACTGCCTGACACGGTCGTACCCGCGGTGCTCAAGCTGCTCGCCGACGAACCGGAGTCCGGCCGATACCGCCTGCCGGAGCTGACGTGAACCCGATTCGGGCGCTCTGGATCCCATTCGAGGTCGCCGACATCGACGAACCACGCGCCTTCTACCGCGACCGCCTCGGGCTCTCCGAAGTGGATAGTTGGTCGGCGGGTGCGGAACGCGGAACCGTCCTGCGAGCGGCACCCGGCGCCTTCCTCGAGTTCGTGTCATCGGGCGGCCGTCAACAGACCGGTCCGCCACCGCTGGCATTCGAGCTGCCGACGGTCGAGGCAGTCAGGGAGAGCTTCGCCGCGTTTCGGGACCGAGCCGTAGTCCGGCCACCTGGCCCGTATCCGCGGGGTCACTACGGATTCGAGATCGCAGGACCAGCCGACACAAACGTGATGGTTTGGACGGAGAAGCATTACATGCCAACGGACTCGGAGCGAGAATGACCACGACGGCGGAACACGTCATGTCCACTATGGAATTCACCCTCCCGCCAGACCTCGAAGCCCATGAGCCGCCCGAAGCTCGCGGCTTGTCGAGAGATGGCGTCCGGCTGCTCGTCGGCAGCGGTTCCGGTGTCCAACACCACCGATTCGCTGACCTGCCCGTCATCCTGACACCGGGCGATCTTCTGGTCGTCAACACGTCGGCCACAATCCCCGCCGCGGTGCGCGTCCCGGGCAGCGACGTCTCGGTGCACTTCTCGACGGAACTGCCCGACGGCAGCTGGCTCATCGAGTTGCGGAAATCGGGTGAACGGGCCACCGTTTCCCACCGCTCAGGTGTCGAGGGGACGCGGTACCACCTGCCGGAGGGAGCGTCGGTCACCCTGGTCGCGCCGTACTCCCGTGGCCGCTTGTGGGTGGCCACCGTCGAACCGGGAGCGTTCGGCTCTGTGGTCGGCTACCTCCGCGCGATCGGCAGACCCATCCGCTACGAGTACGTTCCGCGCGACTGGCCAATCCGCTACTACCAGACCGTGTTCGGAACCACCCCAGGCAGCGCCGAGATGCCAAGCGCGGCCCGCCCATTCACCGACCGCCTCGTCACGACCCTCGTCTCGGCGGGCATACGGTTCGCCCCCGTGCTCCTACACACCGGCGTGGCCTCCCACGAAGCCCACGAGCGGCCGTATCCGGAACGATTCGCGGTCTCACCGTCAACAGCGGCGCTGGTCAACCACACCAGACAGGACGGGCACCGCGTGGTCGCCGTCGGCACAACCGCCGCGCGGGCGTTGGAGAGCGCGGCGACCCCGGACGGGACCGTCTCGGCCGCCGAAGGCTGGACGGACTTGGTCGTGACACCTGACCGGGGAGTTCAGGTGGTCGACGGGCTGCTCACCGGCTTCCATGAGCCGCGCGCCTCACACCTCGACATGCTCGCCGCGATCGCAGGCACACCCCTGCTCGGCGAGTGCTATCGGCAAGCCTTGGCGCACCGGTACTTATGGCACGAGTTCGGCGACCTCAACCTGCTGATCCCCTGACCAACCGCGCTTCGCCCCGACGCACGGCGCGGCCCAGGCCGACCGGAAGGTGCCGGTCGACCCAGCCCGAGCACAGAAGCCGAACGGGCCTTCAGGTGGGCAAGCTGGGGTAGTCCGGACCACCGGGCAAGCCGAGCAGACTGGGCCAAGTTGGGCCACGCCAGGCAGAGCCGAGCGGGCCAAACTGCCGGGTTAGACAGGCAGGTAGGGCCCTGCCGAGCAGATCAGCCGAGCGGGGCCAAGCGCGCCGCGCCTGACCAAGCCGGACCGAACCAAACCGGACCGGGCCAGGCCGAGCCGAGCCCGAGCGAGCCGGACCAGGTCGGACCGAGCTGGGCCGGACCGGACCGGACCGGGCTGGGCCGGAGCAGGCCGAGCCGAGCTGGCCAGGCAGGACCCGAGTTGGACCGGGCTTGCCGGACCGAGCTGGGCCGGACCGAGCTGGACCGGGCTTGCCGGACCGGGCTGGGCCGGACGAGGCCAAGCCGACCAGGCCGAGCAAGGCGAAGGCGGGTGAGACACGCGAGCCAGGGCGGCTCGTGAGTCGAACCGAGCCAAACGGTTGGACCGGGCCGAGCAAGCCGGGCAGAGCAAGGTGAGCCGGGGCAGACGGCCTGGCCTGATCTGGCTTGCCTGCCTGCCCCGGGTTCGGCGGGTTGGGTCAGGTGTTGAGGTTGACGGTCGCGGGGGTGGGTGAGTCGGCGTAGAGGTCGTCGATGTCGTGGGCGTACTTCTCGGCGATCGGCTTTCGGCGGAGTTTGAGAGTCGGGGTGAGTTCGTCGCCGCCGGGTTCCCAGAAGGTGGGGACGATGCGGAAGCGTTTGATCTGTTCCACGCGCGAGAGGGTGGTGTTGCCTTTTCGGACCGCGTCTGTGATGAGGGTGCGGAGTGAGTCGTGGCTCAGGACGGTGCTCGGGGAGGAGGGGTCCAGGCCGTGCTTCGCGGCTAGTGCGGTGGCGGCGTCCTGGTCGACGACGATCAGGGCGGAGATGTACGGGCGGTCGTCGCCGATGGCGACTACCTGGCCGATGAGGGAGCTGGCGGCTTTCACGGCGTTCTCGATGTTGGTCGGCGACATGTTCTTGCCGGAGGAGTTAATGATCAACTCCTTCTTGCGGTCGACGATCGAAACGAAACCATCGGCGTCGATCACGCCGATGTCGCCGGTGTGGACCCAGCCGTCGGCGTCGACCGTGTCGGCTGTCTTCTCCGGGTCGTTGCGGTAGCCGCGCATGACCGAGCCCGCGCGGATGAGGAGTTCGCCGTCGTCGGCGAGGGTGATCTCGGCACCGTGGACTGGGGTGCCGACGGTGCCTAGTTTGACCGCGCCCGCGCGGCACGAGGTGCCGAGGCCGCCGGTCTCCGACATGCCCCAGATCTCGTAGACGGGGATGCCGATGCCCCAGAAGAACTCGATGGTGTCGACGGGGATGGCGGCGGCGCCGGAGGCGGGGACCTTGGCTTCGGCCAGGCCGAGCTTGTGGCGGAGCTTCGAGAGCACGAGCTTGTCGGCGAGCTTGTGCTGGACGCCGAGCGTGGCCGGGATGGAGTCGCCCGCGAGTTGGAGAAGGGCGTGGCGCCTGCCGACGGCCAGGGCCCAGGCGGCGATCTTTCGCTTGGCGCCGCTGGGCTCGGCGGCGAGGGCCGTGTCGATGGCGAGCTTGAACTTCTGCCAGACACGGGGCACACCGAAGAACACGTGCGGGCGGGCGTCGGGCAAGGCGGAGGCGAGTTGGCGGGGATCGGCGACGGAGGTGACGACGGTGCCGAAGAACATGGAGAGGTAGTGCGCGATCACACG
>Ga0247823_10001665_pt1 | contig 18417 bp, 18 predicted proteins | sample 13C_PalmiticAcid_2_FD_192426 | JGI IMG/M metagenome (GOLD analysis project Ga0247823, IMG submission 192426) | Soil microbial communities from agricultural site in Penn Yan, New York, United States - 13C_PalmiticAcid_Day30 | ecosystem: Environmental > Terrestrial > Soil > Agricultural land... | reverse complement strand
GGTATGAACCCCATGGACCTGAAGCGCGGCATCGATCTCGCCGTCGATGCCGTGGTGAAGGATCTCAAGAAGAATGCGCGCAAGATCACCAGCAACGCGGAGATCGCGCAGGTCGGAACCATTTCCGCGAACGGCGATGAGGAAATCGGCCGTTATCTCGCGCAAGCCATGGAAAAAGTCGGCAACGAAGGTGTCATCACGGTCGAGGAGGCAAAGACCGCCGACACGGAACTCGAAGTGGTCGAAGGCATGCAGTTCGATCGCGGCTACCTCAGCCCGTATTTTGTGACCAACCAGGACAAAATGCGTGTGGAGCTCGAAGAGCCCTACATTCTGATCCACGAGAAAAAGCTGTCGAACCTGCAGGCAATGCTTCCCGTGCTGGAAGCGGTCGTCCAGTCGGGCAAACCGCTGTTGATCATCGCGGAGGATGTGGAAGGTGAAGCTCTCGCGACGCTCGTCGTCAACAAGCTCCGCGGCGGCCTGAAGATTGCGGCGGTCAAGGCCCCTGGTTTTGGCGATCGTCGCAAGGCAATGCTCGAAGACATCGCCATTCTGACCGGCGGGACTGTCGTGTCGGAAGACCTCGGCATCAAACTGGAAAACGTCACCTTGAATATGCTTGGCCGTGCCAAGAAGGTCGCCATCGAGAAGGAGAATACCACCATCATCGATGGTGTCGGCTCCAAGGCGGAGATCGACGGACGCGTTGCCCAGATCCGTGCGCAAATTGAAGAGACGACCTCGGACTACGACCGGGAGAAGCTGCAGGAGCGGCTTGCCAAGCTGGCAGGCGGCGTTGCCGTCATCCGCGTTGGCGGCTCGACGGAGGTCGAGGTGAAGGAGAAGAAGGATCGCGTCGATGACGCACTGCACGCCACCCGCGCGGCTGTCGAAGAGGGCATCCTGCCCGGCGGCGGCGTCGCGCTGTTGCGGGCTGTAAAGGCTCTCGACAACATCCAGGTGGCCAATCAGGACCAGCGGGTCGGTATCGATATCATCCGCCGGGCCATTGAGGCGCCGGTTCGGCAGATCGCCGAAAACGCCGGCGCGGAAGGCTCAGTCATCGTCGGCAAGCTGCGCGAGAAGGCCGATCTTTCGTTCGGCTGGAACGCACAAACCGGTGAGTACGGAGACCTCTACGCTCAGGGCGTAATCGACCCGGCGAAGGTTGTCCGAACCGCGCTTCAGGATGCTGCTTCCGTTGCAGGCCTGCTCGTAACGACGGAGGCGATGATCGCCGAGAAGCCCAAAAAGGAAACCGCTCCTGCCGTCCCCGGTGGCGCAGGCATGGATTTCTAAGCGACACACCGCTGGTCCGTCTTGCACAAGGGCGGACCAGTCCCGGCATTTTTACACTGCATGTTCACTCAAGATAGAATTCGGCGATAGCGTGTATGCGACCACCTCGGCTTCCCAGTAGCCGAACATGCGTTCGGCGGCCTTCTTCCAGCGCACGATCGTGCCTGAAAGATATTACCGATGATCGCCTCGAAGGAGAACTCTACGATGGCGCGAGGCGTTCTGTGCTGTGTTCATCCATGCCGACCTCTTGGCTTATCGCGGCGTTGGAGTGATTTAGGCAGGAGCCTTACAGAGCAGCCTCGCAGACCACAAGAAAAGTTCAGGTACGGTAGCGTATAAAGACCGGCGGTTCGGATGACCGTCTATCGTGTTCAGGCACGATCGTAGGTAAAGGAGGTCAGCAGCGTCGTCACGAAATTGCTTGCCCGTTCCTTGACCAGCATTTCGGTCCACTCGCTGGTTGCGCGAAGCCTCAAGTCGGTCTGGATGCTGTCGACGGCCGCTTCTTCAATCCGCTTTATATGGGCGCTGAAGGCTGCTTCACCCGCACCATGGTACATGTCACGGATGACCATGCGCAGGATTTCCTGGATCGCTATCTGCCAGGCCGTACTGATGGCCTGCAGTTCGTTCGTGTTCGGTGCCATCAAAGGCTCCCAAGGAATGAGTACGTTCGAGCGCGACTGTATATCACGCCTTGATCTATTCCACGGCCGCCTCCATTAGAAAGCGGGCGCCTGGGCGTTAAGTCTGCCGGGCCTTCCGGGCGGCGTAACGTCGGTCGCGTTCGGCCTTGCGAGCGGCCGCATCTTCAAGGACACGCAATATCCGAGCGTTTTCAGCGGACTGTCGCGCCTCAATCTCGGCTGCGGCGGCTGCCTCGATGGCTGCCTGCTTTTGCGTGGCAAGAGTTTCGAGGCGGGTGCGCTCCTCGATTTTCAGTCGTTCCCGTTCCGCACGGCGCGCTTCGCGGGTTTCAACAAGTGAGATGCGCTCCGCCTGTCGGGCGGCTTGAACCGGCTCTGCCGCCGTCTTTGCGGCCCGGTAGGCTGTGAGAAGAGCGGCCTTGGCGTCCGCAGCAGCGGAGCGTCGGTCGGTGAGGTCGTTATTTCTGGCGGGTCTCAAATCATTATCCTGATTTAGCGTTTGGGATGATCAACTGGCCTTGGATCGTTTGGCAAGAAGCGCCGATGTTGCAGACATCCGGTCTGCTTGCTCCTTGGCGAGGCGCGCTTCGCGCAGCCTGACTGTCTTGGCGTCGCGTGCTTGAGCTTCGGATTCGAGCTCTTCCGCCGCATTGTTCTTGGCGAAGAACTCCGTTTGGAGATTGCCAAAGGCGGTCTCGGCCTGCTGGCGAGATTTACTATATGTCTCTGTCATTGAATGTCCTCGATGTGGCTTGAGGCCAGAACGAAAAAGGCCAGGCATGACGCCTGGCCTAAAAGTGATAATTGCTTCCGGCAGTGCCAGTACATCCGCGGTCAAAGGGAAGCAGCCATCCTTAGGCAGCCTGCAGATTGCAGGCCGACATCTTTCCGGACTTCTTGTCGCGCTCGAGGTCGAAGCCGATCTTCTGGCCTTCGACGAGATCGCGCATTCCAGCGCGCTCCACAGCCGAGATGTGAACGAAAGTGTCAGCGCCCCCGTCGTCAGGCTGAATAAAGCCGAAGCCCTTGGTGGAATTGAACCATTTAACTGTGCCAGTGGTCATTGTGAACCCTTTCAAGCATAGAGTGAGGAACTGCGGAGCGGACGCCACGCAGACGAAAACCGACTATTTTTGAAAGAGAAGTTCGCTTAGAGCGCGGTGCCAATCGCGCGGTAGACAAAGCTCGGCAAGCAAAAGATCGATGAATACTGTAAAACACACGACAGCAGGCTCGTCAACGTTTAGTTTTCGAAAGTGGCCAGATTCGTCTTTTGGTTGTTTTCTCGCCAAGGACCCGCGTTCGGCTGTGCTTTACATCGACAGGTCCTTACAGGGCCGCCCAGAGCGCGTCCGCGGCCAAAGGCGCTAATCCAATCATTGGAATACTACGGCCCACCGGCAGCACTTACCGTATTGCCGCTCATGCCTGCACGCGATGCGCCACGTCTTCCCGATGCAAAACGTGACGAACTTCGCCAAGAATTTCTGCCTGCCGTGCTGCCCTGCCCGCAAGCGACGCGTCCCTCAAAGGAGGTCAATCTACGTTGGCATTTTAAAGCTATTTTCAGGGATAACAGCCAACTTAAATGCGGTGACGGAACGGTACGTTTTCGAGCCGTGTGCGGTAGGGGCATCTTTTATGAAAACATTAGTTCCTTCAGATGGAGGGTCCATAAGGCGGATGCCGTTTAAGGTTGCTAGGTTTGCCGACGCTACGAACCTGGCTCTCATTTCCATTGATAGCCATGGCAATATTGAGTTTGCCAATCCGTCCGCCTGTCGCCTGTTCGGATACAGTCGGAGTGAAATGATTGGTCAGTCGATCACGATCATCATACCCGAACGGATGCGCGGCGCCCACATGACGGGGCTGCAGAAGGCGTCTGAGGGTCATCGTCTAAATCTGGGCGGTAAAAGCGTTGAGGTTTCCGCTCTTAGGAAAGACGGCTCTGAATTTCCAATCGAAATCACGCTGTCTGTCTGGCGCGACAAGCAGGGCTTTTGTGCGGGCGCCGTGATTACGGACATTTCGGAGCGACGTGAACGCGAGGGCCGTCTGCTGCGGCTGGCAAGTCAGGATACCCTGACCGGTCTGCTCAACCGTCACCGCTTCACCGCCATTCTCGATGAAACGCTCAATGACGGTAGGCAAGCAACCGTTATCCTTTTCGACCTGGACGGCTTCAAAGACATAAATGACACCCACGGCCATCTCGTGGGCGACTCGCTCCTGCAGGCGATCGGAGTTCGGCTCCCCTACGCTCTTCGCCCCGACGCGAATATAGCGAGATTAGGAGGCGACGAATTTGCCGTCCTTCTTCAAGATGTGAGTGATCCTCTCGAAGCAGGTTCTCAAGCAAACGCCGTCATTGACAGTTTCGCGAAACCCTTCGAAGTCGGCGGGCATATTCTGGATCTTGGCGCGAGTATCGGCTTTGCCCTTTCTCCCATCCATGGTGTAGATGGCGAAGCGCTGATCGCGAGCGCTGACTTCGCGCTCTATCGGGCCAAAACGGCAGGCGGCAACGCAACCCGCATGTATGACCACAGCATGAGGAGCGAAACGTCGGCGCGTCGTGAATTGCGCGACGAACTACTAAAGGGGCTGCGTCGCGGCGAACTTGAACTTTTCTATCAGCCTCAGGTGTGCCTTGTCGGTGGTGGCATCGTCGGCCTCGAGGCACTGATCCGTTGGAATCATCCGGTCCGGGGACTATTGCTTCCCGGCGCATTTCTATCGGCTCTCGAACAAAGCGCGCTGGCGTTGGAGATTGGCTGGTGGACCCTCGACGAAGCCGCAAAGCATGCAAGTCAGCTGCAGCACGCCGGCTATCCGATTAAAGTCGGCGTCAACCTGTTTCCGGAGCAGTTGCGAGCGCGTAACCTCATTCACAAGGTCGCCAACGTGCTCCAAAGACATTCGCTTCGACCGGATAGGCTTGAACTGGAGGTCACGGAAAAGATCGCGCTTGCCGACGATGACCGCTCGGTCGAGGCGATAGCGGCGGCACGCAAGCTTGGGGTTGGGATAGCATTTGACGACTTTGGAACAGGCTTTGCGTCATTAAGCTCACTGCAGCGCTATCCCCTGACCACCCTGAAAATCGATCGTGGCTTCATCCGGCACATCACCAGCAGGTCCAGCGATACGGCGATCACGAAAGCATTGATTGGATTGGGCAGAGACTTAGGATTGGACGTCATTGCCGAAGGCATCGAGACCCCCGAGCAGGAGCAGGCGTTGCTGGCCTTGGGTTGTCCGTCCGGACAGGGCTACCGCTATGGTAAACCGGTGCGGTTCAAGGAAATCTTCGAGAGACTAAAGGGAACGCTTCCATACCCAGCTCGTCAACTGTCATAGCGGAATCGATTCACTTGGCAGATTGTACCTATCCGATCGAGACGGGCTGGGGCGTTAAAGGCTCGCTTTCGGGCGCACCCCGCTATCTCAGTTGCAACAAATTTCGCCACCGACCTGAAACGGATCTCACGCTTTAGGTCTTCGTTTGACAAAAGGCTCGCTAAATTTCTTGCCGCACCGACCCCCGACGCCTTTAACAGATACGGACCGCGGCCTCACCACTCTAAGCCTGCTGGCCTCCCAGCACACCGAGTTACAGTGGGAGACCGCCTGCTCGGGCCGAACTTGTATGGTTACTCACTTTCTGGACGATACCTGAACGAATCAACAAATGCTGAGAACGCCGGCGAATGGTTCCGCCTGTTTGGGTAGTAGAGGTGGTAGCCTTGGAAGGTCGGGCACCAGGCTTTGATAACCTCCCGCAGATGACCATCGTTCACATATCCGCGAACCAGGTCGGTCGGAGCGTAAGCTAGCCCCATTCCATCGAGAGCGGCGTCGATCGCCGAACCGATATTGCTGTACACGAGCTGGCCATCGACACGGACGCTGAACTCGCGCCCGTCCTCCTGGAATTCCCAGGCGTAAAGGCCTCCCGATGTGGGAAGCCGCAGGTTGACGCAATTGTGCTCCGTAAGACCCTGCGGACTTTCCGGCTCGGGGTATCGCTCGAAATATTCAGGCGATCCGACGACTGAGTAGCTGACATCAGGACCAATGCGAACCGCGACCATATCCCGGGCGATTGCCTCACCAAGCCGCACACCTGCATCGAACTGGCGTTCGACAATATTGGTGAAACCGTTGTCGACGATGAGTTCGACCTGAATATCCGAATACTCACTCAAAAATGGCATTAGCCGAGCCCGAAACACCAGTTCGATGGCATCATCGGGACAAACGATACGGACATAGCCGGACGGCTTGTCGCTGAGCGCTTTCAGCGCGGTGATTTCGGCAGTGATCCCCTCGAAATGATGCTCTATACTTTGCACCAGCCTCTGCCCCATGGCGGTCGGCGCGACATCGCGCGTCGTTCGCGCCAGAAGACGAACACCAAGCCTCTCCTCCAGGGTCCTGATGGTGTGACTGAGCGCAGATCGCGTCACCCCAAGCTTGACAGCTGCGCGCGTAAAACTGCGTTCTCTCGCCACTTCAAGAAAGGCGCGCATCTCGGTAAATTCGTCTCGACGCATTGTTGAATCTCTCTCACCACGGCGTGCATTTTATGCTGTCTAGTGGCACGACTTCAATACCGTTATCTAATCTCGCAACGAGAGCGAGTACGATATGACCGAATTGACCTTAGATCATGGTTTTGATGGACGGCAGCAGACGACACCCTGGAGTGCCGTCACTTGCCTGTCGCTCCTGACATTCCTTCTGGTGGGCCTGGAATTCATGCCTGTCAGCCTTCTAACGCCGATCGCGCAGGATTTGTCGATCACCGAGGGTCAGGCGGGATCCTCGATTGCGGTCTCGGGCTTCTTCGCGGTCGTGACCAGCCTGTTCGGAAACAGGATTTTGGGCCGGCTGGACAGGAAAACCGTCGTGCTCCTCTACACCGCCGTTCTGACCCTCTCCAGCCTTACGGTAGCGCTGGCGCCAAGTTATTTTATCTTTCTAATCGGCAGAGCCATGGTGGGCGTCGCGATCGGCGGATTCTGGTCGCTATCAACAGCCATTCTGGCGCGCCTTGCGTCCGGTCCCGATCTTCCCCGGGCGATTGCCCTGCTTCAGGGTGGAACGGCAATGGCAATCGTCGCTGCCGCGCCGCTCGGTAGTTTTCTGGGCGGCCTCATTGGTTGGCGCAACACGTTCCTCGTCACCGTCCCGATCGGTGTCGCGGCACTGGTCTGGCAAATGGCTATTCTACCGAACATGCCCACAGCCAAATCCGCATCCGTCGGCGCAATGTTCGGATTGCTCCGAAACCGCACCTTTGCGATCGGTATGGCGGCGACCGCGCTGACCTTCATCGGCATGAATTCGCTATCGATCTACCTGAGGCCGTTCCTCGAACATGTCACCCGGCTCGATATCAACACGCTGTCGATAGTGCTGCTCGGCCTGGGTGGGGGCGGACTGACCGGACTGTTCGCGATCGGTTTCGTGCTCCGTCGGCATCTCGGTGTCGCACTTGTCGGCATGCCGGTTGCCCTTGCTGTCATTGCTGTCCTCCTGATCGCAACTGGCCCAATCCAATGGCTGACGGCAGGTTTGCTTGTTGTCTGGGGTGTCGTGTCGACACCGGTGCCAGTCGCCTGGAACACCTGGATGGCGCAGATCATTCCGGACGATCTCGAAGCAGCAGGCGGCCTTCAGGTTGCTCTCATCCAGCTTGCCATTGCAGGCGGCGCGTCCGCAGGCGGCGTCCTGTTCGACAGCGTCGGTTGGTGGAGCGCCTTTGCCCTCTCGGCAGTCTTGCTCGTCGGATCGGCTGTTCTGGCAGCGCTTGTCCGGCCGCGGAACTGACCACTCACACTCAAACACTGGAGACCGTCATGTCACAGGGAATCGAAAACAAGGTCGTTGTCATCACCGGGGCCAGCAGTGGTCTGGGCGAAGCAACGGCCCGCCATCTCGCCGAGCGCGGCGCAACCGTGGTCATCGGCGCGCGCCGCGTCGAGCGTATCGAGGCTTTGGCTACGGAATTGACGGCGAAGAGCCGCAAGGTCGTCGCGGTAGAAACCGACGTCACAGACCGGGATCAGGTCAAGAACCTGGTCGATACCGCTGTCGAACGGTTCGGACGGATCGACGTCATGTTGAACAATGCGGGGCTCATGCCCCTTGCCCCTCTTGAGCGTCTCAAGATCGACGAGTGGGACCGCATGATCGACGTCAACATCAAGGGCGTGCTCTACGGGATTGCCGCGGCCCTTCCTCACATGAAAGCCCAGAAGTCTGGGCACATCATCAATGTCTCCTCGGTCTACGGCCATGTCGTCGATCCGGGTGCCACGGTCTATTGCGCCACAAAGCACGCCGTCCGCGCATTGTCCGAGGGCCTGCGCAAGGAGGTGAAACCCTACAATATCCGGACAACCGTCATCTCGCCCGGCGCGGTGAGCACCGAGCTTCTCGAACATATCAGCGAAAAAGACATCCAGGCTGGCACCAGGGAGTTCGTCAGCAAGATCGCCATCGGCCCCGGCACCTTTGCCCGCAGTGTCGCCTTCGCGATCAACGAACCCGATGACGTGGATATCAACGAGATCCTGTTCCGCCCGACCCTGCAGCCGGTCTGATCCGAAGGTGCGCTGCCCCACAATACAGTTCCCAACAGCAGAAGGATTGCTCACATTAAAACCAGCTTGATGATTGCACCTATGGCTTTGATGGCGGCGCTCAGCGCGCCGGTTATGGCCGAAGAAAATAAATCCCCAATCGTCGGCACATGGCAGATGACATCGCTCCAGAGCGCTGTCGTAGACGGAACCTACAGCACCGTGCCGTATTCGGGCCAAGTGATCTTTACTGAAGGCGGCACCCTGTCGGTACAGGCGTCCGACGCTAACCCCGATGCTGCCGACACGACCTACACCATGAACGGCTACGAAGCCTATTATGGTCCCGTCGTTGTCGACGATAAAGCTGGCACCTTCACGATCACCGTTTCCTCGTCGCTCGTGCGCGCCCTCGAAGGCCAGGCACTCGTGCGCAAGTTCGAAGTGACCGACGACCAACTCGTGATCACCCCGGTCGATGCGTCGGAAGGTTGGCGCGTGACCTACGATCGCCAGTAACCGACCACCGGCACTTTGCCAGTCAGGGCCCCGGCTTCCGGCCCATACACACGAAACTTATGACCTATAGGAACGCAAATGACCCAGCCACATGCGTCTTTCGATAACTCCCTGATCTCGTTGTCAAAAGCCAAAGCGCGTATCCTGCTGACGGCTGTACTTTTTTCGGTCGGCTCCATCGCCGGCACCTCGGCAGCTTTTGCCCAGACCGCTGGAACCTCGCCGGTTGCCAAAGGGGAAACACCGATCACGATCACGGTAGGCGACACGGTTATGACCGGACGACTGAACTCGACTGTGATGGCCCGACACCTGGCCGATCGACTGCCGATGACGGTGGACTTCGGAGACCACGGTATCGGCGGCGACGACTTTCCGACGAAGGTCCACAAAATCCAGCCGCCCCTGCCCACGGAGGGTACCGCGCTTGGCGGCGCTCCGGGTGTCGGTGAGATCGCGCACTATGTCCCGAACGGCAACCTGGGCTTCTACTACGGACAGCTCGCCTCCTACTGGCCCGGTGTCGTCTCGCTCGGCACGTTCGATGGCGATCCGGCAGTGTTCGCCCAAAAGAGCGGCCCGTTCTCGGTCACCATTGAAGTAGCGAACGAATAGCGCGCGAAATGCCTCCTCGGATGAGGAAGTTGCACAGCCCGGCCCGTCGCCTAGGAAACGTTCCTGCAAGAAGGGGGCTTCGCGTTGCGAGGCCCCAACTTTAGCTGAGATAGCACCGATGGGCCGCATCTTCGTCTGTGGTTCAACGACCGAACCTGGGCCGCGCTATCTAATGGAAGAGCGTCGGTAATCGCCGGGTTCATGAACAGTGTCGTTGCCTTTTCAAACCTGCTCACGTTCAATGCAGCGGGCCAGCATAAAAAAGAGCGCACCGAACAGGCAGGCTACCACGAAAGGAGCACGGTCATGCGAGCATGGTCATCTCTGCTACGCCGGTCATTTGAGGCTACGGCCCAGGGAACCAGACCGACCTCGTCCAACGTAACCGACGAAATGGCGAAAGAACAACTGACTGGCATGGCCTACATCTTATGGGGCCGTCTCGCGGCATTGCTCATCCTTTCTTTCTGGGCGGCGACCTTACCGTTTGAGAGGTCAAGCGGGTATCTGCTGGCAATCGCGGCCTTCGCGCTGCTCGGTGTTGCCCCCTACTTCCTCACCAAACGCGGCCTTGGCGGGCCGGCCGTGGTTGCCGTTTTCGTGTTTCTCGATGCTTGCCTTCTCACGTACATCTTGATCGTGCCGCCACCCTTTTATGTCGAAGGTTGGACGCCTCAAATCAATCTGCGTCTGACCAATTTCCTATTCATGGGTATCTATTTGGTCAGTATGGCACTGAGCTATTCGCCCTGGCTTGTCGTTTGGGCTGGCGTCACTTCCCTGCTGGCGTGGATCGGCGGCTTCCTGTGGATCGCCGGTCTGCCAGACACAATCCTCTCAAGCTCCCGTGACACCCTTGATACGGGCATGAGCTCTGAGGCCGTCATCACCCTCTTTCTTGATCGGAATACCGTAAGCGTGACGGCCTTTTTTAGCCAGATCGTGTTTCTAGTGCTCACCACCCTGATCCTGACGGTGACGGTGTGGCGCTCGCGCCACCTGGTCCGCAGTCAGGTCGCCGCCGAACGAGGCCGTACGGCACTCTCACGCTACTTCTCTCCGAACATCGTTAAGGCGCTTTCGAGAAGTTCGGCCGCCCTGGAGAAACCTGTCGTCCAACCTGCTGCGATCCTGTTCGCCGATATGGTCGGCTTCACGGCCCTGACGGAACACATGGCGCCTGCTGAATTGATCGGACTGCTCCGGGAATTTCATGGCCGTCTTGCGCAGACGACCTTTGCATATGGGGGCACCGTGGACAAATACATCGGCGACGAGATCATGGTGCATTTCGGCACTCCAGAGCCGCAAGATGACGATCCCGTTCGTGCCCTCAACTGCGCTGCGGCCATGATCGAGGAGATCCGTGTTTGGAATTTAGCGCGGACAGAAAGGGGCGAAGTGAACATCTCGTTCGGCATCGGCGCCCATTATGGCAACGTTGTGGTGGGCAATATCGGCCACGCACAACGTCTCGAGTATACGGTTATCGGCGACACGGTGAACGTGGCAAGCCGACTAGAGCGACTGACTCGGGAAACGAGAAGCAAGCTTGTGGCAAGTGATCAACTCGTCAGCGCTGTGCGTGAGCGAGGCTTTGATCCCGCGATAATCGTCGTCGGTTTAAGGTCAGATGAGAGCCACCATGTTCGGGGCCGCGACCAGCTGGTATCTGTATGGTGCTTGCCCGGCGACTGACGAACCTTGACCGCGAGTAGCTTCACACGCTTCATCTTCGCCTCTCTCGCCAGCTTTTCATCCAGCGCGCGCATAAATATAGTGGGGGAACAGCGACTGGCCGGACACATCGCCTTTTTGGAATTCTAACCCTTGCACCTTAAATACGAAGCGCTTCAACAACGACCTTGAACGCTGGAGAATTCTGTCGCCTGCTCGGATAGTAGAGGTAGTACCCCGAAAACAGTGGCGTCCAGTCATCCAGAACCTGCACCAATTCTCCAGACACAAGCTGCCTCTCCACGAGGTTTTCGGGCACGTAGGCAATGCCATAGCCTTGAACGGCCGCATCGATCATCGCGTAAGACGTATTGAAGGTCAGCTGGCCCTCCACACGGACACGCAACTCCCTGCCGTCCTTCTCGAACTCCCAACTGTATAGCCCTCCTAGGTACGACTGCCGATGGTTTATGCAGTCATGGCCGACAAGATCCTGCGGCGTTTGAGGAACCGATTTGTTGGCGAAATACCCAGCAGACCCAACGGCAATCAGTCGCCAGTCCGGCCCGATGCGGACAGCTATCATGTCCTTGTCCACGCTTTCGCCAAGCCGTACGCCGGCGTCGAACTTCTCTTCCACGATATTCCGGAAGCCGTTGTCGCTGTTGAGCTCAACCCTGATGTCGGGGTAGTCGCGCAGCACGGTGCGCAGTTTCGGCCAGACGACACTTTCAAGCGCGTGATCGGACAGCGTTATGCGGACTGAGCCGGACGGCTTGTCCCGGATTGCCATCAGTTCATCGATCTCGGTTTCGAGCTCCTCGATGCGAGGTGCAAGAGAGCGGATCAGCCTCTCGCCTGCCTCGGTCGGTGAAACACTACGGGTAGTGCGCGTCAGAAGGCGCAGTCCCATCCGGGCTTCGAGCTTCTTGATCGTATGACTGATCGTCGATTGCGACGTGCCGAGTTTTGCGGCCGCTTTTGTGAAGCTCCGCTCCTCCGCCACTGCCAGGAACCAGAGCATGTCGTTGAGATCTTCCCGCTTCATGGTCGCCTCCAAGTATTATTGATTGATGTCATAGGCCGATAAGTCCAAGCGGATTGCAATGGCTAATCTTCGAACTCCCCCCGGCATATATTGCCGCCATGACACAGCACGCCCTCACACGATCTGACTTCACCCATGGCGACATCGAAGCTGCGGGCGGGAGAACTTCAACCTCGGGTGTACCGGTTGCTGCCTGGGGCGCAGTCATCTCGATGGCCTTGTGCGTAGCCGTTCTGATTGCATCGGAGTTTATGCCCGTCAGCCTTCTCTCGCCGATCGCGACAGAACTGGGCGTGACCGAGGGTCGCGCCGGCCAGGCGATCTCGATCTCCGGCATCTTCGCGGTCCTCACCAGCGTTTTCGGGTCTGGGATGACGCGTCGATTGGACAGGCGGCTGGTTCTTGCCTCGTTTTCAATGATCCTGGTGATCTCGGGAACAATTGTCACGTTCGCCCCGAACTATCTCGCGCTGATGATCGGGCGTGCCCTTCTCGGCATCGCCATCGGCGGCTTCTGGTCGATGTCGACATCGATCGTCATGCGTCTGGTTCCAGAAGGCTCTGTCCCCAAGGGTCTTGCGATACTGAATGCAGGTAATGCCGTTGCGGCGACCATCGCGGCACCTCTGGGAAGCCTGCTCGGGAGCTACATGGGATGGCGTGGCGCGTTCTTTGCCGTCGTTCCACTGGCCCTGCTGGCTCTCGTCTGGCAGTGGATCAGCCTGCCATCACTGCCTCCTCGTCACAACGAGGGCTCGTCGAATGTTTTCCGGTTGCTTCTCCGCACCCCGGTGGCGATCGGCATGGCCTCGATCATGCTGCTCTTCATGGGCCAGTTCGCACTGTTCACATATCTCCGCCCATTCCTGGAAACCGTGACGTCTGTCTCGATCTCGACACTGTCTCTCCTGCTCCTGTTGATGGGCCTGGCGGGTGTGGCCGGGACCACGATCGTCAGTCATCTCCTTCAAAAGCGATTGTTCGTCATTCTCGCTGCAATCCCGCTGATCATGGCCGTTATTGCATTGGGGCTGATCGCATTCGGATCGTCCTCGACCATCACCGCAATCCTCCTGATCGGATGGGGTCTGCTCAGCACCGCCGCTCCTGTCGGCTGGGGAACCTGGCTTAGCCGGACCATGCCCGACGACGCGGAGGCTGGCGGCGGGCTGCAGGTGGCGACCATCCAGCTCGCGATTACGCTTGGCGCATCGATCGGGGGCGTCCTGTTCGATGGCGCGGGGTGGTGGTCCACCTTTCTGTTCGCCGCGGTGCTGCTTGTCGGCTCATTTCTTTTCGCCGTCGCCGCAGGGCGTTCCACACGCCGATGAAACACGCAGTCACTCCCTCAAGCTCAATTTCCATCTCATCATCACCCAAGGAGACATGCAGATGACCAACCGCAATGAAGACGACGTACAGACCTCGACGACCGGGATCGATCGGCGCCACCTGCTCAAAATGACGGGTGCCAGCGTCGCGGCCCTCGGCGCGATGTCCATTTTCAACATTACAAAGGCTCAAGACATGTCCAATGGCGCTTCCAATTTCTATACCAGCGACCGCGTGACCCTGCAGAAGGTTAGGTTCAAGACCCAGTACCAGACGAATGTCGCCGGCAATCTCTATTTTCCCAACGATATAGACCGTGCGACGAAGAACCCGGCAATCATCGTCGGTCATCCGATGGGTGCGGTGAAAGAGCAGAGCGCCAATCTCTACGCCACCAAGATGGCCGAACAGGGCTTTGTCACCATGTCCATCGATCTGCCCTTCTGGGGGGAAAGCGAAGGACAATCGCGCAACCTGGTTTCCCCGGACGTCTATTCCGAGGCATTCAGCGCCGGTGTCGATTTCCTCGGCTCGCATTCCTTCGTCGACCGCGCCAACATCGGTGCCATCGGCGTGTGCGGTAGCGGCAGCTTCGTCATCAGCGCCGCCAAGATCGATCCGCGGATCAAGGCGGTCGCAACCGTCAGCATGTACGACATGGGCGCTGCCTTTCGCGATGCACTGAACAAGTCCCAGACGGTCGAGCAGCGTAAGCAGTTCATCGCAACGGCCGCCGAACAGCGCTGGGCAGAGGCTGATGGCGCAGACATCCAGTACATCGGTGGCACCACACTGGAGCTGACGGCCGATACGGATCCGATACAGCGCGAGTTTTATGACTTTTATCGCACACCTCGCGGTGAATTCACGCCTGCCGGCGTCGCCAGAGAGACGACGACGAAGCCGACGCTGAGCAGCAGCGTCAAATTCATGAACTTCTACCCGTTCAACGATATCGAGACAATTTCCCCACGGCCGATGCTGTTCATCTCAGGCGACCAGGCGCATTCGAAGGAATTTAGCCAGGACGCTTTCAATCGGGCCGCTGAGCCGAAGGAGCTGGTCTGGGTGAAAGGCGCAGGTCACGTCGATCTCTACGACCGCGTTGATCTCATCCCGTTTGAGAGGCTGAACGGCTTCTTCGATCAACACCTCGCTTGACCGGTAAGCGGAATGGGGCCGCGGGAATTGCTCGGGGCCTCAGTCCTTCCATCGGTCACCGCCAACTCGATAATATGCGTACGCATGGCGAGGCAGAGAGTGCGACAGCTGCTAATCGATCGGTATAAGGGATGAACACTATGAAGATCTTTCGCTGGTCTGGCTTAATGGCCTTACCCTTCCTGTTCGTTCTGACAGGCTATTTCGTGGTCGAAGCCGAAATATCGCCGACGACAGCACTCGCGGCGGCGAACTCGGTGACATTCCCGCCTCTCGATCAGCTCGAGCATTACACGACGGTTCGGCGGGGGATCACCCGCGAGCACATTCTGACAAGCCCTGAAGCACTCGCGGCGCTCAAGGCCGGGCAGCCTGTTCCCACCGGGACGCATATGGTTCTGGTCGACTTTCAGAGCGATGTTCTGACGCGGTATCTCGTCGGACAGAAAATCGGTGATGGCGCCGATCAGTGGGAATACCAGTGGTTCTGGCCCGATCAGACCGTCAAAGCGGACGAGAATGTCGCTCGCTGTTATTCCTGCCACCGGTCAAAGCAATCCGAACAGTTCATCTTCACGTTCGATGGAGCGATCTCCGATGACGATGCGCTTTGATGGCCGCGAGGCATCGCCATGCTCCGGCTAACGACCGACCGTCTTCTTCTTCCCGCCAGTATGGCAGCGCTTTTCTTGCTGTCGCTCGCCTACTGGTGGCTCGACAACGGCCCGCATGAAATTTTTGGAACAGCCATGTTCGGACTCTTGGCATGGCACCTTTATACCAACAGGCGTTGGTTCCTGAAAGTACTTATCGGGCGTTACGACGCCCGCCGCTGGGCAGTCGCGGTGATGCATACCTGGCTCGCGATCAACATGGCGGTGCTGTTGGTGACCAGCGTGCTGATATCCCGCTCGGTGCTGAGCTTCATCCAGTTCACGGACAATATCAGCGTCATCGAGTTCCACTGGTTCTCGGCCTATTGGGTGGCGATGATCATCGCCGTTCATGTCGGCAGCCATTGGACGCGTGTGATGGTGACAGCAGCAACAGTGTTCAGGCTCTCCCCGTCGCGGATCAGGAGCGGCGTGCTCAGACTTGTTGCGATGACCTTCGTAGCTCTTGGCGCCTGGAGTTTCGCTGTTCTCGGCGTCGCAACGAAGCTGATGTTCGGCTACAGCATTGAGTTCTGGGATTTTACCGCTTCGATAGCTCCGTTTTTCGCGCACTGGACTGCGGTCGTCGCAGGTGTCGCGGTACTTTCACACTACGCATTGGCTGGTTTGAGGTCAGCCGGAAAGCTTCGTTCTCAGTTACAGAATGGTGGAACATGAAACGTCTCGCAGAAACATCGATGATAGCCGCTTTACTCACACTAACGCTTGGAGGAGCCGCCTTGGCGCAGGACCGCATTTTAATTTCATCCGACTGGGGCGACGTCACGGCCGAGCTGGCTGACAATGCAGCGGCTCACGCGCTTGCCGCAATGCTGCCGCTGAAGATCGAGATGGACGATCATCTGCGCCAGGAAAAGACCGGCGACCTGCCGGCTGCACTGCCGGCGGCTTCGCGCCAACGCGAATTCTCTGCTGGAACGCTTGGTCTTTGGAGCTCCGGCGACTTCGTTATCTACTACCGTGATGGACGCGTCCCTCAGCCGGGTATCGTCATTCTCGGTGAAGTCCAAGGCGATGTCTCAATCTTTGACCGTGCTGGCAAGGTCACCGTCAAAATCGAACGTGAGTAGATGCGTTTTCGGACATCTGACTGCTCTTGAACGGATACGAACCTAAAACCCGTAGTCTCGGCATCACCGCATTGATGTATCGATATGCCTTTGTTGAACGGCGACCTCGGGACTTCACGAGCCTCCGCCGATTGAGGCACGCAGAGTGTTTCAGTTTTTCGTTTTTCCGCGTGCCGTGGTCCAGCCCTAGGTGTTCAGTCCCGGCATTTGGTGGATCGGTTCACTCCATAACCGCCTCAGTTCTGCGTGGAAACCAACACCGCACTCTTTGCAGCCTCAAAGCTGGCAAAATACGTCTGAGCCTCGTTCAATTGCTCTATTTAAAAGCGATCTCAGTTCATCAATATTGTGTTTCAAATCTGAACTTTTGACAGAGAATTCGAGAATTTCTCCATCGGAGCACCAAGCATAAATTACATTGTGAGAGTAAGTGGGATCGTGAAGCTGATTATCTTCCAACTTATCGAGCTCTCCCAGAACAGCTGGTATTTTAGCGAATGGCAGCGTGTCATCTTCATATGCCCAAAGTTAGCTCCTAAGTCCGCGGTCGGGTTATCCTCGGAACAATTCAGAATCTGGAAATAAAATGGATGCAAATATTTTCAATCCGTGCCAAATGCAAATGGCGAAACCAAATCGAGCGGCTCTTCAAAAAGCTCAAGAATTAGCGTCACATCGCGACGGGCTACGACAAGACCAAGCAATCCTATCTTGGATTCGTCGCAATCGCAGCGGTCAAACTATGGACTCCCTTTGTCCGCGAGCGCTAATGTTGCCACTATGGCCTTTATCTTTTCTTCAACTGCGTTATTCATGGCAACAACAATATTTCTATACTCCTGTGGGTCGGCTCCATTTTTGATACAGCGATCCTCATACAGGAGGACGTAGTACGGAAGGCTCCATAAGACCAGAAGCGCATCCCCCATATTAGCAACATTAACCGAAAAATGACGAATATTATAAATAAGCTTTTCAGCTTTTTCGCGGTGAAACTCCATTCTTCGAGCATTCGGGATGAAACAGTGTTGATCCAAAGCTTCCAGGATTTTGTCAGCGTTAATATTTACCACTTTTTCTCTACCTTGTAATAATCTATTATCGCGTCGCGAGGGATATGGCGCTCAATCAAGACTTCTTGTTCGAATCGAGCGGTTCTGTCAGTCTCTGCATCTCCAGTTCCGCCGGCGGAGACATCCGCGACATAATTTCTAACTTTACTCAAATCGATTTTGGCGACGGTCCGACCTCGCATCGCGCCACTAACAGCGAACTCTTCCGCCACGCCTTGATCCTTTGTTGTGGAAATCCATTGCGATTTCGCGGGGTTTACCTGTGCTATGTGGTCTCGAATGGAAAGCTCACCCGACGGATCGGCCGCCGATATACCGCTCTCCAACCATTGAACGTCTTGATACGTCAAACCACGATACACGATATTAGGTAATTTTTCATCTTCTTCGGCCGTCAATCTATCCCTGATAATTTTATCACCCAGCTCAAAGATGCCGAGTATTGCGCCGACCGACACTAGAGGACCGCTAGCGCGACCTCTGTTGCCCTCCGCAACTTTCGATTCGTTGGCATCGGTGGCTTTTTCGCCGCCACCTAGAAAACTGCTAACGCTGTCCCAAAAGGAGTGCCCGTTCGGATCGCTTTTGTTGACGGGATCGTTGTCGGCATAGGCGTATCTGTTCGTGCCGACGCCCTCCATTGTCGGGTCCCAATCGTCAGGCGAGATGAAGCGTCCGAGGATCGGATCCATATAGCGGAAGT
>Ga0247823_10001663_pt1 | contig 18426 bp, 20 predicted proteins | sample 13C_PalmiticAcid_2_FD_192426 | JGI IMG/M metagenome (GOLD analysis project Ga0247823, IMG submission 192426) | Soil microbial communities from agricultural site in Penn Yan, New York, United States - 13C_PalmiticAcid_Day30 | ecosystem: Environmental > Terrestrial > Soil > Agricultural land... | reverse complement strand
GAGACAGAGGGGTACCTTGTTGGACATGACTGTGGGTGATGTTTGTTGGCTTGGGTGGTTTGGTTTGTTTTTGTTGACACGCTTGGGTGCTATTGAGAGGAGTGGTTTTGGCTATCCTACTTGCAACAAACAAGTTGCCATGATCCCGAGTCTGAGCGACAGTGCTCGGGCTTCAAATAGGGGGGGTTCGACGTTACCCCCAGGACGACATGACATCATGAACGTGATGTCATGGCGACGCTGCCCGTGTTACCTTATGTATGCATTGATAGGTACCGATGGACGGGTTTGACGGGTAACCCACGGGTGTGCCATTTGGCAGTGCGCCATCTCTTTGCGGAGACAATACAGCGGGAAGGTGTACTGTGTATGCGCGATCTATGACTTCATGTGGTTTGAGATGCGTTGGGGGATACTCGAGATTAAGAAACCACAACAAGGCTGCCCTGTTAGTCTCGAGGCGATTGATAATGTCCCGCGGATTGTGTTGAGCCCCTATGGAGAAGCCACGACCAGTATCAAGAGCTCTCGATAGGTAAGAAACTTGAACACCAAGATTAGTGACTCTGACGACAGGAGCCTACCTCTTGTTGTGACCCTCGAACCTTAACCCGACATGAAAGAGTGACCAGGGAGGCTCTATGAACATGTAAATGCAATCAATTCGAGTTGCTATAGTTTGAATATCAGTCCAATCAGACGCCAAGAGCGCCATCACGATGGGTTGTTCTGGTGGCCTTCCCCCTGACAGTCAGGCTCCCCGCTCTCTGTTCGAGGCGCCTCCATCCGGCCTCTTCAACCGGTCTCCCAGCTTCCAACCGGAGACGACTCTCCCCTCGGGGACAACGTTACACGAGCTAAAAACCGCGCCGACCACCAGTGCTCATCAGCGTGATCTTCTGCTTCTTCTTCTTCTTGCCGCCTCCACCACCACCGCCCCCTGCCGCAGCTGCTGCGCTGCTCGTCGCAGCTTCAGTCTCGATGCCAAACGCCTCGAGCTGTACGGCAAGATCTGCAGCCCCCAGCGTCTCCCGGACATCGGCATCCTTCAGCCAACCGTCATCCACCGGAGGCCGGTGAGGGAGGGCCTCCGGCGGGCCTCCAACTTGAGGTGTTCCCCAGACGGTTCTACGGCCCGAAGGACTTGTACTCATATCCGACAAGGGCGAGAAGCCCGCCCTCGGGTTTGGCGGCGTCGTGCCCTCAGCTCCGAGCGGGATGAAGTCGTTCATGTCGACAGGCGGCTCATCCAGGCCTGCATTCCCATATCGCACAATCACACCCTCGTCGAGGGCGCCGAAGTTCCGCCTTGCATTGCGAATCGCAGCCGCCTCAAGCCTTTCCGCCTGAAGCCGCTCACGCTCTTCCTGCGTGGCCTTCTCCCGATTGCGCCTGCGGCGGCGCTCGATCTCGTCCGCAAAGGTGGCCAGGATTTCGGGCGAGACAATGTCTGTCCAGTCGCACTCCAGGAAGCTGATGAGGCACCCTCGTGGCAGATGGCCAAGATACTTGGCCCGCTTCCGCAGGCCGTCGTCAACCACATGGCCAGTCGAGATGTGCTCAACCCTGGGGAGGAGCGTCGATGGGAAGCCAGAAAAAGGGCCGTACTTTGTCTTGAGGATCCGGATGTCCAGTGGAGACAGATATAGGTGGGGTGGTGATGTGTAGAAATAGAAGTCCTGCTCGACTTGTTTCGACTGGCTCGACCCGGGATCTGCAGCCGCCAACGCAGCCCCCTTTTCCGCCTCGCCTAGCTCAGCAACCTTCTCCCTGGCTGCCTGGATGTTCCGGATGGCCTTCTGCGTCCACTCGTTGTCCTGGTGGTAAAGGAGCTCGTCCTCGCTCTCCTGCTTGAGAAGCTCCTCCACCTCGCGATCGAACTCATTTTCCATGTACCCGGCGGTGCCCTTCATGATCCTAGCATAGTCCAAGACATTCGCGGCGAAATGCCACGGGACGTCCTCGCCAGACTCAAACGCCTCGGTCGCGCCTTCTTTTGGGAGAGCCAGCGTGCTCTTGGCGTTCCGCATCATGAGACGGAGGATCACGTCGTCCCCCTTGCGAGGCAAAGAGCACTCCTGGCCTGCGTAGAACCTCACCGGGCGCGCGTCCGACTGGTAGATGGTGTCCTCGCAGATGGGGCACTTCCTCCACCGCGCCTGCTTCTTCTCCGGTTGCTCGCCCGTGCTCGTGTTCATAAAACGCATCAGGCAGGGCAGGCAGAATATGTGCCCGCATTTTGCCATGCGCGGCGCGACTGGCTCGGAGAGGCAGATGGGGCAGGATGCCTGTTGTGATTCGGCCGAGGCGATGACCTGGAGGACGTCGCCCCAGTCAATGTGCTCGTCCGCATCGGCCGCTTGAGCAGTGTAGTTGCCACCGGGGCTCACGACAAAGCGGTAGTTTGCGTGGATGTACCGAGCCTTGTCGGCGGCGTGGTAGCCAGAACCCACCCCCCATGAGGGGTTGCGTCGGTAGGAGCGAGAGTGCGACCCATGGTGCCCCTCGTGTGGGCGCGGCGGCAGGGCGTAGTTCATCAAATGCGTGATGGAAGTTTGGCCGCGCCTGCTGGAGGCGTTCCGAAGCGCCCGGATCTCGGCCATTGCGTCGTCTTCGTCAATCAGTCTCAGGCCGGTATCCGTCTCGGCTCGCCTCAGGTTCCGGTGTTGCCTTCTCGCTGTCTGGTTCTTCCTTGGAACAGCCTGGGGGTGTGATGCACCCTGGACCTGGCGGCGACTGGTGTCAAACGCGGTGTTCACAGTTGGAGGGGCCGAAGGCGAGTGGTTCGCCGTTGACGGAGCCGAGGGCGCCTTGGTTGGGGCAGACGACGTCGAGTTCATATTGGAAGCTCAAGGAAACCGCAACAGCTCGGTGTTGCTCGCGCGTACCGTGGCCTGCACGGGCAGGGTTCAAGGGATGCTGGAAAGAAAGTGTCAGTTGGAGTCTGTCGTCGATGGCCGACATTGATGGGGACATGAAGGATCGTGGGGTTCTTACAGAATACAGAATGCAGACCCAAGCAGTCCCAAGCCGGTGGTTTGGGAAACAATTCGTTGCTCTAGCGGCCGGGTCTCGAGACTCAATCAAGTCCCCTGGTTCAAGTGGAAAATCAAAGTCGGGAATGCGTAAGGCGGATGTCGTCGGGAGGGGCCCGGTCTGGACCCCACGGAGGTTGAACGGGAAGGGGAAGAGTCACCATTCCGCGGGGCAAATGGCGATGGTTTTGGGGCCACCATTGGCGGAGCAGTGTGCTGGCCTGGAGCCATCAAGCCTCCTGTCAGCTGACTTCAGCGACCGACCCTCCGACCAGGGGCCTAGCACCGGCAATGACGTGCCACCAGTCTGCCACCCCCCCTGCCACATCAACTTGGGAGGCAGTTCTCGGAATTTCAAGTTATGGATCAATCGCTGCAAACACCAAGCAGTAGGTTAGGCTGTCTTCAAGTTGCATTCTGTGTCTACCTGAATTTACAATCTTCTTCCATTGGTCCGACTCTATTCTCGTCGCAAACCTCGACACGTCCTAAACTCCTGAGCCAGCCTCAACACCATGGGTTTGGTAAACGCGTACAGACTGTGCATTGTGTAAAAGGGTGTTGTAAACCAAACAACGACACGCCCTTCTAAAGCAGTTCCATTATTCTCAGCTCAACGTAGTTACAAGCCAAAAACAAAACATTAACAATAAACAGAGCCCCTCCATACAGAAAACGAGCTATGATAATGGGGCTGGATATCGCAATCACTTGCACCTCCCACACAACCAAGTTCCCTTTCCCTCCGAATGACCCAAGCCGAGCGAGTAGACAATGAATTATAGATGAGGGCCCTTCCCTCACACCGACATGACATGGCGACAGCAACGACAGCAACAACAGCAACGACAGCAACAACAGCAACAACAAAAAACCACCATTATCCTTCATCAGACCCGCCTGTGAACTTCACCATGCGGCAAAAAGGAGGAAAGCAGCGTGAGGAGCGGGTATGACACATGACGGATACTCGGCAAACTGACGGGGGAATAAGAGCGAGAGAAAGGTTCAGGCACAGCTAAGCAGGTTGCCAGCCTAGGCAAACTTGTGCTTCAGCTTGCTGAAGAAGCCGCTGATCCTGTTCTTCTTCTTCCTCTCCGATGTGGCTTGACCATCCGTCGTCTTGTCCGTGGTCGTCGAGCCAGCGGCGGGGGCACTGGCGCCATTGGCCGCCGGGTGCGCTTCGTCGGCCTTAACCGCCTCGGCCGGGGTAGCTTGCCCAGTGGTCTCGGCTTCAGCAGGCTCCGCCGCCGCCGTGGGCGGTTCGACGGGCGGGGGTGCAGCAGCAGCCGCCGCCGAGTCGGTGGGCTCGGCCGCATCGACCGCCCTGATAGTCTGGACAGGTTGCGGCGGCTCGACGGCCAGCGCGGTCGCCGCGGGCGCAGGCTCTTCGGCCGGCTTGGGCGTCTCCACGGGCTTGGCCTCGTCAACAGTCTTGACCGCCACGACCGGCTGGGGCGGCTCCACTGCCAGCGCCGTCGTTTGCTCCGCAGGCTTGCTCTCTTCGGCAGCCTTCGTCGCCGACTCGCCGACCGCCTCCACTGGCTTCACCTTCTCGAGGAGCTCGGCCTCGACGTCCTTCTTCTCCTCCACGGCCGCGGTGCTGGCAGCGGCCTCGGGGCTTGCACCCGCCTCTTGGATAGATTCCTTGACCTCAGCGGGAACTTCGGTCGCAAAATCACCGCTGGCCTCGGTCGGCTTCACCTTCTCGAGAAGTTCAGCCTCAACATCCTTCTTCTCCTCAACGGCAGCGGCGCTGACAGCGGCCTCGGGGCTCGCGCCCGCCGCGGCAATGGACTCCTTCACCTCGGTAGGAACCTCGGACGAAACTTCGCCGGCCGCTTCGGTCGGCTTCACCTTCTCAAGCAACTCGGCCTCAAACTCCTCCTTCTTCTCGACGGCAGCAGTGTTGACGGCGGCCTCAGGGCTTGCGCCCGCCTCCTTCATCGATTCCTTGACCTCGGCCGGAACTTCGGGGGAGATGCTGTCGATGGCTGCCTTCTGCTTCTCCTCGGCCGCGGCGGCTTGGGCGCCCGGCAGGACTCCCTCAACAGCGGCTGTGGCAGCGGTTGCGGCATCGGTTGCGGCAACGGTAGCCCTCGACGTGATGTCGGCGGCGGCATCGCTCGCCTTGTGCGCAAAGTCGGCGGCGGGCCCGCTGGCCTTGTGCGCAGCGTCAACCGCGGCGCTGCCAGCAGTCTCGGCAACAGTGATCGCGGCGCCCAGCGCAACCGCGCCGGCCGTAGTGACCGCAGCGAGCAGGTTCTCAGCCGCAGTCTTGTCGGCCTCGGACTTCTCGGTGCCCTTGCCGGCGGTGCCCTCCGAGGTGGAGGGGACTTCAGCGACCTTTTCCAGAAGCTCCTCTTCGACGGCGGCCTTCTCCTTCACCTCCTCGCTGATGGCGCTTGCCTCGGGCTCGGCCTTGGCCTCTTCCTGGCTCTTCTTGACAATCTCGGGCACCTTGGGTTCCAGGGGAACCTCGCCAGCCAGGGCAACGGTGGTAGCTTGGGGCTGAACAGTGCTGATGTTGACATCATTGGCGCCAGCGATGGGCAAGCTCGACTCCGGGATCATATTGCCGGTGACGAACGGGAGCGTGGTCTCGATGCCGGGGATGCGATCACTCCTCTCGTACGACTCCTTGTCGAGCGTGACGTGGCTGTCTACCGCGCCAGCCGTGAGGTCCCTAGGGACCTTCTCGCCAGCCTCGAGCTTGATGGGGTTGATGGCACCCTCGGCAGCGGGGAGGGGGTCGACCTTCACCTCCTTCTCCAGTTCGGTGGCGGGCGTCTCAGGATAGCCGCCTGGGAGGGAAGCGTCATCCTTCTGCTCCTCTAGCGGTACGGCGGCGGCCAATTGAGCTGTGGTGGATTCAGGAGCAGCGGAGCTAAGGATAGCAGCGTCCGAGATGGCTTCGGCTCCCTCGGTCTTCTCCAGGGGCACCGCGGCGGCCAATTGTGCGGTGGTCGATTCGGGGGCAGCAGAGCTAAGGATAGCAGCGTCTGAGCTGGCTTCGGCTCCCTCGGTCTTCTCCAGGGGCACCGCGGCGGCCAATTGTGCGGTGGTCGACTCAGGGGCGGCAGAGCTGAGGATAGCAGCGTCGTCCTTCTTGTCCCCCTTCGTCTCCAGAGGGACCTCGCCGGCCAATTGAGCCGTGGTGGACTCGGGGACGAGGTTGTTGATGGCCGCAGCCAGGGAAGCCTCTTCGAGCTTGTCCATTTGTTCGGGTAGCAAGACGTTGTTGTCGTTTCCTTCGTGGTCTTTCTCTTGTGGCGCCGTGTGGTCGGTGGTCCAGCTGCCGTCGACAACAAACTGCAAAAGAGTAAAATCCGTCAGCAATTGGATGCGAATGCCAAATGTCAGCGTTGATGTCACGCTGGTGCAAGGCAGAGGCAGCGGGGAACCCAGGTCATCTTAAAGGGCCCGGGCGCAAAAAGAGGGGCGACGTCAAGCTTGGAGAGCAGAGATGCAGGGCCCCCAGCCAGCTCCCTGCCGCAGTCCTGGTCACGGGCCAAATGACTGTTTTTGCACCTCTGCGGTCCCACTCTGTTGACGCTAGTGTCGCTTGCGATCGTCCGTCCGTCTTCTTCAGCCTGCTGGCCGCGGTCCCTGTTGTGGCCGAAGACACACAAGGGCTGCGTCATCGGAAAGGCAGCGGGGTGGCAGACGCGGTTACGCAATGCGCTTGGGAGCAACATTGAAAGCGACACACTGCTGCGGGTTCGGTGGCTGGGAGCACTGCCAGCAAAACCCTCGTTGCGATTGCTCAAGGTCGGTCGGTTCTTGGCAGTTGAGGATCGGGACGGGCTGCAGGATGATGTTGGTGGGGTTGGCTTCGGAGGAGGCTCCATCCTCGCAAAGCTCACCGCCGCTCCAAGTCGACCCCCTTTTGCGCTTGGAGACACCGGGTGCTGCATTGTTTCGGTCGGAAAATGTCGTGGGCTCGGCGACCACCTGGGCGCCTCGGGGACCTCGCACGAAGCAGAACGGAATGTGGAAGCTAACCAACCTTGTAGTATATCTTCTCGGAGGATTCTGGGAGGGTCACTGTCTTCTCGAAGACTTGGCCAACCTGCTCTAGGCGCTCGCTTTTGGTCCAGTTGTCAAAGGTGCCCGTTACATAGACCTCTTCGGCATCATGAGGCCTAATACATTGGAGAAACCAAAGAGTCAGCAACTTGTCGTCACAATAGAGATGCGACCACTCGTCATTGTGGCGCAACGCAGGAAAGCTTAGCACAGGGAGCAATACGAGTCAAGCCCGCGCTTCCGGGCGCAAGCTCGTGCATGACAGAAGGTAGAGTGGGTGCGGGCTTTGGTGTACTGACCACTTGAATGTGAAACTGCGCATGGCTGGCGGAGTCGTCGTGTGTCTGTCGGGTGCTATCGTTCGGTCTTGTGTGTGCGATCAGATCAGATGGTTTTCCTTCCAGGTGGAGTCGACGCAGTCGCGATCTGAGCTCGAGGTCACGGCTCACTTTCGGAGTTGGGGCGCGGGCAGGGCAGAGCAGGGCAGAGCAGGGAAGAGCTGTCGTCCACGGAGTTGCAACGGCACGGTCCAACCTGGTGGCTTTCACAATCCCACTGACGTCAGTCAATGAGGCGAGAGAAATACTGTGCAAGAGTCTTGCTGGAGAAAGCACAGGATATCGGGAACAAAAGGGGGCAAAGTGGTTTTTCTGACGCAACAGTTCAAAATCGACGCAAACCTGGAGGCTGGCTTCCATTGCCTCTGATGCCCTGAGAGCGGCTAGGGTCGCGCTAAAGCGATTGCGCGCGCCAAGACCAGCCCTGCAGCTGCAGGAGGCTGGCCTGCCGAATTCTTTCCAGGTTGGCCACCTGATTTGGCCGCCTATTCCCTATCTTGAGATGCCTGCTGTTTGGCGACAGGAACGGCGACGAAACATGTGGAAGGTACAGGAAGGGCTGTCTTGTCATCAATCTGCTCGTGCCAACCAATGTCAATGCCGACTACGGTTATGGTAGTTGGCGCCTCTGTCTGTCCCAAACCTTGTCCTTTCCAGGTTGTCGTGCACCCGACAAGCACACCATCTCCCATGACTGAGTGCGGGAGTGGCTGGGCGGGCTGGCGGGGCAATGCGAGGGAAGCTTCTGGTCTTCAGCAAGCTGATTTGCCAATCGCGCATTCTCCAGCCGAGGCCGAGGGGTCACAGTATGGGGGAGGGGGAATGGTACTGTGCTTGGTTGACACAAAAGCTTCAAAGACAGAGAGAACAGAAAGAAGAGAGTTTAACTAGCAAGCAAAAGTAATCAACGCAGGGGCAAATTTTGAAATGGCCCCTGGAACAACACAAAAGACAAGCCCAATCAAGGTCCAACAGAAACAAAACCCCCCCGACTTATCCGTACACTGAAGTCGGTCCTCGATGGCGTTCCTGACACAAGATGCGTTTGTCGCGTTAGTTGCCAATGCATACAGATTAGGACAAGGTTGTTCTTATATTTGTGGAGTTCAAACGGCCACTCTTCTCGATGATATATATAAAGCCTCCATTGCCAACTCCTGTCCTCGCCGTGAACTGACCAGGCAGAGCAAACCAGAACGCCAACCCATTTCCAATTTGGAGACAGTGAACATCAGCACCCGAAACAAATTAACTGATCATCACCGAGTTCGTGGGGGTAGAACGCAGGGGCGTGGCCTGACCAGAATCGAGACATCCGAGCTCAGGGGTACGAGAAGACCAAGCCCGTCTTTAGCAGCAGAACCAAGTAAATACAACATCATTTTACCAGCCAAACTGTTCACAGTGCAGCTCCACGGCCGGCCCATCGCCAACGATCAGCTTCGCCGTCGTATCCCGAACGACACGCATCAACCCGTCTGGCCCGCAAGCTGCAACCAGGACGCGCTGGTTCCGAGGCGTGGTCTTGACCGCCTCGCGGATGAGCGATGCCGCGTCTGGCCTGCCTGACTTGACGGCGTACTCGAAGTATGTGTGGGATACGGTGGTAGCGGCAGCGGTATCGTCCTTCCCAGAGGCGCCGCCATGCTCGACACGCGTTTCGACGGCGCCCTCCATTTCCTTTTCGAGGGCGGCGCCTTGTGCAGACGATGGCCAACGACGGGCAGAAGATGGGATGTGGGAGGCGTTCTTCTCGGGGTCTGACCCAACAGGCGAGAGAGGCGGCGACTCGGCACCCTCCGACGAGGAATCGGAACCAGCAGTGTGGTCATGGCCGTCGCTTCCGCCAGGGAGATCTGAGGTTGATGAGGGCGCTCGCGTGACGTAAAGAGAAACGTTGACTTTTGTCGAGTGCACATGCGTCCTCAGCAGATCCAACTGTTCTCTGAACCACGAGAGATTCTCTGCAGCCAAGCATGTCAGTCCTGGACCGGTACGGAGAGAGAGACAGCCTGTAATTCTGCAACTGTCGACCACTTACCATGCTTTTTCACCGACCAGATGAACACGACGTTCTTGGGAGCGTCCTCGTCCATCCTCTCAAGGATATTGACGGCAAGACCAAAGGTAAAAGTAGCGCCTCCACCCCCTGCAATGAGCACGATCTTGTCAAACTCCATGGGGTCGGGGAATGTGCCATATGGGCCGTCGACCGAGGCCCGCACCGACGCGCCCGGGTGGGCTACCGCGTACTTGTGGAGGTCGCTCGTAAATCCGTTGCGGGCCTTGGCTGTGAACTCCATCGGCGAGCTCCGGTGGATGGTGAACGGATGTGTCTCGAACTTGCGGATGGCAGGGATCCAAATGAAGCAGTGCTTCCCCGGTTCAGCCCTTCCTGGCACCTTCTTCACGACAATCTTGGTGCCCCCGTCGGGAAGGGGGTGAAGTGTCGCCTCGTTGTTGGCGCTGTAGTACAAAACCCGGAAAGCCCGGATGATGCGGTCGAGGACCCATATCGAGGCGGCGGTGAGGGTGACATAAAGGGTTTTGTTCCCAAACTCGGGCTGATGAAAGCCCACTGCGACGACGGCGATGATCCAAGAGGTTATGTGCGTGACATAAAACAGCTCGTACCAAATACGCCTCAGGAAAACAGCGGAGAAGACGACGCTGAGAAACGCAAAGCCTGACACAATAGCGGCAATCTGGCCCCTCTCGGCGTAGATGCTCAACAGGCGACCCTGGCTGTTGAAAAAGGCCGTGTACAGGGCGGCGTGAAGAATCATCGCAACGAACATGGTGTAACCGGCCACTTGATGGAGGCAGTTGAGCCGCTCGTATGAGTAGGCCGTGAGGAAGGCCAAGGGGGTGTTCTTGAGTGCCAGAAAAATGACCAAGGCCATGTTGACCAGTGCGATCCTGGGTACCGCATTCGTTAGCAGGATATTCAGAAACATAGATTGCGACAGGGTCGGTGAGAAGATAGGAACATACCAGCCAAACCTGTTGCCTAGGTTGCCCAAAGAACTATCGATGTTGGTGAACATGATCGCCAAATTGATGGTAGCATAAGCTGCGACAAGGATGGCATGCCCGGCGGATTTGAACCCGGGGACCTTCCGCACCAGCAGATTCCTGACGAGTCTAGACTGGTCAGCCAGCGATGTTGAGAGTAGACCAGTAAGCGATTCTCATACCTTGAGCTCGCAACGAACGGACGGCCCAGCACTCCTGCAGGCGTCTTCGATCGTTCCACCTTGACGCATAGCCAGCGTGCCCAGTGGAAGACGACGAAGACAGCTATGAGACCACAGATCCCAGCCGCAAAGTACCTCATCATCCGGTCTGTCACCAACTGTCTCTGGGCAAAGAAGGCATCCATGGCAGGACTGCCATGGCCCCCCGTGCTACCGCCAGCAGCACCTCCTCCATGGTCACCTCCGCCCGACGGGTTGCTCGAGGGGTGGCTCGAGGGGTTGCCCGACGGCCCAGCCATGTCGGAGAGTATGTTGAAGAGAGAAGAGGAGGGTGGTCACAGGTAGGCCTTGGTATGGAGGACGGTCGACAGGCCAAGTCCCGGACGGGGTTCAGCGGGAGCAAGCCGATTTATAGGGACGGGAGCCAAGATGTACAGCAGAAGCAAGAATCGTGGGGCAAGTGCTGACGGCTAGGTGTTGAAAACGAGGCGACGGTCTAGATCGTCCATGATCTGGCGGCACCTTCGTGGTGAACCTGGTATATAAGTGCCCTTCCCGCAACGGCATCTTGGCCTGCGGCACGCTTCCTGGCCGGGTCTCTGAAACAGAATAGGCCGGGTGGGGTTTGGGAATACCACCTCTGGCTAGACGAGCACCATAGCAAGGCAAGTATGGCTCCCGGAATGAGATGTTGATTGCCTCAGCGTCACATGGAGGGAGCTTGGTGCCAGGCGCCATGACGGCTACGGCACTTGAGACTCCACCGTAACGCTGGCGGCGATGGGGTGGCAAGTTCCGGGCGGCCAAGACGAGGCAGATGCTGGGAGGTAACGTAGATGGCCGCTCAACGGCCCTGGCGGGTACGTAGTGTACGTGGACCGGCGAGCGGCGGGGTTGGAACCGTGGTCCCGCAGCCCACAGGGATGGTTCGTCCGGCAGGCGATGCAGGGCCCCGGGGCTGGGATGCACGTCCCGGCGAAGGTCTGCCGTGTCTGTGTAAGTGACAGCCACTTCGGGGCTGGCGATATTGTCGACTTCCGGTCTGGGATTTGGTCAGCTTGACAAAGCAGCGAACCGTTGCCTGACGAGATAAACGAAGTTGCCAGGGCACGACCAATGTGGACCCCCGGGGCAGATGGACGCCCGGGGTCTTTGGCATGACAGTCGCATCCGCAATCTGGCTAAAGATGGGATAAAGCTGGGACCCAAGACGCTAGCATGGCCGACCGTTGGATACACTACTGAGACGCAACGTCGCAAGAGTCCACCTCTGCTGCCACCCCAATCTCTACCCCACAAACGCACGCAATCTCTGCCAAATATCGAGAAACGGCAGCGCATCAGGTTTTTGACACGCCTCGCCCGTGGTCAGGCCAGCGGGGCTCCGGCGAGGCCTTGTCGAGTCTGCCGCACTGCAGCAGATCACGGCCGAAGTCTGCAGCTTGCAGCGCGTTTGATGACGGCACGGCTTTCCGCCACGTGAGGAGCGTGTGCACGAGAGATAGGCGAGGGCGCAACCGAGGCTGATCCTCCAAAGACCGCGGAGACGACGGGTAAAACGCGGCGGGTGTTGGCCATGAGCCAGTGTAGGGAAGAGAGACGAAAGGGAAGAGGGGGCAATGAAGGGCGTGTTCCAGCTAGACCACTGATAGCCGCAAAAACCAGCATGCAGGGCAATGCCCGTTGATGAACAACGAAGATCATAGAACGGCATAGCAAGCTGGCGCGGCAGATTGATGCTGGGGTGCTGGGGCGTATGAGTGGAGGCGAGAGGGAGGTGATGTGCAGGATACGGTGTAGCAATAACGAAAGGTGGTATAAACGAACACCACGCTGCGTATAAGCAGCACAATATCTGCAGGGTGGTGACATGACTTGCTCGCGCAGTCAGCGGCCAAGCTTCTAGACGGTTTCCACGCGCTTGGAGAGAAACCCGGTCCAGGGACGTTGCGGAGGATCAACATCAACACCAAGACGGGTGCTTGTGCTTGGCCCCGAAAAGCACCTGCAGGTCAATGGTCGAGGAGCAATCGAATCCCGCGTCTGCTTGACACGGCAGGGCAAGCAGGCAGCTCAGCTCCACACGTTTGTTTTCCGAATCGGTCATCTGTCCAGGAGTGGGTACCCTGTTTGAGTCGGTCTCCGGGGCCCTGGCGATATTGAGAAGGATGGAAGGAGAGTGAAAGAACATGGAAGGGGGCGAAAGCACGGCGCACAAAGTCGGCGACACGTATGAACCGCACACAAAGAATGGGAGGAATCAGGTGCCAATTGCAGCCCTGCAGGGTTGCACCTGCGCCTGCCGTCAGTTTAAGCTCGATCCCCTGACGTGGGGAATCTCCACTGTGCCTTTCCCGAAGAGGAAAGCTCGCAACAGTGGGGCCGAGATCCTTCTCAGATGGAGCGAAACTCTGTTCCTTCCTTTTGTCACTCGGTCACTCCTCATCAAACTTGGAAGGACCTCAGAATCTCCCGGATGCCCAGAACACAGCGCATTTCGGGGCCAGCCCCCAATCTGGCTCAGCTTCTCCCTTGGGCTTCCATTGGGTGTCTCGTATGTCTGTTGTCGGACCTTTGCCTCTGCGTTTAGTGGGAAGCATATCTGCATTCGCCGGCATTTGTTGACGTTGCGAAATGAAGGCTGGGCGCGCAAACGGCTGCAGCTGCGCCGACAGGACTGTTGAGTGGGAGGGTTGCGTCACCCTCGAAACTCTGGGCAAAGAGGAGAGACCGCGTGCATGAGATTCGCGTGCCCGTTCTGGAGAGGTCCGGAGTCCTCTCCGTCCCTTCCCACCTCGCCGACTCTGGCTGTCTGCGCATCCCACTGGCGCGGCGGCCTCCCTCATGATCGATCAGACTACGACCTGGGATGCCACCTTCATCACCTCGCAATCACCGCTTCTATTACGAATGGTAAAACGTTTCTCGAAAAAGAAGCTGTCGTGGAACATATGATCAAGCTCATCTCACTCACACGCAGAGATACAACTTGACTTCGCCGAAGCGCTGCAGATGTTCTGCTGGCCATTCTGACCACATGGCGGGGACAAGTAGGCGGTTGCTTGCTCCATTCTTCGGCCGGAACTGCCCCAACTTGAGCCGCCGTACCGAACCTCGCTGCAAGGAGCACAGACCCTATCCCGCGTCCGTCGTCATTCCCCGTCCTGCGACATGCACCAACGGCCGAGCAAGTGGCCGACCACCCGAGTCGTCACCTTATCTCAAGGGCATCTTTGTCATGTTCTGTGGGTGTTTCGATATCGTCCCGCTGCAAGACAGCGAAGGGATACTGGAACCCGGGATCCCGACCCGCCTTCCCACGATCCCTCGATCTCAGATTGATCAAGAGCTTTGGGTTCAGAGAAGCATATTTTCTGCAAAATAGTGTGACACGGGCACGCATGGCTACCTGAATCTGACTTCAGTGCGGGAAGCAGGGACTGGTTCCCGGGAAGGGAGGGCAGGATCTTGGAAACGGCCTCAAAGATCCACCCGCATTGTTGCGTTGAAGATCGGGCTGAGGTGGGGGTTAGCACACATTCTGAAATCCCAACTGAGGGATATGTGGTGAGGGTTGCGGTGCTTCCAAGAACTTTCGGCTGTCAGGGCCCTGATCACGAACGCACGCATCGGCAGGAAACCGCCGACCTACCTCAACACGTCATCCGTTGACGGAAACACGGATGAAAAAAAAAACAGAGACTCACAGATGGCGGCAGACCAAGCCCCGGCGTCGGTTAGAGGGGGCATTGCAACGGGGGTGAGTGAAGTGCTTACTCACGGCCAGGGGTTGTTTACACAATCACACATCCTGGTATGTAGAACCCCAAACACATTGCTTGCAGACGAACAATGAAAGCAGTCTAGATCACATGCCAATATCTTGAGATGACCTCAGCCTCTAACCAATCCTCCGAAGGTCACAAACTCTCACCTTCCATCCTCGTCCGACCACAGACCACAGGTCCTTACTCCAACCCCAGGACACGCGCTGCAGGGCCATGCCTGCTCACCACCCTAACGCAGCTTGAATCGAAAACATACCCAGATACACCATCACCGCGTTGAAGAGCAAGAATTTCCCCCACGTGCCGAAGATGACCACACTGCCCAACCCGTTGTACCCACCGTTGATGAACGGCCCAAACCCCTCCGACAGCCGCTTGCTGTGCAGCATCGCCTCCGTGACAAGCCACACCGTCGTCGCCATGGCAAATGTCACGAGCGTGAGGTTGAACAACCCCGCCTGCACAAGAGGCGGCCGAAGATGCCTGTCCGCGGACTTGCCTGCCTGAGCCTTGAGCTTGTCAGCGTCGCGCTCCATGTGGAACTTGACCCGCTCCAGCTCCTCCTTGAAGTCCTCCAGCGCTTTTTCCAGTGCCGCTATCTTGCCCTGGAAAACTCTTTTTTCCTGCTTTAGTTGGAGGACGTCGGCGGAGGCCGAGTCGAGAAGCCTCTGGTCGTAAGTCGGCTGCGTCTCGGCTTCGGTGAGCTTGGCCTCGAGAGCCTTGATTTGGGCCCGGAGGTTGGCAATCTGCTCCTGGATGTTCCCGGTAGTCGTATCGCTGGCGGTCCTGGCGGCGGAAGGTCCAGGGACTGGTGGCGATAATGGTTCGCGGACGACCGGGGGGGACAACAGCTCACGGACGATGCCTGAAATGGTGCCGCTGCCGTCGGGGTCAGAGTTGCGCCCGTGTGAGATTTCGTCGTCAACCGTAACGGACGATAGAGATTCGTATTGGAGTGTGTGTTGCAGGCTTTGCTCGTTCGGGGCACGGATCTGCCCGGTGTCCCGGTAGTAAGCTCGGATGACCTCCTTCTGCGCTTCGGTCAGGGGCCGCTCCAGGATCACTTCGGACCGCCTAATCTGGTCCCGAGCCATGATGTCCGCCACTGACTCTCCGGGGTTGATAGAATCCTCCTCTGAATAGGGAGCGAAACGGGAGTCGTAGGCATCTCCCATGGTAATGAAGACAGGGGCTTGGTGCGTCTGAGGGGGTGCTTGGTGTGCTTGGAGGGAGGCTGCCATGGGTGTGGATGGTTTTTGTCCAGGAAGAGATGGTGATTCTTGATCAGAAGTCGTAGAGAAACCATGACCAGCTTTTACATCAGGAGGCGGCGATGGCCTTCTTATGTGGGCACCAGGTTCATCTGGATGACTGCTCTCAGAAGGTCTTCCATCAGTTGCGGACAATGCGGCTGCGTTTGAGGCTGCAGAAGATGGCTCCTGCGTTTTGTTGGTTTCTTTGTCTGGGCCGTCATCATCGCCCCCGCCTGGGGTGGTGACCAAGAAGCCCGCCGAAACAGTGTGAGACTGCGTCGCAGGTTGCAGATGTTCCTGGTCGTTTTGACTGATAATATCTAAGGCAGCGTCAGAGATGTTTCAGACTCTTCAGGTTCTTCTTTCTCTCGTTTCTGGGGAGCAGTGGAGCTTTCAAATGGGTTGACTGGTGCGCTTTGGGGCCGCCTCAGGGGCTTCCCTCCATCATGACAAGATTCACCAAAAGGCTCCTCAGTGCCGTTTGAAGGGGGTTCATATGCCAATTCATGGGTGTCAGTCCACTGGGTCTGTTCTGTGTAGGTCCACGTTTTGGTTTCTTGCCTGGGCTGCCTTCACTATCATCCCCTATCCACTTACCCTTTGGTTCGCCCTTTGTTTCACCCTCCAATGCTGTTGAGGTAATGGGTGACTTGATCTCGATTTTGGCTGGAGAAGAGACGACAGGAAATGAGCGTCCTGCAGATGAATGTGTCCCTGGTCCTCGCACGTCGCCTTGCGCTTTTGCGCCCTTTGAGCGCTGCCTGCGATTCCGGGTTGGCATAGTCTCAGATAAAATGAATATTTGCCTTGTTGATGCTACTCATTGCCGAAGTCACAATATCGAGGTCGTTTGCTTCGGAGGCTGTCTCTCCATGTACGCAGCAACTTTAAGTCTGCCTATATACACCCAGTACCAACAAAGGACTTGCCCCTGGGGTATTCTTTGTTGCAGTGAGTTGATATGCAGAGGGGCAGAGGTTCTATTTTGAGCTCGATCAAGACGACAAAGAAGGTTTTGAGTTAACTTTAGTAGTCCCCCTTGGAAGGTACCTCCAATCCTTCGAGTGGTGCGCCTCGGGTTTGACCTGACAGTGATGTGCACACAAGATGGTCGGTCTGCCATTTAGACGTCTCGAAACAGGGGACAACACCCAAGAAGCACTGGCACAGTACCTTAGCAGTGGCTGGTAAAGAATATGCACAAGTAAATCATCTCCATGACACTCAACAAAAGATACTGAACGAAATTTCTCAACCCGGCAAAATGCACACGAAACTGACAAGGGGAAAAAGAACACTCTCATAACTTGCCAAAGTGGTATCAATGACGCCTAGAAAAACATCAGGCAACCCCCCTGCTGCGCCAATTGCCGACACAACCCTTCAGAAGATATGTCAAGAATCACAGAATCGCTTCTTCAGTCTGGCCGCCTTCCAAGAACGCCCAACGCCTTTGCCAACACCTAACCAAACCCTTCAACTAAAGTCCCTCAGCAACAAGAAAGTGGTGTAAATCATCAATCCCACAGCGAATCACCGTTCACCATCTGGCTCCCCTCCTGTCCAGTAGATCCAGCCCAGATCTTCCTCTTCCTGCCATGTTCCACCGGCGTCATCCACATGGTTGAATCAAGCCCGGGGCTCTCCTTGGGAACCATAAACGGGACCGTCTGCGTCGGGGATGCGTCGTACGGCACCCGTTGATGAACCGGGTTGTTCCTCGGCGACGTGAGAGGCGGAACGGGGGCCGTAGCAGCTCGCGGGGAAGGGTGGGCCGGGAGCCCGGGCGTCATGCCCGACCTCGGTGTGAACCCCGGACTGAACCTGGGTGATGTAGAGGGAGACGGGTACGGAAGTGAGATGACGCGTTTGCTAATCTGGTAACTTCGGTTGCGGCGGTGCCGGCGCAATCGTAAGGGGAGGTGGTGGTCGCGCCGCTCAGGCCGGTCAGGGGATGTTCTCGACGAGGTTTCTGCCCAGGCAACACCGAACGCCCTGCCGGCGGGGTAGACGGCGAGTGTGATGGTTGCGACAAGAACGAGGGTGTCGTCGAGGAGGAAGGACGTGATTTGTGACTGGGCAAAGGAGCTGGCCAAGCCGTCGGCAAAAATAGCGATCCGGACAACAGCTCGTACCAGAAGAAGCGCGGCAACCCCCTGAACGCCTACGGAGGATTGATTAGTGCTGACCACTTCCAGGAGCCTCGGATTGGTGCCAAACGCACAAATCATGAAGTATTTGAACCCGCGGGATGAATAGACGAGCGAGTGTCGGTCGTCGAGAATGTAGCGGCGATGCGAAAGTTTGTACCGAAAATACCGATATGTACCCAAGAAGGTGAGTAGGCTGACGACCTGGATGGCAAGGCCCGTGAGGAGAATGTTCACGCCCTGGGATACCTATCCAGGAGATTAGCGGACGACGGCTTTTTCTAGCATACCAAGGAGAGCGTACCTCGGTGGCTGTGTTGGCGGTGGAGGCAAACCCGATGCCGACTGACTGGAATGCCAGCATAAAGATGTCGAGGATGAAAAAGAATATGTTCAGGTAAACGGGGTCGGACACCAGGCGGAACTCTTGGCCGTAAATAACCATGACATGGGGGAGCACGAGGTTGACAGCCGAGCCAACTAACACGGCGCCCCAGTGTGTTCCCATAAGGTAAACGGCCGAGTATGCGTGGCTAGTCGGATTGGCGACCAGGAAGATCTTGCCGACGTGACCGACAACCTCGACGAGAAGGGCTGCGAGGAGCAACAATGTTTGTAAAAGGATCCTGTACCGAA
>Ga0247823_10001662_pt1 | contig 18427 bp, 6 predicted proteins | sample 13C_PalmiticAcid_2_FD_192426 | JGI IMG/M metagenome (GOLD analysis project Ga0247823, IMG submission 192426) | Soil microbial communities from agricultural site in Penn Yan, New York, United States - 13C_PalmiticAcid_Day30 | ecosystem: Environmental > Terrestrial > Soil > Agricultural land... | reverse complement strand
GGGTCGACGACCCCGCGTGGCCATCAGGAGAATCCCGCCCCGCCAAGCGCAGCAGGGCCAGGCCGATCAGACTCGAAATGGGATGACGTTGTCGACAAGTCTGGCGGCGACGGCGTTGATCGTTTCGCCAACAAGGGTCACGCCGCAGGTGGCGGTGCGGGTTTCCGCGTCGGGGTGGATTTCCAACCGTAGGCACTCGAAAGGACAACGGCCGCTACACCGACTCCTTCGACGGACTCGGCGTCCGCCTGTACCGGCTGGAGGTAGCACTAGGGCCACCACGTGATGCGCCCGGTCACCTCGAGGTGACCGGGCGCATCGCTCACCGCCTGACGGCTACGGGGATGGGTTCTCCATGCGGCCGATGATCGCGTTCGCCGCCTCCTGTTGCCTCGCCTCGCCCGCGACGCCTGCCACGTCGGACATCATCGTGTCGATGAACTGGTCGCGGGTCATCCTCGGTGTCAGTTTCTCCTGCTGCGCCCTTGTCGACATCACGTCGTAGAGTCCGCCGAGGTACTGGCGGTACTGGCCCGGGTTGAGGTTCGGGTTGTCCGGTTGGTGCCCGCCGTCTGCCGTGAACGCGTGCCCCGCGGGCAGGCTGAACATGCACGGACAGTTCGGGTTGGGTGGCACGACCACGCGTCCGGCCCGGGTGTGGTGGACCCGTGGCTGCGTCGAGCTGAGATCCACGTGAGCGAACGAGTCACCGAAGGAGTGCAGGATGTTCTCCTGCTCCTGGGTGAACTGCCCGGTCAGCGGCATGGTGTCGACCACCTGTTGGAACCGCTGTCGCGCCGCTGCCTGGGTCGTCGCGGCGCTGCCGCCGGTCAGCAGGTGGATGTGCCGCGAGTCGGCGCCGCCGTAGCCGGGCACCAGCGAGCCCATGATAGAGCTGATGTGGGTCGCGCTGCGGCCGTCGGTGTCCGGTGCCCACGCCGCGTTGCCGATCGCTCTGGCCACCGTCGGCGAGAAGCCGACCGCCAGTGCCGCCGCCTGTGGGGTCAGTTGGTGCCCGACGATGCCCCACATCCCGTTCGGGTCTCGGTAGGTGATGGGGTTGTTCTGCGAGTAGGTGTAGGACGCCAGGTTGAAGCTGTTGTACACACCGTCGTTCGGTCCACCATCCAAATAGGACGAGAGGACAGGGTCTGGGGACTGCCAGATACTCGTGCGCGGGTTGTAATAGCGGGCGCCGTAGTAGTAAAGGCCCGTTTCCTCGTCGAGTTCCTTGGCGCCGTACTGGTAGGGCACCGGGGTGGGCTGGCCGGGGTGTTCGTTGACCCAGGTCTCGCCGGAGGCGAAGTACTCGATGTGTTCGGTCAGGCCCGCGAACTCGTCGGTGACGTAGCCGGACGATCCGAGGTGGTCGCCGTGGAAGTAGAAGACGTGGTTCTCGTAGCTGGTGTCCGGCTTGACGATCTTGGTGAGGAGTCGCGTCTCGCCGACGAAGATGTGCTTGTAGCCGGTGCCGTTGCGTTCGCTGAAGTTGCGGTTGGGGTAGATGTGCTGCGGACCCGCGATCTTGACCACGCGGCTGCCCTGGTCGTCGTAGTAGTAGCGGACGGTGGCGGGCTGTTGGGGGCTGGTGCAGGTACTCGGGTCCTGCGCGATGGCCTGGTTGCGGTTGTGGTCCTGGTTGCAGGCGAGGCGGTTCTCCTCGTCCCAGACCAGCTGACGGCGTTTGCCGGGTGCGGGCGGCATGGTGTTGACGGTGTCGATCAGGTTGCCGTTGGCGTCGTACCCCTGGTCGATCGGGCCGATCTTGCCGGGCGCGTGCGGCTTGGTGCCGGTGAACAGGTAGTCGTACTCGTAGCTGGTCTTGCGCTGCGGCTGCACGTTGTCCTGGGTGCCCGCGGCCGACAGGGAGAGCGACTCGGCGGCGTCGAGCTTCGTGGTGGACAGCTGACCGTCGATCGGCTGGTCCGCCGGTGTCTCGTCGTCGGGTTCCTCGATGACGCCGAGCGGCGGGTACTGCTGCTCGTACGGGATCGGGTCCGGTTCGTCGAGGGTGACCGGCTCGCTGTCCGCGGTCGGCTTCGCCACGGTGGAGTCCGCGAAGTAGGTCGATGCGGCCTGTGTGGCGGTTCCGGGGCTGACCACGATCTCGTGCTGCTGGTCCTTGGTCAGCATGTTGTGGATCGTGTCGTAGGACTGGGTGAGGGTGTACCGGTCGAGCTTGTTGTCGGCGTAGGTGTACTCGCCGTGGGCCGAGGTGAGCCGGTAGAGGTCGTCGTAGGTGTAGGTCTGGGTGCTGGGGCCGCCGACCGGTTTGCCGTGCGGCAGCGTCACGTTGTTGTGCAGCTGCAAGATGTTGCCGACGTTGTCGTAGCTGTAGTCGATGTCCTGGAAGCGGTACCCGTCGGGCAGTTGCGCCTTCAGGTTCGTGAGTTGCCGGTCGGCGGCGTCGTAGGTGTAGTTGGTGCGCACGCCGGTGCCGGTGTCGGTGAGCAGCTTCTGGTTGAACTTGTCGTAGTCCTGGCGGGCGAGGTAGGTGTAGTCGAACTCGCCCTTGCGACCGGCGGCCCGGTCGACCATGCCGCCGGAGTCGTACCGGTAGGTGAGCACCTCACCATCGGGGTAGGTCAGGTTCAGCACCCGGTTGAACGAGTCGTAGCGGTAGGAGGTGGTGTAGCTGCGGGCCGGGCCGTTGAGGATCGACTCGGGCACCGTGCGCGTCTCGCGGATCTGCTCGCCGAGCGGGCCGTACGCGCGGGTCGCGGTGCCCGCGCCGTCGGTCACCCCGACCACGCGGTCGGCGCCGTTGTCCACGGCGCCAGGACCGCCGTAGGTGTAGGTGACGTTGTTGCCGGTGAAGGTCGGGTAGCGGACCGCGGCGAGGCGGTTGAACTGGTAGTCGTACTCGATCGCCTTGTTCGCCGCGCGCAGCTTCGAGGTGATCTTCTGGGTGAGGTTGTCCGCGAGGTCATAGCGGGTCTCGGTGCGGCCGGAGTCGGGGTTGTCGATGACAGTCCGCCTGCCGAAGTTGTCATAGGCGGTGGTCGTCGTGTTGTTCCGGTCGTCGACGGCCGCGATGATCTTGCCCATCGAGTCGTAGCGGTAGCTGGTCCAGATGACCGGCTGCCCACCCACCGGGTTGAACTCCTTGACCGCTGTGGTCAGGTTGCGGACGTCCTCGTAGGTGCGGCGCTGCTTGCCGTTCGCGTCGGTGGTGACCGTCTCGAACTGGGTGGTCCCGCTGCGGTCCGGACCGAAGCCGTAGGCGAGCGAGGTGACTGTCTGGTCCGGCAGCACCGTCCGGACCGTGCGGTCCAGCACGTCGAACGTGGTGCGGGTCGGCGAGACCGTGTCGTAGGCCGGGTTGAACGTGGTGTTCGCCCCGCTCTTCGGCTCGGTGACCGGGTAGAACGCCTCGGTCGTGCGGCCGAGGAAGTCCACCGTCTGCATGCCGGTGACGGTCATCACCGCCTGCGGCGCGTCGCCCGCGTTCGCCGCGACCGAGGCGTCCTTCTTGCTCTGCAGCAGCCGCTTCACGCCGTCGACGAAGGTGATCGCGTCGATGGTGTCGGCGCGGACGCCGTCGGCGGCGCGGTCGACGTGGCGGGTGACCGCGTACGGCACGGCCGCTTCCGGGTGGTACTCGAAGTCGATGGTGTACCGGTTCTCCGGGATCTCGTAGGGCCCGGTCACGGAGTCGACCCGGCCGACCGCGTCGTAGGCGCGGCGGATCTGCTGGTCGTTCTTGTCGGTCTCACTGGTCGGCTGCCCCCACCGTAGATCGTGGGTGGAGTTCGACCGATACCCGAAGCTGTCGGTCACCGACTCGGTGTGCACACCGACCACGGTGTCGTAGCCGTAGTCGACCCGGTAGCGCTGCCCGTGCTTGGTCACCGGGTCGGTGACCGATGCGGTGTTGCCGTTGGGGAAGTAGGTCATGTCGGTCACCGCGACGGAGTTGTCCGCCAGGTATCTGCGCACCTGCGTGACGTTCGCCGTCGCACAGTCCACAGTCGCCTCGCGGCGGCGCATCAGCTCCCCGGTGCCGCTCGTCTCCCGCAGCGACGTGCCCACACCGACGATGTGCCTGGCGAGACAGGCCGGGTCGGTCGACGAGTAGCCGAACACGCCGTCCAAGTCGTCGGCGGATCCGGTGTCCGCGCGGTCGATCGAACGGATCGTGTTGCCATACTCGTCGTAGGCCAGCTCCACCGAGGTGGTCTTGCCCGCGGTGGCCTGACCTTCGTAGAAGCCGCGATCGGTGCGGGTCAGCTGCGGGAACACCGTCGCGGTCGAACTGGCGGCGTTGGCGGGCGCACCGGTCGCGACGTCACGCAGCTGGTAGGTGTTGGCCACCTCCGCGAACCGGCGACCCGCCGCGTCGGTGCTGGTCTGCTTGGCGAGCAGGCCACGGGTGTAAAAGCTGTCGGTGCGGTACTCGCTGGTCTGCGACCGGTACAGCGCGTCGCCGTCGCCATGGTCGCGGTCCTCGCTGACCACCGTGCCGTACCCATAGAACTCGCGCTCGAACCGGTCGTACTTGCCGTTGTCGTAGCGGAAGGTGGTGAGTCGGGTGTCCTGACCGTCGCCAGGGTGGCCGTCGAACAGCGCGGAGCGGGTCAGCACCCACCGCGAGTCGGGCTGGTCGTAGGTGTTGCCGTCGCGGGCGTAGTCCAAGTCGATCCGACCACCCAGCGGCCTGCTCACCGTCTTGAGCAGGTTGGTGCGGCCGGTGCGGTTCTCCGCCACCACCAGCTGGTTGTCCTCAGTGGAGCGCACGTGGTCGGGGTAGCCGTCGCCGTTGATGTCACGCAGCGCGAGTTCCGTGCGCCCGACACCGGTCGAGGCGTTCACGCCCGGGTTGAACACGATGCAGCCGAACACGAAACAGAAGCCGAAGGTGAAGTACACCCCGCCACCGAAGTTGGCGTTCGCGTCCGAGTTCAGCCCGTTCATGCTCCCTCGGAACGGTGCGGGCGCGGTGAACCCGCTGCCGGTGTTGATCGCCACCGTCACCGGGCTGCCCGCGAACACCCGGTCCATCAGACCGTCGCCGTTCATGTCCATCAGCGACGCGTTCGCGGCACCGTCACCGGTCGAGGCGGACACGCCACCGGCGAAGCCGTAGTAGTCGGTGTTGAAGCCCAGGTTCACCCCGGCGTTGCGCGTCTCGCCGGTGTTCACCGGACCGCCCGGCCACGGCTCGCGCCCGGCGAAGGTGTAGCCGAGGTTCAGCGCGGCGTCGCCGTTGGCGAACACCTTGTCCGGCAGGTTGTCGCCGTTGATGTCCACCAGGTCGTACTTGGTCTCGGACTCGCCGCCGCCGAGGTTGCCGCCGATACCGAGCGACGGCATCTCCGAGCCGGACTGGTTGGTGTTCGCGGTGCTGCGCCCGGCGGGCACGTCGGTGCCACGCGCGGTGCCGCCGGTACGCGCCGGACTGCCCGCGCTGCCCGACACCGTGTACGCCTTCGAGTCGGACTCGCGGACATTGCCGCCGACACTGCCTCGCTTGCCGCCAAGACCGCCGGTCATGTCGGAGTACTGCACTCCACCCGAGCCGACCACGTCGGGATAGCGGTCACCGTTGAGGTCCAGGAAGTCCACGGTGGACTCCGTGGCACCCTTGGCGAGGGAGCCGCCCAGCGGGCCGACCCCGAGCGTGGTGGAGATCTGCTCGGTGTTGCCGCGCCGCGACACCGCGGTCGCGCCCGCGAAGTCGGCGTCGGTCGCCACGTCGATGGTGTCGGTACCCAGCCTCGAACTGGCCGTGCCCGCCGCCGCCACCCAGGTGTTGGCGTCAGAGCCTGCCCAGTGCTGCTCGCCCGGCATCGGCGCGAACACCACGATCTTCGGCGTGGCCACGGTCGGGTTCGCGGTGAACCCGGGTAGGTCGTCCTCGGTCGGCCCGGCGGGCAGCGAGTCGCGGAAGCTCTCGTCGATGACCAGGTCCGCCTCGTTGATCGGCTGGGTGGCCCGGTCGCGGTTGCCCTGGTAGCCGATGGCGCCCCAGCCCCGATAAGGCTGGGCGAACGCGCCTTGTTCCGCCGAGGTGTGCACCGCGGTCGGCACCGGAGTGCCGTCCTGGGTGGCGCCGTGCGTGGCGATCTTGCCGAGCAGCGTGGTGTCGGTGCAGGCGAAGTCGTAGAACAGCTCGTCGCCTTCGGTCACGGCGACGTCGAGTGCCGGGATGGCGGGCACCACACCATCGGCGATCTGGATGACCCGCTTGCCGAGCAGTGCGCCGCGCTTCTTGACCGTGAACACCACTCGCGAGTCGGTCTGCGCGCCCGCTCCCGCCAGTGCCAGGTTCGGCTGCACCGACACCGTGCCGGTCGCGGCCGCGGTGAACGACTGCTGCGGCGTGGTCAGCGTGGTCGAGGGGTAGATGTCCTGCTCGTAGGGCGGGTTGATCACGATGGTCGGGTCACCGGCCGGGCTGGTCACCGGCACCCCGCCCTGCGCGGCGGTGTAGTGCGCCCTCGGCGTCCAGCGCAGCGCACCGGCGTCGATCGGCGAGTCCACCTTCAGCTGCCAGGACAGCGTGTCGCCCGTGGTCACCGGAATGTCCAGGCTCACCGGCGTGGTGCCGGTCGCCGACCCGGCCACGGTCTGCGCGAACACCTCGGTCGCACCTCGGGTGATCACCACTCGCACGTCGTCGGTCGTCGCGGCGGTCTTGACCAGGTCACCGGTCAGGCGCAGCGTCCCGGTCAGCGGCGCCACCACCGCCGACGGCCGCCCGGCCAGCGTGAAGTCACGGGATGCGAGGTAGCGGTGGTTGTCCAGCCCGTTCACGTCGGTCGATGCCTGCGGCGAGGTATAGGTGACCCTCGGGTCCCACGCCACCTGGTCGAAGCGCCCGTCCAGCACGGACTGCACCCGGAAGTACAGTGCGTCGCCGCGCCGCACCGCGACACTGCCCACCCCGGTCGGAGCGAACTCGATGTAGTCGGTCGGACCGATCCGCTGCGACCACAGTTCGGTCCCCTGGTGCTGGATCGCCACCCGGACACCGTCGGCCTTGCGGTACGCCGCCCGAGCCGGACCGGTGTCCTCGACCAGCCGCACCCGACCGTCCACCGCCACCGTGCCGTCGTACGGCGCCACCCACCGGCGCACGCCGTCCAGCAGCGGGAACGTGTCCACCTTTCGTTCGAACTCGGCCGTGCGGTCACCGACCACCGGCCCGTTCACCCCACCCGTCCCGATCGGCGACGGCGTCTCCGCGCTGTTCGCCGTGTAGGTCGGGTTGCCGTTGGCGTCCATCCGTCCGAACAGGACGCCGCCGTTGTTCACCAGGTCGGTGATGCCGTCGCCGTTCACGTCCGCGAAGTAGCGATCCGACGTGGTCGTGGTCGACACGTAGTCCAACTGCGCGGCCACCCCGAAGTAGGACTCGATGCCCACCGTGCCCGAGTGCGAGTCCTCTGAGGAGATGCCAGGCAGGTTGGTCAGCCGGATCGGCGTGTCGCCGAACCGGGCCTGACCACCCGGGCCGGACAGATTCGGCCGGTAGAAGATGCCGCCACCGGCGCGGAACACCTTGTCGGGCAGGTTGTCACCGTTCACATCCGCCAGCGCGAGCAGGCCCTCACTGGATCCCTCGCTGTAGCCGACCTTGAAGCCCGCGGTGTTGGACTTGCGGCCCCCGCTGGTCGGCGGACCGAACCCGACGTACAGGTGACCACCCACGCTGTCGGTCGAGTTCGCCTGCAGCGCGCTCGCGGCGCCGTCGACTATGCCCGCGGACAGCCCGTCGCCCGGCATCGTCCAGTCCGACGAGGAACCGAACGCGTCGTAGTTGCCCGTGCTGTCGCGGATGTCGTCGAAGTAGTCGAAGGAGTGCGTGGTGAACAAGTTGTTGTCGGCGTCGAACTGCGACACCGACCGCAGCAAGGTCTTGGCGAACGCGCCGGTGCGGTAGTTCAACTCGTAGGCACGGATCAGCTGGTCGTCCAGCTTCACCTCGACCCGGCGCAGCAGATCCGCGGTCACCTTCTTGAACCCCATGCGCGCGTCGATCTGCACGTCCGGCCGACGCGGCTCACCACGCTCGCGGTCACGCACGAACGTGACCGAGTAACGGCCCTCGGTGTCGCCGCTGCCGGTCCAGGTGATCCGCTTCGGGTACAGCGCGCGGCCTGGCACCGTCGCGTTCGGCACACCGCCGTCCTCCACCAGCGCATGGTGGAAGCGCATCAGGTTGCCGTTCGCGTCCCGCACCTCACGCAGCGCCCAGGTGCTGATGTCGCCCACGGCGTCGGCGAGCCAGGAATCCGCGTCACGGCCGTACACCGACACGGACCCCTTCTTGTCGGTGACCTCCCACCAGTAGTCGGCGGGTGACCCGCCATGCCGCACGATCTTGGCGAACCGGCCCTCGACCCGAGTGTGGAACACCTTCTCCGCGGTCCGCGCGGCCGGCGCCGAGCGGTGCGCGACCGGCGTCAGCTGCTCACCGGCCAGCAGGTACGTCTCGGTCTCCAGACCGGCGTCGTAGCGCGGCACCCCCCACCGCGTCTCGACGGTGATCGACGGCATCGGCACATCCCAGCCAACCCCGAGCCACCCGTTGCCCCCCGCCGAGTTGTACCGCAGCGCGAGCGTCGGCTGCACGCCCGCCCGGCCGGGCGGGGTCTGCAAGGGGTAGCCGAGGTTGGCCTCACCGGTGGCGCTCGCTCCCGGCGCGTCGATCAGCGCGATCCCTTCGCCCGGGTTCGCCGTTTCCAGATCCTTGATCTGGTTGGGGTTGAACCCGGCACCCTCGGGATGCTCTGGCACATCGACGGCACCACTGCCGCTGGTCGTTACGAAGCCGGGCCCGAACACTTGACTGCCGGGGATGAGCGTGGCCGCCACAAGGGCCAGGATCACCAGAACCGAAACCGACCGACGACGCCGTCGCGAGGACATAGTGCCCCTTTCAGCCACGCTGCACTGGCGCGCGCATCGCGACCCCGCCGGACGCCGTTACCGGACCCGCCGACCCCCCGGTACGGATCACCCGAATTACGTAACGATCGGTGAGAAAGCCACGGAAAGTCGCGAGCGGAGTACCCGAACAGCCGGTTGATATGGGGTTTCTACTTGTATAGCGGGAGGTCTCGACGCCCTATCCCCTGAAGTGCTCCCACGGTGCGTCCGGATGGCTGGGACCGCGATCCCAGCATCTCGGTGAACAGGGCACCGTTGTGGTCGTCGCCCAGCGCTTATCCGTGTAAGCGGACCTGCCCTCGCGGTCGCCAACGGTTCCGACCGCCACGCCTGGCTCCTGGCGCGGTCCTTGACCCGTACTACCAACGACGCGGACACACCCGGGCGGGATCGACGTCCACCACACGACCGCCCTCGCCCTCGCCACCCGAACCGGCTACGCCCCAGAGCGCGTCCGCGCCCTGGGGGGATAGCCCGCGCCGAAGCCGCCCTGCTCACCCAACCGACCGGACGGTGATGACGGCCGTGGGGCGCCGGTTTGTCCGGCGCCCCACAACCCAGACCGCTGTTCAGCCGCATCGTCGCACGCACGTTCAATCGCGCCAACACGGTCACCAGACGCTCAAGATCGGCAGTGAGGGCTCGCGCCGCGAGCCCTCACTGCCTTGTTCGTCAGCTAACGGTTACGCGGTAGGCCTTTTGGGCGTTGGACTGTCCGGATGTGTTCGTGGCTGTCACGGTGAAGTCGAACTGTCCGGTCGTCGTGGGCACTCCGATGACGCCGCCGGTGTCCTTGTTCAACTGGAGACCCGCGGGCAGGGCGCCCGAGGTCACCGACCACCGGATGGTCGCCGGGGTGCTCGACACGATCTTGGCCTCGTACAGGGTTCCCCGGACGGCCGCGGGCAGTGAGCTGGTGACCAGGCTGGGGGTCGCGACCGTCACGGTCTGAGCCGTGCCGATGTTGTTGCCGCTCGCGTCGAGCTGCTGCAGCGACCAGGTCTTCCCGGCCACGACGACGCTCAGGTGCCAGTTGGTGGACTGGTCCCGGAAGAGCACCTTCTGCGCCTCGGTGAACGCGCCCAGGTTGCGGGCGGCCTCCCACTGCTTCATCGCCTCCAGCAGCGCCAACGCGTTGGTCCCCCCGTTGGTCAGGCTCGAGATCGAGGTCTGGAACCCGGAACCGCCATTGAGGCCCGCACCGCGCGCCATCTTGTTCTCCAGGCTGAGCAGGGTGTCCGAGCCGCCCAGCCGGATCCAGCCGAGCATGCCCGGCAGGTAGTTGGCCTGGTAGTAGGTGTTGTTGAGGAACACCTGGTTCCACGAGGTGAAGCCGACCTCGCCCCAACTCGCCCGGGTCAACGCGTCCCAGGTGTTGGCGGTCATCCGGCTGGTCTCGGTGACGTGCCCGTCCTTGTTCGTGGTCTTCGCGTACGAGCCGTTGACCAGGCGGGCCAGACCGTAGCTGCCCCATCCGCCTTCACTGGCCGCCTCGAGCCCGTCGAACGAGTTGGCCCGGATTCCGGTGGTGTTCCAGATGGTTCCGAAGCGGGTGGAGATCTCGTCGATGATGCCCAGGCCGCCGATGGGGCCGCCGTACTGCTGGATGACGATTCGCGACGCGGTCGCACCGGTCGCGGCGGCGGTCGCCGTGGAACCCCACTGGGCCCGGGCGAGCCCGGTCACCTGCCATTCGGCACCGACCTGGGTGTTGCCGGTGTAGGTGATGAACTCGTTGCCGATCCGCAGCGTCTTCCCGTTGATACCGTTGACGACCGGCGCCGAACCGTCCAGCCACAGGGTGGTGTCGGCCGCGGCGAGCGGCCTGGTCAGCTTCGCCCTGCCCGCGGCCGCGAGCCGGGAGTCGGGGGTGGGCCGGACATAGGAGTCGTCACTGCTGATGAAGTCGGAGATCGTGTGCACGCCGATGTGCACGCCCTTGGCCTCAGCCTTGTCCACGAGGAGCTTGGCGTTGGCGTCACTGCCGCCGAACTGGGAGCTGAACTGATAGTGGCCGGTGGTCTGCCACGGGCCGACCGCGTTCGGCAGCGAGTAGATGTTGCCGACGCCCGCCAGATTGGCGAAGTCGGCCCCCTTCTCCACATTGGTCGTGCTCATGTCGCTGTAGACCAGGAACGACTGGCTGCTGGCCTGAGCGGTCTTCTGCCACTGGCCGTTCTGCGTCGGGTAGGGCAACCCCTCACCCGAGGCGATGTTCGACATGATGGTCGGCGCCAGCGCGGGCGCTGAGCCGTACAGCGCGATCTTCGATCCGACGACGGTGGCGTCCGCGGTCAGCGGGCCGACCGGGATCGGCGATCCGCCGCGGTTCTTGCGGGCGCGTTCCTTGGTGTAGTCGAACTTGAACGCGCGCAGCAGCGAGCCCCAGGATGTCTTGACCGCGGAGCTCCACTCCTCCAGGACATCGACCTGCAGGCTGTAGGGATTGGCGATGACCTCGTTCTGCCACCCGTAGCTCAGGTAGTCGCGCGGCCACGCGCCCTCGGTGCGGTCGTTCAGGGGCTTGATGCCCATGGCGAAGGTGCCATCGCGGACGACACCGGCGGACTCGCCGACGGTCTGGTTGACGGCCGTGGGCAGTGGGCCCCACAGCACGGTCTGCAGATCGGCGCCCGCGGCCGCCACGGCCCGGGTGACCTCGAAAGTGGTGTACCCCGTCTTGCTCACCAGCCGGACATCAACCGCCATCCCGGACGTGTTGGTGAAGGTGAGCAGATCGCCGGACCTCGTGACCGACGTCGGCCGCTGCTGCTGGCCGTTGACCACCAGGCTGACCAGGGACGCGGCCTTGCCCGGCGCGATCCGGTCGGTGCCGGTGCGGTTGTCGACCATGTCGACCACGGTGCCCGCGCTGTCGAGGCCGACGGTCAGGTAGCCCGATGGGATCTGCACCGTGCCGGTGACCGGATCGCCGCCGCCGGTGATCGGCACATCGACCTGCAGCACGTCGAACGTCACCCACTTGGTGTTCTTGGTGACGATCTTGAAGGTGTGGGAGCCCGCCGCGAGTCCGGACTTGGTGTAGACCGCCTTCATCGTCGACCTGGTCGCCGCGTACAGGTTCACCGTGGTGTCCAGCACGCCGTCGATGTAGACGTCGGCCGACCCCTGGTCGGAACCGGTGATCGAGTACCAGGTCATCTGAGTGCCGGTGAACGGCACCGTGGCGGTGGCTCCCGTGGTGGCGGCGTTGTGGCAGGTGCCCGCCCAGCATCCGCCCGGGTTGTAGCTGCTGAATCCGCCCGTGTAGGTGGCGGAGGGATCGCCGTCGTCGATCACGGTCGCGTCGACCGGCACGACCTCGAACCGGTCGAGGGTGACCCACGCGGCACTCAAGGTGGTGATCTTGATCGTATGGTTGGCCTGAGCGGAGGTGAGCGGCAGCGTCGGGCTGGTGTACACCGGCACGTCCACGCTGCGGGTCGGCGCCGTCAGGGTCACCGTCGTCGGCGCGCCGCCGTCGATCGAGACCGTCGCGCTGCCCTGGTCGGACCCCTTGATGCCCCGCCAGATGATCTTCGCGCCCTTGAACGTGTAGGTCGCGGTGGCGCCGGTCGCCCGGGCGTTGTGACAGGTGGCGTTGAAGCAGCCGCCGGGGTTGACGTTCAGCCAGTCACCCGCATAGGTGATCGTGCTGTCGCTGTCGTCGACGTTTTCGATACTGCCCGCCGCCAGGGCCATCGTCTGCGGGATGACGCCCGCCGCAGTGGAGAACGCGACCACCGTGGCCGCGACGAGCGCGACGGGCCGCGCTCGTAAACCGCTCAATCGATTCATCGGGCTTCCTTGCCGGTAGTTGGGCCGGTTCGGTTCAGGAGTCCGACGACCCAAGGAGGAGAAGCGGGTTAATTATTGGAGTGCCTGACGTAAATATCCGCGTACAGTCTCAGCCGCCATCGATCGCAAAGTCAAGAGATACATCTGATGACTCGGCGGGCGTGGCGTGAAACCGGTCAGATCGCCGAGTCCGCGTCGAAGAGCTGGCGCTCGACGTGGTCGAGCGCGAGCCGGGCCGCACCGAAGGCGACCGCGTCATGGTCCAGAGTGGACTTCAGGACCGGGATGGAGAACAGCGTCAGCGCGTCGAGGTGCCGCTGGAGCGGATCGAGCAGCGTCGCGCCCGCACCGCTGAGACCACCGGAGACGATGACGCACTGGGGATCGACGGCCAGCACGACGGTGGCGACGCCGGTGGCCAGCTTGTGTGCCACGGAGTCGACTCGGTCCATGGCGGCCCGGTCACCGGCTTCGGCCAGGGCGAACACCGCCTCAGGAGCGTCGGGCCAGGCCGCGATCTCGTCGAGCGCGGACCGCCAGAGGCTCTGCGGAAGCGTGCCGACCTCCCCGGCCGCGCCATGGGTACCGTGCAGAACCTTGCCGCCGAGGACGATGCCCGCGGTGATGTGCCTGCCGGCCAGGATGTTCACCACATCGCTGAATCCGGTGGCGGCACCACGCCAGTGTTCGGCCACAGTGGCCAGTCGGGCGTCGTTGCCGACGATGACCGGGGTGTCGCCGAAGACCGCGAGATCGCTCGCCAGTTCGCGCCCCTCCATGCGGGGCAGCCGCTCGCTGCGCAGGACCCGGCCTTCGGGGGTGACGATGCCGGTGGTGGCCACCCCGACCGCCAGGATGACGTTCTGCCGCACCCCCGAGGTCCGAACCGCCTGCCGCAGGACCGTGCCGGCGGCGCGGACACGTTCGTCGGCCGTCGCGTCGGGATCGGCGGGCGCCGAGTACCGGCCGACCAGGTTCCCGTACAGGTCCACCACCAGCACATTCGACTCGTGCACGGCGAAATCGGCGCCGAGCACGACGCCCGCGTCCGGCCGGAACCGGTAGCGCTTCGCGGGCCTGCCCACCGGCCGGTTGCCGTCGTCCTCGGGGGAGACCTCGGCCACCAGCCCCCGGTCGACCAAGGTGACCACCGCGTCCTCGGCGGTGTTGCGCGAGACGCCCGCACGCTCGGCGAGCTCACGCAAGGTGAGTTCCCCTCCGCCGTGCAGCGTGCGCAGCACCGCGACGCAGTTGATGCGACGCAGCAAGGACCCGTCGCCGCCACCCCGATTCATCCGATCACTCCTCTTGACATCGCTCAGGCCCCGCCCGCACACTACCGCATATATTTTAATCACTTACTCAAATAACTCTCCCCTGGTCGACAGGTCGCAAGGAAGCAGCCGCCTCAGGTTGCCCCCTCACAGGAAGAGCACATGACATGCGTAAGCCCTTTCGATTCGCAGCGCTGGTCGCCGCGACCGCACTGATCGCAGGCGGGTGTGCCGCGGGGGGCGGTTCGACCGACTCCGGCGGTGGCGACTCGGTCACCCTGACGTTCCTGACCTTCGAGACGCCCAATCTCACCGCCGCCTACTGGGACGCCTCCATCAAGCGCGCGTCGACGAAGGTGCCCGGGGTGACCATCAAGAAGCTGGTCGCGCCGAGCACCGACCGCACGGCCTACGCCAAGCAGCTCGCCGGGTCCGGCCAGCTCCCGGACGTCATGATCGCGGTCAACCCCAGCGGGTTCGCCGAGTCCGGCCAGTTCGCCGCGTGGACCGACGAGGAACTGTCCAATTACGACTCCCCGAAGTCGAACCCGATCGGCGGCAAGGTCTACCAGCTTCCCTACAACACGCAGCCGACCCCGCTGGTCTACTACAACAAGGACTTGTTCGCGAAGGCCGGAATCAGCGCTCCGCCCAAGACCTACGCCGAACTGCTTGACGTGAGCGCCAAGCTCAAGGCCGCCGGGATCAACCCGATCGTGGTCGGCGGCGGCGGCAAGGACACCTTCGCCAGCGCGTACGCCCTGATCGCCGCGGTCGGCGCGGACGTCTACACCCAGACTCCGGACTGGCTGCCCCAGCGGGTCGCGAAGAAGAACAAGTTCACCGATCCCAAGTTCGTCGGCGCGGTGCAGAAGGTGGCCGACCTGGCCAAAGCGGGCTACATCGACCAGGCCGGGCTCAGCCGCTCCTACGCCGACACCGAACAGGCCTTCACCGACGGCAAGGGCGCGATGTACCCGATGGGCTCCTGGTACGCCGCGGGCGCCGACGCCAAGAAGCCGCCGTTCGAGGTCGGCGTGTTCGCCTGGCCGTCCGACGACGGCAAGGGGATCGTCCCGGCCTACACCGGCGGCGGCATGAGCGTCAGCTCGAAGGCGCCGAACGTGGACCTTGCCAAGAAGTGGGCAAAGGCGTTCATGGAGGACAAGGACAACCTCGACGCCAGCGTCAAGGCCGACGGTTCGATCATCGCCATCAAGGGCTACACCCCGCCATCGGACATGGGTCCGGTGTACCAGATGACTGTCAACGCCTACCAGAAGGCGGTGCAGGAGAACAACGTCGTCAACGCGTTCACCGTGGAGACCGGCGACCAGGCGCTGCCCCCCGGTGTCGCCGACCAGGTGTTCGCGGCCACCGTCGACCTGATCAGCGGCCGCAAGTCCGCCCAGGAAGTATCGGCGCTGTTCGACGAGCAGTTCGACAAGGCCGCCAAGTAGCCGAGCCCGGGGATGGGGCGTGGGAACCCTTCTGCCGCCCACGCCCCATCCCCATCCGATCGGAGTGTCCACAGTGTCCGTGCGAACGCCTGTCGTCGACGCGGCGGTCGATCCGCCCGTTCGGCGCGCCCGCCGGCGGCGGGAACCGCTGCTGCCCAAGCTCACCCACGCGGCGGTCTTCGCGGTACCGGGCCTGCTGATCTACGCCGCCTTCGTGTTGGTCCCGATGGGCATCAACATCGCGAACAGCTTCACCAACCTCAACCCGTTCAAGCCCGCCACCGCGTGGGTCGGCCTGGACAACTACGTCGACCTGGTCCAAGACGACAGCTTCCTGCTGACGCTGGGCAACACCGCGATCCTCACCGCGATCGTGACCGTTCTGCCCAACGTGGCCGGACTGCTGATCGCGCTGCTGCTCGACCGGCGCGGCTGGGTCTACAACGCGCTGCGCGGGGTGTTCTTCGTGCCGGTCGTGCTCAGCTCCGTGGTGGTCAGCGTGATCTGGCAGGCGATCCTCACCGACGAAGGGCTGCTCAACCGGGGCCTGCGGGCCCTCGGCGTCGACGCCCCGCCGGGCTGGCTGTCCGACCCGGACCTGGCGCTGTACTCGATCGCGTTCATCATCTCCTGGCAGGTCCTCGGGTTCTGCGTCGTGGTCTATCTGGCCGGGCTGCAAGGAATCCCGCAGGAACTGCACGAGTCGGCGATGATCGACGGGGCGGGCGCGCTCGCCCGGTTGCGGCACGTGACCTGGCCGCTGCTCGCGCCCGCGGTCACGATCAACACCGTGATGCTGATGATCACCGCGTTCAAGGCCTACGACCACGTCCAGGTGATCACCAACGGCGGACCGGGCGTCGGCACCACCGCCACCATCGCCTTCGACATCGTGGGGACGAGCTTCGTGAAGAACCAGGTCGGCTACGGCGCCGCCATGGCCACCGCGATGCTCGCGATCATCGCGGTGCTCTCCGGCAGTGTGCTCAAGGTCCTCCAGCGCCGGGAGGTGAACCTGTGACGTCCACTAAGGACTCCACCCGGCCCGACGTCTCCACGGGTTGGCTGCGGCCGCTGGTCGCGGTGTTCGTCGCCGCCTGTTTCTTCCTGCCGCTGTACCTGGTGCTGGTCAACGTGTTCAAACCCGGCGAACAGATCGTCGGGAACCCGGTCGGTCTGCCCGCCCCGCCGACCTTCGACAACATCGCCCAGGTCTTCGGCCGCGCGGACCACCTGTTCTGGTTCGGGCTCATCAACAGCATCGAGATCACCGCGCTGTCCGCGGTCGTCGTCGTGGTGCTCTCCGCCATGCTCGGCCACTATCTGGCCCGCACCGCGGGCCGAGCCGCGAAGGTCACCCTGTTGGTCCTGCTCGCCGGACTCACCATCCCCTCCGCCGTGCTCCTCTCGGCGCTGACCCAGGTGCTGCGCTCGGTCGGCCTCATGGGCACCATTCCCGGCATCGTGCTGGCCAACGTGGGCTACTACCTGCCGTTCGGCGTGTTCGTCTTCATGGGCTTCGTCAAAGCCATCCCCACTGAGATCGAACAGGCCGCCGCGCTCGACGGCGCGGGACCGCTGCGGACCTTCTGGCAGATCGTGTTCCCGCTCATGCGGCCCGCGACCGCGAGCGTGTTCATCTTCATCGGCGTCTGGGTGTGGAACGACTTCATCAACCCGCTGATCATTCTCGGGCCGTCGAGCGGGACCACCGTGACCGTGGGCATCTATCGCGCCATCGGCGAACACCACACCGACTTCGGCTCCGTCTTCGCCTTCATGTTCCTCGCCTCATTCCCCATCCTCGTTCTGTATCTGCTGTTCCAGAAGCACTTCGTCAAAGGCCTCACCGGAGGAGCAACCAAAGGATGACTACCGCATCTCCCCTGTCAGCCTCCCCCCGACGCAGGCCAGGAACCCCGGTCACCATGGCTTTCGCCGGCGCGGGCGCCCGCGGCTCGGCCTACGCCGACCTCGCCGCCCAGCGGCCGGACCGCGCCCAGGTCGTCGCCGTCGCCGAGCCCCGCACCGCCCAGCGGGCCGAGTTCGCCCTACGCCACGGCCTTGCCCGCGACCAGGTCTTCACCGACTGGCGTGATCTCGCCGCCTGGCCTCGCCTCGCCGACGTCGTGGTGATCGCGCTGCTCGACCAGCACCACCTCGAAGCCGCCCTGGCGTTCATCGAACGCGGGTACGACGTGCTGCTGGAGAAGCCGATGGCGACCAGCATCGACGACTGCGAACGCATCGCCGCCGCGGCCACGGCCGCTGGAGTCACCGCGGCGATCTGCCACGTGATGCGCTACACCGACTACACGAAAGCCATCAAGGCCGAGATCGCCACCGGAGCGATCGGCGACATCGTCAGCGTCGAACACCTGGAACCGGTTGGCTACTACCACTTCGCCCATTCCTTCGTCCGCGGCAACTGGCGGCGCGAGGACGAGACCAGCTTCGTGCTGCTCACCAAGTCCTGCCACGACATCGACTGGCTCGGCCACATCGTCGACCGCAGGCCGGTGAAAGTCTCCTCGTTCGGCGAGCTGACCCATTTCCGCGCCGAGAACCGGCCCGACGGCGCCGCCGACCGCTGCCTGGACTGCTCGGTCGAGGACACCTGCCCCTACTCCGCCGTCCGCCTCTACCGCGACGGCCTCCGCAACGGCGGCACCAAGGGCTACTTCACCCGCGTGATGACCGACGTCCTCACCGAGGACGCCGTCACCGAAGCCCTGCGCGAGGGCCCCTACGGGCGGTGCGTCTACGCCTGCGACAACGACGTCGCCGACCACCAGGTCGTGTCCGTCGGCTACGAGGGCGGCGTCACCGCGTCGTTCACACTCGCCGCGTTCACCCCACTGGAGAACCGCCACACCAGGATCTTCGGCACCCACGGCCAGATCACCGGCAACGGCAGGCACATCGAGGTCTACGACTTCCGCACCGAGCGCACCACCGTCATCGACACCTCCGCCGACGGCTCCTCCGCCGCCGAGGGCC
>Ga0247823_10001661_pt1 | contig 18427 bp, 17 predicted proteins | sample 13C_PalmiticAcid_2_FD_192426 | JGI IMG/M metagenome (GOLD analysis project Ga0247823, IMG submission 192426) | Soil microbial communities from agricultural site in Penn Yan, New York, United States - 13C_PalmiticAcid_Day30 | ecosystem: Environmental > Terrestrial > Soil > Agricultural land... | reverse complement strand
AGAATTCCTTGGCCGACGGTGTTGTTGGTGGTCATATTCATGCGCTCCTTGTAAACCATAACTGTCATTTGTCAGATCCAGAAATATTTAGGCAGGTAAAAGAGACTGCATTAAAATTTAAGAATATGTATCTGCTGGTAGCTGTAGGAGAGGATGGGCATGTTGCAGAAATAATCACATCCAAACCTGATGGAGTAAGGCGCTATGCATGGAAATTAGGAGCGGCAGAAATTTATTATAAATTGGGAAAAGTTTCACAGGCGCATAAATATATGAATGAGGCCAAGGCTGAAATTCCAACCTTGTATGCTGAAGATAACGGCAAAGTTAGTTATGATTCACCCGGCTGTCTGGCCCATGACTGGGGAGTTGTATGGCGTGACTGGGTTTCATATGAAGAAGGGGAGGATTTTATCTCAAGCCATGAGTGTAAAAAACGGTCACGGGGAGTTTCTGATATTCAAGGTGAACGTGAATCTTCACCAGATTATTTTTTACCGGCATACCAGCATGTCTTGGCGAGTGGTACAAAAGACCCATATTATCTGAAGCCTTTTGTAAATAAGTTTATTTATCACCATATGTATGACGAGGCTCTCGTTGTGATAGAAAGCTATCATCTGGATGATCAAAATGCCCTTGCTGGTATACGGTCTCAGGATTACCGCACATTACTGACTTATCTGTTATGGCAGCAACCTGCAGTAACAAATAATGCTGATTTGAAAAGGAAATTATGGATAAAATATATGACTAGCTGCATGGGTCATAACTCTGAACACAACGCTCCATATCTTAATTCTCCCTATTACAGGCAGCGTGAATGTTATGTAGGATTCCTGAGTCAAAGACGCAGTGTTTCTGGTTATTAGTTTGCTTAGCATTTTTGATTCTGGAATTTAACTCTCTGGCATTACATGCACATTTGTCTTAAACTCCCATAATCTCGATTATAGGAGAGTTAGCTGCATGGAAGCATCACGTATATATTTCTGGACGCAAGTCGCCGCTGTTATCGCGTTGCTGCTGGTCTTATATCTCGGGTTGCTACCGGCGCTGCTTGCGGGTCTGCTTGTTTATCAGATCGTGCATTACGGTGCCCTGCGTCTTGAACGCCACGGCGTTATTCCGGCACTGGGGCGCGTTATTCTCGTCGTATTCTTGGCAGCGGGGGTGATATCGGCCTTCACACTCGGTATTTTCAAATTCACATCATCAATGACAGCCGGGCCGGAAAGTATTTCCGCGTTGCTCCAGAAAATGGCGGACGTTGTTATCGTTGCGCGTAGTTATTTGCCTGCATCCACGCAGGAATTGCTGCCTGTCAGTATGGCGGAATGGCAAAAGGCCACAGCGGACTGGCTGGTCGGCAATGCCAAGGAAATCAGCGTGCTGGGCAAGGATGTCGGTGTTTTCCTTGTACACATCCTGATCGGTATGGTCGTGGGTGCCATGGTGGCATTGAATCCGGGCTTGCAGGAAAATCGTCGTCCTTTAGCGGCTGCCATGCGTGAACGTATTGTCTTTGTCGGTAGTGCGTTCAAACGTATCGTGTTTTCGCAAATTCGTATTTCGGCATTGAATACGTTCCTGACGGCGATATTTCTGGTCGCTATTCTCCCGGCCATGGGCCACGCTTTACCCCTGACCAAAACGATGATTGCGGTGACATTCATTGTTGGTTTGTTGCCCATCATCGGTAACCTGATTTCAAATACGATGATCTTCCTGATCGGCCTCAGTGTGTCACCGTTTGCGGCGGTGACGTCGCTTGTCTATCTTGTGATCATTCATAAGCTGGAATATTTCTTCAATGCCCGCATCATTGGCGGCCAGATACGCGCCAAGGCATGGGAATTGCTGATCGCCATGATCGTGATGGAGGCGGCCTTTGGTATCGCGGGTGTCGTCGCTGCACCGATTTATTACGCCTATATCAAGGATGAGTTGACAGCGCGTAAGCTGATCTAGTTTAGTGGGGCCGCTATGGCACCCTCGATAATCGCTCTCATTGCTGTTTGTACGCTCCTGACGTCTATCTTGTCAGGCGTGTTTGGCATGGCGGGCGGCATCATCATGATGGCGATCCTGCTGAGCATTCTACCTGTGGTATCTGCCATGGTGCTCCATGCGGCCATTCAGTTGGTATCGAACAGTTGGCGTGCCATCCTTTGGCGCAAACATATCGTATGGCACGTGACGCCGTTCTACGGTCTCGGGATTGTTGCCGGGGTCATTCTGATCAGTTTTATAGAATACGTGCCGGATAACGCCGTTGCCCTGATTGTTGTTGGGTCTGTGCCGTTGCTGGCGGTTGCCGCCCAGAAGTTCATTACGCTCAGCATTATGAACCGGGGTCAGACATTTGCGACCGCCATGGTGCTGACCTTCATCCAGATGACGGGTGGGGTCGTGGGGCCGCTTTTGGATCTGCTTTACAATAACGCGCCGCTCACCCGGCACCAGATCGTGGCCACCAAAGCCATGACCCAGAGTGTTATGCATACTGTGCGTCTGGTCTATTTCGGCAGTCTGATTCCGCTTCTGACCGGACGGGAGGGGTGGCCCGAGGGATTGGACCCTGTCTGGATGCTGGTTTTCATGGCCGCAGCGATTGCAGGCACCACTACGGCAGCCCCGATCTTGCACCGTATAAATGACAGTCATTTCAAAGGGTTAAGCCGTATCCTGATTGTCATTATCAGTCTTTACTGTCTGGGACGCGGTATCACCCTGTTATACCAATGATTTATTTGACAAATCCCTGGAAACCCTTATATTCCGGCCATTCCCGAAAAGAGAAGTCGTCAGAGGCTTCCGTTGACGTGAACAAACTTTAGTTACGCCAATACATGAGAATATCGGGACAATTTGTTGAAAAGGAAGAAAAATGAGTGAGAAGAAACGCCCAGTGGCGAAGTACAAAATTGACCGCCGCCTGAACTGTAACCTGTGGGGCCGTCCAAAGTCCCCGTACAACACACGCCAAACAAAACCTGGTCAGCACGGCGCCGCACGCGGCAAGCTGTCGAACTATGGTACCCAGTTGGCTGCCAAGCAAAAGATTAAAGGTTACTACGGCAACATCGGTGAAAAACAATTCCGTAAATACTATGCAGAAGCTATGCGTCTGCGTGGCGATAACGGCCAGAACCTGATCGGTCTGCTCGAGCGTCGTCTGGATGCTGTTTGCTACCGTTCCAAACTCGCGATCACAGTGTTCGCTGCACGTCAGCTGGTGAACCATGGTCACGTAAACGTGAACGGCAAACGCGTAAACATCTCTTCTTACCTCGTGAAAGAAGGCGATGTCATCGAAATCCGTGAAAAGTCAAAACAACTGGCTTTCATCGCTGGTTCGATCCAGTCTCAAGAACGCGAAGTGCCTGAATACATCCAACTGGATGAGAAAGCCATGAAGGCAACATTCCTGCGCACACCGAAACTGGAAGACGTGCCATACGCATCACAAATGCAACCGCACCTGGTTATCGAATTCTACTCCCGTTAATCTGTACGGGACGAAATACGAAGAAGGCCGCAAGAGATTGCGGCCTTTTTTATTTCTCCAGATGCTTCCTCAGCAGCTCGACATTCTTGGTGTTGGCCTTCCACTTCACGTCGAACAAGTCACCGAGGAGGGGGATAAGACCAATCAGCCAGTCGATGAAGATATTGAACAACATCCTGATCTTGATGTGGTGCGGGATGCCGTGCTGCACAGCGCGGTGAAAGATGTAACCGGAAATCCCGAGGCCTATCGTATCGCCAATACCGGGTACCAGACCAATCAGGGAGTCGAGGCCAAACTTGATGTTTGTTCCCGGCACCATGAATTTGGCATCCATCCAGGAGGCAATCTCACCCAGCTCACGTAGCAAATCGTCTTTGTTCATACGATTAAAATAGGGAATAATTTTTCCAAATCAATACGGAACTAATCCTGAAGTTTCTTGCCGATCAGGGCGCTGATAATGCCATGGAAGGTGTTTACTTCCTGCTGTGTCATCTGTGCGCGGACCAGTAGGGCACGCAGATTGCGCACAACTGTGGGCTTCATCTCCGGTGCGCGGAAGAACCGGCGCTCTTCCAGCTCGGTTTCCAGCCTGTTGTACAGCGCATCCATGTCTCCTTGCGTGGCAGGCGGAGTATCGCCAATTACGAGTTGCTGCCCGGGTGTATTATCACCCGTCATCAGCCATTCATAACAGGTCAGCAACACAGCTTGCCCGAGATTGAGTGATGAGAAGCCGGGGTTCAGCGGAATGGTGATCACGGCACTCGCCAGCGCCACATCTTCATTCACTAATCCCATGCGTTCAGCGCCATACAGCATGCCGACACGCTCACCGCGGTTGTGACGCACGCGCATGTCTTCGGCGGCGGTGCGGGGGGTAAAAACTTCCTTCACCATATCGCGCGGGCGCGCTGTGGTGGCGTAAACGTAATGCAGATCGGCAATCGCTTCAGCCGTTGTATTGAACACCTTTACGGGCGGCATACGTTCAAGCGCACCTGACGACATCGAAACGGCCCGGTCACTCGGCCAGCCATCGCGCGGATTTACGAGGCGCAATTCGGTCACGCCGCAGTTCAGCATAGCGCGGGCGGCGGCCCCGATATTCTCGCCCATTTGCGGGTCCACAAGGATCACCACAGGGCCGGTTTCGGCAGAAATAGGGATGGATTTGTCTGTACCAGTCATGAGGGGTTTTCTATTCTTTTTCAGTGCGCTACGCAAATTTAAATAAAAGATTGCGCCCTAATGATTTACATATTATTGTCTGGGCTGAGCAGGGGTAATAAATGAGCAAATACCACCAAAAACCCAAGGCACGCCCGGTCGCGCCCCAAGAAGAAGATGCACCGCTGGATTTTGACGCGGCAGAGCGCCTGAAAAAGGCGCTGGCATCACGTTCGTTGGAAGAGGGAATCACAATTGATCCGCGCGGTACGCGCATCATTGATGATGGTTTGTGGATACGTCCCCTCAATACAGGCTGGGTTCTCAAGACACATATTGCTGATGTGCCTTCCATTATTCCTGACAAAAGCGTCCTGGAAGAGGTCGCGCGCATACGCAAGGCCGAGCAGGATGCGCGCGGACATCTCATTCGCATGTTCCCGGGGGATTTTCTTGATAAATATGTCAGCCTGCATGAAGGCAAACAACGTCCGGCCATTACATTCAGAATAGAACTGGATCGAAGCGGCTCTGTAAAAGATTACAGGGTATATCGCTCGGCATTTCAGAGCCGCCAGCAATGTGATTACAGCCCTTTGCGTGGTCAATTCAATCTGCACAAGGACGAGTATCAGGGCTGGAAAGAACTGGCGAAGCGTCTGATCTTCTCCAGACAGGGCAAGCTGGCCATCGAAAGTGATGGCTTGATGAATAACAACAAGCCTGAAGAACGTCGTGAACGCGGTGTCATGATGCTGGAAAATGACATCATGAGAACGTTGGTGCACGAAGCCATGTTGCTGACCAATACTCTGGCGACTGATTTCTTCAAAAATAATAATGTTCTCGCACCGACAAAGGTGCGCGGCATGTCGGTGAATCCGATATCGCTGTCTCCTGATTTTGAATTCGAGCGCGTATGTAACAAACTGTGTTGGGATGTTCTGAACCATCTGTCATCCAGTCAGGCGCCGCATGTACGCATCACATCACCGATGCGTAACTTCCGCGACTATGTCGCGTTGAAACTGATGGGGCGTGTGCTGTCGCATCAGGACACAAGAGATATGGATCAGGATGTAAGTTCATTCTCCGAACGCTTTAATGCCAAGGCCAATGATCTTGAGAACTTGATGTTGTCTGACCGCTGGCGCTCTACATGGGATCGCCGTTTTGTGCATGGTAGGGATCAGCACCCCATTCATCGTGGTATTGATTATGCGGGCCCGCACAGCAATGTGGGGAAACTGGCTGCACTTTGCCGCCAAGAGGGATGGAAATGGCCCAACGTTTCAGAGCGTGAATTGCAATTGCAGGGCACCAACCTGTATTTCGCGGGTATGAATTTCCAGCCGCCGAAGGGACAGGGCCGGGATCGTCAGGTATGGGCTGTAAGTTATGATCCTGAAACGGCGCTGTCGATGGCATCGCGCAGAATGATGGATATTATCGGCCCGATGGCGTCAAAAACGCCACCGAAATCAGATCCGAATAAGCCGGGTCTTAATTAAGCGGCAGCTTTCTTCTCAAGGCGGTTCAGTGCCTTTTCAGGGCCGATCAGCGGCAGCAACACAGCCAGTTCCGGGCCATGTTCCATACCTGTCAGCGCCTTACGCAGCGGCATGAACAGTTCCTTGCCTTTACGGCCTGTGGCACCCTTGACCGCTTCGGTCCAAAGTTTCCATGTATTGCCATCCCACGGGGCGGGTGGCATCAGGCTAGCGGCTTGCTTGATGAAGTCGGCATCTTCGATAATCGGTGTTACCGGGCCATTTGCCACAGTCCACCAATCCTTGATGTCAGCAAGTTTGCTCAGGTTCGGTCGTACGGCCAGCCAGAAGCTTTCATCCAGATCGTTCAGACCCAGGGCGGCCAGACGTTGTTTCACCTCAGCAAATGAAGTTTCATGAATGATCTTGGCATTCAGGCGCAACAATTCTTCCATGTCGAACTTCGGCGCACCTTTCGAGAATTTCGAAAGATCGAAGCTGTTGATCAGGTCTTGCATCTTGCTGAAGGGCTCAATCGGATCAGAACTACCCAGGCGTGCCATCAGGCTGACAATCGCCATCGGCTCTACGCCTTCGGTTTCGCGCAGGTCTTTTACGCTCAGAGAGCCTAAGCGCTTGGACAGCTTGCCACCTTCAGAGTCTGTAATCATCGGCAGGTGAGCAAACTGGGGTAGGTCTGCGCCCATGGCTTTGAACAACTGCACGTGCATGGCGGTGTTTGACACATGGTCTTCGCCGCGCACGATGTGTGTGATTTTGTAATCGATATCATCGATCACAGAGCACAGGTGATAAAGCGGTGTGCCATCTTCGCGGATCAGCACCGGATCAGAGATCAGGGCACCATCAAACTTCACGGCACCGCGCACCAGATCGTTCCATTCAATCGGTTCGGCGTCCATTTTGAAGCGCCAGTGCGGCGGGTGATTAAACGCAGCTTTTTGTTCTTCAGTCAGTTTCAGCGCGCTACGGTCATAGACAGGTGGCAGGCTGCGTGAGAGCAATGTCTTGCGCTTCAGCGCCAGCTCTTCCTGCGATTCCCAGCACGGGTAGAGACGGCCATCGTCTTTCAGCTTCTGAATCATGCCAGCATAACGGTCGTTGCGGTCGCGCTGACGGGCTTTTTCATCCCAGCTCAGGCCCAGCCAGTTCATACCGGCTTCGATGTCCTGCTCATAGATGTCCTTGCTGCGCTCGATATCCGTATCATCAATACGCAGCAGGAAGTGGCCCTCATTCTTGCGGGCAAACAGCCATGTCACAATAGCGGCACGGACGTTACCGGCATGAATATAGCCAGTGGGGGACGGGGCAAAACGAACACGAACAGACATCAGAATTATTCCTTGTTAGTTGCCATATTTAGCAGGAATTCCGGGGGGTTACCAGTATTTTTAGCCCTTAAGAATGCGGGAAAAATGGTTGGTAATCGGGTAACGGCGCTCACGGCCAAACGAACGGCTGGTGATTTTGGGTCCGGGGGCCGCTTGGCGACGCTTATATTCAGCCAGATCAAGCATGCGCCAGACCTTTTGCACCAGCCCAGCATCATGCCCGCCGTGGCGAACGATGTTTTTGACATCCCAGTCATGTTCGATCAGTCCGGTCAGAATGTTATCCAGCACATCATACGGCGGCAGGGTATCCTGATCTTTCTGATCGGGTTTCAGTTCTGCTGTCGGGGCCTTGGTCAGCACGTTTGCCGGAATGACCACACCATGGGGACCAAGGGCATGATCGGGCTTGTGGGCGTTTCGCCAATGACAGAGTTCATAAACCTGCGTCTTGTAAATGTCTTTCAGCACATTAAAGCCGCCGCACATATCGCCATAAAGTGTTGCATAGCCTACTGCGACTTCTGATTTATTACCCGTGGACAGCACCATCTTGCCAGAGGCATTTGATAACGCCATCAGCGTGACGCCACGGCAGCGTGATTGCAGATTCTGGTGCGTGATATCGGGAGTGTCTTCGTTGAAATGCGGGCCGAGTTCTTTTTCAAATGCGCTGACCTGATCGGCAATTGAAATCACATCGTAACGAATGCCAAGGGCGCGGCATGTATCTTCTGCATCCTTGTGGCTTTCTGACGATGTATAGACGGATGGCATCATGACGCCGTGCACGTTGTCCGCGCCCAGGGCATCCACCGCAATTGCGGCTGAAATGGCGCTATCGACGCCGCCGGACATGCCGATCAGCACACCGGGGAAGCCGTTTTTCGTGACATAATCACGCAGCGAAATAACCACAGCCTGATAGATGGCTTCGGTTTTATCATGCGTCGGGTGAATTTTATCGGTGCTGCACAGCCAGTGGTTATTCGTGCGCTGCCAGACGGTATGATGCGTATCTTCAACAAACTCCTCGGCTTGCAGAATGACATCGCCGCGTTCATTCAGCACGAATGAGGCACCGTCGAATACAATCTCATCCTGACCGCCGCATTGATTGACGTACACCAATGGCAGGCCGCTTTCTTCTACACGGGCCTTGGCAATTTTCATGCGTTGGTCGTGTTTGGTGATTTCATAGGGGCTGGCATTGATGCTGAGCAACATCTCAGCGCCTTGTTCTTTCAGATGCTCTGAGACTTCGGGGGTCCATGTGTCTTCGCAAATAATAAAACCCAGCTTATGCCCGTGAACGGTAATCGGTTCAGCCATAGGGCCGGATTTGAAAATGCGCGCTTCATCAAACACGCCGTAATTTGGCAAATTATGTTTGTAGATAGTGCCTATGATTTTGCCGTCACCAAGAATGTGCAGGGCGCTGACGATTTTATCGTCCTTACGCCACGGGCAGGACAGGGCGATATATTTGCTATCGCTTTCCTTGATCAATTGCTCAACGGCTTCCGCAATACGATCAAGGAAGAACGGCTTTAAAACCAGATCTTCGGGCGGGTAACCACAAATGGCCAATTCAGGAAAAAGAATAAGGCGCGTTTCCGCAGGCGCTTCGTCACGGATTTTCCTGATCTTGCTCAGGTTATAATCGATATTGCCGACGATAGGATTGATCTGCGCCAGCGTGATGTGAAGGGATGAACTGCTCATCATCAGGCCTTTTTTCGGAACAGGAATTCGCGGCCCAGTTTCACACGAGGGACACCGTCATATTCCACAATATCGGCGGTGGCGTATGTTTCTGTCCACTTATCAGGAAGATAGGATCCGGTACCGACAAAATCCAGTGGCGCTTGCGCATCCGCCATCAAACGGCATTTTTCTGGGCTGAATCCTGAGGAACCTGTGATTTTAACCTTATTGTATCCGGCTTTATCCAGTTGCTCACGCAGATACCAGATCGCAGCCGCAGAAACACCTGTGCCAATCAAATGGCGCAGTTCACCTTCGCTGCGGTAACCGCGAATAACATCGGGTACGTTTCGTTCCAGCACAGCATATGATGTTTGCGGGTCCAGGCCTTCGATATAGCGGCCACCCGGTGTATCAACGCGTACAGTCAACTTGCCGGCCTCGACCAGATCATGGAAGTGATGGGCCACATCGAGAGAGTCAGTAATTTCACGGCCAAAATAATCAACCAGCACGGTCATCGGTACGTCAGGCAATGTTTTGTGGAACATCTTTGCGGCATCAAGCGTCGATCCGGCATAGCCGATCAACGCATGCGGCATTGTACCCATGCCTTTTTCATTACCAAAGTAATGCGCGGTCGCATCGGTGGCGTTACCGATAAATCCGATAGCATTGGTTTTGCGTTTTGCGCGGGCACTGCCAACACTGGCGGCGTAGGCCATCATCTCGGCCATTTCTGTTCCGGCACAATGACGGGCATCCATCGCAATGAATTTCACATCGGGCAGGGTCACGCACATGGTGAAGGCATTATAAGCGGCAACACAAGCAGGGCCGAGTTTTTGCAGGAACAATGTTTCAAGATCACAAAGCTGTGACATCGGACCTGAAATATAAAGCAGCGGTTCACCAGCGCCGACCCAGCGGCCTTCTTCATATTTCAAATCAATGTCGATTTTGAATCCGCGTTCTTTCGCGACAGACTCCAGCCATTCAATCATCAGGCGCGGGGCGCTGACGACAGGTCGGCGAATAAAGACAGCATATGTGACGGTCACATCGCCATTCTGGTTTACGACTTCCTTCGTGTGTTTGAAGTAAGTGTCAGTCCATTGGGCGATAAATTGATCAATAGATTTCATGCCCCTGAAGCTATCACAGCAGGGGCATGAATAAAGACGTTTTAATTTAACATAATTTACAGGGTGATTTATTCCGCTGCGGCGCTATGAGCGTCGAATACCGGGCGCGCACCACGCAGGGAACGAAGCTCCTCCGCCAGCAGGAATGAAATCTCCAGCGCCTGATTGGCATTCAGACGGGGATCACATGCTGTATGGTAACGGCTGGACAAATCTTCGTCGCTGATTTTCTCGGCGCCGCCTGTGCATTCGGTCACGTTCTGGCCGGTAAGTTCAAGGTGAACGCCGCCCGGATGAGTGCCTTCAGCTTTATGTACAGCAAAGAAGCCTTTGATCTCGCCCATGACGTGATCGAACTTGCGGGTCTTGTAACCACTGTCCGATTTCATGGTGTTGCCATGCATCGGGTCACAAGACCACACAACGTTGCGGCCTTCGCGTTTCACGGCACGTACCAGTGGGGCAAGCTTTTGTTCGACTTGATCATGACCCATGCGGGCAATCAGCGTCAGGCGACCGGCTTCGTTTTCCGGATCGATGATGTCGATCAGTTTCAGCAATGTATCGGGATCAAGGTTTGGCGGGCACTTCAGGCCAATCGGGTTCTTGATACCGCGTACGAATTCAACCTGCGCACCTTCGGTCTGGTTGGTGCGGGCACCAATCCATACCATGTGCGCCGAGCAGTCGTACCAGTCATTGGTCAAGCTGTCGACGCGGGTGAGGGCTTCTTCATACGGCAGCAGTAATGCTTCGTGTGAGGTAAAAAATTCAGTCTGGCGCACGATTTCCGGCACTTTGTCACCTGTGACGCCGCAAGCCGCCATGAAGTTCAGTGCTTCATCAATACGGTTGGCAAGGTCTTCGTAACGTTGCGTTAGCGGACTGTCTTGAACGAAATCAAGGTTCCATTTGTGGACACGGTGCAGGTCAGCATAACCACCATAAGCAAACGCGCGCAGCAAGTTTAGCGTCGCTGCAGATTGGTTGTAAGCGCGGATCATACGCTGCGGGTCTGGAATGCGCTCTTCGGCTGTGAAGCCGAAGCCGTTAATGATGTCACCACGATAGCTTGGTAGCGTGACGCCGTTCTTTGTTTCGTTATCGTCGGAACGTGGCTTGGCGAACTGACCAGCCATGCGACCGACCTTCACCACAGGTAGGGCGCCTGCGAATGTCATGACGACAGACATCTGCAGCAGCACACGAAATGAGTCGCGGATTTTGTTCGCGCCGAATTCAGCGAAGCTTTCAGCACAGTCACCACCTTGCAGCAGGAATGCGCGGCCATGTGCCACTTCGGCCAGATGCTTTTTCAGATTGCGTGCTTCCCCTGCAAAAACCAGCGGCGGCATTTGGGCCATGGTTTTTTCGGCGTCCTTCAGGGCGATCTCATCCGGATAAGCAGGAAGCTGCTTCGCCGGTTTATCGCGCCAGGATTGGGGGGTCCATTTTTCGGTCATGGTGCACACTCTCAAATTGCGGTAATCTTGTTTAGTATTAGGGAACCAGATTTATGAAATTTCCTTGTGCATTGCAAGAAAAACCCTTATTTTTTCAGTAATTTAGTACTTTGCTGTATATTTGGAAGACGTACTTAGCCTCAAGGATTCTCCTGATTGCACGACCTCGCCACGAAAGCCCGGACAGAGCATCCGTTCTATAAGCTGTTCCATACTCTGGAGCCAGCGATAGTAAATACCGTGCCGGAAGAGGGGTTTATCAACCCGGACGCATTGCTTGAGAGTTTCCAAGACCTACAAGATAGCTTTGAAAGGGACATGCACCGCATGGTGGATGTATCAGAGCTGCTATTCGGTTCTGACATAGCTGCCTATGGCCAGCGCTGCACATCTGTTTTTGATCGTTGGGAGTCAGAAGGCGGCAGTCCCGCACTGACCGCTATGATCGCGCAAGCCATTCATCACTTCGATCTCGATCCTGATCAGAAAAATGTCCGCGCGGCATTCATTGGCGCGATATTGGGCGAGATACCCAATGACCTCGAATATCACGGCAACGATCACTATCGCAAAGTGGTGTTCCATACCATTCGTCTGATTGCTCTGCATAACGATCAGGCCGAACCGGATGACAGATTGGACCGTGACCAGATTGCATTATTGCTGGCATCCGCGTGCATTCATGATCTCGGGCATCCCGGTGGCGACAACGCCAAAGAGGGCGTTTATGCGCCCGGCCTGATGGAACAAAAATCATTCGATTGTGCCCGCCCGTATTTCGAAGCGGTCGGCGTTCATCCCGATGATATCGGCCAGATGGAAACAATCGTATTTTGCACCGATATTACATTCTTCGCGGGTGATAACAGCCCTTGCGTACGTATGAAGAAAATATACAAGCATTTCTTCTGGCAGGACGACAGCGAAGATGTTTCGATGATGATGATGGGCAAGCTGCGCCGTTATGAAGATAACCCGAAGCTGGTTCTGATGGCGATGTTCCTGCACGAGGCCGATATAGGTACATCGGCGGGACTCTCTTACGAACGTACCATCACCGAAACTGTATCATTCCTGCTGGAACGTAATATCACGCTGGCCGGGCCTAAAACGGTGCTGGCGTTCCTGCGCGATCAATTAGGTGAAACCATGTTCACAAATGCCGGGAAACAACTGTTCGGCCCTGCGATGGTGCAGGTTATCCAGCAAGCTGAGCAGGATATTATCGACGGTAAAGAGTCGTTCCGTTAATCCACTTTGCCCCAGCGGCGATGCAACCACATCCATTCACCCGGACGCGATGCAATCCATGATTCCAGACGTTCATGCGCGTTGCTGATCACAGCATGATCGGCACCATCTGTATTTAAAGGTTCTTCGAATGTGATGGTGAATTCACAGTCCTTATGACGCACGCAATGGAACGGGATCAATGTCGCCTGATATTTCCGGGCGAGTTGAACAAACGCCGGACTGGTCATCGCGGGGCGGCCAAAGAAATTCACCGGGATACCTTCGTTATATTTCTGGTCAATCAGAATGCCGATGCTTTCGCCATTTTTGATCGATTGCACCAGTTGGCGTGTTCCGGTTTTGGACTTCGGCAGTGTTTTCAATTGACCGTGCAGGCTGCGGGCATAGTCCAGAAGCTTATCCGAGAGGGGATTGTTCGGTGCGCGGTAAACCAGACCCAGCTTAATGCCCAGTTGACTGTATACCGCAGGGGCCATGACTTCCCAGTTTGCCAGATGTGCCCCGAACAGAATCACGGGTTTGTTCTGCGCAATTGATTGCTTGATATGATCGGTACCATTCAGTGTGACACGGCTTTTGCCGATCTCTGCCAGGTGCGGATATTCGGCAATCACCCGGCCCAGATTATCCCACATGCCCGCAACGTATTTATCGATGTCGCTGTCAGGGATTTCCGGCATTGATTCATGAATGTTGGTGCGCGCCTTGCGGCTGGCGGCGAGGCGTGGTCCCACAGTGCGGCCAATCCAGCCCCCCATGTTTGATGCCATGCTGGCCGGCAGAAGGTCGCACAAGCCGTAGAATACGATCAGGACGAAGGCTTCGAGGGCATAACGTAACTGTTTCATACGGACACCTTCATCAGATCAACCAGTTTCTGTGGTTCTTCGAATGTCAGTTTTACTTTGACGATGTGGATGTTCTCGGGCGAGGGCAGGCGGCAGAGATCTTTCTCTGTCGTGACCAGATGTGCCTTATGCTCGAACGCTTTCTCGTGCAGTGTTTTTAGTTCATACGCCAGATACGGATGATGGTCAGGGAAATGCTGGAACCCGATGACATCAAAGCCCAGATCCATCAGGGTTTGTCTAAATTTTTCAGGCTGGCCTAATCCACAGAAACCGAATACACGGTCACCCGCTTTTAAATCCGATGAGGCTTCCAGCTTGGCATTGATAACGGGCTTATCAACATGCAGGGAAGTTTCACCGCCGATCTTGATCACGGCATCAGCACGTTTCATGCCATCGGCAATCTCTTCGCGCAGCGGGCCAATCGGAATCAGATAATTATTACCAAACAATGTGCGGCCATCAACAACGATCAGGCCCTTATCTTTATAAAGCGACGGATTCTGGAACCCATCATCCATGATGATCAGGTCATGACCGGAAGCTGCCGCCAGTTGTGCACCCGGCACGCGTTCCTGTGAGACGACGGTGGGGGCCACACGGGACAACAGTAATGCTTCGTCACCGACATCGACATAGGTGTGTTTTGAAACAAACAGCGGTCCGATCATGCGGCCACCATAACCACGTGTCAGGAAGCAAGGGTTCTTGGTAATGCCTGCGTCCTTCAGCAAGGTGACAAGCGCCAAAGCTGTGGGTGTTTTACCGCTGCCGCCTGCTACCAGATTGCCGACACAAATAACAGGCACGGAAACCTTGGTGGCCTTGGTGTGGGCCAAACGCCATTTGGTCACGGCACCATATACGCGGCCCAGCGGTGATAGCAGGTGAAAGGCAGGGTTGAGTTTGTCCCAAGGTGTGTACCAAAAAGTTGGAGTCTTGAACATTATGCGGCCTGCGCTTTCCGGTTCAGGGCATTGTGCGCAACGGGCATCACCTGATCCATGATACCTGTCAGTACAGTGCCTTGGCTTTGTGTGAATGTCTTGCCAGCCTCGGCTAATGTTTGCAGCAACTGGGGTTGTGTAAGCAGTGCCGCGAGCGTTTCATAAAAATCATCTTCGTTAGCAACGGGCATCGCCGCGCCAGCCGCAGACATATCATCATAGATTTCTTGCAGGTTTTGTACGCGGGGGCCATAGATCACGGCGCAGCCCAGTTGTGCGGCCTCAATCGGGTTATGGCCGCCGCCGCCATCATCACTGAAGCAACGGCCAATACAGGCCAGCGGCGCAGCGCGGTAGAACAGCCCTAGCTCACCCAGCGTATCGGCAATGTAAATTTGCGTATCCGCCGTCGGCAGTACCTTTGCATTGGTACGCAGTAATGTTTTCAAGGATCCACAGGCCTTCACAATATCGTCGCGGCGTTCCGGGTGGCGCGGCACAATGATTGTGAGGATGCCCGGCAATATCTCAGTCAGACGTTTGTGCAGGCGGCAGGCAAGTTCTTCTTCGCCCTTGTGCGTGCTGGCATATAGCCAAACCGGGCGGTCATGCAGTGATGATTTCAGCGCCGCAAGATCGGCTTCGTTCACGGGCAGGGCCTGTGAGGCATATTTCAAATTGCCGGACACGCTGACATCCGCTGCACCCAACGCGCGGTAGGAACAGGCATCATCTTCTGTCTGCGTAAGGATCAAAGAGAAGGTCTGGAGTAGTGTTCGTGCTGTATCCGGAAACATCTGCCAGCGTTTCAATGATCGCTGCGACAGGCGCGCATTCAGTAGTACAACGGGAGTATGACTTTTCTGAAGGCCGCAAAGCATGGCGGGCCACAGTTCGGATTCCATCCAGATCACAAAATCAGGTTGCCAGTGATTGAGGAAGCGTTCGACCCATTGCGGACGATCCACCGGATAGTATTGGTGAATGACGCCTGCGGGCAGGCGCGTGCTGAGATAGTTTGCCGATGTCACAGTCCCGGTTGTGAGCAGTACTGTTGCCGCAGGAAACTGATGACGCAATTGTTCGATTAGGATAAGTGTCGATTGTGCTTCGCCGACACTGGCCCCATGGAGCCAGATAACAGTGCCGGAGGGGCGCGGTAGGCCGGATTGCCCTTTACGCTCGGGCAGGCGTGCCACATCTTCCTTGCCTCGGCGAAGGCGGCGGGCCAGCAGGGCATCGAGAACCGGGGAGGCCGTTTCCAGAACGCCAAAATAGAGATTTAGAAGAAAATTCAATGCGCTAACCTTATTTTAGGGCTTACCAAGGCATCCTGTAGATATAAGGGGTCGGTTTCCCTTTGGAAAGTGTCATTTCTGCCCTTTGTATCAAGGGTATAGCCGGGCAGGAGCCTAGGATCATAGCATGAGCCGCAAGGTTTTTTACACAGATACGCCGCAAAGGCGCCGGATTAAGCAGGAAGCCATTCTGATCCTGCGTCAGACGCGTGGTCTGATCGATAACGAACTGCTGGAGCGGGCACGTGAGCAGATCACAAGCCGCATGCAAAAGCTGGAAGAGAAAACCGCCATGGCAGGCCTTCCATCCGATGTTCCCGCAACAGATAACCGTTTTGAGAAAATTGACCGTCAGAAGAATATGGCGACCATTCTGAAATTCATTGAGATGAAATCGGATAACAAATCGCTGATGCAGGAAATGAAAACCATTCTGCAGCAAAGCACGCACTAGAAAGCTTTAAGCGCCCAAATGAAAACCCCCGCCGTAGCGGGGGTTAAATCATTCTCGGAGACCAGATTAGTTCTGACAGTTACCCGTGTTGCTCGGCGCGCCCTGTGAGCCGCCGCCGGAAGGTACATAGTAGCAACCTGGGTTCGGACAGACTTTCTCGTAGTAGTAAGCCGGATTGCCGCCCTGACGGAATACAACAACGCCTGTTGGAATAGGCTCTGCGCAAGCGTTAGCCGGTGCGACACCAAAGGGGTTGATGCGGTTCAGGTGTGTAACCATCGGATCAGCCGTATATGGGCCATTATCCATCGGGTTTTCAGCCTGCAGAACATAACGGTTGGCTTCGTTGTTAAACGCACGGTTGATCCATTCCGCTGTGATGCCGTTGGTTGGGCATACAGAAGGCAGGCGACGTGGGTCGTTTGTGCTCAGATACTGGAAGTCGTGGAAGCCGTCTTGTGTCTGATTGAAGAAGTTCATGCAGCGCGCTTCATTCCATACAGCCAGCATACGATCGCAGTTGTAAGCTCCAGCGTTGCCGGTCACGTTCTGCGGTGTGTAGTTTTCTGTGCCGCGGCCACCAAGGAAGGTGTGCTGATAATTGGTGTTGATGTAGTTCTGTAGGGCAGACGTCACGACGGTATCAAAGGATTCATCCAGTGATGTCGCGCCATGGTTCGGAATTTCACCCCAGCGGTTACTTTCACTGAAATTGCCACGGTCACCCGGTGCGCGGGCCATTGTGCCCATGATGCGGTCGAAGCAGGTATATTCCAGCACGCTGTCGGGTTTTACGATCAGGTTCTGGTTCATTGCGATTTCGCGCTGTGCCTCAAGGTAGGCGCGGGACTCGAGGGCATCCATATATTGGGGGTCGCAAGGCGCTGTTTGCGCCATGGTGAGGGTGCTAAAGGTCATTGCCACGGCAAAGCTGGCAGCCATGAAGCTAAAACGTTTTGCTGAAAAACTAAGAAAAGCCAGTTTATTCAAGGCCATAGATAACTACCCCCGCATGTCCATCCATTTTACCGCAGAATCGTCTGCATGTCATGCCCCGCGCGGCATGGGTCGCCTTTTTCTGTGCGTTCTTTAATTTTACAGAAAATGGGGTCGATTAAGCAAATACCTTTTTCAAGGCCAAAAGCTTAGGCGGCTGGCGGCAGATCCATCTCGAGGATGGCCATATTGAAGTCGTAGGATGTTTCGCCGTCTTCTGTATCTTTGTACAGGGTGCCCATGAACTCACCATCCAGCAGGATTTCAGCGGAATCGCCGGATTTGGACATCGCGCCCACTGTGATTTTCTGGTTGGCAAACTTAACCTGCAGGTATTTCTGCACGCGTTTGGCTTCGTCGTTGGTGAATTTCATTTTTACTCTCCTTGGGAATATCGTCAGGCACAATAGCCAGATCAGGCGGCAAAAGCCAGTGTGGGATTTTCCAGACCTTTTTGCACGGCATCATGGCATGTAACCGCCAATATTTTGCGGTCGTTTACCTGACGGGCACGTACAGGTTCATGGAATGTAATCTTGATCGTGGCCCCCCGGATTTTGCCAAAGGCCGACAGGTGCGGGGACAGGGTCATGTCGCCATGCCAAGCGTAAAGATCACGGGTTGTTTGATCGCTTGGTTCGCGACCATCAACACTGATCATCGAAAGCGTCATCGGCTGCAACCAGATATCGGTGCCGTCATCCGCCAGCGCGATACTGAACAGGCTGGATTTGAACGGCACGACGGTGCGGCCGTCGGTCGAAGTCCCCTCAGGGAACAGGA
>Ga0247823_10001659_pt1 | contig 18444 bp, 21 predicted proteins | sample 13C_PalmiticAcid_2_FD_192426 | JGI IMG/M metagenome (GOLD analysis project Ga0247823, IMG submission 192426) | Soil microbial communities from agricultural site in Penn Yan, New York, United States - 13C_PalmiticAcid_Day30 | ecosystem: Environmental > Terrestrial > Soil > Agricultural land... | reverse complement strand
ACGGCCCCACGCCGACCAGCACCCGGTCCAGCGCGGCGGCGTCGGCCGTATTGATGTTGACCTTCTCCGCCGCCAGCGCCGGCACGGCCAACAGCAACGACAGCGCGATGACCTTGGCAAACTGGATCAATGACTTCATGACGACTCTCCTTGTGACGTTGGACTCTCCATGGAAGACGGATGCATTGCGGCATCCACCTGTTTCCGCCGCCTGCGACGGTGTGGAGAGTCTCCAGCGCCCACGGGAGCCAAGGTATCGCCTGCGCGCGCGCGGGTCTGCCCGTAAATGCCGCGCGAGGATGTAGGAAAAGTCCTACCCCTTAGGGGCGTAGAATGGGCGGTCATCGCATCCAGTACCCGGAGTTGTCATGGATACCGCCAAAGTCGACCGCTACGTTGCCGAAAAATGGGACGACGAGATCGTCCCGCAACTGGTCGAATACATCCGCATCCCGAACAAGTCGCCGATGTTCGACAAGGACTGGGTGGCCAACGGGTACATGGAACAGGCGGTGCAGCTGATGGAGCGCTGGGCGAAGGCCCAGCCGGTGCCGGGCATGGAGGTCGAGGTGGTCCGGCTGGAAGGGCGCACGCCCCTGATCTTCATCGAGATCCCGGCCACCGGCCCCGACACCGGCGCCGACACGGTGCTGCTGTACGGCCACCTGGACAAGCAGCCGGAAATGACCGGCTGGGACGACGACCTGGGCCCGTGGGTGCCGGTGATCAAGGGCGACAAGCTGTACGGCCGCGGCGGCGCCGACGACGGCTATGCGATCTTCGGCTCGCTGGCCGCCATCCAGGCGCTGCAGCAGCAGGGCGCACCGCACGCGCGCTGCGTGATCCTGATCGAGGCCTGCGAGGAGTCCGGCAGCTACGACCTGCCCGCCTATGTCGACCATCTCGCCGACCGCATCGGCAAGCCCTCGCTGGTGGTCTGCCTGGATTCCGGTTGCGGCAACTACGAGCAGCTATGGTGCACCACGTCGCTGCGCGGTCTGGCCGGCGGCAATTTCACGGTGAAGGTGCTCGAGGAAGGCGTCCACTCCGGCGACGCCTCCGGCGTGGTGCCCTCCAGCTTCCGCCTGCTCCGCCAATTGCTGTCGCGGCTCGAGGACGAGCAGACCGGCCGCATCCTGCCCGATGGACTTCGGGTCGAGATTCCCGCCGATCGCCAGGCGCAGGCGCAGGAAGCCGCCCGTGTGCTGGATACCGCTGTGTTCGACAAGTTCCCGTTCCTGCCGGGCATGACGCCGATGGCGGAGGACCTGGCCGAACTGGTGCTCAACCGCACCTGGCGCCCGGCCCTGTCCGTGACCGGTGTGGACGGCATGCCGCCGCTGTCGTCGGCGGGCAACGTGCTGCGCCCGCATACGTCGGTGAAGCTGTCGTTGCGCCTGCCTCCCACCCTGGAGGGCAAGCAGGCGGGCCAACTGTTGAAGGAGCTGCTCGAGAAGGATCCGCCCAACGGTGCGCAGGTCAGCCTGGAGTTGGAGAAGGCCAGCACCGGCTGGAATGCGCCGACGATGTCGGCATGGCTGCAGGAGGCGATCGATGCATCCAGCCGCGAGTTCTTCGGCAAGCCGGCGATGTACATGGGCGAAGGCGGCACGATCCCGTTCATGGGCATGCTAGGCGAGAAGTTCCCCGGCGCGCAGTTCATGATCACCGGCGTGCTCGGCCCGCATTCCAACGCACACGGACCGAACGAATTCCTGCACATTCCGATGGGCAAGAAGGTCACCGCCTGCGTGGCCCGGGTGATCGCCGAACACCACGCGGCCAGCGTGCGCGGCGAAACGACCGGCGTGGCCGCCGTGGCGGGTGGCGAGCAGCACGGCGACCACGGCTGCTGCTGAGCGGCTGGGTGCACCGTACGCGAAGCGCCGGGGAAGCCCGGCGTTTCCGTTTCCGGCACCGGGGATGGCCCACACGCCCGGTGGCCTGCTAGGCTCGCATCGCCCCACACCTTCCCAACCGGAGCGATTCGATGGAACAGATCTTTGGTGGCGGTATTCTCTGGACCCTGCTCATCGGCTTCCTCGCCGGCCTGCTCGCACGTGCGCTGAAGCCCGGCGACGACAAGCTCGGCTTCTTCATGACCATCGTGCTCGGCATCCTGGGCGCCCTCCTGGCCCGCTTCATCGGTGGAGCGCTGGGCTGGTACAGCCCGGGCGAGCCGACCGGATTCATCGCTTCCGTGATCGGCGCGATGCTGCTGCTGGTGATCTACGGCTTCGTCCGCAAGAAGAAGTGATCCGCAGATGAAAAAGGCCCCGCATCCGCGGGGCCTTTTTCTTTGCGCCGGACACAACCGGGAGATCGATCACTGGCTGCGGCCGTACACGTCCTCGAACCGCACGATGTCGTCCTCGCCCAGGTAGCTGCCGGACTGAACTTCGATCAGCTCCAGCGGCACCTTGCCCGGATTCTCGAGCCGATGCTTCACGCCGAGCGGGATATACGTGCTCTCGTTTTCCGACAGCAGCAGCGTCTCGTCGCCGCGGGTCACCTTGGCGGTGCCACTGACGACGATCCAGTGCTCGGCGCGGTGGTGATGCATCTGCAGGCTCAGGGCGGCGCCGGGCTTGACCTTGATGCGCTTCACCTGGTGGCGCCCCCCGTTGTCGACGGAGTCGTAGCTGCCCCACGGGCGATGCACTTCGCGGTGCAGGACGGCCTGGCTGCGCTGCTCCTTCTTCAGTTGCGCGACCACCTGCTTGACGTCCTGCACGCGATCCTTGCGCGCGACCAGCACGGCGTCGTCGGTCTCCACCACCACGATGTCGTCCACGCCGACCAACGCCACCAGGCGTTGCGCGTACGCATAACTGTTGCGGCTGTCGACCGCGATCACGTCGCCATGGTGCGCGTTGCCGTCGCCGTCGCGCTCGGCCACGTCCCACAACGCGGACCAGCTGCCCACATCGTTCCAGCCGATGTCCACCGGCAGCACCATCGCCTCCGCGGTCTTCTCCATCACGGCGTAGTCGATGGAATCCGAGGGGCACGCCGCGAACGCCTCCTTGTCCAGGCGCACGAAATCGCCGTCGTGCCGTGCGGCTGCGTGCGCCGCACGCACGGCATCGACGATGTCGGGGCGGAATCGGGCGAGTTCTTCCAGGAAGCGGCTCGCACGGAACAGGAACATGCCGCTGTTCCAGTAATAGCCGCCCGCATCGAGGTACGACTGGGCGGTGGCGGCATCGGGCTTCTCGACGAAGCGCGAGACCTTGCGCAGCCCGTCGCCCGTCTCGGCCTGGATATAGCCGAACCCGGTTTCGGGTGCATCGGGCACGATGCCGAAGGTGACCAGCGCACCCGCCTCGGCGGCCGCCGAGGCGTCGCGCACGGCGCGCTGGAAGCCGGCCACGTCGCGGACGACATGGTCGGACGGGAGCACCAGCAGCAGCGGGTCGGCGCCACCCGCCATCGCCTGCAACGCCGCGGCCGCGATCGCAGGTGCGGTATTGCGGCCGACCGGCTCCAGCAGGATCGCCGGTACCGGCGCACCGATCTGGCGCAGCTGTTCGGCGACCAGGAAACGGTGTTCTTCGTTGGCGACCACGATCGGGCCGAGGTCGGCCAGCGCCTCGACGCGCCGCCAGGTGGCCTGCACCATGGTGTCGTCGCCGGCCAACGGCAGGAACTGCTTCGGGTAGGCCTCACGCGAGAGGGGCCACAGGCGCGTGCCGGAGCCGCCGGAAAGCAGCACGGGTTGGAGTTTGGCCATGCAAGCCTCGCAAGTCGGTAGGGCGCCAGTTTACCCTGTAGCCCTTTGACGCCAGTGCCCGGCCACAACCGCATGAACCCCACGATTCAGGACCCCTCCGGGCGAGGCGCCCAACGCCTGGAATGGGCGCGCGGTGCGCTCGGCGACCCCTATGCGCAGCTGGAGCGCGCATCGATGGATGCGGGCTTCCGCAGCTACTGGCGCAGCCTGGGGGATGGTCCCGGACGCATCGTGATGGACTCGCCCCCGGGCCTTGAGGACGTGCGGCCCTGGCTGGCCATGCGTGGGTTGCTGGCGGACGGCGGCGTGCGCGTGCCCGAGGTGCTGGCCATCGACACCACGCTTGGCTTCCTGCTGCTGGAGGACCTCGGCGGGCCGACGCTTGCGCACGTGATCAGCGACGACAATGCCGACACCTGGTTCGACGCCGCCCTCGAGCAGTTGCTGCGCCTGCAGGCGATCGCGCCGCCCGAGGACATGGGCGAGTTCGGCGAGGCGCTGCTGCAACGCGATGCCGGGCTGTTCGACGAATGGTTCCTGCGCCGGCACCTCGGGTTGACGCTCGATTGCGGCGAAGCGGACGGGCTGGAACTGGCGCAGCGCCGCCTGATGGACAACGCCCTGACCCAGGCGCGCGTGCTGACGCACCGCGACTTCATGCCGCGCAATCTGATGCCGGTGACGCCGGGCCCCGCCGTGCTCGATTTCCAGGACTGCGTGCGCGGGCCGATCGCCTACGACGCGATGAGCCTGTTCAAGGACGCGTTCCTGAGCTGGCCGCTGGAGCGTGTCGATGGCTGGCTGGCGCGTTACCACGCGCGCGCCACGCGCGCCGGCCTGCCGGTACCGGAACTCAAGGTCTTTCTCCGCGACGCGGACTGGATGGGCATCCAGCGGCACCTGAAAATCCTCGGCATCTTCTCGCGGCTCCACTACCGCGATGGCAAGACGCGCTACCTGCCGGACGTGCCGCGCTTCATCCGCTATCTCGACGAAGTGCTGCCGCGGTATCCGGAGCTGGCGGGACTGCGCACGCTGCTCGATGCGCGCATCAAGCCCGTCCTTCACGCCCGCGGTGAGATCGCATGAAGGCGCTGGTGTTCGCGGCAGGCCTGGGCGAGCGCATGCGGCCGCTGACCGACCACACGCCCAAGCCGCTGATCGAAGCGGGCGGCAAGCCGCTGATCGTCTGGCACCTGGAAAAGCTGGCGGCACTCGGCGTGCAGGAGGTGGTGGTCAATACCAGTTGGCTGGCCGACCACTTCCCGCTCACGCTCGGCGATGGCGCGCGCTGGGGCCTGCGCATCCACTATCTCTACGAAGGCGACACGCCCCTGGAAACCGGCGGCGGCATGCTCAATGCGCGCCCGCTGCTGGGGGAAGCGCCGTTCCTGCTGGTCAACGGGGACATCTGGACCGATTTCGACTTCGCCGGGCTCCCGCGCGAACCCCGCGGGCTCGCGCACCTGGTGATGGTGGATCCGCCCGGTTACGCCACGCACGGCGATTTCGCGCTCGACGCGGAAGGCCATGTGCGGCACGACGGCGCGCGACGGCTGACCTATGCGGGCATCGGTCTTTATCGCCCCGCGTTGCTGGACGACTGGGCGCAGCACGTGGACGAACACGCCGGTGTGGTCGCCGACGGCAAGCCGCGCTTCCGCCTGGCGCCCCTGCTCCGCGCGCACATGGACAGCAACCTGATCACCGGCCAGCACCACGACGGGCGCTGGACCGACGTCGGCACGCCCAGGCGCCTGGCGGAACTGGAAACCGCCCTGCGATAGGGGCCGTTGCGACGATCCGACGCTCCCGCGCGTACTGTGGGCCAGATGGATGCGCGCACGGCCCCCCAACCCGACTCCGAAGCCGCCCGCCTGCGGCGAGCGCGCCGTGGCGATCAGGCGGCCTTCGAAGCGCTCTATCACGAGCACGCGCGCGCCGTGCACGCGTTGGCGTTCCGGCTGACCGGCAACACGGCCGAAGCGGAGGACATCGTGCAGGAGACGTTCCTGCGGATGTTCGGATTCCTGTCAGGCCTGCGCGACGACACGCCACTGCGGCCATGGTTGAAACGCGTGGCCGCCAACCTGGCCATCGACCGCCTGCGCCGCCAGCATCGGTCCGGCACGGAGGCCGAACTTGCCCTGTTGGCTGACGACTCGCACGCATCGGCCGCCGATGCCGTCGATGCGGAAGCGCTGCTGCGACGTTTGCCTCCGCCCGCGCGTACTGTCGTATGGCTGCACGAAATGGAGGGCTGGTCGCACGAAGACCTCGGCCGCCGCTTCGGGCGTACGGCCAGTTGGTCCAAATCGCTGTTGTCCCGCGCGCTCACCCGGCTGCGCCAGGACCTCGAATTCCCTGGAGATGCTTCCCATGACCCGTGAACCGATCCAGGCACGCCTGGCCGCCCTTCCGGAACCCGAACTGCCACCCGCCTTGTGGCCCCGCCTGCATCTCGCCCGCGTGCGTCAGCGCGAACGTCGCAAGCGGGTCGTCGCGGGGGGATTGGCGATGCTGGCCGTGGTCGCATTGCCGCTCGTTTACACGCGTCTCGCGCCCGCGCCCGTCCCCGCACCGGCCGTGCTTGCGACAGCCCCGCGCGCACCGCTGCACGAAGAGCCGCTGCGCAGCGTGGACCGCGCGCTGCAACATGCCTACGAGCGTGGCGCCAGCGAACAGGAGCTGCAATGGCTGTGGCAGCGTCGCGAGACACTCGCCGAACACGGCACGGCTGCGGCTCCGCCCCAACCCATCGAAATCTGAGGCCCACCTTCATGGACATTCTCCGCATGCCCCCCCGCCTCCTGGTCGCCACCGCATTGATGGCCGGCGCGATCGCGAACAGCCACGCGCAGTCGACCCGTGAACTCGATGCCGCCCTGGTGCAGATGTCGGAGCGCGGCGACCTCAAGGACGCCGGCGCCCCCCAGGTGATCCAGAAACCCGCGCAGGTCCGTTACGAACTCGGCGCGGTGGTCGATGTGCGTAGCGCGCAGCGATCCGGCTTGCCGGTCCTGGCGCTGACGCCCGACGGACCTGCCGCGCGCATCGGGCTGAAAGTGGGCGACAGGCTGGTCGCGCTGAATGGCGTGCGGCTGGATGGCGCTTCGCCGCCGGCGCCCTTGCTGGAGCAGGCCATGCAGCGGGGCCAGGGCCGCATTACCGCTGAGGTGCTGCGCGGTACGGCGCCGGTGACGCTCAGGGGAACGGCGGATGTCAGCGCCGTGCCGGCGTACCGGCTGGAGATCGGCCCGGATACCCGGGGTACCTGCGGGTTCGTCACCGCGCGCATGGGCGTGGTACCGAAGACCCGGAACATTTTCCGGGCCGACATCACCACCATCGATGGGCGCAGTACGCCGCTGCAATCGGTCAACCGCCACCGGCTGGCGGCCGGACGGCATGTCCTGGTGGTGCAGGAACTGATCGATACGAATCGCCTGAACCCGGCGCAGCTGGTGCAGATCAACAAGATGAAGCGCTTCGCGCTGGCGAAGGCCTACAAGCCGCTGGTGGTCGACATCAAGCCGAACACGAGCTACCGCATCGGCGCGCGGCTGCTGCGCGACAAGCTGGATACCCAGAGCCTGCGCGACAACGCGTACTGGGAGCCCGTGGTGTGGGAAGAAGTCGCGGAGCCGTGCCCCTGACTCAGTCCGTGGGCGGCTTTCCGCTGCCCAGCGTCTGGCGCAGGAACGGCACGGTGATGCGCCGCTGGGCGGCGAGGGATGCGCGGTCGAGCGTGTCCAGCAACGCGACCAGCGCACCCAGATCGCGCTGGGTATGGGTGAGCAGCCAGTCGAGCGAGGCATCCTCCAGCACCAGGCCGCGCCGGTGCGCGCGCTCGCGCAGGACGTCGCGACGCCCGTCGTCGTCCAGCGGGTCCAGCATGATGCGCATGCACTGCTGCAGCCGCGAGCGCAGGTCGGGCAGGACCAGGCCGAGTTCATCCGGAATGCCGCGCGCGGTGTACAGCACGTTGAGGCCGTTCGCGCGCGCCCGATTGTGGAAATCGAACAGCGCGACTTCGTCCTCGCGGTTACCCGCGACGGCTTCGAGGCCGTCGAGCGCGATCACGTCGTACCCTTCCAGCGCCTCGAGCGCCTCGCGCGCACGGCCGGCCGCCGCGTTCATCGGCAGGTACGCCGCGCGGCGCGCCTGCTGTTCGGTGGCGGCGCACAGCGCGAGCGCGAGATGGGTCTTGCCGGTGCGCGAAGCGCCGGCGATGTAGGTCCACGTCGCAGCAGGCTGCGCGGCCAGCGCCCGCAGACCCGGCAACGCGCCGTCCGGCGGACGCACGAAGGTCTCGAGTCGTTGGTCGGCGGGATAACGCAGCGCCAGGGGCAGTTGCGGCCCCACGTTCGCGCCGCCCGGGGCGTTGCTCACGGCTCTTCGCTGCCCCGCTCGGACGCCTGCTCCAGGCTGCCCTTGTCGATGTAGGAATCCAGCAGGATCGCCGGCCTGTCGCCGGCATACAGCCGACTCTGCGTGTAGCGTTCATGGGCGAACCGCAGCAGCACGTTGGCGATCGCCGCGATCGGCAGCGCCAGCAGCATGCCCAGGAACCCGAACAGCTGGCCGCCGGCCATGATGGCGAAGATCACCGCCACCGGATGCAGGCCGATGCGGTCGCCGACGATGCGCGGCGTCAGCACGTAGCCCTCCAGCATCTGGCCGACCACGAACACGCCCATCACCATCGCCACCAGCGACCAGTCGCCGCCGGACTGCACCAGCGCGGCAATCACGCCCAGCACGATGCCGCTTGCGGTGCCCAGGTAGGGGACAAAGCTGATCAGGCCGGCGATGATGCCGACCAGCAGGCCGACCTTCAGGCCCACCGCCGACAGGCCGACCGCGTAGATCGCGCCCAGCGCCAGCATCACCAGGAACTGCCCGCGCAGGAAAGCGCCCAGCACCTCATTCGATTCCAGCGCCAGTCGGGTGACCGTGGCGATGTGGTCGCGCGGCACCAACGCGGCGATACGCTCCACCAGCAGGTCCCAGTCGCGCAGGAAATAGAACGTCAGGATCGGCAGCAGCACCAGGTTCGCGATCCACGCCATGACGGCGAAGCCCGAACGCGAGAAGTAGCCGAACAGCGTCGCGGCCACGCCGCCGGCCTGTTGCCAATGGCTGCGTACCCATTCGGTCAGCCGGTCCGGATCCAGCCAGGCGACCAGTTCGAGCCCCGTACGGCGCTCGACCCACGGCAATGCGGTCTGCACGAACCAGTCGCGATAGGCCGGCAGCGATTCGATCACCGTGACCACCTGGCGCTCGATCATCGGCACCAGGATCACCAGCGCCAGCACCAGCAACAGCAGCATCAGGGTGAAGACCAGTACCACGGCCGTGGTCCGCGAGCGGCCGGTGCGCTGCAGGCGGTCCACCCACGGGTCGCCCAGCCAGCCCAGCAGGGCGGCACAGACGAACGGGGTCAGCACCGGCGCAAGCAGCCAGACCAGCCAGCCCACGATCAGCGCGATGAAGAGCCATTGCCAACGGCGGGCCAGCGTTCCTACCGGCGTGGAAGAAAGGTCCATGCGACTCCCTGGTCAGCGCATCTGGAAGGCCGGCGGCTCGCCTTCGCCGCCCGTGAACGGTGCCTGGTCGCCCATCGTGCGGCGGAAGCCGGCAAGGCCGGAAACCAGTTCGAGATCCAGCTCCAGCATGTCGCCGCTCGCCCGTACCGGCGTGATGCGGCGGACGACGGCCATCTTCTGCAGGTGACCGGTCAGGCGGAGGTAGTCGTCGGTGCTGCGGACACCGGAGAACAGGACGCGATAGGTGCCCGCCGGACCGGCGGTCCCGCGCTTGCCGTACCGCTTCACCAGCGCATCGGCCGTACCGTCCGCGCCGGACGACATCGCGCGCCGGGCATCGGCATCGGTGACCGACCACTTCGCCAACACCTTGCCTGCATCGACGAACACCCAGTCGGCCGTCCAGCTGTTCTTGTCGCGATACAGCTTGCCGATCAACTGCATGGGCGGGCTGTAGCGCGAGGATGCCCGCGCCACGGCGGCCGTGTCCTGCCGCCAGATGGCGCCGACCAGCGCCTGCTCCGCGGCGCCGCCGCTCGGCAGACCGAGGCTGTAGCCACGTTCGTTGGCGCGGTTGAGCAGCGGACGTGCGGCGTTGGACTGCGGCAGGCCGACCAGACGCGGACCGCTGCCGTCGTTGATCGCCAGCCAGACCACCGGCTTGGGGCGCGGTTGCGGCCAGATCGGCAGGCCGAGGGCGCCCGCCAGGCCGTTGACCTGGTCTTCATCGAAGCGCACCACCAGCGTGGTGCGGAACGTCGGCGCGCCCGCTGCCGAGGTGCCCTGGTCCTGGCGGTAGTCGTAGCCATCGACGTAATCCTTGGCATTGCGCAGTTCGGCGCCCACGCCCGGGCGCGACATCACGCCCCGATCGCCCGACAGCTTGCCGAGCACGCTGCCCAGCGCGCGCGCGAAACCGCCCTGGCGCTCGGCTTCACCCTGCCCGTTCACCGGCACTTCCGCCTGGTAGAGGCCGCGCGCCGACACCGCGTCGCCTTCCGTGCGCAGGCCGGACTGGGCCTGCACGGCGGGCGTCGTGGTCAATGCCGCCAACAGCAGGGCGGTGGCGAGGGCGAAACCAGGAATCCGGCGCATCGAGCGTCCTTGAGCTCTTCTGACCCCTCGAATTGTTGCCCGAATGGCATGCCCTCGCCAACGCCGGCCGTTCAGGCCGGCCGATTCCGGTGGCGATTCCTTTAAAATCACGCCTCTTGCCCCGCCGAAGACCGACCGTGACCCAGCCGACGACGCCTGCCCCCACCCCGATGACCTATCGCGACGCGGGTGTCGACATCGACGCCGGCAACGAACTGGTCGAGCGCATCAAGCCGCTGGTCAAGCGCAGCTTCCGCCCCGAGGTGATGGGCGGCCTGGGCGGCTTCGGCGCGCTGTTCGACCTGTCGGGCAAGTACCGCGAGCCGGTGCTGGTCTCCGGCACCGACGGCGTGGGCACCAAACTGAAGCTGGCGCAGCAGTTGGGCCGCCACGACACCATCGGCATCGACCTGGTCGCGATGTGCGTCAACGACGTGCTGGTCCAGGGCGCCGAGCCGCTGTTCTTCCTCGACTACTTCGCCACCGGCAAGCTCGACGTGGACACCACGGTGGCCGTGGTCGGCGGCATCGCCCGTGGCTGCGAGCTGTCCGGCTGCGCGTTGATCGGCGGCGAGACCGCCGAGATGCCCGACATGTACGGCCCGGGCGAATACGACCTCGCCGGCTTCTGCGTGGCGGCGGTGGAGAAGTCGCGCCTGCTGGACGGCGGCAAGGTCCGCGCCGGCGACGTGCTGATCGGCATCGCGTCCAGCGGCCCGCATTCCAACGGCTATTCGCTGGTCCGCCGCATCTACGACCGCGCCGGCCGTCCCGCCGACATCGACGTGGGTGGTGTGAAGCTCGCCGATGCGCTGATGGCGCCGACCACGCTGTACGTGAAGCCCATTCTCGAGCTGCTGCAGGCCCATGACCTGCACGGCATGGCGCACATCACCGGCGGTGGTCTCACCGAGAACATCATCCGCGTCGTGCCCGACGGCCTGGGCCTGGAGATCGACGCCAGCGCGTGGGCGCTGCCGCCGGTGTTCGACTGGCTGCAGCGCGAAGGCGCGGTCGAAGACAGCGAAATGTGGCGCACCTTCAACTGCGGCATCGGCTTCGTGCTGGTGGTCGCGCCGGACCAGCTGCCGGCCGTGCAGGCGGACCTGGCGCGCCTGCAGCTCACGCACTGGCAGATCGGCCAGGTGGTGCCGGCCGCGGGCGGCGAGCGCGTCCGCATCGGCTGAGGCGCGCGATGCCGCGCACCAAGGGGATAGCCTTCGGGCTGACGCTGGCCGTGTTCGCGGCCAGCTGGATCGCGCCTCGCTGGCCCGTCGAGCAGGCGATGCACAGCAGCCTGACCGTGCTCGGCCTCGTCTGGCTGTGGTGGCACGACCGCCGCTGGTCCCTGCGGCCGATGCACTTCGCGCTGATCTGCGCGTTCATCGTGGCGCACTGCATCGGCGCACGCTGGCTGTATTCCTACGTGCCGTACGACGCGTGGCTGCGGGCCGCGATCGGGTGGTCGCCTGCGGAGGCCTTCGGCTGGCACCGCAACCACTTCGACCGCTTCATCCACCTGATGTACGGCGTGTGTTTCGCGCCCGCGGTCTGGCACTGGCTGCGCCAGCGCTGGCCGGCGCTGTCCTTGGGGAAGGCCTTCGGCATCGCGGTGATGCTCATCATGTGCAGCAGCCTGGTCTACGAGTGGCTGGAATGGGGCATCGCACTGACGATGTCGCCGGACGCCGCGGAGTCCTACAACGGCCAGCAGGGCGACGTCTGGGACGCCCACGCCGACATGCTGCTCGCGACCCTCGGCGCGCTCGCCACCTGGCCGCTGACGCGTCGCGAACGCATGCAGGTGGCGCCGTGACGGCGCGCATCGCGGTGCTGGCCTCCGGCCGGGGCAGCAACCTGCAAGCGATCCTGCAGGCCATCGAAACCGGCACGCTGCAGGCCGACGTGGTGGGCGTGTTCTCGGACCGTCCCGCCGCGCCGGCGCTGCACCTCGTGCCGCCCGCTGCGCGCTGGAGCGCGAAACCGTCCGGTTTCCCCGACCGGGCGGACTACGAGGCCGCACTGGCCGACGCGGTCGCCGCCGCCCAGCCCGACTGGATCGTCTGCGCGGGCTACATGCGCATCCTGGGCGATGCCTTCATCGCGCGCTTCCGCGGCCGGCTGCTGAACATCCATCCCTCGCTGCTGCCTAAGTACCGCGGCCTGCATACCCACGCCCGCGCCCTCGAAGCCGGCGATACCGAGCACGGCGCCAGCGTCCATTTCGTCGTCCCTGAACTCGATGCCGGCGCGGTCATCGGCCAGGTCCGCATCCCCGTCGTCGCCGGCGACACCCCGGAAACCCTCGCCGCGCGCCTGCTGCCGCGTGAACATGCCCTGCTGGTGGCCGCCCTGCGGCTGGCCGTCGCCGGGGAGTTAGCTGAACAGGGGGATACGGCGTACCGTCATGGTCAGGCGCTATTAAATCCCCTGTCTCTAGATTCAGCCGACCGTTTGGTTCCCTGACGCTTCGCCTCCCCCGGATGTCCCTCAACCTACGTCTCCCGATGCTTGGCCTGATCCTGGCCGGACTGGCAGCGCCCGCCCTGGCGCTGGAGCCGTTCGTCGCCAGCTACCAGGCCTACAACGAAGGCAAGCTCGCCGGCAGCGCCAGCATGAAGGTGGCGCCGCGGGGCGGGGAGCAGTGGCAGATCGACCTCAACGTGAAGGGCACGCGCGGCTTTGCCCGTCTGGCCGGCCTGAACATCGAACAGAGCACCGTCTTCGATGTGGAAGGCGACCTGTTCCGCCCGCGCAGCCAGGCCACCGTCCGGCACGCGCTGTTCATGGGCAAGAAGATGGTCGGTACTTACGACTGGAACTCCAATACGGCGCAGTGGCAGGGCGACATCAAGAAGAACAGGAAGGCTCCGCTTTCCCTGCAGACCGGCGACCTGAGCGCGCTGCTGATGAACCTGGCGGTCATCCGCGACGCGGCGCCGGGCCGCCAGCTCAGCTATCGCGTGGTCGACAACGGACGCGTGCGCGAATACGCCTACGCCGTATCCGCCGAAGCGGAGACGGTCGAAGTGGATGAACTGAGCTACAGTGCCCTGCGCGTCAGCCGCATCAATGGCGGCAACGACGAAACCATTTTCTGGGTCGCCGACGGCGTCCCTACCCCCGTGCGCATCCTGCAGCGGGAAGACGGTCAGGACGGCATCGATCTGCGCCTGGTCGAATACCAAGGAGTGCCCTGAGCATGACGAAGAACGCCTTCCACACCCCGCGCCTGCTGCTGGCCGCCGCCCTGTTCGGCGCAGCGTCCGCACCGGCGCTCGCCGTCGAAGCCTTCACCGCGCAGTACAACGCCAGTGCTCTGGGCATGGTGGGCGAAGGCCAGATGGTCGTCGCGCCGCAACCGGGCAACCGCTGGCAGTACACGCTGACCGTGCGCAACCAGGCCGTCGACCTCAGCCAGAAGACCGTGTTCGACGAGCAGGACGGCCGCATGCGCCCGTTGAACAGCAGCGACAGCTCGCGCCTGCTGATCAAGAAGAAGAACGTCAACACCACCTACGACTGGTCGAAGGCCCAGGCCACCTGGACCGGCACGATCGGGCTTGATGTCGCCGGTCCGGTGAAGCTGCAGGCGGGCGACATGGATGCGCTGTTGGTCAACCTGGCCATCGTGCGCGACGTCGCCGCCGGCAAGCCGCTGACCTACCGCATGGTCGAGAACGGCCGCGCCAAGGCGATGACCTACCAGGTCGCCGGCAAGGAGCGCATCACCGTCGGCGGCAAGGCGCAGGACGCCACCAAGGTCGTGCGCACCGACGGCGACAAGCAGACCATCGTGTGGGTGGTGGCCGACGCGCCCGTGCCCGCGCGCATCCTGCAGCGCGAGAACGGCCAGGACACCATCGACCTGACGCTGAAATCCTGGCGCTGAAACACCGGTTATCGCAAAGAAAAAGCCCGGCGATGCCGGGCTTTTTTCATTCCTTGGCCGCTGCCGCGTCGGCCTGGAACACCGTCTTGCAATCCATCCGGATCGTGCCGGCGCCGCTGCGCCAGGCGAAGGTGTTGCACTGCCGGTTGCCGTCCTGCTTCTGCTCGACGACGACCGAGAAGACCGCCTGCGCGATCTCGCCCTGCGTCACCGTGCCATCGCCGTTCCAGTCCATGTCCCGGGTGGTGATGCCATGGGTGGCGGCCGACCCGGTGTAGTGGAGCCCGGCCACCAACGCCAGCAGCGCGACGACGATGCCGAGCAGGATCTTGCGCCGCAGCGGGAACCGCGGACGGACGCCCGACAGCTTCGGGTCGTGCCGGCTCACGAGACGCGCCTGATCTTCGCGCCCAGCCCGCCGAGCTTCTCTTCGATGTTCTCGTAGCCGCGGTCGAGGTGGTAGATGCGGTCGATGGTGGTTTCGCCGTCGGCCACCAGGCCCGCGAGGATCAGCGAGGCCGATGCGCGCAGGTCGGTCGCCATCACCGGCGCGCCGCCCAACCGCTCCACGCCGCGCACGATGGCGGTGTGGCCCTCGACGCGGATGTCCGCGCCCAGGCGCAGCAGTTCGTTGACGTGCATGAAACGGTTTTCGAAGATCGTCTCGTTGATCACGCCCACGCCGTCGGCCACGCAGTTGAGCGCCATGAATTGCGCCTGCATGTCGGTGGGGAACGCCGGGTACGGCGCGGTCGTCAGGCTGACGGCCTTCGGACGCTTGCCCTGCATGTCCAGGGTGATGGTATCGGCCGTGGTCTCGATCTTCGCGCCGGCCTCGGTCAGCTTGTCGAGCACGGCTTCAAGGGTATCGGGGCGCGCGTTGCGGGCGATCACCTTGCCCCCCGTCATCGCGCCCGCGACGAGGAACGTGCCGGTCTCGATGCGGTCCGCCACCACCGAGTGGCGTCCGCCGCCCAGGCGTTCGACACCATGGATGACGATGCGCGAGGTGCCGGCGCCTTCGATCTTCGCCCCCAGCGCATTGAGGCATTCGGCCAGGTCGGTGACCTCCGGCTCCATCGCGGCGTTTTCCAGCACCGTGGTGCCTTCGGCCAGCGTGGCGGCGGCCATCACGTTCTCGGTGCCGGTCACGGTGACCATGTCGAACACGAAGCGGGCACCCTTCAGGCGTGCGGCGCGCGCCTTGATGTAGCCGTTCTCGACGGTGATTTCCGCACCGAGCGCCTGCAGGCCCTTGATGTGCTGGTCCACCGGACGCGAGCCGATCGCGCAGCCGCCCGGCAGCGACACCACCGCGGCGCCGTGGCGCGCGAGCAGCGGGCCCAGCACCAGGATGGAGGCGCGCATCGTCTTGACCAGTTCGTACGGCGCGACGAAGCGGCTGACCGTGGTCGGGTCGACGGTGATGCCGCGTCCCTTCGCCAGCGTGCCCTCGTCGATGGTGATGCCGGCGCCCAGCTCGCCCAACAGCTTCACGGTGGTCACCACGTCGTGCAGGTGCGGCACGTTGGTGATCTCCACCGGCGCATCCGCCAGCAGGGTCGCGCACAGGATGGGGAGCACGGCGTTCTTGGCGCCGGAGATGGTGACTTCGCCGTTGAGTGCGTTGCCACCGGTGACGATGATCTTCTGCATGGACGTCCGGAAGGAAAGGTCGGAAAGGGGAAGTGGGGACGGAAGGGCCGGGGCGTCAATGCGCCGCGGCGGCTTCCTCGGGCGTCAGCGTGCGCAGCTGCAGGGCGTGGATCTCCCCGCCCATGCGCTCGCCCAGGGTCGCGTACACCAGGCGGTGGCGGGCCAGCGGCAGCTTGCCGCGGAACGCATCAGCCACCACGGTGGCCTCGAAATGGACGCCATCGTCGCCCTGGACGTCGGCCTGGGCGCCCGGCAGGCCGGATTCGATCAGTTTACGGATGGTTTCGGCGTCCAACGGGCTTTCCTAATAAAATACCCGGCCATTCTAACCGTCGGCGCCCCGTCCGCATGTCCCAGCCGAACCCCCTGCCCCGGTCCGTTCCGCCCGCCAGCCTGGCGGCCAGCGGGCGTCGGGTCATCGAGATCGAGGCGCGCGCGCTGGACGCCCTGGCGGCCCGCATCGACGGTTCGTTCTCCGCCGCCTGCCAGGCGATCCTCGCCAGCCAGGGGCGCGTGGTCTGCACCGGCATGGGCAAGTCCGGCCATGTGGCGCGCAAGATCGCCGCGACGCTGGCATCGACGGGCACGCCCGCCTTCTACGTCCATCCGGGCGAAGCCGGGCACGGCGACTTGGGCATGATCACCGACGCGGACGTGGTGCTCGCCCTGTCCTACTCCGGCGAGTCGGACGAAGTGCTGATGCTGCTGCCGGTGCTGAAGCGCCAGGGCAACACCGTCATCGCCATGACCGGCCGGCCGCAGTCGACGCTGGCCCGGGAAAGCGACCTGCACCTGGACGTCAGCGTCCCGGCCGAGGCCTGTCCGCTCGACCTCGCCCCGACCAGCAGCACCACCGCCTCGCTGGCGATGGGCGATGCGCTGGCCGTGGCCCTGCTCGATGCCCGCGGCTTCACCGCCGACGACTTCGCGCGCTCGCATCCGGCCGGCAGCCTCGGCCGCCGCCTGCTGCTGCACATCACCGACGTGATGCACGCCGGCGAGGACGTGCCGCGCGTGGACGTCACCGCGACCCTCAGCGAAGCGCTCGTCGAAATGAGCCGCAAGCGCCTGGGCATGACCGCCGTGGTCGATGCGGACGGCCGCCTGGCGGGGCTCTTCACCGACGGCGACCTACGCCGCACGCTCGACAACCCGGCCCTGGACCTGCGCAGCGCGCGCATCGCGGACGTGATGACGCGCCAGCCCAAGACCATCGGTGCCGACCAACTGGCCGCAGAAGCCGCGCGCCTGATGGAGACCCACAAGATCAGCGGCCTGCTGGTCGTGGACGATGAACAACGGCCCGTGGGCGCGCTCAACATTCACGACTTGTTGCGCGCCCGCGTGGTGTAACCGCGTATCGATCCGGCGGCCGGCTTGCCGTGCCCTCCTCCCCACCCCATCCTTTGCCCATGCCCCTGCGCCATCTCCATGACCTGACCGACGATGTGCTGGCCCGCGCCACGCGCATCCGTCTGGCGTGCTTCGACGTGGACGGGACGCTGACCGATGGCCGCATCTTCCTGGACGGCGAAGGCCGCGAGCAGAAGGCGTTCCACGTGCAGGACGGCCAGGGGCTGGTGCTGCTGAAGCGCGCCGGCATCGAGGTCGCCTTCATCACCGCCCGCGGCGGCACCGTCGCCATCGCCCGCGGACGCGAGCTCGGCGTGCAGGTCTTCACCGGCACCAAGGACAAGCTGGCGAAGGTGCGCGAGCTCTGCGCGACGCTGGCGATCGGGCTGGACGAAGTGGCCTTCATGGGCGACGACCTGCCGGATGTGCCGCCGTTCGACGCCGTGGGCCTGGCCATCGCGCCGGCCGATGCGCATCCGTGGACCGCCCGCCGCGCGCACTGGCGGACCCGCCGGCCCGCCGGCCTCGGCGCCGCACGCGAGGCCTGCGACCTGCTGCTGGGGGCCCAGGGCCACGCACCGGTGTTCGAAGGAGGCATGGCATGAGCTGGCGCGCCGTCCTCGGCCTGGTCCTGCTGCTGGCCGCCATCGTCAGCGGCTGGTCGGCCTGGAAGAACCGCGACATCCCGCCGCCGAACCGCGTACTGGCGGACCGCTCCGACTACGTGATGCGCGACTTCGAGATGATCGCGCTCAACGGCGAAGGCAAGGAGGCGGTGGCGGTCCGCGCCCCGCTGATGACCCGCGATCCGCGCGACGAGACCTACACGATCACCACCCCGCTGTTCCTGCTGCCGGAGGAACAGGGCCGCTCATGGGAGCTGCGCTCGAAGACCGGCTGGCTCAGCGCCAAGGGCGAGGAACTGCGCCTGCGCGGCGATGTGCACGGGACATCGCCGGCCGGCAGCGCGCGGCAGGCGGATTTCCGCACCGCGTCGCTGAACGTCTTCCCCGACCGCGACCTCGCCCAGACCGACGACGAGGTGACGGTCACCCAGCCCGGCTCTAGACTGACCGGGCGTGGTTTCGAGACCAATCTCAAGACCAAGGCCTACGAATTCAAATCCCAGGTGAAATCCATCTATGAACCGCGTTCTGCTCGCT
>Ga0247823_10001658_pt1 | contig 18449 bp, 15 predicted proteins | sample 13C_PalmiticAcid_2_FD_192426 | JGI IMG/M metagenome (GOLD analysis project Ga0247823, IMG submission 192426) | Soil microbial communities from agricultural site in Penn Yan, New York, United States - 13C_PalmiticAcid_Day30 | ecosystem: Environmental > Terrestrial > Soil > Agricultural land... | reverse complement strand
ACCCAGCACAATCCTCCCTCGCGCAGCGGGGGAGGTGGCATGTGAAGCATGACGGAGGGGGCGCCTCCGCAACGGTGTCACGCGCGGAGAGGCCCCCTCCGTCGCCTTCGGCGCCACCTCCCCCGCTGCGCGAGGGAGGATTGTGCTGGGTCGCGCTTCTCATGCGCCACCCATATTCTGCAAACCCGTCCCCCGCAACTTTGCAACATTGCAATTGCCTCTCCGTGCGTCCCCTGTGCAGAAGGCGCCACCGCTGGGAGACCCCAATGTCGTCGACGATCGAGGAACTGGAGCGCCGCCGCGCCGCGGCCCGGCTGGGTGGCGGGCAGAAGCGGATCGATGCGCAACACGCCAAGGGTAAGCTGACCGCGCGCGAGCGGGTCGAGGTTCTGCTCGACGAGGATTCGTTCGAGGAGCTCGACATGTATGTCGAGCATAATTGCGTCGATTTCGGCATGGAGCAGCAGATCGTCCCCGGCGACGGCGTCGTCACCGGCAGCGGCACGATCAACGGCCGGCTCGTCTTCGTGTTCAGCCAGGACTTCACCGTGTTCGGCGGCTCGCTCTCCGAGCGCCACGCGCAGAAGATCTGCAAGATCATGGACATGGCGATGAAGGTCGGCGCGCCGGTCATCGGCCTCAACGACAGCGGCGGCGCGCGGATCCAGGAGGGCGTCGCGAGCCTCGGCGGCTATGCCGAAGTGTTCCAGCGCAACGTGCTCGCCAGCGGCGTGGTGCCGCAATTGAGCCTGATCATGGGCCCCTGCGCAGGCGGGGCCGTCTATTCTCCCGCGATGACCGACTTCATCTTCATGGTGAAGGATTCATCGTACATGTTCGTCACCGGCCCGGATGTAGTGAAGACCGTTACCAACGAGATCGTCACGCAGGAGGAACTGGGTGGAGCGGTGACGCATACCACGAAGTCGGGGGTCGCGGACGTGGCCTTCGACAACGACATCGAGGCGCTGCTCGCGGCCCGCGACTTCGTGGACTTCCTGCCCGCGTCCAATCGGGAGAGCGTTCCCGAGCGGCCGTGCGACGATCCGTGGGACCGGGTCGAGCCCAGCCTCGACACGTTGATCCCGCCGAGCGCTAATCAGCCCTACGACATGCGCGAATGCGTGCGGAAGGTGCTCGACGAAGGCGAGTTCTTCGAGCTCCAGCCGAGCCATGCCGGCAATATCCTGATCGGCTTCGGCCGGGTCGAGGGACGCACGGTGGGAGTGGTGGCCAACCAGCCGATGGTGCTGGCCGGGGTGCTCGACATCAACAGCTCGAAAAAGGCGGCGCGGTTCGTGCGCTTCTGCGACGCGTTCGACATCCCGATCGTGACTTTTGTCGACGTTCCCGGTTTCCTCCCCGGCGTCGGGCAGGAGCATAATGGCATCATCAAGCACGGCGCCAAATTGCTGTTCGCTTATGCCGAGGCGACCGTCCCCAAGATCACCGTGATCACCCGGAAAGCCTATGGCGGGGCGTATGACGTGATGGCGTCGAAGCATCTGCGCGGCGACCTCAATTACGCCTGGCCGACGGCCGAGATCGCGGTGATGGGTGCCAAGGGTGCAGTCGAGATCATCTTTCGCGGGCGCACACCCGAGGAAATCGCCGAGCGCACCGCCGAATATGAGGCGCGCTTCGCCAATCCGTTCGTGGCGGCGAGCAAGGGCTTCATCGACGAAGTGATCCTGCCGCATTCCACGCGGCGGCGGATCGCGCTGGGGCTACGGAAACTGCGCAACAAGCAGCTTGAGAACCCGTGGAAGAAGCACGACAACATCCCGCTGTGAACGGCGCCGCGGCGTCTGCCGAAAGCATGCAAGGACAGAGATGATCAGCTTTCTTTTTGCGCTTGCCCTCGGCAGTCAGACCGCGCCTGCCGCCGGTCCCCCGATCATGCCGCCTCCGCCTCGGCCGGGGGTGTGGACCTTTCGCGAGAACATCAATCCCGGCCAACCGACAAGCGCGACGGCCACGGTCCGCTCCGAAGACGGCTCGCGGCTGCTGCTGCGTTGCGACACCGCCAACGTGCCGATCGTGTCGGTGCAATTCATGCCGAAAACGCCGGTGCCGGCCGGCGATGCCCGCATCGTCACGCTGACGCTCGACGAGGGCATGGCGGACATGACTTCATGGCTGTTCCCCGGCAAGGGGGCCTATAATGGCGAGCCTCCCGAAGTGTATCTGATCGCGGACGAGATCGCCAAGGCGAAGAAGGTGCGGCTCGGTTTCGCCGAGGGGGACACGATGATCGAGCGCGACTTCGCCGGCCCGGGCAGCGACGCGATGTTCCGCAAGGTCTATGCGACCTGCGGGCTGCCCTATGCGATGCCGTCGGTCACGCCGGAAACCAGGAAGCAGTGAAGCTCGGCCGCCTCAACCATGTCGGCATCGCGACGCCGTCGATCGAGGCCTCGATCGCTTTCTATCGCGATACGATGGGCGCGGAGGTGATCCGTGCGCCGTTCGACTTGCCGGCGCAGGGCGTTAAGGTGTGCTTCGTCGATACGCCCAACAGCCAGATCGAGCTGATCGAACCGCTGGGCGAGGCATCGCCGATTCACGGTTTTCTCGCGAAGAATCCCGCGGGCGGGCAACACCATCTCTGCTACGAAGTGCCGGACATCCACGAAGCCAAAGCGTGGTTCGAGGCGAAAGGTGCCAGGATACTCGGCGAGCCGCGGATCGGGGCGCACGGGACGCCGATCTTCTTCCTCCATCCGAAGGACATGGGCGGGGTGCTGACCGAGATCATGGAGACGCCGCGCGATGGGCATTGATCGCTCCTGCATCCGGCAGCACGAGGAAGTTTGAGATGGCCGACGATACGATACTCTACGCGCTCGACGGCGATGTCGCAGTGGTTCGGCTCAACCGGCCCGACGAACTCAACGCGCTCACCCTCGACATGCTCGACTTGCTCGCCGCGACGCTCGACCGTGCCGTCGAGGACGGTGCGCGCGCGGTGTTGCTGACCGGCGAGGGACGGGCGTTCTGCGCAGGCGCCTCGCTCAAGGAAGGCTCGGGCGGCGATCCTGGAGACCGGCTGCGCAACCATTACAATCCGGTCCAGCAGGCGATGGCCGATCTGCCGATCCCGATCGTCACGGCGATGAACGGCCCCGCGGCGGGGGCGGGCGCGTCGCTGGCGTTGGGCGCCGACATCGTGATCGCGGCGCGTGCATCGTATCTGCTGCTCGCCTTCGCCAATATCGGGCTGGTGCCCGATGCCGGCGCGACGTGGCTGATCGCCAAGGCGGCGGGGCGCGCCAAAGTGCTGGAGATGGCGCTGCTCGGCGAGCGGCTTTCGGCACATGATGCGCAGGAGGCCGGGTTGCTCACCCATGTCGTCGACGACGGCGTCGTGTTCGATACCGCGCTGACTTATGCCCGCCGCCTCGCTGCGATGCCGACGGTCGCGCTCGGGCTGATCCGCAAGCAGATCAAGGCGGCGCTTAGTGGAACGCTGGAAGAGACGCTGGCGCTCGAGGCGGAGCATCAGTCGGTCGCGGCGCGTTCACAGGATTTCCAGGAGGGCGTCGCGGCGTTCCTCCAGAAGCGCAAGCCGGAGTTCAAGGGTAAGTGAATTTCTGTTCGCATCGTGCTCCCGCGAAGGCAGGAGCCCAAGGTAATGGAGGGAATCGCTTGCGGCCCTGGGCTCCTGCTTTCGCAAGAGCACTGGATTTCATCCATGGCCGATAAACCTGATCTCGACGCCTGGACGAAGCTCGCAGCGAAGGAAGTGAAGGACGCCGACCTCATCTGGCGCACGCCAGAAGGGATCGCGGTCAAGCCGCTCTACACCGCTGCCGATGCGTCCGATCCAGGCCTGCCGGGCTTCGCCCCGTTCACCCGCGGGGTGAAGGCGACGATGTACGCCGGGCGGCCATGGACGATCCGGCAATATGCCGGCTTCTCGACCGCAGAAGAATCGAACGCTTTCTATCGCCGCAACCTCGCCGCGGGACAAAAGGGTCTGTCGATCGCCTTCGATCTAGCCACCCATCGCGGCTATGACAGCGATCATCCGCGCGTCACTGGCGACGTCGGCAAGGCAGGTGTGGCGATCGACACGCTCGCCGACATGCAGATCCTGTTCGACGGCATCCCGCTCGATCAGATGTCGGTGAGCATGACGATGAACGGCGCGGTGCTGCCGTGCCTCGCTTTCTACATCGTCGCGGCGGAAGAGCAGGGCGTGCGGCAGGACCAGCTCACCGGGACCATCCAGAACGACATCCTCAAGGAGTTCATGGTCCGCAACACCTACATCTATCCGCCCGAGCCCTCGATGCGGATCGTCGCGGACATCATCGCCTATACCGCCGAGCACATGCCGCGGTTCAACTCGATCTCGATCTCGGGCTATCACATGCACGAGGCGGGGGCGACGGCGGTGCAGGAGCTCGCCTTCACGTTGGCCGACGGCATGGCCTATGTTCGCGCCGCGATCGCGCGCGGGCTGAGCATCGACGAATTCGCCGGGCGGCTGTCGTTCTTCTTCGGCATCGGCATGAACTTCTTCATGGAAGTGGCCAAGCTGCGCGCTGCGCGGATGCTGTGGAGCCGGATCATCGAAGGGTTCGGCGGATCGCCGCGCTCGCAGACGCTGCGCACGCATTGCCAGACTTCAGGCGTGTCGCTGACCGAGCAGGACCCGTACAACAACGTCATCCGCACCACGATCGAGGCGATGGCGGCGACCTTTGGCGGCACCCAATCGCTTCATACCAACAGCCTCGACGAAGCGGTGGCGCTGCCGACCGATTTCTCCGCCCGGATCGCGCGCAACACCCAGCTGATCCTGCAGGAGGAGACGGGGATGACGCATGTCGTCGATCCGCTGGGCGGGAGCTATTATGTCGAAGCGCTGACGCAAGAGCTCGCCGACAAGGCATGGGCGCTGATCGAGGAAGTCGAGGCGCTAGGCGGCATGACCCATGCCGTCGAGAGTGGGATGCCCAAGGAGCATATCGAGAGCGCAGCGGCGGCGCGGCAGGCGCGGGTCGATCGCGGCGAGGACGTGATCGTCGGCGTGAACAAATACCGGCTTGCCGAAGAGACGCCGATCGACATTCTCGACATCGACAATGCCCGGGTGCGTGCCGACCAGATCAAGCGGATCGAACGGACGCGTGCCGATCGCGACTCCGCGAAAGCCGAGGAAGCGCTTGGCAATCTCCGCCGCGGCGCGACGGGGAGCGAAAATCTGCTGGCGCTCTGCGTCGAGGCGGCGCGGGCGCGCTGCACGCTCGGCGAGATGTCGGCGGCGATGGAAGTCGCGTTCGGGCGGCATGCCGTGGGGGTGACGCCGATCAAGGGCGTCTATGGCCCCGCCCATGCCGAGGACAAAGGCTGGCTCCGCGCCGAGGAAGGCGTCGCGGCGTTCGAGCGCCGGCAGGGCCGCAAGCCGCGGGTGCTGGTCGCAAAGATGGGGCAGGACGGACATGACCGCGGCGCCAACGTCGTCGCAAGCGCCTTTGCCGATCTGGGGTTCGACGTGGTTTCGGGGCCGCTGTTCCAGACCCCGGCCGAGACCTGCGCATTGGCGCTGGAGAAACAGGTCGACGTGGTCGGCGCGTCGAGCCTCGCCGCGGGACACAAGACGCTGATTCCCGAGCTTGTCGACGCTCTGAAAGAAGCCGGAAGGCCTGACATCAAGGTCGTCGCGGGCGGAGTGATCCCGCCGCAGGACTATGAATTCCTCCGCGCGCACGGCGTGCAGGCGATCTTCGGCCCCGGCACCAACCTTGTCAGCGCGGCCGCGGAAGTGCTCAAGCTGCTCGGCCACAATCTGCCGCCGATCGAGGAAGCCGCCGAATGACCGAAGAGGACGAAGGGAAGGCGCTCGACGCGGTGGGCGGCGAGACGTTGCTCTACGATTATTTCAAGCACCTCACCCAGCTGTCTCTCTTCTCGCTCGGCGGGGTGCTGGCTTTGGCCGGTCCGGCGCGGGGCGCACGCGGGCTGCTGATCGCGGCGCTGGTGGTGATCGGGTCGTCGGCGCTGATCTCGTTCAGCGGCGCCGGCGAGATCGTCCGCACCCGCTTCCAAGGCAAGCCGACCGCCAAATATCTCGATTTCTATCGCATCTCCGCGCCGATTCTCCTCTCGCTGGGGCTCGGCATCTTCCTCTATTTGTTCATCAAGACATTGGGACCTGCATGACCCGCAACGACTGGACCCGCGACGAGATCGCTGCATTGTTCGACCTGCCGTTCGGCGAACTCGTGTTCCGCGCGCAGACCGTGCACCGCGAACATCACGCGCCCGATCAGGTCCAGATGTCGACCCTGCTGTCGATCAAAACCGGGGGCTGCCCCGAGGATTGCGGCTATTGCAACCAGTCGGTGCATGCCGAGACCGGGCTCAAGGCGACCAAATTGATGGATGTCCGCGCGGTGCTGCAGGCCGCGGCGCAGGCCAAGGACAATGGCAGCTCGCGCTTTTGCATGGGCGCGGCGTGGCGCAACCCCAAGGACCGCGACATGCCCGCCATCGTGGAGATGGTGAAGGGGGTGCGCCAGATGGGGATGGAAACCTGCATGACCCTCGGCATGCTGACGCCGTCGCAGGCTGCGATGCTCGCCGATGCCGGGCTCGATTACTACAACCACAATATCGACACCGCGCCCGAGCGCTATGGCGAGGTGATCACCACGCGCCGCTTCGAGGATCGGCTCGACACGCTCGAACATGTCCGCGAGGCGGGAATCAACGTGTGCTGCGGCGGGATCGTCGGCATGGGCGAGACGCGGGGAGACCGCGTCGGTTTCATCCATGCGCTGAGCACCCTGCCGCGGCATCCCGAGAGCGTGCCGGTCAATGCGCTCGTGCCGGTCAAGGGGACCGTGCTCGGCGACATGCTGGCGGATACGCCGCTGGCCAAGATCGACGATATCGAGTTCGTGCGGACGATCGCGGTGGCGCGGATCACGATGCCGGAATCGATGGTGCGGCTGTCGGCGGGGCGCGAGAGCATGAGCGAGGCGACGCAGGCTTTGTGCTTCATGGCGGGCGCCAATTCGATCTTCACCGGCGACAAACTGCTCACCACGGGCAATGCCGGCGACAGCGCCGACGCGGCGTTGTTTGCGAAGCTGGGGTTAGTGTCACTGCATGGCGACACGGTGATGCAGGTGGCGGCGGAATGATCGCGATCGCCTTCTTGTTGCTTGCCGGTGCGCAGGAACCGCAATGCGACAATCCGATCGCGCAATCGGATATGACCCGCTGCGAAATTCGCCGCTTCGAAGCGGCGGACGGTGCGATGAACCGCCGCTGGAAAACCACGCTGGCGCTGATGCGCGAATATGATCGCTCGCCGGAGAGTGACGGCCGCCCGGGCTATGCTGACCAGTTGCTCAAGGCACAGCGAGCATGGCTCGCCTATCGCGACGAACATTGCCGCAGCGACGGCTATCGGATGCGCGGCGGCAGCGCCGAGCCGATGCTGGTCGCGGGGTGCCGCGCCGAGCTTACCGAGGCACGCACAAAACAACTGGCGCATCTGGCCGAGGAACATTGATGTTCAAGAAGATCCTGGTCGCCAATCGCGGCGAGATCGCCTGTCGGGTGATGCGCACTGCGAAGAAGATGGGGATCGCGACGGTCGCGGTCTATTCGGATGCCGATGCCCGTGCGCCGCACGTGCTGATGGCCGACGAGACGGTGCGGCTCGGGCCTGCACCGGCGGCGGAGAGCTATCTCAAGGCCGAATTGATCCTGCTCGCGGCGAAGGAAACCGGGGCGGACTGCATCCATCCGGGCTATGGCTTCCTCTCCGAGCGCGAGAGCTTTGCGCGCGCCTGTGCCGAGGCGGGGATCGCCTTTGTCGGGCCACCGCCGAACGCGATCGCCGCAATGGGAGACAAGATCGAATCCAAGAAGCTCGCCAAGGCCGCGGGGGTGAACGTCGTCCCCGGTTTTGTCGGCGAGATCGCGGATACCGAACATGCCGTGCGGATCGCATCGGAGATCGGCTATCCGGTGATGATGAAGGCCTCGGCCGGCGGCGGCGGCAAGGGGATGCGGCTGGCTTATGGCGAGCAGGACGTTCGCGAGGGCTTCGAGGCGACCAAGCGCGAGGGGCTGGCGAGCTTCGGCGACGATCGCGTGTTCATCGAGAAGTTCATCGAGCAGCCGCGGCATATCGAGATCCAGGTGCTCGGCGATCGGCATGGCAATCTGGTCTATTTGGGCGAGCGCGAATGCTCGATCCAGCGGCGGCACCAGAAGGTGGTCGAGGAGGCGCCATCGCCGTTCGTGACGCCCGAGATGCGCAAGGCGATGGGCGAGCAGGCAGTCGCGCTGGCGCGGGCGGTGGGCTATTACAGCGCGGGCACGGTCGAGCTGATCGTCAGCGGCGCGGATACGACCGGCGCGGGCTTCTACTTCCTCGAGATGAACACCCGGCTGCAGGTCGAGCATCCGGTGACCGAAGAGATTACCGGGCTCGATCTGGTCGAGCAGATGATCCGGGTGGCAGCGGGCGAGAAGCTGGCGTTCACACAGGACGACGTGACGCTGACCGGCTGGGCGATCGAGAACCGGGTCTACGCCGAGGATCCGTATCGCGGCTTCCTGCCCTCGACCGGGCGATTGGTGCGCTATCGCCCGCCGGTCGAGCTGCGCGACGAGGACGGAGTGACGCGGGTCGATGACGGCGTGACCGAAGGCAGCGAGATCTCGATGTTCTATGACCCGATGATCGCCAAATTGGTGACCTGGGCGCCGACGCGCGAAGCGGCGGCGGACCGGCAGGTCGCGGCGCTCGATCGCTTCCGGATCGACGGGATCGGGCACAATATCGACTTCCTCTCGGCGATCATGCAGCATCCGCGCTTCCGCGATGGCGCGCTGACCACCGGGTTCATCGCCGAGGAATATCCCGAAGGGTTCGAAGGCGCGCCGGCCTCGGCCGAGCTCCGACGCAGACTGGCGGCGGCGGCAGTGGTGATCGATCTCGAGCGTGCGCGACGCGGCGGAGAGATTAGCGGGCAGCTCAACGGTCCGGTTGCGCCGCGCGGCGAGCGCGTCGTGACGGTAGACGGCGAGCGGTTCGAGTTGACGGTCGAGAGCCAGAGCGGAGTGCAACTGGTCCGCGGCGCCGGCGAACCGATGGAGCTGATCGGGCATTGGCGTCCGGGCGAGTCATTGTTCGCAGTGCGCATCGACGATGCGCCGCTGACCGTGGGTGTCGAGCGCAAGGGCGCGGCGTGGCGGCTGACGGCGCATGGTGCGACGCACCGGATCGAGGTACTGCCCCCGCATATCGCGCAATATCGGCACCACATGATCGAGAAGGTGCCGCCCGATCTCTCCAGGTTCCTGCTCGCGCCGATGCCGGGGCTGCTCACCCGGCTCCATGTCGCGCCGGGGGACAAGGTCGAGGCAGGGCAGCCGCTCGCGGTGGTCGAGGCGATGAAGATGGAGAACATCCTGCGCGCCGAGCGGGCGGGGGTGGTGAAGGCCGCCAATTTCGCGCCGGGCGAGAGCCTCGCGGTGGATGTCGCGATTTTGGAGTTCGAGTAAGGGCCGAGCCGTGCTCCGGCGAAGGCCGGAGCGCTTCGTAGAAGCAGCCCGTGAACGGCCAACGCTCCGGCCTTCGCCGGAGAATTGGAGGCTAGAGCAGTCCGCGGCCGTCGATGCGGAGTACGGGAACGAAATCGTTGGGGCCGCCGCGCGGCAAAGTCACCGTCAGCCCCGTCTCGCTGCGCTCGAATTTCACCCGCCCGCCGCCGACCAAAGTCACCCGCTCGATGACCGCATCGGGGAGCGCGGAATTGCCGAGCGCGGCGATCGTCACCGGCGCCTCGGGCCAAGCGAGCAAAGCGGCGTAGAGCACGCCCTTGCGGGTGGTGAAGCGGACGTCCTCGGCGGTGAACTCGACCTTGCCTTCGTTGAACATCCCGCCGCCGACCTTGGTGGGGCCCTCGCCGAAGATGCGCCACGGGCGCGAGCCGAAGATCGCGGCCTCGCCGTTGCGTCGCATCCAGCGCGTGATGCCCGCGAGGATCTTGTCCTCCTCGCCGTCGATCGTGCCGTCGCCGCGCATCGGAATCGACAGCAACAGATTGCCGTTCTTCGAGACCACGTCGCACAGCCGCTGGATCACTTTCACCGCGGGTATGTAGGATTTCTGCTCGTAGCGGGCACGGTTGTAATGCCAGTCGCCGATGCAAGTGCAGGTCTGCCACGGCTCTTCGCGCAACCGATCGCTGAAGCCACGCTCGACATCGTCGACCAGGGCGGTGCGCTGATAGGGCGTCAGCTGTTTGGCGGTGGCGACCACCTCGACCTTACCGTCGCGGGCGATGCTCTGGCGGTAATAATGCGCGAGCGCCTCGAGCCCGACAGTGCCAAAGGGCAGGGCGTAATCGTCGAAATAGACCATGTCGGGCCGGTATTTCTCGACGAGATCCTGCTGACGAAGCAGCCATTTGGCGACGTGATGCGGGTTTTCGGGCGGGGCGAACTCCATCCAGCGACGGCTGTGGACCTCGTGCCAGTCGCGCATCGCCTGCGCGCTCTCGATTCCGTCGGGCGGAACCATTGCGGGTCCGGTGTAAAGCTCTTGCGGGTCGAGCCCCTCCCACCACTTGCCGGCGCCGTCGGCCTTGGTCAGCTTGAACGCGTCGTAACGCTCGCCCGCGCGCGGGCCCTCGGCGTCATAGCCATAGGCGGTCTGCCACCAATGCCAAGCATGCGCGCTGTGATTGCTCACTGCAAAACGCAGCCCGTGCCGGCGCGCGATCTTTTCCCACGTGCCGACAATGTCCCGCTTCGGGCCGACACGCAGCGTGTTCCACGCATGATATTTGCTGTCGAACGTGTCAAGATTGTCGTGGTGGTTGGCGAGCGCCATGAAATAGCGCGCGCCGGCCGCCTTGTAGCGCTTGATCAGGCCTTCGGGGTCCCAATTCTCGGCTTTCCACGCATTCTCGATTTCGAGGAAACCGCGATCGGCCGGGTGGCCGTAACGCTTCAAATGATGTTCGTAGAAGGGATTGCCCTGGAGATACATCTGGCGGCCGTACCAGTCGCCGAATTCGGGGACGCATTGTGCGCTCCAATGCGCCCAGATCCCGAACTTGGCGTCGCGGAACCAATCGGGAATGCGGAAGGAATCGACGAGGCTCGACCAGTTCGGCGCGACCTGCGCGCTGGCTGGCGATGTGATACCGGCCGCCGCGGTGCCCGCAAAACTGCCCAATGCCTGTCTGCGGGTGAGCTCCATATCCTCGCCTTTTCACTTATGAAATATCTTTTCGCACACGATACGGAAACCTGCGTGGTCAGGCAAGTTCGGGCTGGGCCCCGAAAACTGGAACGGGTGTCGCACGCGGCTTTCCTGAATCATAAATTAATGTAGAACCGCCGGCTAACTAACCGGAATCGCATGCGTCCTGCTGCGTTCTTAAAAGATTCGGAGCAATTTATGGGGGACAGGCGGGGCATAGAGCCCGTCCGTTACTCGACTTCGGGTATCGCACCTGCCGAGCGGCACGAGGCCTGGTCCGATCGCGGCTGGCCCAGCATCGCGGCTCTGTTCGAGTCGACACCGATCGGGCCGTTCTCGACCTCGGCCGAGAATGTCTATCTCGACGGGATCGCGGTGTCCTATTCGACCGGGACTGCGCGGCTGCTGGAGCGCAGGCCCGAGCGGATCGCCGCCGACCGGATCGACATTCTCGGCGTTGGGCTGCTGCTCGAAGGCGAGATGCACGGCGTTGCGGGGACGCGCGAGTTCGAGACTCGTACCGGCGAGATCCTGTTGTTCGACATCGCCCAGCCGATCACCATGACGATGTCGATCGCGCGATCGATCCAGATGGCGATCCCGCGGCCGCTTGCCGAGGCGGAACTGGGGCCGGTGGCCGAGTTGCACGGCCTCGTCATCGGTCGCGACGAGGCGGCGTTGCTCCACACGCATCTGAACAAGCTCAGCGAAGCGCTCCACCTGATTCCGGCCGGGGATGCGCCGCGGCTGGCGCGGACATTGCTCGACCTGCTGGTGGTCGCGGTCCACGCTTCGGCGGGAAGCAAGCGGCGGACGCCCGAACTCGCGCTCGGCATGGCGGCGCGGGCGCGGGAAGAGATACACGCCAATCTGGAATCGCCTTCGCTCAGCGTCGCGAGTCTCTGCCGGCGGCTCAAGGTGTCGCGCAGCACGCTCCACCGGCTGTTCGACAAGGAAGGCGGGGTGCAGACCTATATCCGCAACTGCCGGCTCAATGCCGCGCGGATCGCGTTGCTGGACGCCGAAAACGAGGAGCGCATCGGGGCGATTGCCGAGCGGCTCGGCTTCAGCGACGCGGCGCATCTCAGCCGGTTGTTCCGGGCGCGCTTCGGCGAGACGCCGAGCCAGTGCAGGGCTGGGAGGAAGGGATAGGCGGTACCGAGGTCGGGCGTTGCCGGACAACTTTGCCGCATCTTTCTCGTCACCCGGACTTGTTCCGGAATCCACTGCGCTGAAAGCGGCGGTCAAGAACTTCCACCGGCATCACCCGGCCGCCTCGTGGACCCCGGAACAAGTCCGGGGTGACGGCAAAGAAGGCAATCGCGTCGCGCGTCAGAAGAGCCGGGTCATCCCGTAAAAGGCGGCACCGACCAGCGCCGATGCCGGAATCGTGATGATCCACGCCATCACCACATTCTGCGCGACCCCCCAGCGCACGGCCGAGGCGCGGCGCGCGGTTCCGGCGCCGATGATCGAGCCGGTGATGGTGTGCGTGGTCGATACCGGGATGCCGAGCGCGGAAGCGGTGAACAGCACCATCGATCCGGCCAGCGACGCGCTGAAGCCCTGATGCTGCGAGAGCTTGGTGATCCGTGAGCCCATCGTCTCGATGATCTTCCAGCCGCCGGTCATCGTGCCCAATGCGATGGCGACGTAGCAGCTGATCGCCACCCAATGGGGGACGTGGAACTCGCCGCTCAGATGCCCCGTCGAATAGAGCAGCACGGTGATGATCCCCATCGTCTTCTGGGCGTCGTTGAGGCCATGACTGAGCGAATAGGCGGCGGACGAGACGAGGTGCAGCGCGCGGAAGCTGCGCTCGGCGCCGCGCGCGGTGGCGCCCCTCAATATCCATGAGCTGACCAGCATCACCAGCATCGCCAGGAACATGCCGAGGGTCGGCGACAGCACGATGGCGAGCAGGGTCTTGTTGAGCCCGCCCCAATGGATGCCGGTCAGCCCCGCATGCGCCACGCCCGCACCGATCAGCCCGCCGACCAGCGCGTGGCTGCTCGACGAGGGGATGCCTTTCATCCAGGTCAGCACGTTCCAGAACATCGCCCCGCCGAGCGCACCGAAGATCACTGCCGGAGTGACGACGTCCTTGTCGACCAACCCCTTGCCGATCGTCTCGGCGACGGCGTGGAGCGAGGGAATCGCGATGGTGAGGAAATAAGCGGCGAAGTTGAACACAGCGGCAAACACGACGGCCTGAACCGGCGACAACAGCCGCGTAGCGACCACGGTGGCGATCGAATTGGCCGCGTCGTGGAGGCCGTTGAGGAAATCGAACGCGAGCGCGACGGCGATCAGGCCGATCAGCAGGGGCAGGGCAAGTTCGTGCATGTTCCGGGCGCGTCAGGCGTGATCGATGACGATGCCGTCGATCTCGTTCGCGACATCCTCGAACGCGTCGACGATCCGCTCGAGATGCTTGTAGAGCTCGCGCTCGACGACGAATTTCAGCGTATCGCTCGCGCCATGTTCTTTGAGCGAACGCTTGAGACCGGCGGCGTGGATGTCGTCGGCATGGCCCTCCATGCGGACGAGTCGCTCGGTAAGCTCGTGCAGGCGATTGGCGTTTTGCGCGACGTTGCGGAGCAAAGGCATCGCCTCGGCGGTGATCCGCGCCGCATCGACGATGATCCCGGCCATGTCCTTCATTTCGGGCTGAAAGCTTTCGACCTCGTACAGCGCGATCGCATTCACCGTCGCCTGCATCTCGTCGATCGAATCGTCGAGCGCGCCGATCAGGCTGGTGATCGCGCCGCGATCGAACGGGGTGAGGAAAGTTTTCCGAACCGTCTGAAGCACTTCGCGGGTGATGTTGTCTGCGTCGTGCTCGCGCTCGATCACTTCGCGGATATGCTCCTTGCCGGCGGGACCACCCTCGAGCAGCCGTGCCATCGCGTCCGCCGCCGCCATGACCGTAGTCGCGTGCGCCTCGAACAGCTCGAAGAAATTGCCAGTGCGGGGCAGCAGGCGCTGAAACCAGGCGAACATCGGACCTAACCTCGATTTTTCAGCGACGGCGCCCAGCACGCCGATCCGCTGGGTTGCAGCTTTGAACTCGGACGCACCGAACGACCGGATGAGATCGCGCAGATCGGGCTCCTCCACCGCTTCTGCGGCTTCGGCGAGCGTGAACCACCGGCGCTCGCGCTCGTGCTGTTCCTTCCAACTGGGAAGCTCACGCGTCACGGCAAGCGGGAAAACGTCGACGTCCATCATCAACGACGCCCCGCTGCCGCGGCGTTTGCGGTAGCGATAGGAGCCGAGCGGAGTGGGGCATACCGGACCGAGCACGCCGGCTTCTTCCTCGGCTTCCTGCGCGGCGGCGACGTGCGGCGCCGTCCCGGACATCGGATTGCCCTTGGGGATCACCCACCGGCGGGTACCGCGCGATGTGACCAGAAGGATGCGCACCGCGGCATCGGCGGCCGGGTCTTCGGTACGATAGGGAAGGGCGGCGATCTGGCGAATGACGGAGTCCCGGCTGCCGGCGCGTCTGGCCGGGGCGCCGCAATGGCTCCAATCGTCGCGCAATTCAAGCGGGAGTGCGCACGCGGCGCACTCCCGCCCGGTTCAGGCGGCCAGCGCGGCCAGCCGTCCGGTGGCGCCGTCGAACGCCACTTCGGAGCCGCTGGCGCGGCGTCGCGCGGACCAGTCGCGCAGCAGTTCGGCGCAGGTATGGTCGACCGCCGAGCAGCGGGTCAGGTCGAGCCGAACCGGTGCGCCGCCGGGGACGGCGTCGAGCTTTGCCGAAAGCTTCGGCAGCGTCACGAAGGTCGCTGCGCCGACGAGGGTTATGGTGCGGACCTCGGCCTCGTCATGCTCGTTGACCTTGAGCTTGAGCCGGCGGACGTGCGGCAGCAGCTCGAGCAGCGAGAGCGCGATGCCGACCAGCACGCCGGTGAGCAGGTCCTCTGCCACCACCAGGGTCAGCGTCACGGCCCAGATCAGCGCCGGGAGGACGCCGTAATCCTTGAACAGGTGCTTCGCATGGTTGAAATTGACCAGCCGCGCGCCGGTGACCACGAGCACCGCGCCGAGCGCCGCCATCGGGATCTCGCGCAGCAGCCATGGCAGCAGCGCGACGAAGCCGAGGATCCACACGCCGTGGAGGATCGTCGAGAGCCGCGTCGTGGCGCCCGCCTGGACATTGGCCGAGCTGCGCACGATCACGCCGGTCATCGGCAGCGCACCCGCGGCGCCGCACAGAAGATTGCCGACACCCTGCGCGCGCAACTCCTTGTTGTAATCGGTGCGGACGCCGTCGTGCATGCGATCCACCGCCGCCGCCGAGAGCAGGGTCTCCGCGCTGGCGATGAAGGCGATCGCCAGTGCCGCGAACAGCACCGAAGGATCGATGAATTTGGCGAGGAACCCGCCCTCGGGCAGCGTCACCGCGGCCGCAATGTTCTCAGGAACAGTCACGCGGGTGACGTCGAGGCCGAGCATCCATGCGACCATCGTAGCCGCGACCACGCCGAGCAGCGCGCCGGGCACGAGCTTGAGGCTGGCAGGGCGCAGTTTTTCCCAGCCGATCATCACCGCGATCGTGGTGAGGCCGAGGATCAATGCGAGCTCGGCAGCGCGGAGGTCGGGAGAGAGGCCGAGCAGGCGGCCCGGCATCGCCATGAGATTCTCGAGCCCGCTCGACAGCGGCTTCTCGTCGAACAGGACGTGAAACTGGCCGATGACGATCAGCACGCCGATCCCGGCGAGCATGCCGTGCACCACCGCCGGCGAGATCGCGCGGAACCAACCGCCGACGCGGAAGATGCCCGCAGTGACCTGGATCAGACCGGCGAGCATCAGGATCGGACCCAATGCCGAGAGGCCCTGATCGCGCACCAGCTCGAATACGATCACGGCAAGGCCCGCGGCGGGGCCGCTGACCTGCAGCGGCGATCCCGCCAGCGCGCCGACGACGATGCCGCCGATGATGCCGGTGATCAGGCCCTTTTCAGGCGGAACGCCCGAGGCGATCGCGATGCCGCTCTGCATGGGCATCGCGACGAGGAAGACGACGACCGAGGCAGTGATGTCGCGCGCGAGCCAGCCGCTCGCGCGCGTTTCGGTGGCGGTGCTCATTCGGCTGCTTCCAGCTGACGTTCGCCGGCAAGACGCTGGGTCGCGGCCTGTGCCACCGGCAGATCCTCACCCTCGGTGATCGGCAGGAAGCGGCCGGTGCGCCCGTCGAGCGCCAGCACCTGGCCCGCGCCGATGTCGAAGAACCAGCCATGGAGTGCGATATCGCCGCGAGCGATGCCGGCGGCGACCGACGGATGGGTGCGCAGATGGTTGAGCTGCGCCACGACATTCTCTAGGCTGATCGCGTGGACGCGATCGGCGCTGTCCATCTCGGGATAGCCTTCGTTCACGACTTGCTCGGCGGCGCAGCTATGCTTGAGCCAGGCGGCGACGTTGGGCATTTTCTCGAGCCCCGCCGGATTGGCGACCGCCTTCATCGCGCCGCAGTCCGAATGGCCGCAAACGATGATGTCGCGGATGCCGAGCACCATCACGGCATATTCGACCGTCGAGGTGACGCCGCCATTCTGCATCGCGTAGGGCGGAACGATGTTGCCGGCGTTGCGGCAGACGAACAGGTCGCCGGGCGCGGCCTGCATGATGTGTTCGGGGGCGACGCGTGAATCGGCGCAGGCGATCATCAACGCCTTGGGGCTTTGTCCGTCCGTCGCGAGTTTGGAATAGAGGGCGCTCTGGTTCGGAAACACCTGTTTCGAGAAACCGTAGACCCGTCCGATCAGCTCATTCACTGTGCTTGCTCCGTCACCGGCCCGCAGGGGGAAGCGGGCAGGAGACAGGTACGGAAGCGATTTTGCTGCGGCGCAGCGTTTCTGTAAGGAATTATTGCTGCAGCGCGGAGATGCGTTCAGGCGGCCGGGAGACGAATTTCCGCGCGCAACCCACCCTCCGGCCGATTTGAGAGCGCGAGCGTCCCGCCCTCGGCTTCCACCGCGCGGTTGACGATCGACAGTCCCAGCCCGAAGCCGACGGTGTCGCGCGCCCGGGCGGTGTCGAGCCGGACGAACGGCTGGAGCGCCTGTTCGATCGAATCCTCGGGGATGCCGGGTCCGTCATCCTCGACACGGATCACCGTACCGTCGTCCCGATCTTCGAGCACCAGCCGGACGCTATCACCGTAGTGGAGCCCGTTCTCGACGAGATTTCCCAGCGCCCGCTTGATCGCGATCGGGTGGAGCTTGCGTTCGCAATGGGCCGGCCCGGCATAGTTCACGTCATGTCCCTGATCGCGCGCGAAATCGGCGATGGTCGCGCACATCACCGCCAGATCCACGGCCTGTCGCGCTTCGCCATTGGTCTCGCCGGCGAGATAGGCGAGCAGTGAATCGATCATCGTCTGCATCTCGACGATGTCGGTCTCCATCTCATCGCGCAGGCCTGCGTCTTGGATCGCGTCGGCGCGCAGCCGCAGCCGGGCCAGCGGGGTGCGTAAATCATGGCCGACGGCGGCCAGTGCCTGGGTCCGGTCGGTGAGCAGGCGATGGATGCGTGCCTGCATCCGGTTGAATGCGTGGATCACCCGCCGCACTTCGCGCGGCCCGCCTTCGGCGACTTCCTGCGTGGTGCCCGCGCCGACCCGCTCGGTGGCGAGCGCGAGGCGCCGCAGCGGCAGCAAGGTCTGGCGGACGAGCACGCCGCCGATCAGGATGATCGCCACCGCGGGCGCCAGCGCGAGCAGAATGCGCTCGGGCGAGAAGCTGAGATCGTGCACCGGCTCGCGCGTCGCGAATTTCATCCAGCTGCCGTCGGGCAGGGTGGTGCTCCCGACGATCACGGCGTTGCGCGGCGATCCGACCAGGCGCAGACTCATATTGGCGGAGTTGAGGCTCGGCTCCCAGGTGATCACCTGGCGATGAATCCGGTCGAGCGAAGGCGTCACGCGCATTGCCGGAGGCAGATCGTGGTTCCAGATGATCTTGTACCGGCTCGTCGTCAGATCGATGGCGAGCGCCGGGCGTTCGGCCGGCGGGTGCTCGGCCAGCAGCTTGCGCGCGATGACGAGATGTTCGGCGAGGCGGCGCGCCTCGTCGTCGCGCACCGAGAGCTGGCTCGCCCGCTCGTAGAAGAAGGTGCTCGCACCGAACTCGATCAGAATCGCCAGCAGCAGGATCGCGAAGATCTGCCCGATCAGGCCGAGCGGCGCCCGCAC
>Ga0247823_10001657_pt1 | contig 18453 bp, 18 predicted proteins | sample 13C_PalmiticAcid_2_FD_192426 | JGI IMG/M metagenome (GOLD analysis project Ga0247823, IMG submission 192426) | Soil microbial communities from agricultural site in Penn Yan, New York, United States - 13C_PalmiticAcid_Day30 | ecosystem: Environmental > Terrestrial > Soil > Agricultural land... | reverse complement strand
AAATTGCGGAGTGGGCGCGGCCCCAAATCAGCGCGACCCCTGGCCGAGCCTGCCGAGGCCAGTGTGCGCACAATTAAATGCCGCGCCCACTCCGCAATTTAGCCGCTTGGTGACAGTTCGGTTTGTGGCTGAAGCAAGCGATCAATGACGTCTAATCGCGCTCCGGAGCATTTTTTTGGCGCTGCCGTACAATTATCAGTCGGCCCGCGACGCTATCGGCGCCGTGCGACCCAGGAGAGCTCTTCCTTTCAGGAAATCAGAGATCTTCATCTGACGCCCGCACGGTTTCGATCGAGCGGGCGTCTTTTTTTTGCGATCCGCTCGATACCGGCTCGCACTATTAGTTCTACTGCAATTGGCCGTTTGTTGATTGTCGGCTTTCAGTCGTGAAACGAGGAAAGCAGACGCTGTCTAGACCTCCGGACCTATGCGGGCGGCGAGCCTAGCTGTCCACGGTCGTGGACATGTTCGGCAAATCCGGTCCGGGCGACGATCGAAAATTGTCGAAGGCGGCGATCGCCGCGGCCATCAAATTGGCGCCAAGGCAGGCGACGATGGCGAGGTGATAGCTTTGCGTTGCATCAAACAGCAGCCCGGCCGCGACCGGGCCGACGAGGGTTCCGATCGCCACGCTGGTGTAGAGCAGACCGATAACCCCGCTCAGTTTCGCGGTACCGAAACGATCGGCGACGACCGACGGCAGCACCGCGACCCACCCGCCGTAGAAAATTCCATAGAAGACCGCAAAGATGATGAGCCCGATGCTGCTCGAAGCCGACACCCATAGCCCCATTGAGAGCGCCATCGCGATATAGGTCGCAACGAGAAAGCGGTCGCGACCGATCCGATCGGCGACCCCGCCGAGCAGGAAGCGGCCGGCGGTGCTTCCTGCGCCGATCAGTGCGATGAGCGCTGCTGCGCCGCTAGCCGTCATGCCATGGTCCTGCGCATAGGGAACGAGGTGAACGAACGGGATAAAGGTTCCAAGGCCGCAGGCGAGGCAAGCAAGATAGAGGCGAAGGAATGTCGGCGTAAGAACCATAGTTCGCAAGCTTGCGTCGCGATCATGCGCGTTTGCCGTGGCATCCCGGGGCGCATCCCTCACGAGGAGCGCCATACCGACGCCGACGATGGCCGCCCCTACCCCGAGTATCCAGAATGTCGGGCGCCAACCGAACTGCTCGACCGACAAGGCCGCCAGCGGCGCGACCACCAATGTCCCGACCCCGATGCCGCTTACCGCAATTCCCGAAGCAAGCGCCCGGCGAGCCACGAACCATCGCTGTACGGCCGCCAGAACGGGTACATAGGCAAGGCCTATGCCCCCGCCGACGCCCAGCCCGTATGCGAGACAAACCTCGCCGAGGCTTCGTGCGCATCCTGCCAGCATCAACCCGGCGGCGAGCAACGCCATTCCCGCGATCGCGAACCGGCGCGCACCCCAATGGTCGGCAAGCGGTCCGCTGATCGCACCCAGTCCGAAGTAGAGAAATCCGGCAAAACTGAACACAAGAGAGATGCTCGCGCGCGACCCGCCGAACTCCGCCGCCAACGGCGCCATAAAAGCGCTGAAACTATATGCGCTGCCAAAGCCGACGAAAGTGATAGCGAATGCCGCAGCGACCACGATCCAACCACGCGAGCTCTCAGCAAAGGGCTGGGATAAAACGGGGACCGTCATAGTTGGGGATGGCGACGGTGCCATGCCGTCACCAACTGATAGGCGCCGACAGCGCGAAACAAGCTTGCTTCGTCCAGATCTTGACCGACGAGTTGGACGCCGATGGGCAGGCCGGAAGATGCCGCGCCGCCGGGAAAGGTCAGACTGGGGCTGCCCGTCAAATTGAACGGACAGGTGAAGCGCTGAAGCGCCGCCACCAGCTCGGGCTGCGTCCCCAGGGTGCTGATCGTTTCGAGCGTAAGCGGCACCATTGGCTGCGCAGGGGTCAGCACCATGTCGACACCCTGCGTGGCGGCCGCCCACCGCCCACGGAACGTCGCACGTTCGAGGAGTGCATGCTGATAGGCCATTGCGGAGAGCGCGCGGCCCGCGTCGAGAACCCAGGCAAGAACCGGACCATAGACTGCGCCCCGCTTGGGGTAAGTCGCCTCATGCGCCACCGCGGCTTCGACAGCGCAGATCGGAAACCAGGCCGCAACGGCCGGTTCAGGGTCGGGCAGCCGCACATCGATGAGGGTCGCACCCAAAGCTGCCAACTCTCTGGCGACGTCTGCTACGACCGCCGCGACTTCCGGATCAATTCCGGCCTCGACCCAGTCCGGATCGATGCCGACACGCAGTCCAGCGAGGCCCGCATCGATCGCGCCGACATAATCGGCGACCGGTGCCTGAACGGCCGTGGGATCGAGAGGGTCGGAACCCGCGATCGCCTGGAACAGATAGCTTGCATCGCGGGCGCTGCGCGCCATCACACCAACATGATCAAGCGATGGCGCCAACGCAAATATGCCGTGACGGCTAACCCGACCCCACGTCGGCTTGAGCCCCGTCACACCATTTGCCGCGGACGGCCAGCGGATCGATCCGCCCGTGTCGGTGCCGATCGCGCCGTAGCAGAGGCCCGCTGCGAGCGCGACCCCGGAGCCGCTTGAGGAAATGCCCGGCCAATAGTCGCCTCCCCAAGGATTGCGCGGGGCGGCGATGTCGGGATGGTGATCCGAATAGGCGCCTTCGGTGAGCTGTGTCTTGCCGATGATGACCGCCCCGGCGGCGCGCAAGCGAGACACGATGGTCGCGTCGATGGTCGGCACAAAGTCGCGATGAAGGGGCATGCCTGCAGCGGTCGCCTGGCCAGCAGTCCAGCATAAATCCTTGACCGCCACAGGGACGCCGAGGAGCGGCCCCGCCCCTTCACCGGCTGCGAGCCTCGCATCCGCATGCGCTGCCTGGTCAAGAGCGCTTGCGGCCATCACCGCGGCGAAGCTGTGCAGCTGACTGTCCAGTGCGTCGATTCGAGTTAGCAGGCAGGATGTTGCCTCTGTCGCCGAAATGTCGCGTCTGCGAATGGAATGGGCAAGCTCGTGCAGTTCCAGAAAGTGGAACGGACGGCTTGGGGTCGAAATGGGTGAGACAATCTTTGACACCATTTAAACATATTTAATAGTGTCTCTTGGAGTCAACCACAAAAACTCCTATACTGGTGTCATGAGGCTGTCCGACCGATATGAAGTGCCGCCCGGCGCCGCGCTGCTCTATGATTTCGCCAACACGCTCGACGAGCGGCGCTATGTTGTCGACCACATGCGCCTTACCGGTGACGATGCAATCGAGACGCCGGTTCGTCTCGGCGCTTGGTTCAAGCAGCACGATCTGAGCGAACACGTGGATGCCGGAGCTTGGCACGACGCCGTTGCGCTCAGGAACGCGCTGCGATCCTATCTGAAACTTCCACCACCCGAGCGGAGGGCGGCCGCGCCGGCACTCGACACTGCGGCATCGATCTACGGACTGAGGGTCGAGACTGATGCAGAAGGCCGAGTAAACCTCATTCCGCAGGCGGGCGCCGATACCCTTGGCATGGTGCTGGTCCAGTTCCATTTGCTTGCGATCACGGGACAACTCGACCGGCTGAAAGCGTGCGCCGATCCAGATTGCGGATGGGTGTTTCTTGATCGATCAAAACCGGGTTCGCGCCGCTGGTGTTCTTCGACCGGCTGCGGCAACCGTCAAAAGACGCGAGCGTATCGCGCGCGCCGAAGCCAGCCGAACGTATCCTCCGTTTAGCGCACCAGGACTTGCCAATCCGATATCCATTTCCGAACTTGGCCGCTTGCGGACCGTCGGCTTCCAGGTTCCAATTAGCGATAACGGACATATCGCCACGGTTCGCCCCCAAGCCCGCCGCTATGCGGAGGTGCCATGCGCCACGGGCCCGGAAGCATCATTCTTGCCCCGCGATGCATGAGGTCAGCCATTGTTTCTCTTCGACCGAGAAATTGTCGATGAAACCCGCGTCGCTCGAACGGTTCAAGCCTGCGCGTTCGCGAGCGATTCCGCATCCGAGTTCCCCGTTGTTGCCGCTGACCAGCCTGCCATTGCACAGCGAAAGCGAGGCTTCGGACTTGGTCCAGCCAATTCCGTCGCCTGATGCCTCGGAATCTCCGGGGCATCTGGAAGTAGCCCCGCTTCCACCGTCGCCGCACACTTTTTCCAGTTCGGCTCGATGGCCCTTGGCCGTCGCAACAAAGCGGTCACGATATTGATAAGTGGACGAGCTTTCTTCCGAGACTCCACAGACCCGCGTGCCGCGCTGTTCCACGTAAATCAGTTCACAAACCGCGACGCCATCATCGTCATTGCAATTAGACCAGCCACCGTTGAAGGCGCCCCGATCTGTAGTTGCGCTATGCAGGGAACTCGCCGGAAGCGATAGCGACGCCGGCAAAAGCGCGAGCGCCAAGACTGAGGAAACCGCGAGTAGTTTCAAACCGGAATTCCTTTTTCTGGATCGGGAGCGTTGGCCCCCGCGTTATGGAATTTGTGATCTGGCTTGGTTCGCCGCGGTCGAAGACAAGGCAAGGCGAGCTCATTCGAATTCGATTCATGTCCTTGTCCGCAGTGCTTCCGCCAGTCCGCGCGCCATGCGCTGGGCCAGCGAACGCTGCAACGGAACATAGTCGTCGTTGTCGGTGGCGTCGGCATATTCGCCTGTCCACAACAGCCGGCCATCATCCTCGCGCACCAACGTAACCGTCACCACTGTGCGCTTTGGCGTCTGCCGGACACTCGTCTTCGCACGCAGATCGGCCTTGGCACTCGCCGCAACCACTTCAAAATGCTCCGGAACGCGATGGCTGATCTCTGCGAGGAAGCTCTCGCGCAGACCGGCATTAAATTTCGGAAACAGCGTATATTCGCAAAGGCCGTTTGCAGGACCGATCGCGAGACGCTGGTGTGGCGGGAAAAGTGCTACCTGTGCGAATACAGCGCCGCCGACCACCAGGGCGGCAAGAACACCTCCGCCCAGCATCAGGCGGCGGCGAGAGCGCGGCGCCCCATCGCCGTGTTCCGGAGCGAGGCTACCGATAAAGCGATACCCGGAGCGAGGCCGTGTCTGGACGAAGCGCGGTGTCTCGCTATCGTCGTCGAGAAGTGTCCTGATCCGGCGGATACAAGTGTTCAGCGCCGCGTCGCCGCCCGTTCCGGCACGCGCCCAGAAGCGATCGAGCAATTCCTGCCGGGTTACGGTCCTGTCGGCATGAGCGACAAGATAGGCGAGGACTTCCACGGCCTGCGGCGGCGCATCGAGCCGATGTCCGTCGTGGAATATGTGCAAGGCGGCAGGGTCCAGCCGGAATGCATCAAAAACAATCATCGTCGGCTTTCATCGAACCAGTCACGTGGCTTCATTTGCCCTGACGGGGCCGATGGACACAAGCGGGAATGCAAGATGTCAGCCCGCGTCACAAGATGTCATTGGATTCCGGTTGCCGGCCGCAATAGCCAGGTCCCGACGAAGCGGCCCTGCCCGGCCGTCTGCGGGAAACAGTGCTTTGCGAGACATCCACCTCAACTTCGACCGCCGGCAGATGATCGGCCTTACCCTTGCCGGGCTAGCAGCATTGCCGCTCGCGACGGACAGCGCAAAGGCGTCGCCGGGGATTTCCGAGGAACTGGATGCGCTTCTCGACACAACAGCCTCCAGCTATGGCACCATAGGCCAGTCGGTGGCTGTGCTGCGGCGAGGCACTCCGGTCTATATTCGCCATGCGGGCCTTGCGGATCGCCGGTCAGGAAGGCCGATCACCCCACAGTCGGTCTATCCGATCTTCTCGATCTCGAAACTCTTCCTCATCGTCGAACTGCTGAAGCTGGTTCGCGGGGGCGACCTCAATCTCGCTATGCCTATCGAAGACATCCGGCCAGACCTTCCGCAGGCGTGGAAGGGGATAACGCTGGCGCAAGCGATCGCTCATGTATCCGGCCTGCCCGACTATATGCCCGATTTGATTGCACCGACCGAGGACGCAGCCTTCGAGAGTCTCTATGACATACCGCTTCGCTTTCCGCGAGGAACACGCAACAACTATAACCAGACCAACTTCCTGCTTGCCCGCGCGGCTTTGCAGCAGCTGAGCGGAAAGTCGCTCACCGACCTCGTAAGGACGCAATTCCGCACGGCGCGCATGGCGCACACCAGCTATCATAGCGAATATCCGCTCGGGCCAGTCTCACTGCCTGATCTGGTAACAAACTATCAACCGGTACCCGGGCGCGCAGGTGCGCCGACGCCGTTCGCGCTTCCCTCCCAGCCCACCTACACCTTCGGATCGGGCGGCGCCTTTTCGACGCTCGATGATATGGTCCTGTGGACCAGAGCCCTGCTCGGCGGCGCGCTGTTGCCGCCTGCGGCCTTGCATAGCTCGTGGGCCCCCTTCCCCATGTCTACCGGTGCCCCGGCCTGGCATACGCACGGCTGGGAATATTATAGCCACGACGACGTTACGATCGTCGGCCATGGCGGCGGCGTCCGCCTGGTATGGCGGCATTTTTTCCGGACCGCCGATCCCGGAGATTCGGCTACCGTGATCTATCTGGACAATGGCGGGCGAACGCATTTCGACCGCCACCGCGTCGCGGCACTACTTGCCGATCGGGTCATGCCCGGAGCAGCGCGCCGCGTCGAAATCGAGGAAGAACGCCTGTTCCGAAGCCTTGCTTCGAACCAGTGGGATGCCGCGGTCGAACGCCTTCAACGGGTTGCTCCCGCCGATACCGAGGCGATCGTGAACCGCGTCGGCTATGATGCCCTCAACATATGGGACGCCGAAGCCGCGGTTGCACCGCTCGCCTGGAACGCCCGGCGCTTCCCCAACTCGGCCAACGCGCATGACAGCCTCGGCGAGGCCTACCGCTCCGCCGGTCGGCTGACGGCCGCGCGTGACAGCTATGCGCGTGCTCTGACGCTCGCTCCCCGGGATGGGCGCATCCGGAAAATCCTGACCGAGCTGCCGCAATGACATTCGCAGTCAGGAGTAACATCGCATTGGAGCGTTATATGATGAAACCGGATGTTCGCGTTGTGCTGGCAGCAGCGATGCTCTCGAGCGGATTTTCTCAGGCCGTTCGCGCTGAACCCACGGTCGTAGAGGCGCGAACGATCGCCCGCGGAGCCAAGTTCCTCGGCGGGTTTCAGGCTCCCGTTCGCATCACGCTCACCGATGCCGACACCGGGGAAGTCCTTGCACGCGGCCAGACACAGGGAACGACGGGCGACACACAGCGCGTCCTGACCCGGGGAGCTGCCAGCGAAGGGCGGATGGCGACCGAGGATTCGGCCGTCTTTCGCGCAACGCTCGATCTGGATCGTCCGCGACGGGTCACCATCAGCGCAAGCGGCCCGCTCAGCCAGCCTCAGGCCTCGACGACCGTGACCAGCACCCAATGGATTCTGCCGGGCCGAAACCTGACGGCAGGGGACGGGTGGCTGCTGGAGATGCCGGGTCTCATCGTCGATGTGACAGCGCCAAGCGCTTATCAACAGGTGAAGGCGGGCACATCGATCCGGCTGCGCGCCAGTGTGACCATGCTGTGCGGCTGCCCGATCTCGCAGGAGGGGCCGTGGCGCGCAGCGGACACCGAAGTCGAAGCCTATGTGACGCGGGAGGGGGCGGCCCCGCAGCGGATCAGCCTGATCTTCGATCCAGAAGCGTCGGAGTTCGTGGCCGGCCTCTCCGACCTTCGACCCGGCTTGTACGAGGTCGAGTTTCGAGCCTGGGTACAGCAAAGCAATAATGCCGGCGTGGCCCGTACGGCCTTTTTTGTCCGCTGAGGGAGTCCTCGCATGTCGAGCACCGACCCCCGCGCGGAAGCCGGACCAGCGACAGACGCACACCCATACGGACAATGCTAACCCTGATCGGAGCCGCAATGCGCGCAATCCCTGACGCCCATATTGCAGAGCAAATCGTATTGTCTTCGATCCTTCGTGGCAGCTCGACTGTTGGAGGCCGAAGGCCTCGACTTTTCGAACTCTGTGATCGCAAGCATAGATTGGCTTTATTCGGGATCTAGTAACGCGAATAATGGCAGGTCATCGCACCGTGTATACTCTGCCATTTGAGGAGTTCCCATGTTTTCCCTGTATCCGATAGCACTGTACCTCGCCGTGGCCACGGCAGCCACGGGCGGCTCGACATTCTGCAAGCCCTCGGAGACACCTGTTTTCTCATGCGAGCTTGGCCGGAAGCAGGTCTCGGTTTGCGCGAGTGATCGTCTTCTGACCTATCGCTACGGGATGCCGGGCAAGACGCCCGAAATGCAGATCAGCAGCGATGGTAAAGACGGACGTGTTCATAGCGATGCTGTCGTCGGCGGTGGCGGCGGTCAGCAGACCAGCCTGCGCTTCACCAACGGAAACACGCATTACATCATATTCAGCGGCTATGCGGGCAACCTCACCGACAGTCCGGGCAAGCGATGGTCTGGCCTCGACGTGCTCGATGGCACCGCATCGACGAGCAATAGACAGTGCAGCGGCAAAAAGCTCATTCCGCTTACGTCTTCGACCATTCCGTCATTCGTTCCGGCGGACGAGGAGAATGGCCCGTTCAGTGGCTGGCGTTAAGCCTGATAGGACTTCAATAGTAGCGGATCGCCGGGCGAAAGGCAGGGACTGAGACCAGCAGTCTTCGCTGTGCCGACGACACCGCGGAGACGCCATCGTCGTTCATGATTGTAGAAGGCGGCGGATTCAGTCGGTGCCGGTTTTTCCGGTTGGTGACGGCTGATCACTCGCCGCCTTGTCGGCGTCTATTGGTATATAGCTCTCAAGCGTATAACCTTGAGACGTATTAATGATGAGCATCCGCCCGCGGCATTCATAATCATGCTCGTCCCAGCTCGCCCGATATTCGATTTTCCCGAATTCGGGTAACGGCTTTCCGTTCGAATACCAGACTCGCGCACCATAGCGCGCTCTGGTTTTGCTGGAGCGCTCGACTCCATCGGTCCTGCGTTCGACCGTTACCGCACGGCGATTTCCTTCGGCATCCTTGGTGAGCGGAGCTTCACTTTTGCGATCCTGTGCGGCGCTCTCTTCGAGAAAGGCGAGGCAGGCTTCGAAGTTCGCCATTTTTTGTTGCTGCTCAGGCATGGCGACGCTGCCGCTCGCCGCAGCCATCGAAGCGTTGCACAGCAGCATAGCCGCGAGGCTGCCGGTCAGGATATGGATTCGGGACATTATATTTCTCCTTGTCCGGCCGTTTCGATCGGGATCACGGCAGGCTGCATATTCAGGGAATCCGATACGAGCGGATATATCGACCGGGATGGATCACGATGGACCTCGCACCGCCCGTGAATTCGATAATTCGTCTCCCTTTCTTGGGGGACGGTACTTCTGTGGTGCCCGCACCTTTGCGATGACTTCAGTAATCGCCGCTATGACCGCGTCGGGCCGCTCCAACTGCACGACGTGGCTTGAATCGCTCAAGGTCCGGCGCGTGCTATCGCTCGACCAAGTGGCTTGTTCGGCCTGCATTCCCGCCCACGCCCTTTCGTGGCGCTCGAATTGTTCCTTGGACATCCCCGCGCCGGCTTGCTGCGCCGGACTATAATCCTGCCACTGCTTTCCATGCGACAGTATCGCCAGCGGACGGTCCCCCAAGTCCCGGAAGGGGGCGGCTTCCTGTAAGGTCGTCGGCATCGCTGCCGCTTCATCGAGCGCAGCGTGCAGCGATGGCGCTTGGTACGCCGCAACTCCGGCTGCCACTCCGCGGGGCAACTCGGGCAACTCGGGAGCCGGCAACAGAAGGCGGGGAAGTCCGGTCCATGCGAGGCTCGCAAGCGCCCGAAAAACAGGTGGGGCAGGGTCGTCTTTAACGCCAGACGCTTTCTCAAGTCGCGCGATCTGGTCGGGATGGGCGCCATCGACCAGCACGACGCCCGCGACGTCTTCCGGGTGGCGTCCGGTGTAGAGCATCACGAGCGGGCCGCCGAGCGAAGCACCCACAAGGACATAGGGGCCGGGTTCCTTCGCTACCTCCAGCGCCTTGTGCAGATCGGCGACGATGGCCTCGCCGTCGCGCGGAAGCGGGCCGGGATCGCTCCACATGAGACCGGCACGGTCATAACTGCAAACGCGCGTCCGCTGCGAAACGGCCTGCGCAACGGGATACCAGAGCGCCGATCCGCTCGTGTCCGCGCCGGCCTCCAGGATCACGATCGGCGATCCGTTCCCTTTGCAGTCGATATGAATGCGCCGGCCACCGATGTCGACGAGCCGGCCGGGCGGCGGAAATTCCCTCGCGGCGTTCTGGCGCGCAATCCATTCGTAGCTGGCACCGGAGCCAACGAGGGCGGCTGCCGCCACGGCCACTCCGATGCCGATCCGGCGGCGAGCGCTCATGCTTGCAAATCCGGGCATCTATAATCTCTTTCGGGAATTAGAGCTCCTGGGTTTGGCCAGGCCGGCTTCTGCCGAAGACTTGATGTCGAGCGCCTTTCGATTGTCAACGAACGGCGGACTATCGTCATCGGGGCGGCGAAGTCCCGCCCAGGAAACGGAATCACCCCACCAACTCCGCATAGCTGCATTCGCTGAAGAATATCTCGCAAACGCTCCCGTCGCGGGCGCACAGCCCCAATGCGCGTTGCTCTGCTTCTTCCTTGCGGGCCGCGCTCGATGCCTGCAATGTTCCATCGCCCCATGCGACGGCCGCCTTTTCCGCCTTGCCCTTGCTCCCAAGCCCGGTGGCAACGCCGATCGCCCCGGACTTCGTGTCTGACGCGAAGGCTCCCCATCGGGTGGCATAGACAGGGCCCGACGAGCCGCCGCCCGAATAGTCGGATATGGGGATGCAGGGTACCGGGCCACCGGGACCGCCCGGACTGGGGGTTGTGCCTGCGGGGCAGCTTTGTGCGCTCGCCGGCAAGGCCGTGAAGAGGCCGCCTAGCAGAAGCGCGGCGGCGATGAATGTCGGGCTTCTCATCGGATGATTTCCTTTTGAGAGCGCAGAGCGATCCGAGGTCGTGACCTGCTATGCAGAATCCCGGCCCCCATCAACCGATCCACTCAGGAAGGCTGCAGCCTGTGTAGAAAGTCTTGCATCCGCTGGATCCCGCTTTTCCGCAGTCCTCGGTTGCGAAGGCTTCGGCCTTCGCTTCGGTTGCGGCGCTTGCCGACGTGAAAGTGTAAGACCCGTCGGGCGCGCGTCCGGCTACCGATGCAACGCACTGATTGGAGTATTCGATATTGCGCACGCAGGCCCGACCGCCCTTTGATCGACAGTGCTCCAGCGCCGCAGCGAGCGCCTTCTTTTTGTTTTTCTGGTCGGCGGACAGGCCAACCGCGCCGGTATCGGGGTCGTAAGCCACCGCTCCGAAACGGGTCGCCCAGTGTCCCCGCGGTCCGGAGGAAGGCGAATTCCAGTCCGTGATCGGAATACATGGCACCGCGCTGCCGGGGCCACCCGGATTTGACGTGGTTCCTGCCGGACAGCCTTGGGCGGCCGCGAGTTGGGCCGAGAGCGATGCGGCAAATAGGGCAATCGCGGCGGCGGCAAGCAGGGCCTTCAGTTTCATCTGGCAACTTTCATATCAAGGTCCGTAGCGGTCACTCAATGAACTCAGGAGGGCTATCCTATTCTCCCTTGGCCGCTGCGAAATCATGCACGAACAGCCCCGATTTGCGGCTGTCGAACACTGCCTGTAGGTCGCACTTCTTGCTCTTCTGCTGCTTGCAATTCAGCTGAGCAGCTTGCTTCGCCCGCTCGGCCGAGGTTTCCGCTATGCCGTATTCGCTACTGTCCATTCGAAAAGCCTGGATAAACCCGTTGCCGCTCCAGGTATTGATTTCGCATTTGCGCGATGTCGCATCGCTGCACGCCTTGGTCGCCGCCGCAAGCGCGGCCTCGTAGCTGCGATGGCCGCTCGCAACATAGAGCTTGTTATTATATCCGCTGCTCTTGTTGCCGATGACCCATGCCGAGGCTGCATAATATTTGCGCGCCTCGGCGCCAGGGTTGCGGATATCGGTGCTCGACCGGATCGTCGCGAACACTTCGCAGGGCAAAAGCTGCTTCGCCGAACATTCGGCCATCGCCTGTTTGCGTTGGGCGGCGTCGCCGCCCATCCACATATTGTGGAAATCGCCATGGCTGTCGCGGAGGATCTTCATCGAAGAATCCCACCATTTGCCGCCCGTCGTACAACCGCCGCCCATCACCCGGTTGCACATCTCGATCGAATTGGCTTCGGCATCGTTATACGCACCCGAATAATTGCCGTCAGCCCAGATGTCGGCGGCATCGGGGTGCCGTGCGATCGCCGCATAGCTGTTGCTGCCCGACGAGCTGGGCGCCGGGGAACTGCCCCCGGAATAATCGGATATCGGAATGCAGGGCTGAGCCCCGCCCGGGCCACCTGGATTATAGGTCGTTCCCGCCGGGCAGCTCTGAGCGCCGGCCGGCGTTGTGCCGATGAGGCCCGTAAAAAATGCTACCGTGAGCGCGATCTTTTTCATGCTTCCATTCCTTTTCGCTCGTAAATCATACGGGGCCGGAGCCCCGGACCCGGAACCTGATCATTGCCCTCTTTTGCGGATCAATTGCTGCGTCACCGCCTTGTCCTCCTCGATGACCTGGCCCGCCATCGCGCGGGTGAGCGTGATGATGTCCTGGATGTGCTTGAGGCTTCTTTGGGTCTCTTCTTCGAGTTCTTCGGGCGTGCGCGTTTCATTGTGCGGCGGGCGCGTGCCGTCGGGCCATATGGCCTTCCACGTCAGGTCGGCGACGCCCTCGATCGAGAACTGGCCGAGGTAGAGCAGGCCGCGCTCCATATTGTCGACCTGACGAAAGGCAGCACGCTCCTCCTCCGTCTTCAGCCCCATTTCGCAGCCGAACTGGAGGAGCTGGCGCTCGACTGCATCTTTGGGCGCGCGGGGAGGTTGGTCCGGTGCCCGCTGCAACGGCCCGCCGCGCGGCGAGATCTGGATCAGCTTTTCCTCAATCGTTTTGCCGACGCAGTCGACGATGACGTTCGAGGTGATCCAGTCGGGGCTTTTTTCATTTTCGAGGATCGCGAGCGTCTCGAGCTTGAAAACCCCGCCGAAGAATCCGGCTTGACCGATATAATCCTCGTCGATCGCGACAACGAGCCGGGCCGGCTTCTCGCCGCCCATGAATACCAGCCACCATTCGTCTGCCATGGCCGGAGTCGCCGCCAAGGCCGCCAGACCTGCGGCGAACAAACCCATTTTTCTCGTTCGCACGGATGTTTCTCCTTTCTACGGTTGCTGCGGCCCGCACATGCGAGACTTTCTCAGCGGACAAAATCTCGTAAAACCCTGAGACCTGCCGGTCCGCGCCGGCCTCATTCGTAGCGAAGCGCATCAACGATACGCCCGCGCGCCGCCGCCATGATCTGCGCGGAACTGACGAGGACCGCGACCAGGATCGGCGCTCCCGCCACCCCAGCCAGCAGCCACACCGGCAGGTCGGCCCGCGCCACGAATTGTTCGAGCCAGTGGCGCATGATCGCGTAGCCGGCACCGAGACCCACGGCACATGCTACGAGGACGGGCAACAGGAACTGCCAAAGCAGCAGGCGGACGATCTCGCCCGGCGATGCCCCCATCGCGCGGCGAATGCCGATCTCCTTGCGGCGGCGGTCGGCGGAAAAGGCAGACAGCGCGAACAGCCCCATCGCGGCGATAACGAGCGCGACGAGTGCGCAGGCGCCGATTACGCGCCCCTGCACGATTGTCGTGCGGTACCGGTCTGCCTCGATCTGCGACAGCAGTCGCGCCTCGAGCGGCCCGCTATCGCCCATCGCCTGCCACAGCCACCCCAGCCGCGCGCGCACGTCGGGGAGTGCCGCGGGGGCCGTTTCGACCGCGAGCACGCCCCATTCGGGCCGTGCGGCGCTGTAGATCAGTTCGCCCGCAGGTTCGAGCACGCTCGCCGACGCATCGCGAACCACGCCGATGACCGTATAGGGCGTCGTCGGCGGATTGGGTCCGACCTGCAGCGAGATGCCCAGCGGCTGGCCGATGGCTGCCTGCGGCGATGCGAAGCCGAAATGGCGCGCGGCGGTCTGGTTGATAACGACTTCGCTGCGGCGGGCATCGCCGTCGCGCGCGGGCACGAAGCCCCGGCCGGCAAGCGGATCGAGCCCGGCGAGCGCAAAGAAATACGGATCGACCTCCACGAAACCGGGGGTGAAGCGTTGCCCCTCGTGGTTGATCGCGGTGACCGCGCCGTGCGGCGCAAGGTTGAAGGCGCCCGCGGCCGAACAGCTTGTGCGGCGCACGCCGGGAAGCTCGCGCACCGCCTGCGCCAGCCCCGACCGGCATTGCGTCGCGACTGTCAGCACCGGCCCGCGTCCGGCGCCGAGCGCACGATCGATCGCGAAATCGGTCTGCCGGTATACTGTGATCGCGGAAACGAGCAGCCCCGTCAGCGTCGCGAACTGGACAACCACCATCGTCCGGCCGATCCACGCGGGCGCCGACAGGCCGGTCGCGCCGCCGCCGAGCGCCGCCGTCGGCCGGAGCGACGACAGGACGAAAGCGGGGTAAAGCCCCGACACCACCCCGATCACGAGCCACACGGCCAGAAGCGGCAAAAGCAGTCCCGGCTCGCGCGTCAGGTCGAAAGCGAGCGACAGGCCGAGAAGCCCGTTTACCGCAGGAAGCGCCAGTTCGACGATCGCCATGCCAAGGATCAGCGCGACAAGCGTGACGAGCAGGCTTTCGCCGAGGAACTGGGCGATCAGCTGCCCCTGCCCTGCGCCGCACGCCTTGCGCACCGCGACCTCGACGCCGCGCCTTCCGGCGCGCGCGGTCATCAACGCGACATAGCTTGTCGACGCCATGAGGAGGATCAGCGCCCCGACCGCGCCGATCGCCATGACAACGGCCGGGTCGACGCTCGGCTTGCCGTGCGGACTGTCGTCGGGCGGCCCGAAGTGGATGTCGGCAATCGCCAGCGCATAGCCGCCGACCTTCGTGCCGCTGGCAGCCGCCATCGCCTGGAACGGGCGAATGACATCGTCGAGCGCGGGCTGGAGGTCGGCGGCGCGCGTCCCCGGCTTGCCGCGAACATAAGTCAGAATGGGCAGGTTGATCGTCGGCACCGGACTGGCATCGGCGCGCGCGAGCGGCGACGCTGCGCCCCGACCCGAAGCGACGAACTGCAGATCGAGGTGCGTCCGCGCGGGCAGATCGGCGAACACCGCCGTCACCCGCAACCGCCGGACCGCGCCGTCGGCGCTGACGATCTCGATCCCCGCGCCGCGCGGCGGGGCCCCGCCGAACAGCTTGCGAGCGCTGCTTTGCGACACCGCCACCGTGTCCGGCTCGGCTAGCGCGCCGGCGAGCTGCCCGCTGACGGGCGCAAGCGGCAGGACCTCGAAAATCGCGGGATCGGCCCAGACGAACCCCTGCGCGCGGATCGGCGGGGCATCGGCCCGCGCGCGGATGACCGGATTGTCCTGATAGATACGGGCAATCGTCTCGATCCGGTCGCTCCGCGCCGCAAGCGCCTTCGCAAGGATCGACGGCGTCACCGCCGACACGCGCTCGGGCTGTCCCGGCTGCGCGACGGTGCCCGTCATCCGGAAAATGCGCTCATACCCCGGAATGAAATTTTCATAGGCGTGCTGCTGACGCACGAACAGCCCGGTGACGATCGCGGCGGCGAGCGCCAGCGCCAGCCCCGCGAGCGTCACGACCGCATAGAGTCTGCCGCGCGCAAGCTGGCCGCGGGTGGAGGAAAGGATGTTGCGGAGCACGGTCAGGCACCCAGCTGCGTCTGGCTGACGACCCGGCCGTCGAGCAGCTGGATCTTGCGGTCGGCGCGGTCGGCCTGCGCAAGCGAGTGCGTCACCATCACGACGCTCGTTCCCTGTCCGACCGCCTGCTGGAGCAGGTCCATCACCGCCTCGCCGTTGGCGGTGTCGAGATTGCCGGTCGGCTCGTCGGCGAGGATCAGGCGCGGGTCGGACACGATCGCGCGCGCGACCGCCACGCGCTGCTGCTGACCGCCCGAAAGCTGTTTGGGCAGGTGGCGGGCACGATGCGGCATGCCGACCCGGTCGAGCGCCAGCGCGACGCGTTCGCGCCGTTCGCGCGCGTTCGTGCCGCGATAGAGCAGCCCCAGCTCGACATTCTGCGCCACGGTCAGTTCGTCGACCAGATTGAAGCTCTGGAACACGAAACCGATCGCGGCGCGACGCAGACGGGTCAGCTCGCGCTCGCTCGCGCGGCTCACATCCTCGCCGAGCAATTCGATGCGCCCGCCGTCGGGACGGTCGAGCAGCCCGAGGATGTTGAGTAATGTCGACTTGCCGCAGCCCGAAGGCCCCATGATGGCGACGAATTCACCTTCGCCGACGGCCAGCGAAACGTCGCTCAGCGCATGCGTGCGCACCTCGCTGGTCTCGTAATTTTTCGAGATGGTCTCTACGCGCAGCATGATTGTCTCCTATCGAAGGTTGATGCGCTGATACGCGTCCCAGCCGTCATAGCCGGACGTGATCACGCGGTCGCCGGGCGCCAGCCCCGCCAGAATTTCGACCTGCTCGGCGTTGCGGCGGCCGGTCCGGATCGACCGGCGCTCGGCATGAGCGCCGCCGCGAGCCAGCACGAAGACCCATCGGCCGCCCGACGCCTCGAGAAAGGCGCCGGCGGGAAGCAGCAGCGCCGGGCGATCGGCGCCGAGCGACAGGCGGCCGCGCACGGCCTCGCCCGCGACAAGGCCCGACGGCTCGCCGCGCACGAAATCGAGGTCGACCCGGAACGATCCGCCCGTAACCTGCGGATAGATACGTGACACCGCGAGTTCGCCGCGGCGCCCGTCGACCTCGGCGCGCTGCCCGACGCGCACGCGCCCCAGATAATATTCGTCGACGCGTGCGGACACGCGAAATCCGGTGTCGAGCGCCAGCTCGCCCAGCCGGTCGCCGCGGTTGCGATTCTCGCCGAGCTTGACGTCGAACGCCGACAGGCGGCCCGCAGCGGGCGCCCGCACCGTCAGATCGCCCAGTTTCGCGCGCGTGACCGCGAGGCTCCTCCCCAGCGTCGCAAGCTGCGTTTCGATCTGCGGCGCCTGCAGCGCACTCAGCCGGCCCTGCCGCCGCTCGCGCGCTTCCTGGATCGCCTCCCGGTCGGCGACAGCGCGCTGCTCGTCTTTCAGGCTATCGATCGTCTTTGCCGGCACGAAACCCTTGGCCGCGAGCGGAAGGCTGCGGCGAAGATCGCGGTCGACGCGCGTCCGGTCGTAACGGGTCAGCGCCAGCGCCTGCGCATTGTCGCTGCGGTCCTGTTCGAGTTGTTGCTGATAGGCCTGAAGCTGGGTGATCGATTCGATCAGCCGCGCTTCCTGCGAGAGGATATCGAGCTCGAGCGTCGTGTTCGTGAACTCGACCAGCGGCTGGCCTTCCGCAACATGGTCGCCCGACCGGACGAACAGGCGGCGCACCCGCCCGCCCTCGGCGGCGTCAAGATAGATGATGTCGCGCGGTTCGATCTGCCCCTGCAGGCTCGTCATGTCGCGAAACAGGCCGCGCTCGGCGCGCGCGACGGCAACCTCACCCACCGGCACCGACAGCGACGGCGTCGCAAACTGGCGCACGCCGATCACAAGGGCCAGCGCGGCGACCATCAGCCCAGACGCCAGCCCGGCTCCGCGGCGATGACGCCGCAGCCAGTTTTGCCGCAAGGGTTCGTCCATGGGGTCACAAGCTCCTCATGCCTCCAGTATCGCTTGGCCAGGCAAAAACAGGAAATTGAATATTATCAATTACTTGACTCGAACACTCCGCGTCTTTCGACCGGACCAGTGTCCGGGATCGGACAGCGCCATCGCGCGATTCGCCGGCCAGGCCCCGCAAGCGCCTGCTTTTGCTCAGGTTCCCTGCGCGCGCGGGCTCCGGTAAGATCGCGCGATGGACAGTCCCCGAATCCTCTTGATCGAAGACGATCAGGCGATCGCGCAGGCGATCGGCCTCGCGCTCCGCGGCGTCGCCGAGGTCGAGCATGTGCCCGGACCCGAAGCGCTTCCCGATCCGATGCCGCTCGGCGATTATGCCGCGATCCTGCTCGACATGAACTTCCGCCCCGACCAGCGCGACGGCCGCGCCGGGCTCGGTGCGATCGACCAGCTGCGCATCGCCGATCCCACGCTGGCGATCGTCGTGCTCACGGTGTTCGGCGGCGTCGCGATCGCGGTGGAGGCGCTCAAGCGCGGCGCGTGCGATTTCCTGCTCAAGCCGTGGCGCAACGACCGTCTCGTCGCCGCCGTCGGCGCGGCGATCGAGCTCACCGCGCGCCAGCGCGCCGGCGCGGCGATGAGCCTTGAGACGATCGAGCGCCACGCGATCGAGCGCGCGATCGAGCGCGCCGACGGCAATATCAGCCGCGCCGCCGCGGCGCTCGGCATCACGCGCCCCGCGCTCTACCGGCGCATCGAGAAACATGGGCTCTAGCGACG
>Ga0247823_10001656_pt1 | contig 18457 bp, 20 predicted proteins | sample 13C_PalmiticAcid_2_FD_192426 | JGI IMG/M metagenome (GOLD analysis project Ga0247823, IMG submission 192426) | Soil microbial communities from agricultural site in Penn Yan, New York, United States - 13C_PalmiticAcid_Day30 | ecosystem: Environmental > Terrestrial > Soil > Agricultural land... | reverse complement strand
CCGAAAGACGTCGCGAAACTGATCGAGGCCGCGAAGGCAAGGCCAGGCGCACTCAACTACTCTTCGGTCGGCTACGGCAGTGCCAGCAATCTGGTCGGAGAGATGTTCAATCAAAGCGCGAACATCAAGGCTGCACACATTCCTTACAAAGGTGAGGCTCCTGCCATCACGGGTCTGATCGGTGGCGAAGTCGAGTACACCTTTGTCAGTCCGGTGGCGATGCCGCATATCGTCAGCAAGCGAATTTGTCCGCTGGCTGTCACTGGAAACTCGCGATTGGCCTTGCTGCCCGAGGTGCCGACGTTCAACGAACTGGGCCTCAAGAACATGAACTTCAACGTGTGGTATGGGATCGTCGCGCCCGCAAAGACCCCTGCGAAGATCCTGCAGACACTCGAGCGTGCCTCGATCAATGTGGTCAAGACACCGGAGTTCGCGAAATCGGTCGCGGCTCTCGGCATCTCCGGCGTCGGCACGAGCGGCGCAGCATTTGCCAAGCGCCTGGAAGCCGATCAGGCCGCCATCCGAGCGCTTTCGAAAACTGCGAGGCTCAAGGAATGAGCGACAACGCTATCCAGCACTATGAGTATTGCGACGTGGAGCAGCGCGGCCATGTCTTGATCGTCACGATCCGCCGGCCCGAGGTGCGCAATGCGCTGCATCGGCCAGCCTGTCTGGAGCTTGAAAAGATCTTCGACAGGTTCGAGGCGGACCCTTCATCCTGGGTGGCCATCATCACTGGGGAAGGCGACAAGGCATTCTGCGCCGGGAACGATCTCAAGTTCCAGGCTGCCGGCAACGACAACACCTGGCCGCCGAGCGGCTTCGGGGGCATCACCGGGCGGGTCAATCTGCAAAAGCCGGTGATTGCCGCTGTCAACGGCGTCGCCTTGGGCGGAGGGTTCGAAATCGCATTGGCGTGCGACCTGATCATTGCATCGGAAGACGCAGAGTTCGCGTTGCCTGAGCCGCGTGTGGGTTTGGCCGCCATCTGTGGGGGACTTCTGCGGCTTTCGCAACAGATCGCCTACAAGGAAGCCATGGGGATCATTCTGACCAGCCGGCGTGTCAAGGCATCGGAAGGCAAGTCCCTGGGCTTCGTCAACGAAGTGGTCACCAAGGATCAGGTGCTGGCGACAGCACTGCGGTGGGCAGAAGAAATCCTCAAGGCATCGCCGCTCGCCATCAGGGCCTCCAAAGCGCTTGTGCAAGCCGGACTGTCCGAGCCGGACATGAGTGCAATCTATCCAAGGCAAAAGCAGTTGCCGGAGGTCGCTGCACTCTACGCAAGCGCTGACCGGATCGAAGGCCCGAAAGCCTTTGCTGAGAAGCGAATTCCAGTTTGGTCAGGCCGATAAGCGTGGCATGAAAAAATCGCTTACCGCACCTCAACGGTGCTGAACAAGGCGATCACAGCCAGACAATTCGAGCCGACGATAGAGGACACCAGCGCTGCGATGTCCCCAGGCGTTTCTTACATGCGGCGGATCGGCATGAACGATTCCGAAAATGGATCTGGCTTGTAGCCAGCGGCATTGAACAGATAAGCGCGGGACTCGTCGATCGCGGCGCGCAGTTTTGCTCGATCCACGCCGAGCACGACGCCATCACGTTTGCGCAGCCGCCCACCGATGATGACGGTATCGACATTGCTGCGCTCAGCCGCGTGCACCACAGTACCGATCGCGTTGTTGACCGGGTAGATGTTGAGGTCCCTCGTTCGGATCAGAACCACGTCGGCTTGCTTGCCCGGCGTCAGGCTGCCAGTGCGCTTTTCCAGTCCCGCGGTTGCTGCACCGTCGATCGTGGCAGCCTGCAGCAACCGGGAGGCATTTGTCGATGCCGCCACATCGGGATTGCCACCGTGCCCCAGCACCCGTCGCAGATAGAAGGCCACGCGCATCTCCATGAACATGTCACCGCTGTAGGAGGTCTCGTTATCGACGCTCAGGCCAGGGCGAATGCCATGCTCGAGCGCCTTCTGCCACGCATTCATGCCATCCTCGATGCCGTAGTGGGCATCCGAACGTGGGGTCACGCTGACGCGCACACCTGCTTCGCGCAAGATCTTCCAGGCGGATTCCGGCAGACCAATGCAGTGGTTGAAGATGTTGTCACTACGTAGCAGCCCCTTGCGGTGCAGGTCCGGAAGTTGGGCCGCCAGGTCGGCGCCAATGAACTCGGTCACGATGACAGCGCCCAGTTCCCGTGCAACGGCCCACTGGTCCGTTTCAAGCTTTGGAAAGGCGTCCATCACGCCAAGTGTCAACAAGCCTGCAGGCCGATTGGCGAGGTACTTGGCATGCAGACGCGCAAGGTTGCCCGGCCAATGTGCCGTATCCCAATCGCCCGCGACCGGCGCCCCGGTGACGTGCACCGCCCGGATGCCTGACTCGAGCAGTGCGTCAACTGCGGCGTCGGAGTGCGCGGCCGTACGGCTGTTGTGCGAATCGTCGACCACGGTAGTGATACCGGCATCGATGCAACCCAGCGCCGTGATCATGTTGCCTACGTAGATGTCGCGCGGGCGGTAGTACTTGGCAAATGAGAGGTGGGTGGCGTTGCTATAGTCCTCGAGCGTTGCCGCATTGGGGTTAATGCGACGCAGTTGGCCTTCCCAGGAATGACGATGAGTATCGACCATGCCTGGCATGGCGATCATGTCCGCGGCGTTGACTACTTCGGCTCCGCCAGCATCAAGATTCACGCCGATGGCAGCAATGGTGCCGTCGGCAATCAGGATGTCTCCCTTGGGCATATTGCCGACTTTTTCATCCATGCTGATGATCGTGGCGCCTCGAATCAGAAGCTTGCGAGGGGGCGGTGCCAGCGGTGCCATCAGCTCGGCGCCCCGATCGAAAATTGCTGATCTTTCACGGGCGCCAGCGGCTCCAGCCAAGTATGTTGCCGCGGCAAATGCAAATGCGGTACGGCGGGTGATAGCAGAACTCATTCTGACCTCATGATCGTATGGTTGGATGGGAATGCGATGTGCCATAACTGGCGCCATGGGACGGAATCTATGATTTCGACATTCTTTAGAGAAGAACGGAACTTGGAATTGAGATTTACGAAGATCGGAAGAATTGAGTCAGATCGTCAACCGCGCGTTTCCTTCCAGATCGAAGTTCTTAGCCCTGATATTTCTAGGAAGGACATCGGACCCGACGGTTTCACCAGCTTGAAAAAGCTAAGATCCGCTGTCGATCTGTAGATTGCCGATCACAAGATCGGCTCCGACCGTTCAATTGGAAGGCGATCCCCACGAGATCTTGGTCAACGCCGCACGGGTAAAAGGCGCAGTTGACGTCGCGACGGACAAGTGGGGAACGGATTGGCCCGCCACATCAGCCATGGATGGCGACGATCACCATGCAGAGTGCCCAGAAGACATGCAGTTCGCAGCCCCCCAGGCTCCAGTTCCATTTACCGCCCGAGATCTTGTACGAGGCCGCTCCCGCGGAAAGCATGAACAATGCCCCAAGCCACGCGGTGTATGGCTGCAGCAGGTTGAACACGAGACCGATAGTCGCAATGATTTCAATGATCAGCGACACGATGACGAAGAAGGCGACTGGGCGCAATCCTGCGGACTCGAAGACCTTGTCCACAGCTTGGCGCGCAGTGAACTTCGCAACGCTGTGCGGGATGAACATCAATCCGCAGAGGATGGAGAGCAGCCGTACTGGATCGTCGATCATGGCTTAGCCGAGCCGCTGTTTCAGGGCCTGCATGGCAAGCAGCAAATCAACGATGAGCTTGCTGCCACCCTCATCGGTGAACTGTCCTTGCGCATCGAACTTGTCCGCGCAATGATTGATGAACACCTCGGGCTTGTTCACCGTGAACGCATCCATGAACACCAGGACCTTGCGCAGGTCGTACTGCACGCGCGCCGTCCCGACTGGCCCGGGGCTCGCGCCGATGATGCCGACGACTTTGCCTGTGAAGGGGGGCTCCGGCGGGCGCGACATCCAATCGAGAGTGTTCTTCAGCACTCCGGGGATGGAGAAGTTGTATTCTGGCGTGGCGATCAGCAGTCCATCCGCGCGGCGCAGTTTTTCCTTCAGCGCTGCGACGGCGGCGGGTTCACCCTGAACGCGCTGATCGTCGTTGTAGATGGGAACATCGCCGATGCTTGCGATCTCGATCCTGATTCCTGAAGGCGCGAGTTTCTGAGCTGCTTTGAGTGCCAGCGTGTTGTAAGAGCCGGCGCGGAGGCTGCCGGACAGGCCAAGAATGTTCATCGGGTTTCCAGTCGAAATTAGACGAGGTCCGCGGACCTATGCCGCGAGTCTTGTAGTGAAGTAATCCACCTGGTGCCGCGCGATACGCAGATTGCCAACTTCGCGCTTCACGCGCAGGTGTTCGGGGTGATCCGCGTAGGCCTCCAGGTCTGCTTGGGAGGCGAATTCGCTGTACAGCACGACGTCGCACGCATAGTCCACGCGGCTTGTATCGATTCCAATTTCCAGGTGCAGAAGGCCGGGTATTCGCCCGCGAAGGCTGTGGAAGCTCTCCGCGAGCTGGTCAGCGTTTTGCCGACGCTGTTCAGGCGTTTCGCCGCGCAGCTTCCACATGACGATGTGTTTGATCACATTGCTCTCCATGACGCTTACTTTGCGGGCGGAAAGCCCGCCTTCTGAGGCCATAGATTCTGGAAGGCATGGATACTGCTTGATGCATAGACGCCAGCGTGCGTGAACGGCTCGTCATTGAGCCATGTGAGTGCATCGTCCCGGGAGGCGAACTCGATCGACAGCAAGCTACCGATCATCGACGTTCCGTCGTCCGTGAGAAGGGGGCCGGCAAAGGCGATCCGGTCAGCTACCTGGGCCAGATATGCTTTGTGGGCGGGCCGAAGTTGCAGGCGTAGCTCCTTCGAACCAGGCTTGTCGATCAAAAAGAATGTGTAGAGCATTTTGGATATCGCATCCTCGCAAGTGCCGTGGACAGGGAACATCGCAGTCGGCGGGGTGACGCTCGCAATATCGAAGAAGCCCCAAGAGCGCGGCGTTCAGCCGCGCAGCTCTTCGGGGAAAACAAAGGCCACCGGACATCGGACACCGCCGACGATCGGCTTTGCTTGCCTTGACTCGTCCAGGTCCTTTACTCGAGGTCGTGGAGCCTGGGCGTTGATGATGGTCGCGATATGCCGGCGTATCGAATCACCACCGACGGGAGCCTCATGGCTCCCGTCGGCGGGGCTTTGATTGGCCTGGTCAGTCCTTGACGGTGGCGATCGCCTCGATCTCCACCCGGGCGCCCATGACCAGCGCTGCCGCCTGGAACGTCGTACGCGCCGGCGGATCGTTCGGGAAATACTCGCTGAACACCTTGTTCATCGGCAACATTTCCGCAAGGTCCGCAACATAGATGACGACCTTGTGGACATCTTGAAGCGACGAACCACCGGCTTCGAGAACGGCTTTCAGGTTCTCACAGACCTGGCGCGTTTCCGCCTCCATGCCGCCCACAGCCAGTTGCCCCGTGGCGGGATCCATACCGAGCATGCCGGACGTGTAGATCCAGTCGCCAACCTTGATGCCTTGTGACAGCGGTACCTTCACTGGCGGGACTTTGTTCGTGTGAATGACGGTTCTCTTCATGTTGCTCTCCTAAAGGTTGGTTAAATCTGCCTCGAGAGGCAGGCGGTTAAGGCACTTGTGCGCCAATCGAACTCGGCCTCACGCCTTCATAGGCGTGCTGCAGCAGATCGCGGATTTCGGCGCGCTGGGCGCTGCCGATCGGACGCGGGTTCCAATATGGGTTGGCAACCGCGATGTAAGCAGCCTTGTCGAGATCCTCGTGCCGCATGCCAATATCCTTCAATGCCACCGGGGCACCGTTTTGCTGCGCAAGGTCGAAAAGGCCAGCCGCAGCGCTCACCCCATTTCTTCCAAGCGCACGCTCGATGCGTCTGACTGCTTGTGGGGCCGCGGTTGAGTTGAACGCTATCGCGTGGGGCAGCACGATGGTATGGACTTCAGCGTGGGGCAAGTTGAATGTTCCGCCAAGCGTGTGGCAAAGCTTGTGGTGCAGCGCCATGCCGACCGTTCCGAGCACGGTGCCGCACAGCCAAGCCCCGTACAGCGCGTCGCTCCTGGCCGCTATCTCCGTGGCGTCCGCCCGGATTCCCGGCAGCGCCTGTGCAAGTGCGCGAATCCCTTCCTCGGCCATCAGATCCATGACCGGATTGCTGTCCTGCGCGTACAAACCCTCTGCGGCATGCGCGATGGCGTTCATCGCACTGGTGACGCTCATGCCGGCTGGAAGCGTCAGCGTGAGCTCGGGGTCGTAGATTACCGTGCGAGGCAGCACGCGCGGATCCTTGCCAGTCTTTTTGAGACCGGCTTCCGTGATGCCATAGATCGGCGTCATCTCGCTTCCAGCGTAAGTCGTCGGAATTGCAAGCACTGGGAGGGAAGACTCGAGCGCAATCGCCTTGCCCAGTCCAGTCGTGGATCCACCGCCGATCGCAATGGCGCAATCGGCATTGAGCTGACGCGCGAACTCACGGGCTTCCCGCGCAGTTTCGATCGGCACATGCATCACCGCGCGTGCGAACACCCCTGCAGCTCGGTTGCCGATGCGCTCGGCAATCGCGCGAGCCTGTTCGGCCTGCTCGGGAGTCGAAAGAACGATCGCTCGCCTGGCACCCAGCAGATCGATCTCCCGCTCGAGGTGCGACAGGCTTCCGGCACCGAAAACCACTCGCGAGGGTTGCGCGGTATAGACGAAGTCCTTCATGTCCCTCAACTCGAGTGCCCCCGAGCCGGGTTGAGCACGAAGTCAAACTCCAGCAGGTAGCTGCCATCCGCCTGCTCCTTCCACTCGCAGATCAGCGACTGGCGCACGCCGAATACGGCATCCGAATCGAGATAGTCGCTCTTGTCGCGAAAGACATGCGTGACCAGCGTCTGGTAGCCGGGTGCCTTGATCATGAAATGAAGGTGCGCAGGGCGCCAGGGATGGCGTCCTGTGGCTTCCAGTAAGCGACCCACGGGACCATCGTGAGGAATTGCGTAGGGAACAGCGAGGATGGATCGGAAGCAGAACGTGCCGTCACCATCCGCCGTCAATACGCCCCTCGCCTGGGCTTGGTCCAAGCCTTCTTGTTGTACGTCATAAAGTCCGTCTTCGTCGGATTGCCATACATCCAAGACGGCGCCCGGGATGGCTTTACCCGCGATGTCGCGGACGGTCCCGCGCACCAGGCAAGGCGTACCCTTCGCCCCGTTGGCGATGTCATCGCCGAGCTCATACCGGGGCGCACCTTCGACATGGAAGGGTCCGAAGACAGTCGATTCTGTGCATCCTCGCGGTTTCTCGGTATTCATCGCAACCGTGAGCATGGACAACCCCAACACGTCGGAGAGCAGGATGAACTCCTGACGCTTCGAGTCCGTGATGTGTCCGCACTGCGTGAGGAAGTCGACTCCCTGGAACCATTCCTCCTCCGTCAGCTTCACGTCACGTGCAAAAGCATGGAGATGCTGCACCAAGCTCGTCATGATCTGCTGGAGACGAGGAGTCCCGGCCTCTGCGAAGCTGGCGATCACGGCCTGAGTGATGTTGTCTTGATTGAGGTTTCGCATGGTTCACAAGAAGCGCGTTTTTCCGCGTGGGGCAGTCGAACTTTAAAATTTCACAAAGTAGATGAAAAGTCGCTGAAGTGGAAATGATATTTCCTGAGTTTGGAAAAATGGATCGCTTTGCCGTGGCTCGCCATTGAAACCGGACGCACTCAATCGCCAGCCGACCGGCGCTGAAGGCCACGCGCAAAACTTCGGCCCACGAAAGGCAAGGCAACAGCCGCCGACAACAGGACTGGAGTAAAGCCGAACCGGTCCACGACATACCCGGCGGCGGTCACGCCCAGCGCCTGCCCGGTGAACAGGAAAGACGCGAATACGGCCACGGATGTCCCCCGTGCCGCAGGCGCCATCTGGGTTGCGTGGGTCTGCAGGGTGTTGTGATACAGGAAGGTTCCGAAACCCACCACCAGGGCGATAAGGCCAGAAAGCAGAGGCCCCGCAGAAATCCACCAAGCCAGAAAGCCGATCCCCATCAGCCAGCCACCTGCCAGCACCATGCGCCATTCCCCGAAGCGGGCCACGATGTGCCTGGCGGTGAAGGCGTATACCAAGCCGCCGACCGCATTGAGAGCTGCCAGGGCAGAAGCCGTGGACAGCGGCAGTTCGTGGCGCACATGCAGGTAGGTGGGTAGATAGCTCAGCGGCCCTAGTAGGAAGAACCCCTCTGCCAGTACCGCCAGCAGCACGACACGCGCCCAAGGCAGGCGCAGAACGTACAGCAACTGCTGCGACATCGGCACCCGAGAAGCAGCAGCGACGGGCGCGGCGATCGAGGCATGTACCTGCCGCGCTTGCGCCATGAGCAGGAGCGCCACAACGGAGTACCCCACGCTCAAGCTGAGGAAGGCGGCGCGCCAGCCGACGGCCGATTCGGCAAAGAATCCGCCGGCCAACTGGCCTGCCATCATTCCCGAGATGGTCCCTGTGAGCAAGCGCGCCAGCGTTACCTGGCGCTGGTCGTAGGGGACGGTGTCACCGATCCAGGCCATGGCCAGCGGGATCACGCCCGCGGCGGCGATGCCCCATGCGACGCGGGTCCAGACGAGCACTTGGAAGTCGGGCGCAAGCGCCGACGCCAAGGATGCCCCCGCACAGCCGGCGAGCGCCAGACGCACCAAACGTGCCTTGCCATAGCGGTCGCCCATCGGTCCGAACAGCAACTGCACCAGGCCGTAGGCGACGGCAAACCAGATGATGACCTGCCCGGCTGTACCCGGCGTCACGCTGAAGTCGCTGGCCAAGCGCGGCAGCATCGCGTCGCAGATGCGCAAGGCGGCCGCGCTGAAAAACGCTGCGCCAGCCAAGAGGGGGACCGTCATGGCGCCACTGGCGGTCGCTCGGGGTGTCCGCTCACAATGGATGGGCCGGCTGCCCGGCTTTCAACGTTACCCTGGCCGAGGTTGCCAGCGAAGTTCATGAAGACGGAAAGGTCAGGGGTTTCGTCGATTGCGCAAGGCGTTCGGAGAGGCGGCACAAAGGGCCGGCAGTTGCCCTCTGATCACTTCAGCGTTTCTTGGAGGTGAGCGCCGCTCAGGCTCTCCCGTTCCCATGCCAACTGGGTCGGGCAACTGGTGGGGTCGATCTCCCGTGCTTCGTAGTAAGGCTGATACGGCTTGTACAGGTTGTAGATGCGACGCAGTTCCTCCACCGCGGTCCCGTGCATGTCGACGCGCAGGTCCCATGCCGCATAGCTCTCGCGATCCATCACGACCACACAGGCCGATCGCTCGGGCAAATGTCGGTCGTTGGCGGTCTGGCCACCTGCGTCCCTGCCGGACTCCAGCGTGCTGATGAGGCGTTCAACCAGCGGCCAGGTCGCATCTTCATTGAACTTGGCCTCCATCGCATTGAGCACGTGTTCGCCTGCTAGTACGTTCCCGAAGACGGTGTAGTCCGTCCCCGTCTTGTCTCCGGCCCAACCCGTGACGCGCGAGCCCGTGTGAACCACACCCAAACCGTCTCGTGTCATCACGGCGATCTGGCGAAGGCTCTCGTGGACGTCATCCTGGACCAGCGCTGCAAGCACGCTTTTGCTCGTTAGCCCTTGCCGCAGCAGGCTCTGCCCCAGAGGGGCATTCCGCCTGCGCCCGTTGGCCTGTGACATCACGACGCCATAGGCACTGTGCGCTCCTTGCGTGAACGACCCGAAGGCAACTGAATACGTCGCAACGGCGACGCCGATCTGGTGAGTCCGAGGGCAGCGCCCGATTACTGTGTAGGTCACGATGAATTTTTTGTGAGGGTAATAGGTATAGGCTCAGTCAAGGCGAATGTTGTTGCGCTTCACGACTGCTCCCCACTCTTCGAAGTCTTTGGCCAGGAATGAAGCAAACTGCGCCTGTGTTCCACCCACTGGAATCAAGCCTAGATCGAGCGCCTTCTGTTGGAACTCGCTCGATGCCACGATCTTCTGCAATGCCACTGATAGACGATTCAGGGCTTCCGGAGGGGTGCCGCGCGGCGCCAGGATTCCATTCCATGAATGCAACTGGTTGCCGGGATAAATCTCCGACAGGACAGGGACACCTGGCAGATTCGGCACACGCCCATTTGCAGACACTGCCAACCCTCGCAGCTTGCCTCCGTTGATCTGAGGGATGGCGGCAGCTGACGCTTCCATCGAAAACTCCACGTCCCCACTCATGACAGAAAGGATGCCTCCATCCTTGTATGGAATTGCCGTCATAGCAATGCCCGCCTTCTGCACGAACTGGAGGGCAGCAATGTGGCTTGGCGTGCCGTCTCCGTATGTCGCGTAGTTCAGCTTGCCCGGTTCCCGTTTGGCGGCTTGCACCAACTCATCGACCGACTTGAACGGGGAGTTAGCGCGAACGATCATCACAAAAGGAACTTCCACGACATGGATGACCGGCACCAGATCGGATGCCTTGTATGGAAGCTTGGTAAACACATGTGGATTGAGCGAGACCGACGGAGCCGCGGTAAAGAGAAGCGTGTGTCCATCGGCGGGAGCTTTGGCCACAAGATCCGTGCCAATGATCTGGCTCGCCCCTGGCCTGTTGTCGACGAGGACCGGCTGGCCAAGATCCTTGGTAAGGCGCTCTGCAATGAAGCGGGCCGTGACATCCGGAGAGGCTCCTGCCGGCCAGGGGACGACCAGGCGCACCGGCTTTGTCGGAAACGGCGTCTGGGCGAAGGCAGACGCGGACAGGAGGGCCGCTGCCGCGAATACAGACGCGGTGCGGCGTGAAACGGCGCAACGGAAAAGATTGATTCTCATGTCTGGCTCTACGAAAGGAATGGGTTGAAGTTCAGGCCAGGTGCGACGGCGGTTTGCCGTACTCGCGTTCGATACCGCGCTCCTTGAGCCAGTCCTTGTGCCGGGGCATGACCGACGGGTCATCGACCAACGCCTCGTAATACTCCACCAGTGGCATGTACCAGTCGACGATCCGCCGCAGTTCCGCGATCGGCTCGGACGCGTGGTCGCAGCGCAGATCGAGCCGCGCCGTGCCCTTGCGGCCGAACGTCTTGATTGCCGCCGAGGTCTGGCCCTCCAATTGGCCGCCGGCATCGCGGCCACCTTCGATGGCGCGCAGCAAGCGGTCGTCGAAACTCGCAGCTCGGTTGCTCTCCCATGCCTCGCAGATCCCATCGATGGTCTTCTCGCCGGCGAGCACGTTGCCGAAGGCGATGAAGTCGGGCCCGATGCGGTGCCCCGCCCATTGATAGTTCTTCTTGCCCGTGAAGACCGCCATCCCGCCGCGTGCATCGAGGACGCCGACCTGCCGGTATTCCCAGTGTTTGTCCATCTGCTCCATGTCGATGAGCACCTTCTGGGCTGAATATCCTCTTTCAAGCAAGCCCAGCGCCACCTTGCCCAGCCGTGGTTCCACGGAGGATTGATAGGAGAGCACGCCGGCCTGCGCCGACCCGAACGGCGCTATCCAACCCACCGCCGGCGAGAAGCTCGAAATGCAGAGACCGAAATCACCCGACTGCTTGTCGTGCGCAATGATCGTAAAAGTCATGACTAAAACTCCGTTTTTGAATTGATGAGATTGACGCTTTCCGCTTGGCTGAGTCAGTCGAGTCGAATGCTGTTCTGCTTCACCACTGCTCCCCAGTTGTCGAAATCCCTGGCCAGGAACGAACGAAACTCTGCAGGCGTTCCCCCGGAGGGAATCAATCCAAGTTCGAGCAGGTACTGCCGAAACTCGCTCGATGCCGCGATCTTCTGCAGTGGCGCAGACAAGCGATCCACAACTTCCGCAGGGGTGCCACGCGGCGCCAGGATGCCGTTCCATGAGTACAGCTGGCTGCCGGGGAAGCTCTCAGATAGGGCGGGTATGCCAGGAAGACTTGGCATGCGTCCGTTCGCGGACACCGCCAGCGCGCGCAGCTTCCCTCCCTTGATTTGAGGAATAGCGTCCGCCGAAGCGACGAACGCCCAATCCACGACTCCGCTCATGAGGTCGAGAACGCCTCCATCTTTGTATGGCACGTGCGTCATCGTCGCGCCAGTCTTCTGCAACAGCTCCAGCATCGCAACATGGTTGGGGGTACCCGGACCATGAGACGCATAAGTCAGCTTGCCGGGCTGCTGCTTGGCGGCTTGCAACACCTCATCGACTGATTTGTACGGGGAACTCGTGCGAACGCTCAGCACAAAGGGAACGTCGACGAGGTGGATGATCGGCACAAAGTCGGAAGACTTGTATGGCAGCTTGGTAAACAAATGCGGATTGAGCGAGATCGCAGGAGCTGTGCCGTAGAAAAGCGTGTATCCGTCGGCGGGAGCCTTGGCCACTGTGTCCGCGCCGATGATCGAGCTCGCCCCCGGCTTGTTGTCTACAAGCACCGGCTGTCCCAGATCCCTGGAGAGGCGCTCGGCAACAAAGCGGGCTGAAACGTCCGGTGACGTTCCCGCTGGCGTGGCGACGACCAGCCGAATGGGCTTCGTCGGAAACGTTGTCTGGGCAAAGACAGATCCGCCTACGAGCATTGCTGCCGTGAGTACAGACGCGGCACGGCGGGAAAGAGCCGCACGGAAACGATTGATGCTCATGCTTTCTCCAAAGTGGGCGATTCGGATATGACCCATGTACCGAACCGGTGAGCCACACTTTAGAATTTCACAGTTAGGACGCAAACCACCCAGCCCGGAATTCACATTTCCAAAAGTCGGAAAAATGGATCGATTCACTGAGCTATCGCTCTTCATCCAGGTTGCTGAGCGTGGTGGCCTCGGCAAGGCCGCCGAGGCGTTGGGCTTGTCCAATCCTGCCGCGAGTCGCACCTTGGCTTCGCTCGAGAACCGCGTCAAGGTGCGGCTCGTAGAGCGGAACACGCGTCGCCTGTACCTGACACGTGAGGGGCAGGAATTCCTTGAGCGTGCGAGGCACATCCTCAGTGAGTTGGAAGACGCGGAATCGGCACTCCAAAGCGCTACGCTCAATCCCTCGGGCGTTCTACGAGTGAGTGCCTCGCTGTCTTTCGCGATGCAAATCATCGCGCCTCGCTTGCCACGCTTTCAACAGCTGTACCCGCAGCTGCGGGTGCACATAGAGACCGCGAACAGGTACCTGGACATGATCGACAACGGGATCGATGTCGCAATCCGAACACGAGAGCTGGAACCGGACAGCACCATCACCATTCGCCGGCTGGGGACCACACGGAGATTCTTGGCGGCATCACCGGCATACCTTGCCAACCGAGGCGTGCCGCAACACCCGAACGAGCTTTCGCGGCACGCGCTTTTGCTATACGTCTACGCGAAGAACCCGAATGAGCTGAGCTTCACCCGCGGGGCGCAGCAGGAATCAGTGGCGGTTCATGGCTTGCTCGAGTCGAACGATGGCCAAGTGCTCAGGGCCGCTGCGCTGAACGGCCATGGAATACTCGTGCAACCCAGCTACATCCTCTACGACGACGTTGTTGCCGGCCGCCTGGTGCCTGTAATGGACGAGTGGGAGTTGCCGCAACTCACGATCAATATCGCCTACCCTAATCGAAAACACCTGTCGGCGAAAGTTCGCGCGTTCATCAACTTCATGGTTGATGAATTTGCCGACCATGAATACGAGCGGAAGTGGACCGGGCGGATGTGACGCTCAAGCCCTGCGAAAGTACCTGCTGCTGCTCCGCGTCCCAGCTCCGCGAGGGGCGACCGCATGTGGAACAATCCTTTCGCTCCGTCTCTACGCGGCCAGTCAGCCACGCCCCTACTGAGTGAGCGATGCGGTGTGTCGCTAGTGGCCTTGTAGAGCTATATGGGCATGTAGGGATGGTGATGAGGTATGCCGATCCAAGTGGGCGTGTCGCCACCGCCTGTCATTGCCTCCTTCACCGCTGAAGAACTCGCTGCCCTCATTGCCGAGCGCGACGCGCTGGCCGGTGCGGCGACTACGAGGCGCTGCCGCCCTGGAACATCCAATTCGGCGACGCATAGGCCGCCGCGGATACTTCTGCTCGAGCATCGCGCGAAGGTCGTGGTTGATTGACGGCCTGCGCTCCACCAGCCGTACCTTGCCCCAATCTTCGCGCGCAGCCAGGTAGCGTGTTCGAGGGATTCGACAGCCTCGGCGCTCTGGCAGCCAGAGCGCCGAGGCTGCCATGTTCAACAACCTGGACTAGTAGTGATAGCTCATTGAGTCAATCCAATTTTCCATTTCAAGGAAAGATGATTTCCAAAATCATCGCTTTGCGCCCGATCGATGAATCTCTAGAGTGCAACTCATCGTTCGTCGCTCAACGCTGGCGTCTAAATCAAACATGCGGAACTCGCAATCAGGACAACATCACTCAGGCAGTGATCACCAGCTTCGAGCAGGCAGCCTGATCTCGCTGAGATGCTGCCGATGAACAGGGTGTTCAGCGAGTACTTCCCTAACGATCCGGCGGCGCGCACGACGTTCCAGGCGGCCGGCCTCGTCATGGGCGCGCGAGTGGAGATCGAGGCGATCGCCTCCGTCATGGACTGAGAGAAAGAAATCCGAAGATCCATCGACTGCGGCCGCGCGGCTTCAGTCCGTGTTCAACGAATGCATCGACATGTCGCAAATGACAACCACGCCCAAGTTTTACGGCCTTGATTGCAGGGCTCTTGACTCGTCGCAGCAAACGAAGCTGATCACCAGCGTGGTCGTTCCGCGTCCCATCGCCCTGATCTGTACTGAAGGCCCCGCCGGATTGAATGCGGCGCCATTCAGTTTCTTCAACATTGCCAGCTCCAGCCCGCCGATGGTGATGTTCTCGATCGGAGCCGCGCAGTATCAGCGCGCGGGTGAGCCGAAGGACACGCTGATCAACCTTGAGGCGTCGCGCGAGTTCGTCTTGCATCTGGTGGATTTCCAGAACCGGGAGAAGATGAATGCCTGCTCCCCCGAGTACCCGGCAGACGTCAACGAGCTGGAAATTGCGCAGTTCACCCTGGAGCGGTCCGTGAAGGTCAGGCCCCCACGGATCACTGACTTCCCGGTTCAGTTCGAGTGCGTCGTATCCCAAATGCACGACATCCCCGGCTCCGCCCACCGCTTGGTCATCGGCGAAATACTCTACGCGCACTACCGCGACGGTGTCTTCAACGAACACCTGCACGTCGACCTAGGCGTGCTCGACACCATCGGGCGGCTTTCAAGTCCCGGAACGTACGCACGAATCACCGATCGCTTCCCAATGCCGCCACCAAGCTTAACTGCAACAGCTCCCTGGCCGGGCGAGGCGAAGAGCTGAAGGCACCTGCACCGACGAGACCACCAAGGGATTCGTCCGCGCGCAAATGCTCGCATTACAGGCATGGATTTGGCCAACCAAGCCTGCTCGCCCGCGCGAGCCCGCCGCCGCGACGCGCTCGATTTCATCTTTCTTCCATTTCCCTCCCAGCTGGGACACGAGAATTCGTCACGCAAAGGGTATCAAATGAAGCGCAGAGATTTTGGTTCGAAATTGTTTGCTCATGCCGTGGGAACCTCGGGTGTCGTGTATGGACTGACGCAAGCGCCGGCGTTTGCGCAAGAGAAGTATCCCGGCCGCCCGGTACGCATGATCGTGCCATTTCCCGCGGGTACCGCGCCAGACGTTTCTGCGCGATTCGTCGCGGAGCGCATGTCGAAAACATTGGGTCAGTCGATCATCGTCGACAACAAGCCAGGGGCTAGCACGATCGTCGGTGCCCAGCAGTTCGTAGCTACGCGCGCCGATGGTTACACCGTCTTCTATACCGCGAATCCGACCCTTTCGATCAACCCGCACGTGTACAAGAAGCTGCCTTACCAAGTTTCGGATTTCGTTCCCGTCACCCGAACGCTGGCAATTCCGTTTGTGGTCGTGGTGAGGCCAGAATCGAAGCTCGTGAAATTGGCGGATCTGATCCAAGAAGCGAAGCGATCGCCCGGGCGGCTTAACTACAGCTCCTACGGCGTGGCGACAGCACCTCACGTAGCCATGGCCTACTTCTGCAACAACGCAGATATCTCCATGACCCACGTGCCCTACAAGGACGGTGGTTTGATCGATCTTCTTGGCGGCTCGATCGACACTGCGTTCAGCCCTGTCGCCGACGTCCTGCAGTACCTCAAGACAGGAAAGCTGCGGGCGCTCGCCGTCTCGAGTGCTACCCGTATCAAGAGCCTGCCCGAGGTCCCGGCCGTTGCCGAAATGTTCCCGGGATTCGACGGTGACTCCTGGCACGGCCTCTTTCTCCTGAAGGGCACTCCACAGAGCGTTGCCGACACGCTGGCTGCGGCAGTGCGCGGCGTCACCGCGTCGGAAGAGTTCAGCAGGTTTCTGGCTGACATGGGCCTGGTTCCGGCAGGCGAATCGCCTGCCCAGTTCGCGAGGTTCCTGACCAACGATACCGGTCGCTGGGAGAAAGTTGTCAAAGCCAACAATATCTCGGCAGAGTGAGCAACAGCGCGTAAGTGCGACGGCAAGGCCCGCGCCTGGAAGATCGGGTGCGGGCCTTGACCTCGGAGACCGAGTGTTCGGGATAAAGCGGACACGCCGTCCACAACTGAATAGCTTTCAATCAACAGGAGAGTTCGCGCTGCGCGATTGCGCATTTGCTCAGCCTCCCTTCTTCAACCGCAAAGAACTAATCGTGATTTCTATCCGCAACATCGCATTGCTCTTCGCTGCGTCCGCCGTATACGGTGGATACGGACTAGCCAACGCGCAGGTGCCCGCGCCTACCGCCGCGACAGCGGTCCCGCAGTACGGAAGCAACATTAGTCTTGAGCAGGCTCGCCACGCCATTAGCGCTGCGATTGCCGAAGCTCGGCGAATCAACGTTCCCATGGCTGTGGCGGTGGTCGACACGAGCGGCAACCTCGTAGCCTACGAGAAGATGGACAACACGCAGAACGCCAGCATTCTTGTCTCACAAAACAAGGCGGTGTCGGCCGCGATGTACCGCCGTCCGACGAAGGCGTTTCAGGATGCGCTGGCAGCGGGAAATGTCGGCCTGCGCATTCTCACGTTACCCCATGTGAACGCTGTTGAAGGCGGCATTCCGCTGGTGCAAGGGGGCTTGATAGTCGGTGCCATCGGCGCTTCGGGCGGTTCTCCGGATCAGGACTCGGTCGTGGCAACAGGCGGTGCTGCAGCGATGGGGCGATGAAGGCTTGCCGGCATCGCCACCAAGTGCGCATGCACTTGCCTCGTCTATTGAAACTGATTCTTCAACTTTGGAGTGGATATGAAAATTCGTCATGCGCTGCTCGCGGCGCTATGCAGTTCGCTTTTTCTGACAACGACTGCGAACGCCCGTGAGTACTTCAAATCGGAAGCTGGGCAGCCCCGAGGGTATTCCACCGCGGTTGCTACTCAAGGTGGAAAGACTGTCTGGATATCGGGTCAGGTCGGCATAAGAGACGAGCAGGGAAAATCGATGGCTGGCGACTTCGAAGGCCAGGCCCGCGTGATCTTCCGAGCCATCGACGCAGCGGTCAAACGCGCCGGCGGCAGCATGAAAGATGTCGTCAGCATTACTGTTTATCTGACCGACCCCAGGCTGCTGGAGCCGCTCATTCCGATCCGCCACGAGTTCTGGCCCGAGGGCAACTTCCCTGCAAGTACGTCCATCACGGTACACAGTCTGCCTTTCGTGGGAATGATGATCGAGGTGTCTGCAGTCGCGGTCATTGATGATAAATAGGCTTGCTCCGTTGGCGGCGAGTGATGGTCCGACCCCGTCCGCCGCTGAATGTCGCCGCTCAAGCTGACGTCGCGAGGGGGCACACGACCACATGCAGCTGGACACAGCGTGGTCGCAACTGGAGGAGTCCGCGCTCAGGTCTACGTCCGCTCCAACATGCTCGTGCGAAACGCCACCTTGCGCACGATGGCGGCGAAGGCGCGCGTCGGTGCCGACTCGCGCGCCCTGGGCTACCACAGCATGCCCGGTGTGCGCACGGGCGTCCGGCTTTCCAGCCGCACGGTGGCCAAGCCTGAGTTCGGCTGCACCGCGTTGGGCGAGACGATAGCCGCGAGCTGCGTCTTCGCGACCAGCCCCATGATCGGCGCCAGCGTGTTGATTTCCGCCACCACCGGTGGTTTGGCGCCGCAGGAGCGAAAGCACTCGTCGAGCATCTGCCGCGTCACGAAGCTGGCAGGCAGCAGCACCATCGGCAGGCGGTGCAGCTCCACCATGCGCACGCGCTTGCGGCGCGAGAGCGGATGGTTGTCGGCCACCACCTGCCTCTGGAAGTCCCGTGCCATCACGCGCTCGCCCAGTCTCTTGAAGCATCCCATCTTGGTCTCCACCAGGCTGCGGCGGTGATAACCGCTCCACTCTTCCAGATTGAACGGCCCAGCTTGCGCGTCGCCCTCAAGATCTCGTTTCTTGCCTGCGCCCCAGCTTTGCCATCCGCCCAAGGCTTGGCGTTCTTGCGTGT
>Ga0247823_10001655_pt1 | contig 18457 bp, 23 predicted proteins | sample 13C_PalmiticAcid_2_FD_192426 | JGI IMG/M metagenome (GOLD analysis project Ga0247823, IMG submission 192426) | Soil microbial communities from agricultural site in Penn Yan, New York, United States - 13C_PalmiticAcid_Day30 | ecosystem: Environmental > Terrestrial > Soil > Agricultural land... | reverse complement strand
GAGGGAAGGGGGTGCAAGGCGGTGGGTGCATCATGAACCCTCTTGGCCAAGCTTCCATCCCAGTGCAGCAAGCAAGGAGCATCCAGACTTGAAAATCGGCTTCTTTGCCGGATCTTGGAATTAGAATGGCTGGATTTCAAGAGCCGAGAACCTGTCCCTCGAGTGCCATCGCCGGGACAATGACACAAGACAACTGCCCTGACCCCTGATGACAACCCACCCCCTACATCGACTTAACCGACCCCCGTTTCCTCGCCTCTTGCACAAACCGAAACGCCTGGACACTCTCGACCGTACTCTTGTAAATCAACACCGCCGGAATCACAATCCAAAACCCATTCAGCAAAACAAAGTACGCCCAGAAATAAAACGACTCAGGCCTGCAATACACCGCCCCATACACGGCCTCATCAAAGAAGAAGATGGCGTAGTACAGCACGTCGCCGTACATCTGGCCGAGGCTGACGGCGATCTGCAGCGGATGGCGGAGGGCGTGGTCCGTGATGACAAGCCAGCTGATGAGAAACGAAAGCGGGCCCCAGGCGACCGCCGTCACCGTCTCCATGCACACGGTGAAGGAGTCCCGCGTCAGGTATCGCCGGTCCGACTTGGCGTATTCTTTCCACAGCTGGCCGAAGAGGTCGGTGCGGGATGGCATGGCGCCGTTGTGGTAGGCGAAGTAGCCTGTTGTGTTGTGGAATGGGTTAGAAAGAGTCGGGACCAGGGATGGAGAGGGGGGGTTGATGGGATGTGAGCAGACCTTCGAAGAAGAGGTGGATGCAGCCGCAGAGCATGAACCACATGGCCGTGAAGAGGTCGGTTCTGCTGATGCTAGGCCGCACTGTTCGTGCGAGAACGGAGGTGATCCAAAAGACCAAACCCGCGGCGCCGGCAAAGGACGTGATGAGGATCGGTACGGCGATCTCGTTTGGCATGAAGCCGGGGAGCACTAGGTCGGGAGGGTAGTACGGATGGCGGGCCATGCTGTCGTTGGGGTGTGCGGATGACATGATTCGTGAGACGTGGGGGGACGGGCGTCAAAGTGCGAAATCTAATTCGAGAAGCATGCCGCTACATTGGGGAGATGGAAAAGGTTCCAGGCACCTTATGTACCGACGGAGTTGTGATGATGTTCTTGGAGACGGAAGCCGCGCGTTCCATGACTGCCGCTCTTGGCTCAGGGGTGCTGGTGGGCTTCTCGGAAAGCTGGCAGCCGGATCAGCTCATGTTGGCCTTGACGCTAGCCGTTTTGAGTGATGACCGTTACTCTCATCGCCTGCCTCACTCGCAGAAGGCTCGGTCCTTTGGCCAGCTGCCAAGCCGGCTGTGTGTGCCGAGACTGCAAGTTGAAATCTCACACGATGTCCAAATTCGCATCTAAGGGGTTCGAATCTCTAAATAAACGCCTTGTCCACCACCGATGTATTGTACACGGCATCACTGCTGAGGTAGGTAGTTGCGAGTCAGGTAGCGCTTGATCCGGTTGGTCACCGCATGGTGATGGGGTACAGACTGAAGTCTCAGCTATCCCTCTCCTTCTGCTTCTTGCTCTCGCTCTTGGCCACGGGCGCACCCGTCTTTGGCTCATTCTTGGAGCCCGGGTCGTTCTCGTAGCCACCGCCATGCGCCTCGTACTCCTTGGCCAGCTTCATGCCCTTCCAGGCTGCCCACTGCCCCTTACCATCCCCGGATTTGTTGGGTTCTTGCTTGATTTCTGGTGGAAAATGCAGGTTCCTGATCAACATCCAATCACACCGCAACGCACCTGTTATCTTCGGGATAGTCGGCTTACCTTCCTTGAGTTGTTCGCGGAGTTCTGGATCGGTGGGGTTGCCTTTGCTGCTTGGCATTTTTGTGCGAGTTCTCGGGAGCTCTCTTTGGGTTGGCAACTCGGGAAATTATTACAAGAGTGTGTGTTCGTGCAAATGGGGAGGGTGACTTTGAGGTACATTGATTACCGTTTGTTGCTCTCTGTAAGGGCTGAATCTATGAGGGCCTCAGCAGACCCAGGTCATGATATCATGACAACGTCATTGATTCACCTCGAGGCAAGCAGTGTCTGTATGTTCCGGAGCAAATCGCCCTAACATCCAATCGCAGTCAGCATGTTGCTCATTGCTCTCAACTTGTTGTTAATATGAAAATACCTTGGTGAGCTGATATTCGTTTTAAACGTACCTGATACAATATCAAGTACAGACATTCCTACTTCCAAGCATAGACCTCGGCTTGGTCTCATGGTTCAGGGAGTTACCTTATCCAAGATGTTTCTTTCCGATTGTCATTTTACAAACCCTGTCTAGGTACCTAGTCATCATTGGAGCTTCGTCAAGTCTTTTAACCTTTGAATACTCCTATCGATCTCTTCTAGCCATAAGGTCAACTGTCAACTTTTAATTCTCGTTCTCTGCAGTTACCTAGGTACCTTAAGTGCCTACATCGGTCCTTAGACATTCCTAGCTCCAGGAGGCCAAAGCTGAAGACGACCGCCTGCGCTCACTCGCTAACCAAATCCCATACTCATTTATCCGGTGCCGACCCCTGACCATGTCGCCCTTCCATAGCGATCACGTGCACTCAAACGAAGCGGGAGTTGATGGGATGAAAATTTTGCCAAGACGACGAAAGCCAGGAACCGTTTTGACAGCAAGGTTGACAATGGCCAGCTCCCGAGTGTGGCTCTTTTCACTCAACATCGCCTCATTGGCCTGTTTGTTGACCGGAATTTATTATGCTGTTCGCTTCCGCAACAAACCGCTTCTGGCATGGGAGGTACCCACCCACCTTTCCTACCAAAAGATAGGAACGGTTGTTCACTCGCGCAAGCTGGCACACTACAACGCCGATCTTTGGAACTACGCCATCGAGATTTGCGGAGGAGCCATTGCAGCAATCACGCTTCTCGCCTTCCAGCGTTACCGCAGTCGACAAACACGATGGTCCACCCAGTCAACTTCCGGCCCGAGTTCGCGTCCGTCGCTCAGCTCGGTGACAGGAAGCACATGGAGCGGGTTCGGCTTTAACTTCAGCGGCAAGATGGGTCTCAGCACCGTTTTGGCGTGTATTTCTATCGGGGCCGGGGTCTTCTCCGGCCTGTTTGGAATGCACACCGCCACATGGACGACAACAGCCCCCGTCGGCGCGGTGTCTACGGCAGCCATCACGGACGAGCTCACGCGCGTCCCGGTCGCGACCCCATGGGACATGTCCTCCGTGATGCTGCGCAGCGCTTTCGAGCGCGTTGTCTCGCAGAAGCCGCACGGCCTGCAGGTCACGCATCGCTATCTCACGCGCCATCTCACAAATGGGGACGGCGTACGGGTCGGGAGGACCGTCTACCCAACCATTCGGACGCACGGCGTCGGTGTCGCGCCGGCCCCCTGGGAGCGGCGCGGTTACCGCGTGCCTGTCGATCAGGGTCGGGTGCTGGCGTACGCGCCCATCGTGGCCGCGACCAACGTGACCGTACAGTGCAGCGACAGCACCGAGGACTGGGCCTGGGGCCACGAAGTGCACGAGTTCGCCTCGACGGAAGAACCTGACCAGCCCAACACCATCATCCACCGCTTCCACTTCTCGCCCAAGACAGACTGGCACACGCGCGGGCCGAACCGGACCGTCACCTACGTCGACGCGGACAAGACATTCAGCCTCGAGACCTGGCAAGCCTTGAAGAAGGAGGGCGACGACCCCGAGCATGCCAACAACATGGAAGTCCACCAACTCTTCGCCTTCACCAACATCAACCCGATCAACCGCATCCCCAAAGTCATCCTCATCGACTGTCGCTACGGCGGCGCCGATGTCATCAGGCAAGTAACCATGACCGCGCCCCTAGAGCCCATCTCCACCGGGGACATCCAAGCCGTCAAGGGCACTCTCGACATGGAGGACCTGTACCCCGCGTCATCCGCCATCGAGACAGCCCTCGGCCGCGACGGGGGCGCCATGCTCGTCGGCATGGCCGCCGCGGGCATGACGTCGCTCGAGATGTGGGAGTACCTCCGCGGCCGGACGCTCGAGCTGCACGAGCTGATCGAGCACGTCCTGGTCGACACGGCGCAGGCCTACTTCAGCCTGGTCCGGCAGTGGCGGGAGGAGGCGCAGTTTTTCTCGTGGCCGCGAGAAGTTCCGGCGGGGCATTTGATGATGACCACGAAGCGTATTGGCTGGGCCGGCAGTGCCGGGCTGGGGGGTGTGGTTGTGCTGGGGCTGCTTGCGCTGTTGCCGCTGACGGCGCTGACGAGTCTCTCGCGGGGCGTGGTGCGGGACTACCGGCGGGGACGGTTTTCTAACCAGTTTGAGTTGAAGGACGGGGTGATTAAGAAGAAAGCTGAATAGATCTCATTGGCTTGTTTGGGACGTGGCCATTCTTGCTTCTATTATCGGCATCAATGCTTGATGTACGGGGTCGTTCCAAGCCGCTGCTTCTGAGTTTCAGTGAAATAACGGAGAGAGAGAGAGAGAGAGTGTGTGTGTGTGGCTTCATTGGGGATTTTGTCCACGAGACTCGCCAGACGCTTTGAGGGGCGTTACGCTGTCCAGCGCCCGGGGACGAACCATGTACCAGGATATACCTAGCTTGAGTTAAGTTTTATATTTAGTTTGGTCAACTTGGCTGCGCCGACCACGGAACATGCCGTCAGCACCCTCGTTTACGCCCGGTGGCTCCCTTTCTCGGGGTCACTCTCCCTACCAGAGCAGGTGCTGTCAACCAGATGCCTTGGAGAGCACCCGCTTCTTCAAAAACTCGACAAGTCAAAACAGTACACAAGGCAAAGTGAACGGAATATCATTTGAGGCGCAGAGAGGTGAGTTTACAAAGAGTCCCAAACCCCAGCGAGCACTATTCAAATGTCGACGTTCCATAGGTAGGTAAGGTACTTAGGGGTCGGCTTGGCATGACTACAATCCGAAAACGCGGGCTTTCAGAGGCTGGGGATCGAGATCTTCGTCCAAGGGCACGATTGGCCATTCCGTTCAGTGGTTTAGTGATTAATTAGTTCTAGCTGAGCTGCTTGCCGGAGTTTCTTCTTCCCGGAGCTTCCAGTCCTTTGTCGTCATACTTCAACCCCTCATTGTCTGTCACAGCCACTGCAGGATTGGAAAAGTTCTTCAACCCTTGGGCAAGAATAGCACGGGGGCTACGTACGTAGAATCAAGAGAATCTCGGTGGAACATATTATCAGTGCTCGTAAGCTCATCTCGTTGCTCAGTTCAGCAAATGCACCTTGAACCTGTCGCTCATCATACGAAGTTCAGAGCAGGAAAACACCTCCATCATCGCACCAGTCAAAATGCCACTTACCCGCTCTCTCTACTTCCCCATCGCGTTCACCACCTTCCTCCTTGCTGTCGACGCCGCCGTTACCCTCGCCCTTGTCTCCTCCATGGTCTTTTTCCTCCACCACTCCGGCGGCGGCCCCTTCATCATCGCCCCCTCAGAAGGAGCCCCCTTTTTACTCGCCGGTGAGCCAGCAAACTTGGTAGCCAACCAAGGCCACACGACCAATGCCGCCGGTGGAACAGCCCTCATCCTCGTCGGCTTCGGCGGTATCATTGCGCTGTGTGCAGAGTGGCGATCTCGGGAGAAGGTGAGCCCCCGGACCCCGTCCACTGTCCCCGGACCCCGTCCACTGCCCAACGGCAACCCTTAAAAAGCAGGACTGACGAGACAAACAACTACAGCGTGACAAATCCTCGCCTGTCTTCTACATCTGGGCCGTATTCGTTCTGCTCAGCTTCCTCCTCACCATGGCCGCCCTTATCTATACCTTTGTCGAGACGTCCAGGACAAGCGGCCAAGTGATTGACTTGGCCGTAGCTGCGGCGAACCGGCCGCCGGCGCTGTACCCCGACGGTCGATGGACACCTGAGAACTGGTATGATGCTGTTCTTGACCTGCCGCTGCTGAGCGAGAAGGATCGGGATATGATTGGCCACCATTTGAACCTGATGAGGGGTTGGCGGTGGAATTTGGTGCCGTTGTTTATTTTGGGGTTTGTTTTGCTGGTGTTGGTTGTGTTGGAGGTGTGGAGGGATCGGAGGACTGGTATGCAGAGGGTGTCGACGGATGAGGGGTTTCACGACCCATCCAAGTAGGTTGGGTTGCCAGTTTGTTAGGGGAGACTTTATTTACGCCATGTAAGAAGGTATCTAGCTCATTCGTTGGGATCCGCTATTGACTCTCATGACCTGGAGAATGCACCGCATATTGAAGGATAGCATGGCTGGAGTGGCCACCAGCTCCCACTCCTTCGTTGACAACAATGAAATCGTTGGCTGCCATGACAATCCAGGATATAAATACAAGCATATCTATCCATTATCTTCAACAGCGCGTTGCGAGAAGACTGCAGCTGGAGGTGAATCCTGGAATCGATCCCACAAAGCCAAAGCTTTTGTTAACCTCTTCGATGTACTACCACATGTGCAGCCATCCAAGCAATCCTTGGCTGCTGCTCGGACGAGCGGTTGCGTCCACCGCAGGTGTTTTAGGAGCAACATTACGTTGTCCACCGTTCGCCCAGAGCCAGCGTGGATGCCCCGTTGTCGATCAAGAGACCCATCAAGACAACCGTTCGGCTGCCCAGCAGAGGTGCGAGCCCATGCGCTGGAGGGTGGGGTGCTCGTCTTGGGACAAGAATGCCTTCTTCTTCTGGAGCACATGTTAGCCATGTTGGGGCAGTCCTGTAATGATGGGGCCATGGCGTACCACAACGAAGCCGCCGCCCGCGGCGACGTCTCCAGCATTTCCACAAGGTATACAAGGCCGGAGGAAGTGCCACGACGATTCCGACAGAAGCGATGGCTGCCTCGATTGTCATTTGCATTTTGTTGGACAATCTTGAATGCTGGCCGAGTCGTCAGGCCAGGGAACCGAACCGTCGACTGATACTGCCGCCCTTGCGGGGTGTTTGATAGGTGGGCGTAGCTCCTCTGCTGTGTCAACGCAAGGGGGATTGTTGGAAGAAACTCGTCGTCGATTTCGAGAACTTGGGGTGGATAATTGGCACGGAAGGTTTCAGCATGGCTGTTGAAAGTGCTCGTGGGTGGATTTGGACCGGAGTCAACCCCACGGACGGCGTGTCAAGCACCCCCTCGGGGTCATCTCCAAGCAGGGGTCTCGTGGAGACAGCATTGGGATTCTGGCATGGACAAATCGGGCCTCTCGGTCTGCCCTTAAAACGCAGCATCCACTTTCACCGGGTGAGGCGGTGTCTTTTCCAGCTTACCGCTCTTGGGCCGATGAAAACAAGGGCAGGTTGGGATTCTGGAATCGGGCACTGAGAACCACAGTGCCAAGCCAGCCCTGCTGCCATGTGTGCATGTGGCTGGTGTATGACCCACTGGGATTGTGGACTCGGCAAATCATCGACAACATCCATCCATCAAGCCCATGCGCCCGTATGCGGCTCTGCCTTGTGAGATTTGGGCCAGCACCAATCGGAACGGAGTCTGACATGTCACGTCCATTGGGGCTGAGGCTTTCGAAATGGGCGGAAATTCCTTCCTCGCCATCCTGGCCCCTTAAACTGGCCCGAGCACCCCTTCTCTCCTCTGCGTTTGCCCATCGAGTTTCGCGTGGCCTCCAACGCGTCCGAGAGGCTGAACCTTGAGGCGGCAGATACCTTCTGTGTGCAGCACTGTGCCCTGCTTCCCAGCTTCCAGGAATACTTGGACATCCTTAGCGACAAACTTCAACCTCTCCTCCACACGGCACTCACCCACAAGTTACAACCTCTCCACCCTGCGACGTCGGTGTTGCCATGACGACGTCTCTCACAACTGAGGAGTGGGAGAAATGGAGGAACGCCATCCACACCCTCTACATCGTGGAGGATCTTCCCTTGTGCGGGCCCTCGGGGGTCATCGAGAACATGAAGCTTCGATACGGCTTTCACGCGAGGCAAGCTCCAGGATCTTCCCGCAGAAAGCCTTGCAACTAACGATTCCTTAGCAAACGCCAGTACGAATATCGTTTCCGGCAATGGGGCTTTCAGTTTGAGAAGAACATGCCTGGGGGAAACTACCCGATCATCGCGTCGAAGCTCGGTAAACGAAAACTGGAAGGAAAGGAAAGCAATGTGTACTGGAAGGGAGCGCTGGTACCTGCCGCAAAGATTCGCAAGGAATCATCCCGCCATGGCTACATGACAACCCTGGAGCGGCTGCACCACGCGGCGAAAGGCAAGGCTTCCGGAACAAGGTCGTGCTCAGTTGTCACTGAAGCTAACATTTCTTTAGGACCTGATACGGGCACATCGCCTGAGATACCCCCGGGCATTGAGATCTGCACCCCTCCTCCCTATCCTGTGTTCCGGAGAGTCTTTCAGGAGCTGCCTATTCTCCAATTCCTGCGGTCTACGGCGGCCGCTTTCGGTACGTTGGTAATCTGGACATTGCTTGAGGGGCCAACCTGCTAACACCACCAACTTGAAGAGACCGCCCAACCGTCCCTATCATCTGTTTCCACGTTGGGCTCCATTCTGTGCAAAAACCGCGAGAGGTCGACGTCCGACCACATTCTTGTTGCAGCTCGGTCACTCATGCCCATCTCGGCATTTGAGGAGGAGCTGCCTGGCTCGAGCATCACCCTCCACAATCTCTCTCACAACACCTCCGCTCAGATTCTCAAGGTGGTGGCCTACGCGATCTCGAACAACTTCCCAGGTCACAGCAACCGGACGGAGATTCACAGATCGCTTAGAAGCTTGGGCACATTCAGCCCAGAAATCATCCAGCTGCTCCAAGATTCATCAAATCAGGCGCTTCTCCAAGGTCTGCTTCGGCTAGCCGTCGAAGAAGGGGACGTGCAGTTGGCGAGCACTCTTCTCGATGCTGGAGCTGATCCGAACGATAATGCCTGCGTGCATGGCACGTGTCCAATTCCTCTCACACCTTTGCAATACTCGTGTCTCAACGGAAATCTGGAATTGGTCAAAGAGCTGCTGCGGGCCAAGGCTCAGATTGACCAACCGGAATTTGGATGGTCTTGCAGTCCTCTACTGTTTGCCATCTACGGTTGCTTCGAACTGCGTTGGACTCAGTTTGCCGAAGAGACCACCATTGAAGCTGTTGAAACCGCGGCATGTGACGTTTCGGACAGCAGTGACGACGAGAGCGACGACGAGAGCGACGACGAGAGCGACGACGAGAGCGACGACGCAGACGGCAGCGAAGAAGGACATCGAGTGGAAACGTTACTGACGCTGATTCAACAACTTTTGAACGCCGGTGCGGACGTTAACGCCGTTGCGGAGGATCTCGACGACTTGGAATACTCTATGAAGGAATGGCGCAAGCAAGCAAATCCTAACTCCGAATGGTATTCTTTGATATATGAGAAACACTCGGCCCTGACCTTGGGATCATCGTTCCGATGTCCGGAGCTAGTCGACTTACTCATTCGCAACGGCGCTGAGATCGGATTCCATCTCGACGGTGCTCGGTCAGCACTTCGGGAATGCCTCTACACCTCGGCAGAGCGCTTCAAGGCGGCCACCTCTAAAAGTGGCAGGCCCCTAATAGTAGGGCATCGTTTTTTCTGGATCCTTCAAGGTCCGACGGGAGTCTCGAAGTTGCAAGAAACCGCGAAGATGCTCATAATGGCTGGAGTAGCCGTCAATGACCACGACACTTGTCATTATTACGGCAGTGGTTGCGAGGTGCATGACGACCTCGAATGCTATTCGGCATTTGATCTTGGTATTCTCAGCCAAGACAGGGACCTGATCAACGCCCTGTGGTACGCAGGTGCCAGACCAACGGGTCACTCATTTGGCCTCGCCATCGAAGCTTGGGACTATGACACATTTTGTCAGGTTTTAGGATCAGAGGCCGTATTTCCAGAATGGGCTCTCATCGGCGACGAACGGCGAGGTACGGAGGACGAGCCTTGGTATCTCGAATCCAGAAAGGCAACGGAGTGCCAGAAAAGGAGGGCCATGATCTTGGCGGCAATCCAGCTAGGACGGTGCGACAGCCTCGAGAATCTTACCCGATTATACGATTCCTCAAACCTCGTCGGGGATTGCGACGCCCTGCAAGAGGCAATCGAAAAGTGCTGCGCCAGAGGCTACCAGAACACTCTTGTCTGCCTGCTTCGAAGCAACATCGTGCCTCAAAACTCCCTTGCGTCAATCCTTGGTTCATCGATTGTTCTTGCAATTGCTGGTGACCATCCGGAGATGGTGAATGTGCTTCTAATGGCTGGTGCCGATGTGAATGCAACGCACATCGACTACCCAGGGGTCACCCCACTCCAACTTGCCATCGAAGGCGGAAACAAAGAACTCGTCCGGAGACTAGTACACCACGGAGCAAAAGCCGAAAGTCCGGAGCGAGGAAATCTTCTCATCGAAGCAATTCATGGCGGAGACCACGATATTATCCAGCTACTTCTGGCACATGCGTCTCCAGACAGGTTGGGACGTAGCAAGGAGCGATTTTTCAGCCCAATGGGATCTCCACTTGCGGCTGTCATTCTCGAGGAACAGTGGGCGATCTTTGACCAATTGCTCCAACTCGGAGCATCGGTGAGCCCCGGCAGCCAGCATGCCAGACCACTGCAATACCACACCCCCCTTTGGGCCGCTGTTCGACGGAACAATATCACGCTAGCTGAGTGGCTTCTCAAAAACGGGGCTGAAGCAAACGATGAGCTTGCTCTAGAGGCCGCTGCGGAGGATGAAGATTCAGTCCTGCTCAGAATGCTTGTGGAGAAACTCCAAACCGAAGTGCGAAGAGGCGAGAGAAACGCCTTGCACATGGCGCTTTGGACAGCTATGAACCGAGGCCACTGGAACAATTTCCGTCTCATCTTACAAAACAACATCATCGATGTGCCCGCCCTCTCAGAGAGCATACATCGCGCTCTAAAGTCCGATGTAACTCACCGTGATGAATTTGTGCAGTCACTCATTGACGCTGGCGCATGTGCGGACATCATTACCGGTGACGATCACCGCGGTTCGCGCACACCTCTCCTCACGGCAATCTCCCAACGAGATCTTGAGAGTGTAAAGATTATCCTCGAGAGGCGACCAGGGACAAATGAAGCACTGGCACCAGAAACCCCTTACAGTCATTTGCAACTGGCCGCTATTCTGGGAAACGTGGAAATCGTCCGGTTACTGCTGGATAATGGCCAGGACCCAGATGTTGTCTCTTGCGCAACTCCTTGCGGTTGGTTTCCAGAGGCCCGAGACTTTGAATATCACCCCATTGGAAACAGTGTGCAGATTGCCACTGTGGACAAGGCGTATGAAATTCTCAAGGCACTCCTGCAGCACGGGGCAAACCCGGACTCAACTACCAAGCAATGCCCGCACAGTGCCTTGCAGATTGCGTGTCGCGACGGCTCCATGGAGCTCGTTGAGCTGCTCCTCGAGTACGGAGCAAATGTCGACATGCCACCAGCCAGGCAGTTTGGGGCCACGGCGCTGCAATTTGCTGCAATTGGTGGGTATGTCGGTATCGCCCATCTCCTGCTGGAAAAGGGAGCCGACGTCAACGCGGAGGCGGCGGAAATCGAAGGACGCACGGCACTCGAAGGTGCAGCAGAGCATGGAAGGATTGATATGGTGCAGCTGCTGAGGAATGCCGGCGCAGATATTTCGGAATCCGGTGGAGGTCAGTTTAAGCGTGCTTTGCGAAGGGCAAGGAGGAATGGGCATTCTGCCACCGCGAAACGTCTTGAGTCTTTTTTGTCTTAGCGTAGAGGACAGCCTATTCTGGAATCGGTCACTGATAACCTCGTGCGCTTTCCTCCCCACCATGGCATCCCACAACGCCCTCAACAGCCCCGACTCCTATTCGGTCGCCTGGATCGCTGCTCGACGAGGAGGATGCAGCTCCAACTGGTTTCACTGGACACGAAACTGAGGTGAACGTTTCTACTTGGGGCCCCGTAGGAGAGCACAAGATAGGGAGAGCACAATATCGTCGTCGTTGGCTCTCTGACCGCCGGAGTTTATAGAACCACCTCGGCTGCGACCACGGCCTCTCACCTGCTTGCCTCTCTGCCATCTATCCGTGTTAGTCATTTAATTGGCATAGGCAGCGGCATCGCTCCACCGGACGAGGACCGCGGTATCCGCCTCGGCGACATGGTTGTAAGCAAGCCCGATGGAACCACGGGTGGCGTCTGCCAGTACCACTTGGTCAAGGCAAAGTCCGGCGACGAACGTGAGCGTAAAGGTTTCCTTGCACGGCCTCCGACGGTCTTCCTCAATGCACTTTCTCGTATTTCGGTCGATCACGAGCGGAAAGACCCCAAAATTCCCTACTTCCTTCGAGAAATGCTGGGGAAGCACCCGAAGATAGGCAAGAGATTCAAGCAAAATCATGGCTATGCTCACCAGGGCATCGACAACGACCGCCTCTTCAAAGCTGTATACGACAATGTCCCTGGGCCGGGCTGTCAGGGGCTGTCAGGGCTATGACACGGCTGATGAAGTCCAACGCGATCCTCAAGATCCTACTGACGCCGAGATCTACTACGGGGTTATCGCTGTGACGGGCTGGGCAACCCTCGGCCTGCGCACGTTACAGTCCAAGCCGGCCAACGTGTCGGTTGTAGAGGGTTATAATACGGTAGGTATGTTGTAGAGCTTTGCTACAGCTCGGAGGCTGAGTTTCATATTGTCTTAAAGAGCTTCCAGGGCCAAGACTACGCTGGTTTTATTTTTAGGTTTTTCGGTATTTTTCCCGATTGCGCAACAGCCACTTCTCGGCCGTATATATATATCAGAATTACTACTACATTCCTACACCGCAGAGGAAATGAGTTCACCCCACCATCAGGACCACAGAAAACAGACAAAACCGCTACTACTAATAGCATTGCCCTTGCTCGTCTACGCAGACCTCTATGAAACCTTCTCGCAGACATCCATCTTCCCGCCAAGGCACGTTGATCCCTCGACCGGACCTTCTCTTCCACCCTCCCGCTGACAGTGTCGTCTTTTTGGTCGGCGCACAAAACCCGGGAGCCTAGGGTCGAGAGCGTCTTCCTCGGCGCAGCCCCGCGCCAGGGCCCCGGCATGATTCCCGCCTTACCGCGCAGTCTGTCTCCCAGTGGAAGCGCCGGGGGATGCGCGAGTGGGGGATGCAAGGGAGGTGCCAGCGACATCCTCGTCCCAAACCACCTCCCCGTTAGCAAGAAGACTCTGGCCCTGCGGGAGAGGCAGAGAGGATGTCGGCGGACGCTGCCACCTCAAAAAGTCCTTCCCGAGCGCGATCATGACCTCGCGCATCCTGCCCTTCCTCTTGAGTGGGGTCCCATCCGCGTTCAGGAATGGGTCGTCCACGTAGAGCGGCGGCCACTCGAGCGGTCGCGATGCCTTGGTGAAGTGGTCGATGTTGTTGTCGGCTCGCGTTTTGACCCACTCGGTAAGGAGGCAGCGGTACTCGTCGACGGGGCTATCGAGCTTCGAGTCTGGGTGCTGCTCCCAACGTTCCTGCTCCATGATCTCAGATGCGTCCAGCTCTTCTGGGTAGAACTCCTGACGAAAGTTGAACTCTCGTGTGATGAGCTCGTACGTAGTAAAGATGACGAACTTGACATCGTCACGGTCTGCGTCGTACTGGAACTCAAGGTTGTTCTCCTCGTCACCTTCCCAGCCGAGCTTGGCCCCCGAGTTGAAGTCAAATAGCTGGATATTATCCGTACTTAGGTCGATGAGCAAGTTCCATGGGCAAATGTCGCCATGTACAATGCCAAGTTGAAGGTTGAGATAGTCGACAACCTATATCTTGGTTAGTATATTTAGGGAGGGCAAGAGAACAACAGGTAGGTACTAACGTTGATCAGTTGCTGTAGGTACTTCAGCTTGAAGATGCGTGTGTCGTTCTCTTTTAGAGTGTAGCCAGCGATATAGCGGGTGGTGAACCGAACTACGCGGTCGACGGCATCAATCGAGTCCACGACAAGTGCATCAAACGGAACGATATTGGGGTGTGGCGGTATACGCATTACGCAGTTTACCTCGTGCCACCACGAAGCGACACTGGCCTCGCTAATGTAGTATTTGAAGACGGCCTGCCTCGTCTCGCCTGGCTGTGATTGTGGCGAGTAGGTGACAAGATCGACTTGCAGTCCAAGCCGGTCGACCTCAGTGAGATCCTCTCGGCGTAGAGAAGCGACACGTCGGGGGAATTCGGTGCGCCGTGGGTAGAAGGGTACCCAGGAGTGGTCATGGCGGGGGTTGGAAGAGGTGGCGACGAGGACGCCTTGTTCGTCGAGCTCAACTTGAGCAACGTCCTGCGGGATAGTGTCGATGAACTTGCTGAGGGCCTCGTAAATAAAATCCTCCTCGGCCTCGTGAGGAATGAGAACGTCGATGGAGCGCCGCTGGTCCCAGTCCCAGACAACCCACCGCTGGCCGTCCACAAGGGGGCGTGGGCTGATCTGGGCAGGACTGAAGCGTTGGACGAGATCGCAGCCTGAGAACCAGTGTGAGCCCATGGTTTTGCCCAAGTCGGACAAAGTGTTGAGGGTCGGGGCAGGTGGCGGAACCCTGGCAGTGTTAAATTGATTGACAAACACGCTGGTCGGCGAAGAGTCGGCAGTACATACCTGTGCAGTGATGGGCTGGGCTGTGTGAGCTTTGTACGCCGACCTGCAAGACCGAAAACGGGCGGCGGAGACCTAGAGGACACAGAGGTGCACGGTATGGAGTTGTGTTTTGGGGCGCTGATATCCCACTGCAAGGATCTCGCGCGCTGGCAGGATTGGTTGCGTTGGTCGTGTTGGTTGGTTGCCGAGTGAAGAGCTTCGAAGTCTGGGCCCCGTGCCCCTGCAACACGTGAGGCTGAGGTCTTACAGCATGACGCAGAGGTTTGTGAATTGCGCTAATCCCATTTTCTCCTCCCTTTTCCACTTCCTCTTTTCCTCTTACTCTTCCACTCCCTCTTCTCCTCTAACAATCAACCGTCCTAGCTTTACGCCAGAGGAGGTCCATGGATCGACCAGCCACAACACCAGTAAGAGAAGCAAGACCTGCATCCCGAGTGGTTCGTTGTCTCCCGGCGACCCAACACCCTTCTCCAGGTGGCTGTGAGGTAACTTCATTGTCGTCTCCCAGTAGCTCGGGACCTCCGGGGACTTCGACGCCTCCCATATCTGTGTCTTCATCGTGTGGTGCTGCTATATTCGGAGTGTCGCGCTCCACGGTGGGAATCACGTTGCCCTGATCATTGGCGAGCATGCCAGCCCCTGAACTTCCCCTCAACCAGCTGATGCACCTCCTTTTCTTGTCAATAAAACAGTGTTGCGACCGGGGAATGTAGTGTCCCTTTCTCCAGGTTGGCGATGCGCGATTCTAGCGCGGACTCTTCCCCGTAGTAGCATTGGGCGACTTCGTGGTCTTCCGGTACCGCCTCTGCACCACGCATTAGCGCTCTCGGTATCATCCAGGGTGGCGGGGTTCTAGACAGTCGCAGCCGGATCCTCAACAGTCGTCAACTTCCTCTCCAAACCCTCGGCAACCTCACGCCCGTTCATCCCACCCTCGCCACAACCCTCTACCCCAGGCGTCGTCGCCCCATCGTTCTCCCCCTCTTCCTCCTCTGCAACATGCTGATACGCCAGGCCACCTCTCCCATACCTCTCAAACCATGCGCGCCGCTCCACATCCTCTGTCCACTTTTCTCTCTCGTCTCCTCGTCCCTCTGACGCCAGCGACATCATTGCCCAGTCAACCAGCCGGGTCCGGCCGGCGACGTACTCGCCGCCCAGCTTTTTCAGGCGGCGCAGCAGGTCTTCCTAGGCGAAGGAGTTGGCGATGAGCTGCTGGCGCAGAGCGTCTCTGCGGGCACGATGGTCGGCGGCCAGGGCGGCGCCCTCTTTGTCGCGGTGGCGCTGTGGAACGAATCACTGAATCAGCCGCTTCTGAAAGGGCTCCGGAGGGAGTAATTGCTGAGATGGATTCGGGGAAGCCAAAGGGTCCCAACATAACGTTTCGACGACAGGTAATTACAGAGATGATTGCTCAGTAGCTTGAAACGACGTGTAGATTGTATTGACAACTGGTGAATTCCCAGAGCCTACCAGAACGCGTGATTCTACAGCTACCTTATCTCATTCCAAGTATCCCCGTACCTGGAGCACTGGGAACATTACGAGCAATGTTCGTTCACATTGTTCCCCCGCTTATTTGCCAGGCCTTGCGGGCGAGATTTTGCGATCACTCCTTGACGCTGTCGCCTGCGCCGACACTATGGTGCAGCAGAGCATGGAAGGATTGATATGGTGCAGCGCCTGAAAAATGCCGGCGCAGATATCTCGGAATCCCGAGATCAGTAGGAGCGTGCTTTGCGAAGCGCATGGAAGAATGGGCATTCTGCCACTGCGAAACGGCTTGAGTCTTTTTTGTCTTAGGGGATAGAACAGTTTCTTTTAGCAAGAGAAACACTCGTATGGGGGCCATCGCGAGAGAGCAGTGAACGTCTGGGTTTGCCCATGCCACAAAAAAGTGTCACAATCCGGCAGTTGTCGGCTGAATGCCAACCACATCCGCGAGTGGAAGTGTTGTAGGACGAAACCTTGATCGTCTCCTTGCCGGTTGCCACCCTGACTCCGTACCCACCACCAAGCTCCCCCACAATGGCAAACCCCACGTCAACTAACTTTGGGAGGCTCTGCGTCATTTGTTGTTATTGGTTGCGAACGGTGACACCACCGCACACGGCAATCACACAACTTGGATCATCTCGGACGGGTCACGGCGATGCCATCTTATCTCCGGCAACCGTTCCCACATGGCTCCGGCACCGGCACCAACTCTTCCATTGGCTCAGTGAGTGCATTTGGGTTTCCCGGCCGCAGCTTGCTGGATGCATCCCACGCCAGCTCGAGGAACCACTCAGGAGCTCAGCAAGCGCTGTGGTTTGCGACTTCCGGACCTCCGTGCCTCCCCTTGTCAACCATCAACACCCATAACGCCCGGGTCAGACGCATGGATTGGGCTGTTTACAGTTTGAGTAGAGCTCGCCAAAGACTAGCTGGAAAAGCTTGCTAACGCCTTACCTTTACCCCGCCCAAAAAAAAATTCCCACTTCGTCTCTCCGTTTAGTCAGTTGGGGATTACACCTTCGATGCTATATCCGACCCTCGCCTTTTGCTCTGGTGAACAACCTTACCCTGCCGCGCTCCGCCCTCATTTCAGCCGAAATCCCGGCACCAGAAACGTCGGACTGGGAAGACCGACATCAACAGCAGAACCGAGCCATCTTGGCCAACTTCAGCCTATCATCTGGGACCGCCGGTCACCTCACCGCCAGCATGGAGTCCCCAGCCCAGCGGAATCGGCCGGGCAGGCGAAACACTAGGGCCCAGTCGGCAACGGTTTCGTGGCGAGATCTCCCTCGCAGGGAGCAACTCATCGTCATCACCCTCGCAAGGCTGAGCGAGCCGCTGGTACAGACTTCGATCCAGTCCTACATGTTCTACCAGCTCAAGTGGTTTGACCCGAGCCTCCCTGACTCGGTCATCTCGAGTCAAGCGGGCATTTTGCAGTGCGTGTCCCTGCTCTGCGCCGTTGCCCAAGGGGTAGTCAACTCACATCGTCTCAGTGCGAGCTTCACGGCTGCTCAGTTCATTACCGCCATGATGTGGGGGCGCATTGCGGACTCGAGCCTCTTCGGGCGCAAGACCGTGTTGATGATCGGCCTTGGTGGTACCAGTGAGTTTCTAACGCAACCACTTTTTTTCCACCGAGTCGATTTAACGGTGCCTGTATCAAGTGCTCTCCTGTCTTGGGTTCGCATTCTCCACGTCGTTCTGGCAGGCTCTGGTCTTTAGGTCCATTGGAGGTGTGACGAACGGGAATGTGGGCGTGCTGAGGACCATGTAAGGACATATCCTTGGCAATGCTGTTGTGTGTAACTGGGCCCGATGACTGACCAGATTCTACAGGATCAGCGAGACGGTCAGGGAAAAGAAGTGCGTCTACTGCTCTATGTGCCCTTTACCTCACTTAGCTGGTTTGTGCTGAACAATGGGGACCACAGATACCAATCCCGCGCCTTCTTGCTGCTACCCATGACCTTCAACATCGGCGTCATTATCGGGCCGATCCTAGGAGGCCTCCTCTCCGACCCCGCTGGGAGCTACCCAGATCTTTTCGGCGACGTTGAGTTTTTCAGACGTTTCCCTTATGCCGCTCCGAACCTCGTCTCCGCCTTCTTTCTCTTTAGCGCGATGCTAGGCGTGTGGTTGTGCTTGGAGGAGGCACGTGCTCGATCTCATCCCATCGTTTTATCCTCCTTGCTAACAGTTTCCCCAGACACTTGAATCGCGACTCGACAAGCACGACAGAGGGCTGGAGCTCGGCCGCAAGCTGCGGGCGTGGTTGTCCAGCAATAACTCCAACTCAGGGGTGGCTTACATGCCACTGCAAAGCCACGACCCTCGTCTCTCTTTGGATGACCACGACACCGACCACCCCCACTC
>Ga0247823_10001653_pt1 | contig 18491 bp, 16 predicted proteins | sample 13C_PalmiticAcid_2_FD_192426 | JGI IMG/M metagenome (GOLD analysis project Ga0247823, IMG submission 192426) | Soil microbial communities from agricultural site in Penn Yan, New York, United States - 13C_PalmiticAcid_Day30 | ecosystem: Environmental > Terrestrial > Soil > Agricultural land... | reverse complement strand
TATCCGATGGGGGCGGTCAGCCTAGGCGGCGAGGTCAGCCGCACCCCGGTCGAGACGCGCATCCTCGCGTTTTTGGAGGCCAAGCTGGACAACAAGCCGCGCGAATAGCCAAGCGGCGAACGACCGGCTAGGCTGCGCACGGGAAATAGGGGAGAGGGTGCATGACTTTACCGGTAACCGCATTTGTGGCCGCGATTTGCGCGCTGCTGCTGCTTGTCACGGCGATCGACACCGTACGCCAGCGCCTGAGGCTCAAGGCTGCCTTCGGTGACCATGGCGACGCGAAGCTGATCAGCGCCAGCCGCGCGCATGGCAATCTTGCCGAATATGCACCGATCACCATCATCCTGCTCGGCCTGCTGGAGACGGCGCGCGCCAATCATTTGGCGCTGATGATCATCGGTGCGGTCTTCCTGATCGGCCGTGTGGCGCATGTGATCGGACTCTATACGCCTTCCGAACCGGGCAAGGCCCCGCTCGGGCGTCAGGTCGGCGTCGTCGCGACCTTTGGTACATTGCTCGCGCTTGGCCTCTGGACGCTCTGGATCATCGCGACGCAGAATCTGGGATGATGGACGGCGACTATCGGCCGCTCGATTACTGGCTTTTGATCGGGATGCAATTGGTGCCGATCCTGTTTGTCTGGCTATTTTTGCGGCGCGTGTACCGCCCGTCGCTACGGCACGCGGCTTTTCTTTACACCGCCGCTACGACATTGCTTCCGATCATCGGCAGCCTCGATGCCTAAGCATCCACCAACGCCACCGCGCGGATCCATCCCGCGCTGGCGCGCTCGATCTTCACCGGAAAGCAGCTGAAGGTGAAACCCGTCGCCGGGATCGCGGCGAGGTTGGTGAGCTTCTCGATCTGGTAATAGGGCCGGATACGCCCCGCCTTATGGCCTTCCCAGATGATCGACGGATCGCGCGTTTCGGCCCAGCGCTTCGCGGTGTGGCTGAACGGCGCGTCCCAGCTCCACGCATCGGTGCCAACGACCTGCACGCCGCGTGTCGTCAGGTAGAGCGTCGCTTCGGCGCCCATGCCGCAGCCCTGATCGGTGAAATTGTCGGTGCCATAGATTGCGCCCGACTGGACGAGCACGATGTCGAGCGGCTGGAGGTCATGCCCGATCCGTGTGAGTTCGGCCTCGACCTCAGCGCCGCTCACGACATGGCCGTTGGGTTTGCCGGAGAAATCGAGCTTCACCCCGGGACGAAAGAAGAGATCGAGCGGTGCTTCGTCGATCGACGGCGCAGGCGACGCGCCGCTGTTGGTGGTCGAATGATAATGCCACGGCGCGTCCATATGCGTGCCATTGTGCGTGCTGAGCGTCAGGCTCTCGACCGCCCAGCCTTCACCGTCGGGCAAATCCTCCCTGGTCAGCCCGGGGAAGAACATCGCGATCTGTTCCCACGTATTTTCGTGGGTCATATAGGTGATGTTGGGGCGCATCACCGGCGGGTCGGACACGACGTCGTTGGTGATCGGGATCGAAAGGTCGATGAAGCGGGTCATTGCGCGATGCTGCCCCCACGCCCCGGCTTGTGCAAGGCAGAACAGCGGCTATGACGGACGCAAGAAAACAACACCGTTTGCCCTGAGCTTGTCGAAGGGCCGTCCTTTCTCGCAACGTCGAAGGAAGAACCGTCCTTCGACAAGCTCAGGACGAACGGCATATGGGGGATTGTCAGAGCGATGAGCGAAGCCGCAGGTTACCAACCGACCAAGAAGGACATCCGCATGGTCATCGCCGCTTCGTCGGCGGGCACCGTGTTCGAATGGTATGATTTCTTCATCTACGGCACGCTTGCGGCGATCATCGGCAAGGCCTTTTTCCCCAGCGACAACGCCACGCTCGAAACCTTGCTCGTCTGGGCGGGTTTTGCGGTCGGCTTCGGTTTCCGTCCCCTGGGCGCGGTGCTGTTCGGCTTTCTCGGCGACCGGCTGGGGCGCAAATATACCTTCCTCGTAACCGTCACGCTGATGGGGATAGCCACGGCAGGCGTCGGCATGATTCCGTCGGCCGCGACGATCGGCATCGCCGCGCCGATCATCGTCATCCTGCTCCGCATCCTGCAGGGGCTGGCGCTCGGCGGCGAATATGGCGGCGCGGCGATCTATGTCGCCGAACATTCGCCGCCCGGAAAGCGCGGTTTTTATACCAGTTTCATCCAGGCGAGCGTCGTCGGCGGCTTCGTGCTCAGCCTGATAGTCGTGCTCGGGTGCAAGGCGCTGATGTCCGATGCGGTCTGGGAAAGCTGGGGCTGGCGCGTGCCGTTCCTGCTGTCGCTGATCCTGCTTGCGATCTCGTTGTGGATGCGCCTCAAACTGTCCGAAAGCCCGGTGTTCCAGGCGATGAAGCAGGAAGGCGAGCTCGCTAAGAACCCGCTGAAGGAAAGCTTCACCTATCCGGGCAACCCGCGCCGTATCTTCATCGCGCTGTTCGGCATCGCCGCCGGGCTGACGGTCATCTGGTACACCGCGATGTTCTCGGGCCTCTCCTTCCTCAAAGGACCGATGAAGGTCGAGGATACCGCCGCCGAAATCATCGTCGGCTGTGCCGCCGCGGCCGGCATGGTATTTTTCATCTGGGCGGGCCGCATGTCCGACCGTATCGGGCGCAAGAAGCCGATCGTCTGGGGCTATGCCACGACGCTCGTGCTGCTGTTCCCGCTGTTCTGGTGGATGGGTAGCGTCGCCAACCCGTCGCTGCAGGCCGCGGCCGAACGCGCCCCGGTGACGGTCGCCGGGTCGCAATGCAGTTTCGACCCCTTCGCCCAGAAACAGGATACCGCATGCGGTCGAACATTGGGCGAACTGACGAAGCTCGGCGTCCCCTATACGGTTGTCGCAACGAACAGCAGCTTCGACAGCGTCAAGATCCGCATCGGCGACCGCGAGGTTGCGAGCGAGGACCCCGCCTTGCTGCAACCCGCGCTCGAGGCGATGGGTTATGATTTCGCCAAGCAGGTGCCGAGCGTCGGCAGCATCGCCGTCATCTTTCTCGCGCTGCTCGGCCTGAGTGCCTTGTCGGGCTTCACCTATGGCCCCGTCGCGGCGCTGCTCTCCGAAATGTTCCCGCCGCACGTCCGCTATTCGTCGCTCTCGATCCCCTATCATCTGGGTACGGGCTATTTCGGCGGGTTCCTGCCGCTGATCGCGAGCTTCATCATCGCCAAGACCGGCAATGCCTATGCCGGACTCTGGTACACTTGGGGTGTGGTGCTGATGGCCTTCCTTGTCACCGCCTTCATGCTCAAGGACCCGGTCGAAGGGCAGTGGGACAAGCCGGCACCGGCAGCCTGATCACCCCATTGGCGCGGCGTCCGAACCCGTATAGGGGCACAGGCATGATTGCCGTTCCGTCGCCGCTCCGTCTTCGTCTCGACCGCGATGCCCTTGTCGCCAACTGGCGCTGGCTTGCCGCGCAGAGCGGCGCTGCGGCATGCGGCGCGGCGATCAAGGCCGACGGTTATGGCCTCGGTGCGCGCGCGGTGATGCGGCATCTGGCGGCCGCCGGCTGCCGCGATTTCTTCGTCGCAACCTGGGTCGAGGCGGCCGCGCTGATGCCGCTGCCTGACGGCGTGTCGTTATCGGTCCTGCACGGGGTTGGTGCTAGCGACATGATGGCGGCGCGCACGCTTCCCGCACGGCCCGTGCTCGGCAGTATCGAACAGATCCGGCGCTGGCGCGAGGCGGGCGAAGGGCGGCCGTGCGATGTGATGGTCGACACCGGCATGAACCGGCTCGGGCTGCGCGCTGAAGAGATCCTCGACGGCGCGCTCGAGGGGCTGGCGATCGACACCCTGCTCAGTCATCTTGCATCGGCCGACGAAGACAGCGCGCAAAATGCTCAGCAACGGGCGGTTTTTTGCGCAATCCGCGAGAAAGTCCGGGCGCGGCGCTACAGCCTCGCGAACAGCGCGGGTATCTGCCTCGGCGCCGACTATGCGTTCGACCTCACGCGCCCCGGCATCGCGCTTTATGGTGGCACGCCCCGTCCCGAGGCTGCGGGGCATATCCGGCAGGTCGCCTCTCCCGAAACCCGCGTGTTGCAGGTGCGCATGGTGCGCGCGGGCGAAACGGTTGGCTATGGCGCAACCTGGACCGCGCGGCGCGACAGCCGGATCGCGGTTGCGAACATGGGCTACGCCGACGGTTATTTGAGATGCCACGCCGGAACGGGCGCGGCGACCTGGCAGGGGCAGGCCTTGCCGCTCGTCGGCCGTGTGTCGATGGACATCATTGCATTCGACGCGAGCGATGCGGGGGCAATCGCCGAGGGCGACTGGCTCAGCCTCGATTATGACTTGCCGGCGGTTTCGGCGCGTTGCGGGCTGTCGCAATATGAATTGCTCACCGGCCTCGGCGACCGGTTCGAGCGCATTTGGTCCTGACGCACGCCTAGGCGGGGCGCATACCCCAGGGATCGAAATCGCGTGTGCGGATCCAGCGCGTGCAGATCCATTTTTCGCCGCGGGTGACGGGCAGGCCGGCGTGGCGGCTCCGCTCGTCGACGCCGCCGTCGGGAAGCGTGTTGACGAACAGGATCGCGTCGCCAACCTCGCCGCGAAACTCCGCATCGATCGCCGGGAATTGCGTCGCGCCGCCCTCATAGCCATCGTTGAGATAGACGATCGCCGTCATCACGCGCTGATTGACCTCGCCGGGCAGGCAGTCGTGGTGGAGCCGATATTGCTGCCCCGGTGTATAGCGCAAGACCGAGAGCGGTTCGCCCTGCTCGACGCGCGTCCCGCTGACCGCGGCGATCCGCCGGTCGAGCGCGTGAATGACAATATCCTGCTGGATCGGCCCCAGCACCGTTCCGTCCGACGTGCGGATCGGGTGCGGCGCTTCGCGGCCCGTCACCGAATCGACCACGATCGACGGCGTCATGCGCGGCGCCGAAAGCGCGGCGACGTGGGCGCATTCGTCGGGGGTGAACAGCGCGCGCGCGACCGCGACCTTGGGGGATGTCGACAACGGTTCGACCGGCGGGCCGGCCGCCGGAGTGCCATCGGGCTTCAGCTTCATCGCGGCGATCAGTTCGCGCTGGCGCGCGGCGACGGGATCATGACGAGCGGCCTGGTCGAGCAGCGCGAGCGCGGCGGGCCAGTCGGCGCGTCCCCCCGCACCGATCGCTACGAACACCGCATGGGTGCGCGCTCCCGCCTTATGCCCCGCCGCACCCGCCTTTTCGAACAGCGCGCGCGCGGCGGCGAAGCTGCGCGGCACCGGATCGCCGAAAACATGCCAGAGCGCGAGTTCGTGGAGTGCCTCGCCATGGCCGCGCTTGGCGGCATCGACGATCAGGTCGACCGCGGCCTGGGCCCGGCCGGCAGCCAGCAGCGCATGGCCTTGTTCGACGATGTTGGGTCGGATCATCGTCCGACCGCTAACAGACCCGGCCGGCGTCAAAAAGCGCCGAATCCGGGCAATACTGAAGCGCGAAAGCCATCATCCGAGCGCCGGATCGGCGAAGAAGGCGGCGACCTCCTGCCGTTCCTGCTCGGTGAGTTCGGGGCGCCAGATGTCGAAAATCAGCACTACGCGATCCTCCTTGCTGTCGTTCCATGCCTCATGCTCGATTGTGTCATCGAAAATCAGCAGCTTGCCTTCCTCCCACTCTCGCACCTCATTGCCGACCCGAAAACCGCAGCCGGGCGGAACGATCAGCGGCAGGTGACAGATCAGGCGCGCGTTGTGCGTGCCGGTATGCGGGGTGATCCGGGCGCCGGCGCGCAGGAGCGAAAACATCACGGTCGGCGAATTGACGATCCGGGGCAGGGGCGCCGCCTGGACGGCTTCCCATGTCCGGGGGCAGCGTGCGATAATCGCCTCGGACACCATGCCGTTCTCGCAAAGGAACAGCGCGCTCCAGTCGATGTTGTCGAGCAGTTGATTGGCATCGGCGCGCGGCCGATCGGTGTGGGCTTGCATATAGGGACGGAAGCCCTGCGTGCCCGCCGCCAGCAGGTCGGTTATTTCGCGCTTGATTGCGCCTGCCACGCCCTCGATCGCGGGAACCCAGTCGAAAGCGGCCGGGTCGAAGAACTGGATTTGCGGCAGTTCGGGGAAATAATATCCCGTCGGTTCCTGGACATAGATCCGCTTGCGTCCGGCCAGGATGTCGAGCGAATGCTGGAAGCGTGCGCTTCGCTTTTCGGGCGGCAATCCGCGCGCGATCAGCTTTGCCTCGCGCTGTTCGACTACATGGGCCCTGAACCGGGCGATCCAGCTTTCGGCGCGTTGCAGCTCGCCGCGCAGGTCGGCCGGGATCTCCTGGTTTGCGGCGATGAGCATCGCAATTTCATAGCAGTGGAGCGCGCCGCGCTCGTCATCGGCATGTGCGCGGCAATCGCCTTTCATGATGTGCCCGCGCACCGCCTGCGGCTCCAGCACGAGCAGCTGGTCGAGCGCAGCTTCTTCGGCCGCCGCGTCATTTTCTGCGCGGCAAGCGACCGCGAGAAGAAGCCAGATCTGCGCGTTGGCACGGCCTGTCTGTGTCACGGGTTCGAAGCGCGCGCGGGCGTCTCTCGATCGCCCCTGCTGAAGCGCCTCGACACCCTCCCTGATCAGATTTTCGGCTTCCTGATTGCTGAGCTGCACGGCTCGTCCTCGTTCACAAGATAAAGAAAAGGGGCCGGGACAATGTCCCGACCCCCCATCTATTCCGATCGCATCGCGATTAGAAGCGGGCGCGAGCGCCAGCGTAGAAGCTACGACCACGAATGTCGTAAATCGCGCTACCGGCGCCCGTTGCGGTGCTGCCCAAAGGCGGCTTCCGATTGAGCACGTTGTCGACACCCGCATAGAATTGGAAGCTCTTGCCGAAGCTGCTCGAGCCATCCATGTCGAAGGTAAAGCGAAGGTCGTGGTAGAAGACGCTCGAGAACTTGCGGATATCCGCATAGTCGAGATTCACTGGCGGGCAGCCCGCCGCCGTGCAAGCAGAATCCAGCTCGTTGAAGTCTTCATATGCGTTCACGTACATCGGCCCGATGTATCGCATGCGGTATCCGAACGTGAAGTTCTTGTACGACAGGTCGGCATCGAGACGGAACTCGTCCTTCGGATCGCCGAGTTCGCTCAGGACACGGTTCTCGAAGTCCGGCAACGACGGATTTTCGAAGTTGCTGGACTGAAGACCGTGAACGTAAATCACGCTGGTGCTGAGTTTGACATCGTTGCCTAGCGTCGTGTTGTACGATGCGTTGACATCAATACCGCGGCGGACACGCTTTGCGAAGTTCACCGGTGCCGACACCAGCGAGTTCTCCAGGATCTGGCCGGGCACGAAACCGCCCGGGCTGTTTCCGGGGCCGCGCCAGCGGCTGAAGACGTCACAAAGCGGGTTGTCCAGGGTGGGCTGGTCATAGCACCCGTTGGCGATCGCCTGCGCCGTCAGCGACACGATCACGCCGTCCACCTTGATGTCGTAATAATCTACGCTCAACGAGAATCCGGGAACGAACGACGGCTGGAAAACGCCGCCAACTGTCAGCGACTTCGACACTTCCGGTTTCAGATTGGGGTTGCTGCCGCTGATGATCGGCAGCGAGTATGCGACGTTGGGGAGCGACGAAAGCAGCGACCCCAGATCCGCCGTACAGTTGGCCAGTCGGTTCGGGTTGTTTGCGATATTACCCGATGCGCAGGGATCCTGGAAGCCCGGAGCGAAGTTCGGCACAGCCGGGAAGCCGGTTTCGGATACGTTTGGTGCCCGGACTGCCTTGCCGTAACCAGCACGAAAGCGCAGGTCGCGGAACGGTGCATAATCGCCGCCGACATTATAGGTCCAAACGGTACCGACCGAACCCGAGTAATCCGACACACGACCCGCGCCCGACAGGCTGAGCTCGTGGGCAAAGGGCATTTCCTTGAGAAGCGGAATACGGATTTCAGCAAACGCTTCCTTGACCTCGAACGTTTCGGGGTCGAATTCGCCAATCACGACTGCGTTGGTGGCACCCGATTCGACGAAATCGTCATCCTGATAGCGCGCGCGTTCGCGGCGATACTCGGCCCCGATCGCGAAGCTGATGGGGCCACCCGGCAGTTCGAACAAACCGCTGAGATCACCACCCACAAAGCCCGTGACGTCGAACTGCTCGAGGCTGGCTTTGGTGTGCGCGTTATAGCTGAAATAATTCACCGCCGCGCTGTTATCCGCTCCACCGAACGGATTGTAGGGAACACAAGAAGCGATGTCGTTGGCCAACCGGGCCGCGCCACCGGCAAATGCGACCCTGGCAGCCGGATCGAACTGTGCCCGGCACTGGATCTGGCCCGTCACAGGATTCCGACCGGCATCGAGCGACAACAGGAATTTCTGACGATCGAGGAAGCCGAAGGTCGTCACCTCCTGTTCGAACTTGCCGTAATTGGCCGCGATTTCATAGTTCCAATCGTCATTGAACGTGCCGCGAGCGCCGACGACGACCCGATAAGTGTCACGCTGGAACTTTTCGTCGCGAATGCCTGCGTCGAGCAACGTGCGGGCGGTCACAAAGCGATAGGTCCCGGCGTTGATTGCCGCAATATCGGCCGCGTTGAGCGGGCCGCCAATGCCCTGGCTTCCGTTGCCGTCCGTCCGCGGAGTGCGATTGAACGAGGCGGGGACGCCCGTGACGTTACAAGCCACGGTCAAGCTGGTGTTGCAGCCCGAAGCAAGGATCGCGTTCGCGAGCGTTGTACGGTTGGCGGCGGTGAGGAAGGGGTTGTCCAGGCGAACACGCTCGCGCAGGTCGAACTGACCAAACGTGCCCTGGATGAACGACGGGCCGGCGTTGTTGCCGAGTGCGTTGACCCGATTCCACTTCGCCTCGACGAACGGTTCGAACGCTTCGCTCACCTCGAAATGCGCCAGCATGTTGAAGTTGTACCGTTCGGTGAACGGGAAAACCGACAGCAGCTTGCCTTCGCGGCCGGTCTGGCCGTTGCCACCGACGATACCGCCGATGATGCCTTGGCCCAAACGCGTACCCGTTTGCGGGGTGAGCGCGCCGGACGGAGTGAAGACGAAGGTGCAGTTATAGGGTGTTCCCACCGACGCGCCTGAACCGGTTCCGGGGGCGCCGTTGGTCGAGCCGATGCCGGTGCCGCAAAGCGGGTTGTTGCCCGACTGCGTGATTGGCACGAGACCGAAGCGATTGATGCTGGCCGACCGGATATCCCGGAAAAACGCACGATCGGGGAAGCCGTCGCTGCCGTTGGGAAGCCCGGCGGTGTCCACATCGACAACCAGCAGGCCGTCTTGGCTGCGCAGGGCCGGGATGTCCGAGGCAAAAACGCGCGATTGCCGGGCATATTCGCCATGCAGCGTGATGTTGCCGCGGTCGTCGGCGAAATTCTTGCCGACCATACCGGACACAAACTGATTACCGCCAAAGCCCGCGGCAGACACGCCCGCCTGTGCGCGAAGCTGAACGCCTTCGTAGTTGCGGCGCAGGATAAAGTTCACCACGCCGGCGATCGCGTCGGAGCCGTAAGTCGCGGACTGGCTGCCGGTGACTATGTCGACGCGTTCGATCAGGTCGTTCGGGATCGTGTTGATGTCCGGCGACACGGCGTTGTTCAGGATGTCGGCGGGTACGTGGCGGCGGCCGTTGACCAGCACGAGCGTGCGCGACGTGCCCAGGCCGCGAAGATCGAGCAGGTTCAGACCGGCGATGCCGATGCCGAGCCCCGGGTTCTGCTGGGCGAAGGTGCTGCGAAGCTGCGGCAGATCGTTCAGCGCGTCGCCGATGTTGGTATCCGACTGCTGAAACAGCTGCTCGCCGACGATCGAGGTGACCGGGACGGTCGATTCGAGGTTCGGGCGGCGGATGCGCGACCCGGTGACGACGATGGTGCCCTCGGCGGCGGCTTCGGCCGCGTCGTCCGCAGGAACGGCTTCGTCCTGTGCCATTGCGGGCATGGCGCTGAACAAAGCAAGAGTCAGGGCGGAGCCCCGAACCAACAGGCTAGTCTTCTTCATGATGTAATTCCCCGGTTGCCCGCCCAAAAGATTGAAGTGAACGGATTGCCCCTTAGAAAGACAGAAATTTTCGGCGGCACAAGCCTTTGATGAAAATTTTCTGACACTAGGGGGACTCGGGTGCGACGCTGTGGCATTTTCGCAACAGGCGTTTGCCGCCCCATCTTGGCGGCGGCCGGACAGCGGGATTGCGCTTGGCGAAACGAATTGCCTCCTAGGCGGTCAAATGCGGCAAAAAATACCAAGACGATGATTTCTTTTGAAACGAAATTGCGTTTCGATCGATTCGACATCCCTGCGCGAGGAGCGCGCAGCGTCGGCAGGCGCCGGAACCTCGCCTTGCCCCAGGAGCAGACCTGACGCAGGGGCGAGGGGGCCAGCAAGGAGCTTCCACGCGGCCGCATCGGCCCTTTGCGAATCACTCTCACCCACCTCGACAGCGTGAAGTCCGGCATGTTGCGATGCATCATAATTTGGTGCTAATGCAGGGCCAATCGAATGTCCGGTACGGCGCGGTCGCCATTGTCCCGGAGTTATAAGGAGCGCAGGTCAAGATGGCGAAGTCCAAGATGGCGGCGGACGATGACGTCGTCACGATCAAGAAATATGCCAACCGGCGGCTCTACGACACCGAACGCAGTTGTTATATCACGCTCGAGGATCTGGGGACGATGGTGCGCGACGGCCGCGAATTTCGCGTCGTTGATGCAAAAAGCGGCGACGATATTACGCATAATGTCCTGACACAGATCATCATGGACGAGGAAACCCGCGGCGAAACCTTGCTGCCGGTCAATTTTCTGCGCCACCTGATCGGCATGTATGGCGACAAGATGCAGTCGATGGTGCCGCAATATCTCGAAGCCTCGATGGCGGCGTTTCGCAAGAACCAGCAGGATGTCCGCTCGGCACTGGAAGGCGCGCTCGGATCCAATCCGTTCGCCGAAATGACGCGGCGCAATATGGAGATGTTCCAACAGGCGGCGGGGGCCTTTATCCCGGGGGCCGGTGGCAGCAAGGCAAAGGATGCCGAGATCTCCGCGCTCAAGGCCGAAGTGGCCGCGCTCAAGGCCGAACTCGCAAACAAGAAGTAAAGAAGGGCGCTCTCCCGCCCTCAACGACAGAAATCGGACTAACATGATCAAGCATGCGCTCAGCGTAACCCGGCAGGCCGACTTCGCGGCCTGGTATCAGGATGTCATTGCCGAAGCCGACCTCGCCGAGGAATCGGGTGTGCGCGGCTGCATGGTGATCAAGCCGTGGGGCTATGGCATCTGGGAGCGTATCCAGGCGATCATGGATGCGGGCATCAAGGATATGGGGGTCCAGAATTGCTATTTCCCGCTCTTCATTCCGTTGAGCTTCTTTGAGAAAGAAGCTGACCATGTTGATGGTTTTGCAAAGGAAATGGCGGTGGTTACTCACCATCGCCTGATCAGCGACGGCAAGGGCAAGCTGATCCCCGATCCCCAGGCGAAGCTCGAGGAGCCGCTGATAGTCCGCCCGACGTCGGAAACGATTATCGGCGCCGCGATGAGCCGCTGGGTCCAGAGCTGGCGCGATTTGCCACTGAAGGTCAACCAGTGGGCGAATGTCGTGCGCTGGGAAATGCGCACGCGCATGTTCCTGCGCACCGCCGAATTCCTGTGGCAGGAAGGCCATAGCGCGCACGACAGCAAGGAAGATGCGCTTGCCGAGACGATGCGCGCGCTCGAACTCTATCGCACGGTTGCCGAAGAGGCGCTCGCCGTCCCGGTGGTCGTCGGCGAAAAGCCCGAGCACGAGCGCTTCCCGGGCGCCGCCGCGACCTTTTCGATCGAGGCGATGATGCAGGATGGCAAGGCGCTGCAGGCCGGCACCTCGCACTATCTCGGCACCGGTTTCGCCGAGGCTGCGAATATCCGTTTCCAGGACAAGGACGGGGGGCACAGCCTGTGCCACACCGTCAGCTGGGGCATGACGACCCGCACGATCGGGGCGGTGATCATGACGCACGGCGACGACGACGGCCTGCGCTGCCCGCCGCGCATCGCGCCGCACCAGATCGTCATCGTGCCGATGCTGCGCGACAATGAGGAAGATCAGGCGATCCTCGATTATTGCGCGTCGCTCCAGGACGAACTGAGGGCGCTCGACGCCTTTCGCGAACCGCTCCGCGTCCATCTCGACGCCGGTGCGAACAAGGCACAGACCAAGCGCTGGGGCTGGGTCAAGAAAGGCGCGCCGATCATTCTTGAAATCGGCCCGCGCGACGTCGCCGGCGGCAATGTCGCCGTGATCCGCCGCGACCGGCTTTACAAGGACGACGGCAAGCTCAACACGGCTTTCGTCGCCAGGGGCGATTTCGTCGCTGCGGCGGTCGCAATGCTCGAGGACATCCAGTCGGGTCTCCATGCCGAGGCGAAAGAGCGGCTCCACGCCAATATTCGCCGCGACGTTACCGACCTTGCCGCCCACTACACCGGCGGCGACAAGTTCGTCGGTTGGGTCGAGGTGCAATGGTCGCGCCCGACCGGCGCGGTCCTCGACGGGATCGTCGAGCAATTGAAGGCGCTCAAGCTCACGATGCGCAACGCCCCGCTCGACGCCGCAGCTGCCGATGGCGCCTGCTTCTTCACCGGCGAGCCCGCGGTCGAGCGCGTGCTGATTGGCCGGGCCTATTGATCGGCAGCGCTGGCTTGCACCGGACGCCGCGCGCCACTAACCTTTGGGCCGCGGGGCCGAAGGAGACAGGCTATGCGTTTTTCCATGCTGATCGCGGCCACGGCATTGGCCTCTGCCGCGCTTCCCGCCGCGGCGCATCACGGCTGGTCCTCGTATGACGAGACCAAGCCGGTGACGTTGACCGCGTCGTTCACCGAACTGTCGTGGGCGAACCCGCACGGCAGCGCCAAGATGCGCTGGAAAGGCAAGCTGTGGGACGTCATCCTGGCGCCCACCAGCCGGATGGAAGCCCGCGGGCTGACGCGCGCCGAGATCGAACCGGGCAAGCGCCTTCGCCTCACCGGCTACGTCCGTCGCGACGGTACGACGGAAATGCGGGTGGAACGGATAATGATCGGCCAGAAGACGGTCGAGCTGCGCTGAGCCGGGCGGCGTGGAATCGCTGCTGACGGACGTCGCCTTATGGCTCGACGTCGCGGGCGTCGGACCGTGGGCGCGCGGATCGGCGCTCGTCTATCCGATCGTCAACACGCTGCATTTGCTGGGCCTGGTCATGCTCGTCGGCGGGATCGGCATCGTCGATCTGCGGGTGGCTGGTCTATGGCGGGGGTTGCCGATCGCCATGCTGTCGCGCGCGCTGACCCCCGTCGCGGTCGTCGGCCTGATGTTGATGGTCGCCAGCGGCATTGTGCTGTTTGCCGCCGACGGCGCGGCGTTGGCGCGGTCGGACATTTTTGCGCGAAAGCTGGTGATCATAGCCGTGGCGCTGGTCAATGCCGCGGCTTTCCGGCTGATATGGCGCGCGCGCATGCGCGGCTGGTCCGACACGGTGCCCGGCGCGGCGCGCGCGATGGCGGCTTCATCGCTGCTGCTATGGCTTGGTGTGGCGGCGTCGGGTCGCTGGATCGCCTATGGCTGACCCTTTTGGGCGTCACGCGTTGAGCGCTTGGTAAAGCTGGCCGGCGCCCGTATATCCTCGGACAATGAAGAACCGCCAGAACATCTCACCCGGCTTGCCGAGCCGCCCGCAGATCATCGATTTCATCACCACCTCCGACCAGCCCGTTGGCAAGCGCGAGATCGCGAAACATTTCGGCCTCCACGGCACCGAGAAGATCGCGCTGAAGGCGCTGCTCAAGGATATGACCGACGAGGGGCTCGTCGATCTCGCGGGCGGCCGCGCCTTTCACAAACATGGCGGCCTGCCGCGCGTGACCGTGCTGCGCGTCGCCGCGATCGACGGCGGCAATGTCTGGGGGGTGCCCGAACATTGGGAAGCCGCAGGGCCCGCGCCGCGGCTGCGCGTCATGGAACAAGGCCGTAAGGGCGCGCTCGGCGTCGGCGACCGCATCCTCGCGCGCACCGAGGAACGTGGCAGCGGCCATGTCGCGCACCCGATGAAAAAGCTGCAATCGGGTGGAGAAACGGTGATCGGCGTGCTCGTCGAGGATATGGGGCCGGGCGGCAAGCCGATCCTGTGGCTGCGCCCCGCCGACAAGCGCGCGCGTTATGACTTCGCTGTCGCCGACAAGGGCGATGCGAATATCGGCGACCTCGTCCGCGCCGAACTGACGGGACGCGGCCCAGCGATCAAGGCGAAGGTCATCGATCGCATCGGCGATCCCTTCGCGCCCAAATCGCTCAGCATGATCGCGATCGCGCGGCACGAAATCCCGCATATCTTCGGTGCCGAAACGCTCGCCGAGGCTGAGGTCGCGGCCAAGCTGCCGCTCACCCCCGACGGTCGCGAGGATTTGCGCGACCTGCCGATCGTCGCGATCGACCCGATCGATGCGCGCGACCATGACGACGCCGTATGGGCCGCCCCCGACACCGACGGCCCAAACAAGGGCGGCTGGCGCGCGATCGTCGCGATCGCCGATGTCAGCTATTATGTCCGTCCCGACGGCGCGCTCGACCGCGAGGCGCGGCGGCGCGGCAACAGCGTCTATTTCCCCGACCAGGTCGTTCCGATGCTCCCCGAAACGCTGTCGGCGGGCGTCTGCTCGCTGAAAGCGGGGCAGGACCGCGCGGCGATGGCGTGCCATCTCGTCATCGACAAGCATGGCAAGGTGACGTCGTGGCGTTTCACGCGTGCGCTCGTCCGGCTGCGCGCGAACATCGCCTATGAGCATGCGCAGGGGGCTTATGACGCCGACGCCGCGCGCGACGAATGGGACGCCGACGTGCTCCCCACGCTCAAGAATCTGTGGGCATGCTGGGCGCTGCTCGCAAAAGCGCGCGCCGCGCGCGCGCCGCTCGACCTCGATCTGCCCGAGCGGCAGGTGATCCTCGACGAGAAGGGTGGAATTGCCGAAATCCGCGTCCGCGACCGGCTCGATTCGATGCGGCTCATCGAGGATTATATGATCGCCGCGAACGTCGCCGCGGCGAAGGCGCTCGAGGCGAAGAAATCGCCCGTGATGTATCGCATCCACGAGCCGCCGAGCCGCGAAAAGCTCGTCAGCCTCAAGGATTATCTGGAGACCTTCGAACAGAGCTTTGCGCTCGGCCAGGTGATCACCCCTGCTGTGTTCAACCGCCTGATCGACGGCTTTTCCGAAGACGACCGGCTGCCCGAGATCATGCAGGCAATTTTGCGCAGCCAGACGCAGGCCTATTATGGCCCCGCCAACGCGGGTCATTTCGGGCTCGCGCTCGGCAGCTATGCACATTTCACCTCGCCGATCCGGCGTTACGCCGATTTGATCGTCCATCGCGCGCTCGTCGACAGCTACAAGCTCGAAGTGCCCGGCAAGCCCAAGGACCTGCCCGCGCGCACGGGACTCGGCGAAGCCGACGCCAAGGGCCTGTCACGCATCGGCGAGGCGATCAGCGCGCTCGAACGCCGCGCGATGGAGGCCGAACGCGAGACGGTCGATCGTTATGTCGCCGCCTTTCTTTCGACCAAGAAGGGCGAGATCGTCGCAGCGCGGATCACCGGGGTGCAGCCCTTCGGCTTCTTCGCGACCGTCGACGGGCTCGGTGGCGACGGGTTGGTGCCGGTATCGACGTTGGGAAGCGAACGCTTCTTCTACGATGAGGCGGCGCGCAGCCTCGACAGCGAGCATGGCCGCGTCAGCTTCACGACCGGCCAGCGGCTCGATCTGCGATTGATCGACGCCAATCCGATCAGCGGCGCGCTACGCTTCGAATTGCCCGACGCGCCAGAGGGTGGGTTCCGGGGTCGCCCGCCGCGGCGTGATGGGGTGAAGGACAAGGGCGGCAAGCATGTGGTCGGCAAACGCGGCCGGCCGGCGAATATCAAGCACAAGGGGCGGAAACGCTAAACCCAATTTTCGTCATTCCCGCGAAAGCGGGAACCCAGTTGTAACCGCTGCTCGCTGGGTTTCCGCTTTCGCGGGAATGACGAAGTGGCTATCGCCCCGCCAATTTCTGCAACAACGCCGCACTCTCCGCATCCGCCGGGAAAAACGCCTCGATCGCGAGCTCCGACAACGTAATATCCACAGGTGTCCCGAATATTGTCACCGTCGACACGAACGAAATCCGCCCGGCGATCGTGTCAAGCACCAGCGGCACCGCGACGCTGTTCACATGCGCCATACCATTGTCGTTCGCCTCGACCGCATAGCCCGCCAGCTCCTCACGCAGAGCGATCAATCCCGCATCGGCGCTCGCCTCGATCTGTAGGTCGAGCCTGTGCAGGATATGCGCGCGCCATTCGCCGTAATTAACGATCTGCGGCGCGAGGCCGTCGGGGTGGAGCGCGATGCGCAGGGCGTTGATCGGCGGCGTCAGCAGGGCGGGCGAAACCTGTTCGATCAGGATCGCGATCGCTTCGTTCGCCGCAATCATGTTCCAGTGGCGATCGACTGCCAGCGCGGGATAAGGCTCGTGGCCCTTCAGCACATGCTCGACGATCGCGCGCATTCCCGTCATTTCGGGGCTATCGAGCGGCCGCTCCTGATAATCGGGGGCATAGCCCGCCGCGAGCAACAGCGCGTTGCGCGCACGATGCGGGACCTCGAGGCAATCGGCAATGCGTCCGAGCATCGCGGCACTCGGCTTCGACCGCCCTGTCTCGATAAAGCTCAGGTGGCGCGTCGAAATTTCGGTATCGAGCGCGAGGTCCATCTGGCTCATCCGGCGGCGCGTACGCCATTCGCGCAATTGTTCGCCCAGCGTCGCCACTTGCATGATCGTCTCCTTCGTCCCGGGAGCTATACCTCGGCCTTCCGCTTTTCCATTACCTCCGGCGTAATCGACGCCATTCACTTTCGAGTCCAGTTTGAACGGGTCGAAAGGAGAACCACTATGTCGATCCTCAATCTGAAGAATATCCTCATCGCCGACGCCATCACTTGCGGGGGCGTCTTTGCCATCGGCCTGCTCGCCGCCGCACCGGTCGGCGCGCTGCTCGGGCTATCCGCGAACATCGTTGCGATCGGCGGCTGGATCTGCCTCGCCGCCGCGCTCCTGATGATCGTCGCGGCGCGGCAAGCCGTGCCGAATCCGGCGCTAGTGAAGCTCATCGCACTCGGTAACCTCGGCTGGGTTGCGGCGAGCTTTGCGGTCGTCGCGACCTTCGCCGCACAGATGACCGGCATCGGTATCGCGGTCGTGATCGCCCAGGCGTTCGGCGTGCTCGGCTTTGCGATCCTCGAATGGAAAGCCGCCGCGGTCGCCCGCCTCGCGACCGCCTAACTCAACGCATCGAGCCGGGCGATGTCGATCCCGCCCGGCACCAGCATCACCGGACAGGGAAGCGTCCCCGCATCCTGTCCGGTGAAATGCGCGACCAGCGGCCCCGGCGCACCGGTCGCGGCGGTCGCCAGCACCAGCGCCGCAATCTCGTCGCTCGCGCCGATCACTTCGCGCACCACCTCGGCGGGCTTGCCCGACTTGATCATCGTCTGCGGCGTGACGCCTTCCTGCACCACGGCATCGGAGGCGGTCGCTACCAGCTCCTCGGCATGCTCGCGCGCTTCGGCCTCGATCGTCGCCTGGACGCCGCCGAACGCAACGAAATCCTGCGGCGGGATGATCGCGAGCACGATGACGCCGCCCCCCGTCCGCGCCGCGCGCCGCGCGGCAAAACGCAGCGCCAGCGTCGCTTCGGGACTGTCGTCGATCACCACCAGATATGTCCGCATCACCCCGACCCCTCGTGTTTTTGCTTGGGGCGAAGAGTGCGTCACATTCGTATGAAAGGCAAGTTTGGCTCGCTGGACCTTGACCGAAGCAAAGCTTAAGGCGAGGAACAATCCGTAGCGGCAGGCCGCGCCTGCAAGACTCACGCCCAGGTTCAAGAGGGACGAAATCTGACCATGCCGATCGAACTCAAAATGCCCGCTCTTTCGCCGACGATGGAGGAAGGCACCCTTGCCAAATGGCTGGTCAAGGAAGGCGACACGGTCAAATCGGGTGACTTGCTCGCCGAAATCGAGACCGACAAGGCCACGATGGAATTCGAAGCGATCGATGAGGGCGTGGTCAGCCAGATTCTGGTTCCCGAAGGCACCGACAATGTGAAGGTCGGCACCGTCATCGCGGTGATTGCGGGCGAGGGTGAGGATGCGGGGAGCGCGAAAGCTGCGCCAGCGCCGACCCCGGCGCCCGCCGCTGAACCGAAAGCCGAAGCGCCCACTCAAGACGTCGCCCCCGCGAAGGCGGGGGCCGCCGCTAGCCAAAGTGCACCCACGCCAGCGGTTCCCTCCTCTGCGGGAACGACGAAAGATGGTGACCGCATAAAGGCGAGCCCGCTCGCGAAACGCCTCGCCGCGGAGCAGGGAATCGACCTCAAGACGCTCACCGGGACTGGCCCCGGCGGCCGCATCGTCAAGGCCGATCTTGAGGGCGCTCCTGCGGGATACCGAAATCGGGG
>Ga0247823_10001652_pt1 | contig 18494 bp, 22 predicted proteins | sample 13C_PalmiticAcid_2_FD_192426 | JGI IMG/M metagenome (GOLD analysis project Ga0247823, IMG submission 192426) | Soil microbial communities from agricultural site in Penn Yan, New York, United States - 13C_PalmiticAcid_Day30 | ecosystem: Environmental > Terrestrial > Soil > Agricultural land... | reverse complement strand
CGGTCTTCCGAGCGGGCATCAAGCGCCAGAGAGCGGGCGTAGCTCAGGGGTAGAGCACAACCTTGCCAAGGTTGGGGTCGAGGGTTCGAATCCCTTCGCCCGCTCCAGGACGCTGCCGCGATTTAGCGGCAGCCAGTCAGCAAATCACGACAGCTTTTCGGCGCCGGCTGGAATCGCCCCGCCCCGCATCCGCCGTTTGATCCGGCTGAACGCGACCGGCGTGATCCGCAGGAAGCGAGCGATATCGGCTTGCGGCAGACGCGCGACCAGGCTGGCGTCGTGCGCCAGCAGGTCGCGATAGCGTTCCTCCGCGCTCTGGCACAGCAGCGCCTGTTCGCGCGCCTCCTTACGCAGCCTTACCCAATCGATGAAGCGGGCGTGTGCGGCAGCCAGTGCCGGCGATTCCGCGATTTCGCGCGTCAGCCAGTCGATGGGTAACGCGACCACCACCGATCGTTCGACCGCCAGCGCGGAAAAGGCGATCGATGCCGACGGACCCTGTCCCGAGGGGCCGAACAGGCCGTGATCGACGATCAGGCTCTTGATCCATTCCTCGCCATGCGCGGTGGCATAGCTGAGCTTGATCAGCCCGGCGTGCAGGATGAACGCGCGGTCGAGCGGCCAGCCCTGTTCGAAGATCGCTTCGCCCCGGGTCGCCTCGCGCCGCTGTCCGATTCGCTGCGCCGTGGCGCGCTCGGCGATCGCCGTCGCCAGTGCTGTCGCCGGGTTTGCCGGCTCCACTGAACCCAGGTTCATCGGCTTTGGCGCGACATCCATTAGGGCCGGGATATCGCAACGGAAGAAGCCGTGACAACGCCACTCTCGAAATCCTCGCTCGTCGTGCTGACCGGCGCCACCTCGGGCATCGGATCGCATCTGATGTCGCGCCTCCTTGCCGGCGGCCATCGCGTGATCGCGGTGTCGCGTCGCGCATCGGCGCTCGATCCCCGTCCGGGGCTCGATTCGGTCGATTGCGATCTGGCCGACCCGCGGGCGGTCCGCGCGCTGGCGGCCGAACTCGCGCATCGCCATCCCCGAATCGACCTGCTGGTCAACAATGCGGCGCTGCAGCTTGGCGTGCCGCTCACCGCGCCGGAATTCGATCCCGACGCAATGGTCGCCGAAGCGCAGATCAATCTCGTCGCCCCGGCGCTCCTCGCGCACGGTCTGATCGGGCCGCTCGAACGGGCGGGGGCGGCGATCGTCAATCTCTCCTCGGGCCTCGCCTATTTCCCGAAGCGCGACACGGCGCTCTACTGCGCGACCAAGGCGGGCCTGCACAGTTTCTCGCAGAGCCTTCGCTACCAGCTGGAGCCCAAGGGAATCCGGGTGATCGAGGCGATCCTGCCGCTGGTCGCGACGCCGATGACCGAGGGACGCGGCAGCGGCAAGATGGATGCCGACGCGGCCGCACGCGCCATTCTGGCCGGCATCGCGCGCGGCCGGGACGAAATCCATATCGGCAAGGCGCGGCTGCTCCCCTTGCTCATGCGCGTTGCCCCCGCGCTGGCACGGAGGATGCTCAGGGGATGAAGGATCTGCTCAGGACGGCGCTGGTGCTCGTGCTCGCCTTCGCCTCGACCTTTGTCGCGATGCGTGCGACCGGAATCCTCACCGAGGATCAGGTCCGCGCGTTCCTCGCCGGCGCCCACCGGATCGATCCGGCCTGGCTCGTCGCGCTGGTGATCGGGCTGTTGTGGATCGATCTGCTGATCGCGATCCCCACGATGACCACGATCCTGCTGGCAGGCTATTTTCTGGGGCCGGTGCTGGGTTCGGCGGCGGCGATTGCCGGGCTCTTCGCGATGGGGGTGACCAGCCACATCCTTGGCCGCACGATCGGGCGTCCGGCGCTTGCGCGGCTGCTCCGCGACGAGGCCCGGCTCGCCGCGATCGAGGCGAGCTTCGCGCGCAACGACGTCCTCGCGCTGTTCGTCTGCCAGGCGTTGCCGATCCTGCCCGAACTGGCGTGCTGCCTGTCGGGTGTCGCGCGCATGCACCCGACGCGGTTCCTGTTGGCCTATGCGGTGGGTGTCGTGCCCTTTGCCGTGATCGTCGCCTATGCCGGGTCGATCAGCACGATCGCGAATCCCGGCCCGGCGATCTATGCCGCGATCGGCGTCTCCGCGGCGCTGCTGCTCGCATGGCGTCTGCTGCAACGGCGCGTGCGGGTAAGCCAGCCGGGATAGGGCGGCGCGCAATCTGCCCGCCACATTTCTGAACCGACCGTTTCGGAAATTGCCCTCTTCCCGCCCTTTTCCGGCCCTGCACGCCGCCTATCTGATCCTGCAGAGCAGTGTTCCCGCCATGGTTCGGGATGCAGGTACAGGAGGTTCAGCCATGCAGAGCAAGGAACAGGTGCGGCGCACTTCGCGCCCGCTTCGCTGGGCGGCGACCGTGCTGGCCGGCATGATGATGGTCGCGACCCCGCTCGCTGCGCAGGCAGGCGGCGGCGGTGCGCTTTCGTCCGCGAGCGAGTGGCGCAATCCCAAGGATAGCGTGCGAATCCGCTTCAGCCCCTGCGGGCAGGACCGGATGTGCGGAATCGTCACCTGGGCGAGCGACAAGGCCAAGGCCGATGCTCGCCGTGGCGGCACGCAGCAGCTGGTCGGCACCAATTTGTTCCGCAATTTCGAGCGGGTGGCGCCCGGCCAGTACAAGGGTCATGTCTTCGTGCCCGACATGAATCGCACCTTCTCCGGCCATATGGAGATCAAGGGCGATTCGATGATCGGCAAGGGCTGCGTGCTCGCGGGCCTGATCTGCAAGCAACAGGTTTGGACGCGCATTTCGTGATGTGAGGCCGCCGCCGCCGGGTTAGGATGGCGGCCATGACGCACGCACCCATTCGAATCGGCATCGGCGGCTGGACCTTCGAGCCCTGGCGCGGGACCTTCTATCCCGAAGGGCTCAGTCAGAAGAAGGAGCTGGACTATGCCAGCCGCCAGCTGACGGCGATCGAGATCAACGGCACCTATTATTCGGGGTTCAAGCCCGCGACCTTCGCCGGCTGGGCCGCGACGGTGCCCGATGGCTTCGTCTTCGCGGTCAAGGCGTCGCGCTTCTGCACCAACCGCAAGATACTGGCAGAGGCGGGCGAATCGGTCGCGAAGTTCGTCGGGCAGGGCATCGTCGAGCTGGGCGACAAGCTCGGCCCGATCCTGTGGCAATTCATGGCGACCAAGAAGTTCGACGCGGACGATTTCGGCGCCTTTCTCAAGCTGCTCCCCGAAAGCCACGAAGGCGTGAAGCTGCGCCACGCGATCCAGGTGCGGCATGACAGTTTCCATGTGCCGGAATTCGTCGCGATGTGCCGCGCCGCCGGTGCCGCCATCGTCTTCGCCGATTCGCCCGAATACCCCGCCATCGCCGACATCACCGGCGACTTCGTCTACGCCCGGCTGGAAAAGGGCGAGGACGACAACCCGCTCTGCTATCCCGACGGCGACATCGACCGCTGGGCCGATACGGCAAGGCTATGGGCAGCGGGCGGCAAGCCCGAAGGCCTGCCCTATGTCGAGGATCTCGCGCCGCCGAAGACACCGCGCGAAACCTTCGTCTTCTTCATCCATGGCGGCAAGGTCCGCGCGCCGGCGGCGGCCAAAGCGCTGATCGAACGCACCGCTTGAAATGTTGGATTCGGGCGGGCAGCGTCATGCCCGCTCTTTGAAACGGTGATCCGGTTCGGACTCGCGCGCGCGTAGGACCGTGACTTTTGGGACTTTTGGCGGGGTCAGGGCCGCGCCGGGCTGGGCAGGTCAGATACCATGCGCTCGCCGTCGATCACGATCGGACTGGCGACGCCGGGCAGCCCGGCCGCTGCGATCCGCATGCCCCGCGCTACCACCTGCGGATCGGCGAATACCTCGCCTACGTCGTTGATCGGCCCGGCGGGCACGCCTTGCGCTTCCAGCGCGTCCGACAGCGCCTGTTTGGTCCAGCCCGCCACCGCCGCCTGGATCGGCGCGATCAGCCGGGCGCGATTCCGCACCCGTTCCGGGTTGGTCGCGAAATCGGGATCATTGTGCAGATCGAGGCCGAGCACGGTGCATAATTTGGCGAACTGCCCGTCATTGCCGACGGCGATGATCAGGTCGCCGTCGCCGGCGGTGAAGGCCTGATAGGGGGCAAGGTTGGCGTGGCCATTGCCCATGCGGTGCGGAACCTTGCTCGACGCCATCCAGTTGAGCGCCTGATTGGCCAGCACCGCGACCTGCGTGTCGAGCAGCGCCATGTCGATATGCGCGCCTTCTCCGCTCTCGTCTCGCCGCCGCAGCGCCGCCAGGATCGCCACCGCCGAATAGACCCCGGTGAAGATGTCGGCATAGGCGATCCCCGCCTTTTGCGGCGCGCCGTCGGGCTCGCCGGTCAGAGACATGATCCCACCCATCCCCTGGATGATGAAGTCGTACCCGGCGCGGTGGGCATAGGGACCGGTCTGGCCGAAGCCGGTGATCGAACAGGTGATCAGCCGCGGATTGACCGCCAGCAGGCTGTTATGGTCGAGGCCGTATTTGACCAGACCGCCGACCTTGTAGTTCTCGATCACCACATCGGCATCGGCGACCAGCGCGCGCACTTCGGCCTGCCCCTCGGGCGTCGCGATATCGATGAAGCGCGCGGTCTTCCCCCGATTGGCGGCATGGTAATAGGCGGCGTCGCGGTCGTTGCCCTCTGCGTCGTGCAGGAAGGGCGGACCCCAATGGCGGGTATCATCGCCGGCGCCGGGCCGCTCGACTTTGACCACTTCGGCGCCGAGGTCCGCGAGCAACTGCCCGCACCACGGCCCGGCAAGGATCCGGGCAAGCTCGACGACCTTGATGCCCTGCAGCGGCTTCACCCGCGAAAACCTCCGCGCTGGATGACGTAGAAGGCGTGGCCGGGGATATGATGGCCGTTGCCGCGCTCGATCCGCCCTGCCTGCAGCACGCCGCCGATCTTCTCCATCGCCCGGCGCGACCGCAGATTCTGCTCGCCCACCACGAACACCGCGCCGCTGACATAGCGATGGATATGGTCGAGCATCAGCCGCTTGATCTCGCGGTTCCAGACCCCGCCCCAATAGGTGCGGGCGATGAAGGTCCAGCCGATCTCGACCTCGTCGCGTGCGGCGTCGTGAAAGTCGTAGCGGCTCGCCCCGATGATCGCGCCACTGGCCTTGTCGAGGATGGTCAGCCCGCCGCCGCTCCTCAGCGCATCCTCGAAATAGGCGCGGAACACCGGCTCCTGCCAACGATTGTGGAACGGGTGCTGCTCCCAGATCAGCGGGTCCGACGCGACCGCGAACATTCCCTCCCAATCCTCCGGCACGGTCGGCCGAAGGATGGTGAGCTCGCCGGTCAGCGTCGGCTGGAAGTCCATCAGAACGCCGCGATCCCGGTGATCGCCCGGCCGAGGATCAGGCCATGGACGTCGTGCGTGCCCTCATAGGTGTTGACCGTCTCCAGGTTGATCGCGTGGCGCATGACATGGAATTCGGCCGAAATGCCGTTGCCGCCATGCATGTCGCGGGCAATGCGGGCGATATCCAGCGCCTTGCCGCAATTGTTGCGCTTGATGATGCTGATCGCCTCGGGCGCCAGTTCGCCTTCGTCGAACATCCGCCCCGCGCGCAGCGCCGCCTGAAGCCCGAGTGCGATCTCGGTCTCCATGTTGGCGAGCTTCAGCTGCACCAGCTGGGTCGCGGCGAGCGGCCGTCCGAATTGCTGGCGGTCGAGCGTATACTGACGCGCGGCGTGGAAGCACGCTTCGGCCGCGCCCATGCTGCCCCAGGCGATGCCGTAGCGTGCGCGGTTGAGGCAGCCGAACGGCCCCTTCAGCCCCTGCACGTCGGGCAGCAGCGCGTCCTCGCCGACCTCGACGCCGTCCATCACGATCTCGCCGGTGATCGATGCGCGCAGGCTGAGCTTGCCCTCGATCTTGGGCGCGGACAGACCCTTCATGCCCTTTTCGAGCACGAAGCCCTTGATCCCGCCGCCATGCGCATCGCTCTTGGCCCAGACGACGAAGACATCGGCGATCGGCGAATTGGTGATCCACATCTTGGCGCCGGTGATCCGGTAACCGCCGTCGATCTTCTCGGCGCGGGTGCGCATGCTGCCGGGGTCGGATCCCGCATCGGGCTCGGTCAGGCCGAAACAGCCGACCCATTCGCCGCTCGCCAGCCTGGGCAGATATTTCCGCCGCTGCTCCTCGGTGCCATAGGCGTTGATCGGGTGCATCACGAGCGAGCTTTGGACGCTCATCGCCGAACGATAGCCCGAATCCACCGCCTCGACCTCGCGCGCGACCAGACCATAGGCGACATAGCCGAGGCCGGCGCCGCCATAGGTTTCGGGAATGGTCGGTCCGAGCAGGCCGAGCTGCCCCATCTCCGACATGATCTCGCGATCGAAATCCTCGTCGAGAAAGGCGCGGGTGACGCGCGGCAGCAACCGTTCCTGCGCATAGGCACGCGCGGCATCGCGCACCATCCGTTCCTCGTCGGTCAGCTGCGCGTCGAGCGCAAACGGATCTGCCCAATCGAAACGGCCCATCGCGGCCATGACATCTCTCCCTGATTGAATCTTACTGTGCGGGTGCGGTCTGGGCCGGCGCGGTTTGCGCGGCCGGTTGCTGTGCGCCCGCAGCCGGCTTCACCGGGCCGCGAATCGCCGCGGTCTCCAGCGTATCGAGCGCGCTGCGGGTTTCGACATAGCGGCTTGCCGCCGCCATCCAGCTTTCCGCGCCCTGCGCGCCGGGCAGTCGCGCGACTTCGGAAAGCGCCGCCTCGACATGGCCTTGTCCGAGCAGGCGGCGCGCACGCGCCAGCCGCGCACGGGGATGCGGGCTCGCCGCATTCTCCTTGCGCACGATCACCAGGGTCGCGGCCTCGCGGCGCAGTCCGTCCCACCAGCTTTCGCCGGGAACGCCGGTCGACAGCCGCGGCGCGATCTGGTCGAAGGCCAGGCGCAGATCCTCGAGCGTCACCGGTTCGTTTGCGCCGCGGATGACGGTGGCGACGGCACGTCCGTCGAGCTCCCCGAAGCGGATACGCAACTCACCTGCAATCGGCCCAAGCGGTTGGCCACGCTCGATCGCGCGCCGTGCGCCGAACACCAGCATCATCGCTTCCGCGCGGCCGGCATAGCTTGCGGCGGTGCGCGCGTCGGCGTCGCTTGCCTGGATGCGATTGTCGAGGGTGTCGAGCTTTGCCGCGAGCGCCTGTTCGCGGGCTGCCAGCGTCGCGACATCGGTGGCGGGGGGCGCGGCGACCGGTGCGGTGAGCGCGGGCTGGGCCGGATCGGGGACCGGGGTGGGAGCGGTGTTCCACCACCCGCCGAAGCGAAAGACCGCCGCCATCACCGCAAGGCCTGCGAGGAAGGCGATCAGCCCGGCGACCAGTGCGACGGTCAACGTGTTGCCGCGGGCGCGCGCCGGAACCGGCGTCTCAATCGGCGTATCGGAAATCATGGGTCCGCTTATTCTCCCGATGCGATCAGGGGTCAATCGCGAGCGGCTTCGCAGCGGCGATCAATGCATCGTCATTCGGTGCGGTGGCGATCGCGACCGCCCCCCATCCCGGCCCTGCAGCGACCCCTGCCTTGCGGCTGATTGCGGCAATCCGCACCGTGCTGCGGGGAATGGCGTGATGGTCCAGTATCGCGGTCAGCTGTATGGCGGCGCGCGCGGAATGGATCAGCGCCACGCTTCCCGCCAGCATCGCGGCATCGGCCGCGGCCAGGGGGATCGGGTCGCTGGCATAGACAGGGACCGCCGCCGCGATTGCCGGATGTTCGATTGCGGTGCGCTCGCGTCCTGTCAGCCAGAGCAGGCGCCCCGAACCGTCCGTGTCGCGCAACAGGTCGGCGACGTCGGTCGATCCGGTGTGCGCAACGGTGAATCCGGCGGCGCGGGCCGCCTCCGCGGTGGCGCTCCCGACCGCCAGCACCGGGAGGTGACGGAATGCGGCAAGGCCCGGTCCGCCGTGCCGCAGCGCATTGGCGCTGGTGAGGAGCAGGCCGTCAAAGGCGCTTGCATCGGGCGAGGTCCAGTCGGACGGGCGTACCGTGAACAGCGGCAGCGATAGCGGATCGAGACCGGCATGGCCTGCCCGCGCCATGGTGACGGCATTGCCCGGTTCGGGCCGCAGGATCGCGACGCGCCGGTTCAATGTCCGAACAGGGCGCGCAGGCGCGGGCTGGCTGCGGCGAGCAGATCATGGGCGAGGACCGCGGCGTCATGCGCATTGCCTTCAAGACCCGGCCGGTCGAGGCGAACATGCTCGCTGCCGTCCTCGCTCAGTATCTCGGCGCGCAGGCGCAGCGTGCCGTCCTCGATCGTCGCCAGCGCGGCGACGGGGGAATGGCAGTCTGCGGACAATGCGGCGAGCAGCGCGCGCTCGGCGAGCACGCAGCGTTCGGTCACCGGATCGCCGATCGCGGAGACAAGCATCCGGGTGGCGACGTCGTCCGCGCGCACCTCGATGCCGACAGCGCCTTGCGACGGGGCCGGGAGAAGCTGATCGAGCGGGATCGGCGCGCCGATATCGGGCCGCTCAAGCCGCTCGAGTCCTGCCGCGGCGAGCAGCGTTGCGTCGGCCTCGCCATCGCGCACCTTGGCGAGCCGCGTGTCGACATTGCCGCGCAGCGGCACGATCGACAGGTCGGGACGGATGCGGCGCATCTGCGCGGCGCGGCGCGGCGAGCTGGTGCCGATCCGCGCGCCGTGCGGCAGCGCCTCGATCGAGTCCGCGCCGATCAGCCGGTCGCGCACATCCTCGCGCGGCAGCATCGCGGCGACGGCGATGCTTTCGGGGCGGATCGTCTCGACATCCTTCATCGAATGGACGGCAAGGTCGATCTCGCCGGCCAGCAGTGCGCGGTCGAGTTCCTTGGTCCATAGTGCCTTGCCGCCGATCTCGGCGAGCGGGCGGTCCTGCACCTTGTCGCCGGTGGTGCGGATCGGGACGATCTCGACCATTTCGGGCGCCCAGCCATGCGCGGCGAGCAACGCGTCGCGCACGAGATTGGCCTGGACGAGCGCGAGCGGCGATCCGCGGGTGCCGAGACGAAGCATGGTGCCGCCTCTAGCGGCTCGAATTGCGGCTGTCGAACGCCCCTAGGGAATCTCGAACAGCCCGGCCGCGCCCATGCCGCCGGCGGTGCACATCGACACCACGACCCAGCGCACTCCGCGCTTGCGTCCCTCGATCAGTGCATGGCCGATCAGCCGCGCACCGGTCATGCCGAACGGGTGGCCGATCGCGATGGCGCCGCCGTTGACGTTGTATTTCTCGGGATCGATGCCCAGCGTGTCGCGGCAATAGAGGCACTGGCTGGCGAACGCCTCGTTGAGTTCCCACAGGCCGATATCCGCGATCTTGAGGCCCGCGCGGTCGAGCAATTTGGGAATCGCGAAGACCGGGCCGATCCCCATCTCGTCGGGCGCGCACCCGGCCGCCTGAAAGCCGCGATAGATGCCCAGTATCTCCCTGCCCTCGGCCTTCGCCATGGCATGGTCCATCACGATCTGCGCGGCGGCGCCGTCGGAAAGCTGGCTGGCATTGCCCGCGGTGATGTGGCGGCCCTCCTGGATGACCTGCCCGTCCTTCCACACCGTCTTGAGACCCGCGAGCGCCTCCGCCGTCGTGCCTGCGCGGATGCCCTCGTCCTGAGTCACCGTGACCGTCTCGCTGCCGGTGCGGTTGCCCTCCTTGTCGAAAATCGCCTTCTCGACGGTGATCGGCGCGATTTCCTCCGCAAAGGCACCGTTGGCGAGCCCCGCCTCGGCGCGCTGCTGGCTCGTCGCGGCATAGTCGTCCTGGCGCGCCCGGCTGATGCCATAGCGTTCGGCGACGATCTCGGCGGTCTCGATCATCGGCATGTACGCATGGGGTTCGTTCGCCAGTACCGAGCGGTTGGCATGGCGCGGCGCATCCTTGTTCACCGTCAGGCTGATCGATTCCATCCCGCCCGACAGCGCGACGTCGATGTCGCCCGCGACGATCGAGCGTGCCGCCAGCGCCAGCGCGGTCAGCCCCGATCCGCATTTCCGGTCGAGCGTGAACGCCGGCACGCTCTGCGGCAGCCCCGCGGCGAACACCGCCATCCGTCCGGCATTGCCGCCCTGCGTGCCCCACTGGTTGCCCACGCCCCAGAAGATGTCGTCGATCCGGGTGGGGTCGATCCCCGCGCGCTCGACCGCCGCGTTCATCACATGCCCGGCGAGCACCGGTGCCTCGGTCGCGTTGAATGCCCCGCGATACGCCTTGCCGATGCCGGTCCGGGCGGTGGAAACGATCGCGGCTTCACGCATGGCAACCTCTCATTCGTGTTTTGGGTATGGCGATCCTTTAACGCGAACAAGCGGTTGTTGGAAGCTTCAGTCGGTAAAGACGGGCGCACGCTTCTGCATGTTCGCCATCACCGCCTCGATCTGGTTGGGGGATCGCATCAACACCGCCTGCTCGGCGCTTTCGGCGGCAAGGATCGCCGGCCCCCGCGTCTCGGCGGCAAGGTTGGCAAGACGCTTGGCCGCGCGGATCGCGTGCGGGTTGCGCCCGGCAATCTCGTGCGCGAGCGTCATCGCCTCGCCATGGGGTCCGTCCGACAGCCGTGTCGCGAAACCGAACGCCAGTGCTTCCTCGGCGCTGAACTCGCGCGCGGTGTAGCTGAGCTCGCGCAGCACGTCGTCGCGCACCATCGTCCGCCACAGCGCAAAGCCCGCCATGTCGGGGACGATGCCCCATTTCATCTCCATGATCGCGCAGCGCGTGCCCGGGGCGAGGATGCGGATGTCGGCGCCCGACAGGATCTGGAACCCGCCGCCGAACGCGATGCCGTGCACCGCCGCGATCACCGGCACGGGCAGCGTGCGCCAGCCCCATGCCACCTGCTGGAACAGGTTGGCGTCGCCATGGCTGCGCGCGTTCAGGTCGAGGCCCGACCCGCCTCCCGCCATGCTCGCCATGTCGAGCCCGGCACAGAAGGCGCGGCCCTCGCCGGACAGCACCACCGCGCGTAGCCCGGCCATGTTGTTCAGCTGCGCGATCGCGTCTGCAATGCCGGCGAACATCGCGGGATCGAGCGCATTCATCTTGTCGGGCCGCGACAGCCGCACATCGGCGACGCCGTCATGGAAATCGATCGAAACGCGCTGCTCGCTCATGGCCATCCTCTCCCGGTCTTTCGGCCACGCTAGACTGCGTCGAGGCGATAGCCGAGTCCCTTGACGCCGCGAATCATCGGACTGGCGAAACCGCGGTCGATCTTGGCGCGCAGTTTCGAGACATGCACCGCGACGACATTCGTCCCGGGATCGAAGCGCAGCCCCCAAACCTGTTCGAGCAGCTCGCGGCGGGAAACGAACTCGCCGCGCCGTTCGGCAAGATAGAGCAGCAATGCGAACTCGCGCGGGACCAGCGGGATGGGAAGGCCGTCGCGCGCCACTGCGCGATGCACGCGATCGATGCGCAGATCGCCGATCCGGGTGTCGCCGGGCATGTGGCTGCGCACGCGCACATCGACACGTGCGGCAAGTTCGAACGGGTCGACCGGGTGCGAGACCGCGTCCGCCGCTCCCGCATCGAGCGCGGCGGTAAGCCAGGCGGAGCAGCCCGCGACCGCGATTTCGGGGACATGGCTGCAGCGGATCCGGATTCCCGGCCCCCATACCCGCAGGATCGCGGCGACGCCGCGGCCCGGATCGGCGCAAAGCGTGCCGAGTACGAGCGCATAGCCCCGCTGGGCAATCGCCTGATCCAGCAGCGGTATATCGATTTCGGAGAGAATCGTCCGCTCCACGCCTCGGGAATCTACGCGCCGCACATCATGAGTCTGCCGGAATTTGCTCCGTATCGGACAGATTGCGGGCGCCGGCTTCGAGTGCGTCCTGGGCGATCGGCCGGACATCCGGTGCGCGATCTCCCGCCGCGAGCTCGAGCAGGGTGCGCCGATCGCCCGCGCTTCCCCGCGCGGATGCAAGCGCGGCGGCGGCGGTGCGGCGCATGCGGGGATGCGGGTGCCGCCGGAGCAGGTGCGCGACAAGATCGAGGCCGTTACCCCCGCCCAGATGCGCGGCGAGCGTCACCAGCCCCTCGGACGGCGCGGTGGTCAGGCCTTCGGCAATGGTGTTGCGCGCGATATCGAACCGGTACTGGTCGATCCACGGATGGCTGGGATGCTGGCCGAGGATGTTGAGCGATACCGAAAAGCTGTCGGGCGGCAGCTGGACATGCACGTCGCGCTGCATGCGATAGAGCATCAGCCTGCCGGGCTCGAGCCGGTCGCGCCCGACGAAGCGCAATCCCGCATCGCCGCCACCCGTGCCGGACACCGCCCGGCCGTCATATTCGAAATAGTCGCTCCAATAGCCGGGCCCCAGATAGCCATAGGTGAGGAACGGGAAATTATGATCGTGCGGCAGATCGTAGAAGAACGGGGCGGTGCCGCTCGCCTGCACGACCGCGTCGTCCATTGCGGGCCAGAAATTGGCGCGAATGACATAGCGGCCATTGGGTGGGCGCAGCAGGAAGACCTGCGGGCCATAGCCATTGGCCGTGCTCTGACGGGCGCAGCGCAGCTTGAGTTCCTCGATGGCGAGGTCGGCCAGGAAATCGCGGTTGCGGCCGAGTCGGGCAAGCAGTGGTCCCAGCGCCGCGAAACTGTCTTCGTCATGCGGGTCGAACGGCGTCGAATCGAGCGTTTCCGCCAGTTCCTCCAGCGTGATCGCGGCGCCGTTTCCGGGAGGGATCAGGCGGGGCATGGCTGCTCCAGCCGCCGGTCGAGCGCGGACAGGGTCGCCGCGGCGGCCGCGCGGATCTCGGCATTGGCGTCGCTCGTGCGCATGTCGGCAAGCCGGTCGCGCGCGGCGCGCGCGTCGAGCATCAGCCATTCGCGCATCGCCGCCCAGCGCAGGTGGAAAGCGGGGTGACGCGAGCCATCGTCGAACAGCGCCCCGGCATCGCTGCGTCCGCATACGCGCAGAAAGGTCAGCAGCATCTCGATCCGCGACGCGGCGTCGTCGGCGCAAACCGCGCGGACAAGGGTGCCGTCGGCTATGGCATATTCGCGCGTCAGCGGGGCCGCACCGGCCTTGATCGTGGCGGTGAGCGCAACAAGGTCATGCGTCGCGCCGGTCAGCAGATGCCCCGTGGTTCGCCCGTCCTGACGCAGCATCATGCCGTCCTTCAGGATATGTGGGGCGATTTCGCGGGCGGGCGCGGCCGTGGCGGCGTTGAATTCCGCATCCACCGGGTCCGCGCGCCAGCGCCGCATTCGCGCCTCGCCTCCGCGGATATAGCGGGTGAGCGTCACCCGCCCCGACAGCACCACGGTGGCGGGCGCGGCGAGCCGGTTGAGTTCGGCGGCGCGCGTGACCGTGGCGGAGATCGCAACGGCCGGGCAATCGAACAGCACGACGCCGGTACGAAGCGGGTCGCGGCTGACTTTGAGCGGCGGTTCGAACCAGGGATCGGCCGCCAGCGCCTCGATCAACGGGGCGAGCAGCGCTTCGACATGGCCCGGGTCGGCGAGATAGGCGGCGGCGCGCGCCTCGATCCGGGCTGCGTCGTCCAGCCCTTTGAACAAGGCTGCGCCCGCCGCGGCCGGACCGGCGATCCAGCCCGTGTTGACCGGCGCCGACCGTGTCCGGGCACCGCTGAGGCCGGGGTGGCACGCGGGTTCGAAGGGCCGGGCGCGCACTAACCGGGATAGGTTTCGTAGACGAGGATCGCGATCGCGATCAGCATCTCGAAAATGTCGTCCCCGGCAACCTCCGCGGCGCGGATCGCGCCATGGGTTGCGACCTGGGTGCCGAGCGTCGCGATCTCGGCCAGAGGCAAGGTGATCATGCGCGTTCCCCCTCGTTGGTCTGCCAAGGCTACGCGCGGCGTGGTTGGGTGCTGAGTTAATTCGAATTTACGATGCGCCGGACGCGGCGGCATTGCCCCGCCGCGCCCTGCCCGCTACGCCGCCCCGCGATGGAGACCGCACCGTTCCCGTTCGATCCGGCGGATTTCTTCGCGGCGCTGCCCGCGGGGCATGGCCGGCGTCTGGGCATCCGCTACGGCGCGCACGGCGCCGACTGGTGCCAGCTCGTCTTGCCCTGGCGCGAGGATCTGGTCGGCGACCCCGCGCGCGGCGTGATCGCGTCGGGGCCGATCGTCGCCTTGCTCGACATGGCGACCAGTGTCGCCGTGTGGATGAAGCGCGGCGGATTCCTGCCGCATGCGACACTGGACCTGCGCGTCGATTATCTGCGGCCCGCGACGCCACGGCGCGAGGTGATCGGGCGTGGCGAATGTTATCGCGTGACGCGCTCGGTCGCGTTCGTGCGGGGCATCGCGCATGACGGCGACCCGGACGATCCGGTTGCGCATGTCGCCGGCACCTTCATGTTCACGGGCGTGCCCGCATGACCCTGCCGCCTTATGCCGACCTGCTCGGGATCACGCTGGAGTCGAGCGATGGCGCGCCTGTGCTGGCGATGCCGTTCGGCGCCGATGTGATCGGCCGTCCCGGCTTCGTCCATGGCGGCGCGCTCGCCGGATTGCTCGAAATGGCCGCGATTGTCGCGCTCAAGCATGCGTTGGAGAGCGAAGGTCGCGCCGATACGCGGATCAAGCCGATCAACGTCACCGTCGATTTCATGCGCGGCGGGCGTGAGAAGGTCACCCGTGCGCAGGGGCATGTGTCGCGCCTCGGCACGCGCATTGCCAATGTCGAGACGATCGCCTGGCAGGACGACCGGGAGCGCCCGGTCGCCGCAGCGCGGATGAACTTTCTGCTGGCCGGTAGCTGAGCGGGCCGGTGCCGCCACCGGTTCAGCGCCGCTGAACCAGATCCTAGCGCTTCGGCGTCAGCTTGAGCAGGCGGCCCTGCGATCCGTCGCGGCCATCCTCGAGCAGCCAGATCGCCCCGTCCGGCCCTTCCTCGACTTCGCGGATGCGCGCGCCCATCGGCCACTGATCGCCCTTCGCTGCGTTGGTGCCATCGACGTCGACCCGTACCAGCGCCTGGCTCGACAGCCCGCCGATGAACAGGTCGCCCTTCCATTGCGGGAACAGCTTGCCCGAATAGACCATCAGCCCGCCGGGCGAGATCGCCGGGTTCCATGACACCTTCGGCGCCTCGAATTCGGGGCGGGTCTTGTGATCGGGAATGTCGGCGCCGCCATAGTGATCGCCGTCGGAGACGATCGGATAGCCGTAATTCTTGCCCGGCAGGATCAGGTTGACCTCGTCGCCGCCCTGCGGTCCCATTTCCTGCTCCCACAGATTGCCTGCCTTGTCGAAGGCAAGGCCGAGCAGGTTGCGATGGCCATAGGACCAGATGGCGGGGTGGAATCCCCTGGCGGTCAGCCCGGGATCCCCCGCCGGCTTGCCGTCGAGGGTAAGCCGCAGCACCTTGCCCAGCGTCGATTTGGGATCCTGCGCGGGATCGAACTTCTGCCGTTCGCCATTGGTGAAGAACACATGTTTGCCGTCGGGGGCAAAGGCAATGCGCCCCGAATAATGGCCGTTGCCGCTGACATAGGGCGTCGCCTTGAACAGCGTCCGGACGTTGTTCAGCGCGGGCGCCGCGCCGTCGGTCAGCGTGCCGCGAGCCAGCACCACGCCCTTGCCGCCCTCGCCTGCTTCCGAATAGCTGAAATAGACCTGGCGGTTCTGCGCGAAGCCGGGCGCGAGGACGACGTCCTTCAGCGCGCCCTGCCCGGCGCTGTCCACCGCCGGAATGCCGCTGACCGCCGTCCGGGTCTTGCCGTCCTTGCCGACCAGCAGCAGCGTGCCGGTCTTCTCGGTCACCAGCATCCGCCCGTCGGGCAGGAAGGTCATCGCCCAGGGTGCGTCGAAATCGGCGACCGCGGTGACGGTGAAGGGAAGGCCGTTCGCAGGCGCGGCCGCTTCCTGGCTGTTGCCCGGCTGGGCGCCGGTGCAGGCGATCAGGGTGAGCGAGACGGCGGCGATCGGCAACAACAGGCGCATCGGGTTCTCCGGGGAAGCGGCGGGAAAACCGGGTTTCGCACGGCATTTACGTCATCGCAACGCCGCGCGGCTATCACGCTGCCCAAAGCGAGAGGAACGGGATGCAACGGCTCCAGCGCGCGCCGGTCAAGGAAGCGCTGCTCTTTCTGTACCTGATCGCCGACGGTGGCAGTCTCGCCGATCGGGTGATTTCGCTTGGCCTGTCGCCCTCGCTCGGCCTGTTCGCGGCCTTCTATGCGCTGCTCGCCGGGGCGTTGTGGGTCGCGTCGCGGCTTGCCTCGAACCGGCTGCGCTGGGCGCTGGCCGTGCTGTTGTTCGCCGCCGCCGCGTTCATCGGGGCGAGCGAGCGGATCCTCGACGATCACCTGACCTATGACGGCTTCCTCAACCTGGTCGGCTCCGCCGGATTCGCGGGCGACGCGATGGCGGAGCACGGCCTGCGCATCGGCGCCGAAATCCTCGCCGCCTTCCCGCTCCTCTTCTCGATCGGTCTTGCACCACGCCACATGCCGCGGCTCGATGCGCGCTGGGCAGTGTTCCCATTGGGGGCGCTGGCGCTACTGACGGGCATGTTGTTCATGCGCGGCGGCGACGGCGCGCGCGGGCTGCCCGGCGCCTTCACTTCGCTGGCCTATCTCACTTTGGCGACGGGCGAGGAATTGAGGGGCGGCGGGGAGCGGCGCCCCGTGACGATGTCGCCGCAGCCAGTGACGGCGACGGGCGATATCGTCCTGATCGTCGATGAGAGTGTTGCCGCGCGTTACCTCGACCTTGCCGATGCCGCCGGGGTGCGCACGGGGCTGCTGGCTCCGTCGCCGGGAATCGCGGTACATAATTTCGGCATCGCCGCGTCGATCACCAATTGTTCGCTCGGTACCAACCTGACGCTGCGCCATGGCGGAACCCGCGAGCGCTATATGGAACTCAATGCCAGAGGTCCGGCGATCTGGGACTATGCCCGTCGGGCAGGGTTTTCTCCGGTCTATATCGATGCGCAGCGCGTCGGCGGCGGGCTGCACAACGGGATGGATGCGAGCGAGCGGGCGCGGATCGAGACGTTCGTCCAGTTCGATGGCGTCCCGGTCGAAGAACGCGATCACGCTGCGGCTGAGCGGATCGTCGGCCTTCTTGCCAATGGCCGACGCGAGTTCATCCTGGTCAACAAGGTCGGCGCCCATTTTCCGGTGCACGACAAATATCCCGATAGTCACGCCGTCTATCGCCCTGCCCTGCCGCGCGGCCGCTTTCTCGGCGTTTCCGACACGGGCAGCCGCGACGGGTTCGACGGCAGCGCGGAGCAATGGCGCCGCTACCGCAACGCCTATCGCAATACCCTGCTCTGGAAGGTCGGCGGATTCTTCGAACGGTTGACGGCGCCCGGCACGCTGCATGGCGCGACGATCATCTACACCGCCGATCACGGGCAGGATCTGCACGAGCGCGATGGCGCGGGCGTCCATACCCATTGCAGCGCGCATCCCGTCGCCGCGGAAGGCGCGGTGCCGCTGGCGATCCTGACCGATGCCGACGGGAGGAGCCCGTGGAAGGAAGCGGCGCAGCGCAACCTCGACCGTGCGAGCCACTATCAGCTCTTTCCCACGATTCTGGCGATGATGGGTTATCCGGAGAGTGCGGTTCGCGCCGAATATGGCGCATCGTTGCACGCGCCGCTGACCGACGAGCTGCGCTTCAACACCCGCTTCAACGCGCGGCTGGGGCGCAAGCCCGAATGGAAGCGGATCGATCCCGCCACGCTTGCCCGCCCGCCGCGCGGCGACGCGGGCCCGGCAGTGGCGGCACGCTGACTCGAACGGCTTGCCGTTGCCGCGCCATGCGCCTATAGAGGCGCTGTTCTCGACATTGGAAACCTTGCCGAGGCCGGCCCCACGGGGTTCGGCGGCGACGAGGCGTATCCGATGTCTATTGGAGTTTTCGCGTGGCGGATATCGCTGCCCTGACTGATCTGATCGAGCCCGAAGCGCGTGCTTTGGGCTTCGATCTGGTGCGCGTGAAGATGTTCGGCGGCGAGGGCGACCGGACGCTTCAGGTGATGGCGGAGCGCCCCGATACGCGCCAGCTGCACATCGACGATTGCGCCGACCTGTCGCGCCGCATCTCGGACCGGCTGGACGAGCTCGAGGCTGCCGGCCGCGACCCGATCCCCGAGGCTTATCGCCTCGAAGTCAGCTCGCCCGGGATCGACCGCCCGCTGACCCGGCTCAAGGATTTCGGGGACTGGGAGGGGCATGAGGCCCGCATCACGCTTGCCGAGAAGATCGACGGGCGCAAGCAGTTCAAGGGCGACCTTGCCGGGGTGGACGGCGACACGATCGCGATCACCGACGGACACGGGGTGACCCACGCCATCGCCTTCGCATCGATCGAGGACGCGAAGCTCGTCATCACCAACCGGCTCATCGCCGCAACCCGACCGCTCTCCACCGAGGGCGCAGACGAATTCGAAGCAGAGGAACAGGACTGATGGCCACCGCCATTTCCGCCAACAAGGCCGAGCTGATCGCGATCGCGA
>Ga0247823_10001651_pt1 | contig 18495 bp, 17 predicted proteins | sample 13C_PalmiticAcid_2_FD_192426 | JGI IMG/M metagenome (GOLD analysis project Ga0247823, IMG submission 192426) | Soil microbial communities from agricultural site in Penn Yan, New York, United States - 13C_PalmiticAcid_Day30 | ecosystem: Environmental > Terrestrial > Soil > Agricultural land... | reverse complement strand
CACCAGACACCCCCGCCCGCCCGCTGCCCTTCGAGGGCATTCGCGTCGTCGAATTCACCCACATGGTCATGGGCCCGACCTGTGGCATGGTGCTGGCCGACCTGGGCGCCGAGGTCATCAAGGTGGAGCCGCCCGCGGGCGACAACACGCGCCGCCTGCTGGGCTCGGGCGCGGGCTTCTACCCGCTGTTCAACCGCAACAAGAAAAGCCTGGTGCTGGACCTGCAGTCGGCCGCAGGCCGTGAAGCCGTGCTCAAGCTCATCGCCACCGCCGACGTGGTCAGCGAGAACTTCAAGCCCGGCACCATGAAGAAGCTGGGGCTGGACTACGAGAGCCTGAAGAAGCTCAACCCGCGCCTCATCCACGTGAGCCACAAGGGCTTCCTGCCCGGGCCTTACGACCACCGCACCGCGCTCGACGAGGTGGTGCAGATGATGGGCGGCCTGGCCTACATGACCGGCCGGCCTGGCGACCCCTTGCGGGCGGGTTCCTCGGTGAACGACATCATGGGCGGCCTGTTCGGCGCCATCGGCGTGATGGCCGCGCTCAGCGCGCGCGAGAAAACCGGCGAGGGCTGCGAGGTGCAGAGTTCGCTGTTCGAGAACAACGTCTTCCTCGTCGCGCAGCACATGATGCAGTTCGCCGTCACCGGCAAACCCGCCGCGCCCATGCCCGACCGCATCTCTTCGTGGGGCATTTACGACGTGTTCCAGGTGAAGGGCGGCGAGCAGATCTTCCTGGCCGTGGTGAGCGACACGCAGTGGGCGATTTTCTGCAACGCCTTCGGCTACGGCGACCTGCAGGCCGACCCGCGCCTGCAGGGCAACAACAACCGCGTGCGCAACCGCGACTGGCTCATTCCCCTGCTGCGCGAGCGCCTGGCCTTGCAGAGCGCGGCCGACCTGGCCGCGCTGTTCGAGCGCCACGGCCTGCCGTTTGCGCCCATCACCAAGCCCCACGAGCTGCTGGACGACCCCCACCTCTGCGCGACCGGCGGGCTGGCGCCCATCACCCTGCCCGACGGCGAGCGCGCTGGCCAGACCGCGCAGACCGTGCTGTTGCCGCTCGCGCTCGACGGTGAGCGCCTGGGCGTGCGCCGCAGTCCCCCCCAACTCGGCGAACACAGCGCCGAGTTGCTGGCCGAGCTGGGCTACAGCGCCGATACCGCGGCCCAACTGAGCCGGACCGTCACAAAGGCTGACTAAAAGTTCATCAATTGACGCCAGATCGTCATTGATTCGTTCTCCTGAGTGGGGTAATCTGCCCGGGTGGACAAACTCAAACAACTCGAAACCTTCGTGGCGGTCGCCACGCGCGGCAGCCTCACCGCCGCCGCCAAGGCCGAGGGCGTGGCGCCGGCCATCATCGGGCGCCGACTCGACGCATTGGAAGCCCGCCTCGGCGTGAAGCTCATGGTGCGCACCACCCGGCGCATCACCCTCACCCACGAAGGCAGCGCCTTCCTGGAGGACTGCCAGCGCCTGCTGGTGGACATGGCCAACGCCGAAGCCAGCGTGAGCGCCGGCGGTGTCAAGGCCAGCGGCCACCTGCGCATCACCGCGCCAGCTGGTTTCGGCCGGCGCCACGTGGCCCCGCTGGTGCCGCGCTTTCGCGAACTGCACCCCGAGGTCACCATTTCGCTCAACCTGAGCGACCGCGTGGTGGACGTGGCGGGTGAGGCCTACGACTGCGCCGTGCGCGTGGGCGACCTGCCCGACTCGTCCCTCGTGAGCGTGCGCCTGGCCGACAACCGCCGCCTGTGCGTGGCCACGCCGCGCTACCTGCAGCAGAACGGCCGCCCGCAGGTGCCGACCGACCTGGCGCGCTTCGACTGCCTCACGCTTTCCAGCGACGCCTCGCAGACCCGGGGCTGGGCTTTCAGCGTGCCGGTGCCCGGCACGCTGGGCGAGGTGGAGATCGTGCACCTGCGCCCCAATGGCCCGCTGGACTGCTCCGACGGCCAGGTCTTGCGCGAGTGGTGCCTGGCCGGCTACGGCATCGCCTGGCGCAGCACCTGGGAGGTGGAGGCCGACATTGCCGCAGGCCGCCTGGAAAGCGTGCTCGACGACTTCGCCGCGCCACCCAACGGCATCTTCGTGCTGTTCCCACAGCGCAAGCACCTCGCGCTGCGCGTGCGCCTGTGGATCGACTTCCTCAAGCACGAGTACGCTCGACCCGATTTCTGGAAAACCTGAACCTTCAACCCACCATGACCACCCATCTTCTCGGCATCTCCGGCAGCCTGCGCACGCAGTCCTTCAACACCGCGCTGCTGCGCGCGGCCCAGCCACTGGCGGGCGACGCGGCCCGGCTCGACGCCGTCACGCTGCACGGCATCCCGCTCTACGACGGCGACCTGGAACAGCGCGAAGGCACGCCGGCGGCGGTGCGCGAGCTCAAGGAGAAGATCCTGGCCAGCGACGGCCTGCTGCTCGTCACGCCCGAATACAACAACGGCGTGCCTGGCGTCTTCAAGAACGCCATCGACTGGCTTTCTCGCCCCACACCCGGTCTGCCTGATGTGTTCCGTGACCGCCCCGTGGCGGTGATCGGCGCGTCACCGGGTGGCTTCGGCACCATCATGTCGCAGACCCACTGGCTGCAGGTGCTGCGCACCCTGGGCACGAGCCAGTGGCACGGCGGGCGCCTGATGGTTTCGCGCGCTTCGTCCGTGTTCGGCCCGGAGGGCGACCTGCTGGACGACAAGGTGCGCCAGCAGCTGGGCGAATTCGTGCAGGGCTTCGCGGCCTTCGTCGCGGCCGCGAAGAAGCCCTGAGCGCGGCGGTGGCTCAGCCGGGGATGTCCGGCTCCACCAGGTGGGCCAGCTGGGCCAGCGATTCCTGCCAGCCCAGGTAGCACATCTCCAGCGGAATCACGTCGGGAATGCCGTCCTGCACCACGTTCAGCTCGGTGCCGCAGGAGACCGCCTTGAGCTGCACGTCCACCGTGATCAGGCCGGGCAGGTTCGGGTCATCGAACTTGTCGGTGTAGCGCAGGCGCTCGTTCGGCACGAGTTCGAGGTACTCGCCGCCGAACGAATGGCCATGGCCGGTCGAGAAGTTGTGGAACGACATCTTGAAGGTGCCGCCCACCTTCGCTTCCAGGTGCTGCACCTTGCAGAGAAAACCGTAGGGCGGGAGCCAGCGGGCAAGGGCGTCGGCGTCGAGGAAGGCCTTGTAGACCTTTTCGGGCGGGGACTTGAGGACGCGGTGGAGGCGAACGGCGCGAGAGGAAGGGTGGCTCATGACGGGATTCCTTTCTGGGAAGAGTTCCAAACAGTGCCGGTGTCAACGACCCGGCGCCTGCTTCCACGACGATCCAGCGTACGCCGTTTCGACAGCGGCTGTGTCATCAGGGTCGTCTGGTGGTGCTCGCCTGGCCGGCACAGGTTCTTCCTCGCGCGCTCAAAAGTCGTCACACCAAGTGCTGTCGGGGCGCTTGCGCACGTCGTAGGGATGCAGCTTCAGGGCCATGTTCATCAGGGCCTGGAGATGGGTCTTGCCCTGCCGCTCCGCCAGGTCGAATGCAGTTTCCTGGTCGCGGTTGGTGGTGGCCCACGGCAGGTGCAGGGGATAGGACTGGAAGAAGCTCGTGATGAGATCGCACCATGTCGGATCACTTGAATCGGCGGCAAACACATCGTCTGGCAGGCCATGCGCGATGTAGTGCAGCACCGTGTTGCCAAGAATGTCCTTGCGCGAAAGCGTGCTCCTCGATCGCATGCGGTCGGCGAGGGCTGCGAATGCCTCAGCGTTTCTCTGCTTCACGGACAACATCAGCAACGTGGTGTCGTTGTGGGTTCTGGTGTTGGCATGGACCTCTTTCGAATCGATCATCAAACGCAGCGTCTGCGTTTGGCCTTCGACGATGGCATCGCGGGCTCTCCAGGAGGCTTCCAGGGGGCCTACGTTCATGGTGCGCGCGGAGCAGGGAATGGAATGCATGTTCGGAGGGGGGGAGATGGGTTGGCAACGGACACCCCATGCACAGTGAAGGTATGCGACCCAAAGTTCAGACGGTGCCCGGTGTGTCTGGCTGGCCCTCCGCTCAGGAAGGCAGGGTGTGCGACAGGAGCAGGACCGCGCTGCGGATGCGCGCGGCGGCGACACCCCTGATCACGCCGCCTTGGGCCGCCGCACCGCCCGCACCTTGCCGCTCGGCCCGCCACCGCAATAGAACAGGTCCGCCCCGTCGGATTCGAGCCCGCTCACGCCGATGCCCGCCGGCATGTCCAGGCGTTCGAGCACCGCGCCGCTCCTCGGGTCAATGCGGCGGATGTCGCTCTCGTCGCCTTCCCAGGTGCCGTGCCACAGCTCGCCATCGACCCAGGTGACGCCGGTGACGAAGCGGTTGGATTCGATGGTGCGGCGGATTGCGCCGGTGGCCGGGTCGATCTGGTGGATCTTGCGGTCGCGGTACTGGCCCACCCACAGGCTGCCTTCGGCCCAGGTGAGCCCGGAGTCCGCGCCGCCGCCGGGCGCAGGGATGGAGGCGAGCACGTCGCCGGTGGCGGGGTCGATCTTGTCGATGCGCGCTTCCGCGATCTGGTACAGGTGCTTGCCATCGAAGGCCGTGCCGGCGTCGCCGGCCCGTTTCAGCGTGCGGGTGATGTCGCCGCTGGCGGGGTCGAAGGCGACGATGCCTTCGTCGGTGGCGGCCCATACGCGCAGACCATCGTGGGTGACGCCGTGCACGCGCTCGGAGCCGAGAAAGGGGCCGTACTCGCGCACGACTTCGGCGGGGCGTGCGGTGGTGGTGGGGTTCTTCATGGTGAATCTCCTGTGGGCAGCGCCGGGTGTCGGCGCTTGAGGGTCACTCTATTCAATCGGCAGCGAAGCAGGGAGTAACAAGATCGTCGCGAATCCGGCCAGCGGCGGCGCCAGCCAGCGCCGCCCGCGCGCCTGCCCGATGGCGCGCACGCGCTCCTCGGCCTCCAGCTCGGCGAGCGCGCGCTGCACGGTGCGCTGGCTCGCGCCCAGCGCGAGCGCCAGCGCCGAGGTGGACCACGCCGCGCCGTCGGCCAGCAGCGCCAGCAGCGAAGCCTGTTCGCCGTCGATGGGCGGCGCCAGCAGCACCAGCGAGCGCCCCCCCAGTGGCCGCAGTGCGAAGCCGCGCGCGGTGGCGTCGATGCCGGCCAGGGGCTTGACGAGTGCGCGCAGGCGACCGATCTCGACGCGCAGGCGCGCGCGGTGCGTGTCGTCCGGGCGGCGGGTCCGGAAGGACTCGGCGATCAGGGCTTCGCGCTCCACGTCGCCCGGCCAGGCCTGGGCGAGCGCACGCGCCAGGCTGAACAGCACCGGCCGGCGCGCCAGCGACCGCCACGCGCCGCCTGCGCCCAGGCCCCGGCGGCAGGCGTCGACCACCAGCGCATCGGAGGCGAGCAGCGCGGCCACGTCGGCCAGGCGCAGCGCCTGTTCGCCACCGTCGCCGAGGCGGCGTGCGGCGGGCTGGTCCAGCGCGGCCTGCGCCTGCGCCACCTCGGCCCGCAAGGCGGGCACGCCGGCCCGCACCGCCGCGTCGCCGGCGCGGTGGAGGGCCGCGCGCCCGGCCTCCACGCGCAGCGAGCGCAGCGCGAGTTCGGCCGCGATCAGCTCGGCCACCGCCGCCAGAGCGGGTGGGAGGCGGGGGATCTCGATCGCGGCGAGCGCGGCCTCGGCTTCGGTCAGGCGGCCCAGCAGCAGCAGGCGGCGCGCCGCGATCAGCCGGGCCTGGCGCGCGTTGGCGTGGTCGGCGTGCGCTTCCAGGGTGGCCGCGGCGGCGGCCAGCGGGCGGGTGGCGCCGCCGAGGTCGCGCATGGCCAGCGCCACTTCGGCCTCGGCCACCACGCAGCGGGCGCGCGCTAGGGCTTCATGGGCGCCGAAACCCCGGCCGGCGCGCCGCAGCAGTTCGCGGGCGCGCGGGTGTTCTCCGAGCTGGGCCATGGCGATGCCGCGCAAGGCCAGGGCCGGCGGGTCGTCGCGCAGGGCCACGCGCTTGAGCGCGCCCAGCGCGTCGCCGGCGGCCAGGGCGCGCGCGGCGGCGGTGATGAGGGAATCCATGCCGACAGGCTACACCGTGGCGCGGGCCACGGCAGCGGCCCGTCAGTCCACCTTCACGTTGGCGGTCTTCACCAGGTTGACCCAGAACTTGCCGTCTTCCACCAGGAAGCCGGCGAACTGCTCGGGCGAGCCGGAGAGCGAGACCTCGGTGCCCTCGCGCTCCAGCGCGGCCTTCACCGAGGGCTGCTGCATGGCGGTGCGCACCGCGTCGTGGATGGTCTTCACGACGGCCGGCGGCGTGCCCACGGGCGCGAACATGCCGTACCAGAACTCCAGGTTGTACTCGGGCAGGCCAGCCTCGCGCATACCGGGCATGTCGGGCACCAGCGGCGAGCGTTCGCGCGTGCTGACGGCGATGGCGCGCAGCTTGCCCGCGTTGGCCTGCGGCAGCACCGAGGGCGAGGTGCCGAAGGTGAGCTGGGTCTCGCCGGCCATCACCGAGGTGATGGCGAAGGAGCCACCCCGGTAGGGCACGTGCGTCATCTCGGTGTTGGTCAGCAGGCTGAAGAGCGCGGCGCCCAGGTGCGGTGCCGAGCCGTTGCCCGAGGTGGAGTAATTGAGCTTGCCCGGGTCCTTCTTGGCGGCTGCGATCAGGTCGGGCACGGTGCGGATGCTGCTGTTGGGGTTGACCGCCAGCACCAGCGGCGAGGTGGTCATCTTGCCCACCGGCAGCAGGTCGCTCGGCTTGTAGGTGAGCTTGGGGTTGAGCGCGGGGTTGACCGAGATGGCGCTGGGGCTGGCGATCAGCAGGGTGTAGCCGTCGGGCGCGGCCTTGGCCACGATGTCGGCCGCGATGCTCGAGCCGTTGCCCGGCTTGTTGTCGATCAGCACGGTCTGGCCCAGGGCCTTGCTGAAGGACTCGCTCATGGCGCGTGCCACGTAGTCGGCCGCGCCGCCCGGCGCGAAGCCGATCACGATGCGGATGGGCTTGTTCGGGTAAGGCGCGGGCTGCGCCCAGCCGAGCGAGGCCAGGGTGCCCAGCGCGAGCGCCAGGATGAGTTGCTTGCGGTGCTTCACGGGCTTGTCTCCTCTTGCGGGTGGTGTGTCAGGTCGCGTCCGCCGGCATGCGCAGGACGATCTTTCCGATGTGCGCGCCGGCTTCCATGCGCGCCTTGGCTTGCTCGAGTTGCGAGAAGTCCATCACCCGGTCGATGCGCGGCTGGATGCGGCCGGCGGCGATCAGGGGCATGACCTCGGCCACGAAACGCGGCAGCGCGGCCGCCCGCTGTTCCTTGGTGCGCAATTTGTTGGAGACGCCGAACAGCGTGAGGCGCTTGGCGTGCAGGGCTTCGAGGTCGATCTCGGCGCGCACCACGCCATCCACATAACCCACGGTGGCCAGGCGCCCCTCGAACGCGAGCGCGCGCAGGCTCTCGGCGAACACCGTGCCGCCCACGGTGTTGATGACCAGGTTCACGCCCTGCTGGTCCGTGGCCTTGAGCACGGCCGGTGTGAAGTCTGCCGCGCGGGTGTGCAGCGCCACGTCCAGGCCCAGCGGCTGCAGCGCCGCGAGCTTGTCGGCCGAGCCCGAGGTGCCGATGACCTTCGCGCCCAGCGCCTTGGCCAGCTGCAGCGAGGCCACCCCCACGCCGGAGGACACGCCGTTGATCAGCAGCCACTCGCCCGCTTGCAGGCGGCCTTGCAGCACGAGCATGTCGAACGCCACCAGGAAGGTCAGCGGCACGCTGGCCGCCTGTTCCCAGCGGAGTTCGGCCGGCACGGGCATGGCCTCGATCACCTCCATCAGCGCGTACTCCGAGAAGGCGCCTGGGCAGCGGCCCATCACGCGGTCGCCGGGCTGGAAGCGGGTGACTTCGGCGCCGACGGCCACGACCTCGCCCGCGCCCTCGCCGCCGATGGCTTTCCAGGTGCCGGGAGCGCCGTGCAGGCCATGGCCGAGCAGGAACTCGCCCCGGTTCAGCGCGGCCGCGCGCAGCCGCACCAGCAGCTGCCGCGCGCCGGGCGTGGGCACCGGGGTCTCGCGCAGGGCCAGCTCGGTGGCGGTGTCGGTCATCTGCATCCAGTAGGACTGCATGGTGGTGGTTTCCTGGTGCGGCTCAGCGGCCGGTGAACACGGGTTTGCGCTTCTGCATGAAGGCCGTGCGGCCTTCGGTGTAGTCGGCGCTTTCGAAGCAGCCGCGGATCAGCGAGGCGCACAGCGCGCTGTCGAATTCGGGCGAGGGCTTGAGGATTTCGCGCGTGATCGCCTTGCCGGCCATCACGGTCAGCGGCGCGTTCTCGGCGATGCTGCCGGCGTACTCGGCCAGCAGCGCGGGCAGGGCCTCGGGCTCGCTGACGCGCGAGACCAGGCCGAGTGCTTTCGCTTCCGCCGCGTCGATGCGCCGGGCGGTGAAGAACAGGTCCTTGGCCGCGCCCGGACCGATCAGGTCCACCAGGTTCTTCATCGCGGAGTAGCGGTAGCCCAGGCCCAGGCGCGCGGCCGGGATGGAGAACACCGAGTCGCTGGCGGCGATGCGGATGTCGCAGCTGATCGCCACGTTCACCCCGCCGCCGATGCAGTACCCGCGGATGCAGGCCAGCGTGGGCTTGGGAAAGTCGTGGATGCCCATCAGCGTGGTCTCCGCCATCTTCTCGTAGTAGGCGACGGCCTCGCGCGCGGCGCGCATGTCCTCGAACTGCGTGATGTCGGCGCCCGAGACAAAGGCCTTGTCGCCCGCACCAGAGAACACGACCAGGCGCACGCGGTCGTCGTCCCTGGCCAGGTCGAGCAGCGGTGGCACGGCCTCCCACATGTCGACCGAGAGCGCGTTGTGGCGCGCCGGGTTGTTGAAGCGGATGTGCAGAGTGCGCCCGTCCAGCCAGGTCTGCACGCGCTCGGTGGAAGAGGTGTAGGTGGGATCGGCCATCAATAGACTCCGGCGGCTTTCATGCGGGCCAGGTCGTCGGGCCCGAGGCCGAGTTCGGCCAGGATTTCTTCGGTGTGTTCGCCCCGGCGCGGCGCCGCGCGGGCGATGGTGCTGGGCGTGCGCTCCAGCTGCATGGGCTGGCCCACCAGGCGCTGCGGGCCCTGCCACTTCGACACCACGTCTTTCACCATGCCCAGGTGCTGCACCTGCGGTTCTTCCAGCGCTTCCTGCATGTTGCTGATCAGGCCGCAGGCCACGCCGCCGTCGTTGAGCTGGGCGATCCAGTGGCTGCGGTCGTGCTCGGCCAGGCGGCGGTTGATCTCGGCGTTGAGCGTGTCGCGGTTGACCGAGCGCGAGGGTTTGTCGTGGTAGCGCTCGTCGGTGATCCATTCGGGCGCGCCGAGGATGTGGCAGAAGCGCTCCCAGATCTTGGAGCCGAACACCGCGATGTTCATGTAGCCGTCGCGCGCCTTGTAGACGCCGGTGGGGATGCTGGTGGGGTGGAAGTTGCCGGCCTGCGTGGCGACCTCGCCGTCGATCAGGTAGCGCGAGGTCTGGAAGTCCAGCATGTAGACCATGGACTCCAGCAGCGAGGTGTGCAGGAACTGGCCTTTGCCGGAGGCTTCTCGCTCCAGAAGCGCGACCAGGATGCCCTGCGCCGCGAAGATGCCGGCGCACAGGTCGGCGATCGGAATGCCCACGCGCATCGGCCCATCGCCCGGCGTGCCGGTGACGGACATCAGCCCGCCCATGCCCTGCGCGATCTGGTCGAACCCGGGGCGCGAGGCGAGCGGGCCGGTCTGGCCGAAACCCGAGATGCTGGCGTAGACCAGGCCGGGGTTGCTCGCGGCCAGCGAGGCGTAGTCGATGCCCAGGCGGAACTTCACGTCGGGGCGGAAGTTCTCGACCACCACGTCCGCGCCGTCGATCAGGCGCTTGAGGGTGGCGATGCCTTCGTCCGTCTTGAGGTTGAGCGTGATGGAGCGCTTGTTGCGGTGCGTGTACTGGTAGTCGGAGCCGTCCTGGCCGCCGAGCGTGTCGTCGCCGCGCATGCTCTCGGGCATCTGCACCTGGACCACGTCGGCGCCCCAGTCGGCCAGCTGGCGGCAGGCGGTGGGGCCGGCGCGCACCTGGGTCAGGTCGATGACGCGAAAGCGCTGCAGCGCGGCGGAGGCGGGGAGGTGGGGCATGGCGCGCCTCGCTCGGTCAGGGGCGGCACAGCGCGGTGAGCGAGCGCACGTCGGGCAGCGAAGCCAGCGAGGCGCACGCGGCCGTGATGTCGCGGGCCTTCGTTTCGCCTAGCACGGGCACGACGAGGGCCTGGAATTTCGCCTCCAGCTGCGCGTCCGACAACGGGTTTCGCAGGGAGCCGATGGCGTCTTCCACGCGCACCTCCACGCGCCGGCCGTCCAGCAGCACGGCCGTCACGTGCACGGCGGCTTCGGCGATGGCGTCGTCCACGGTCGCCTGCACCTTGTCGCGCAGGGCGATCACCTGCGGGTCGTTGACGACCGCGTCGAAGAACTCCTCTTCGCCCGCGCGACCGTGGATCAGGCCGACCGCGCAGCCGTGGTACACGCTGAACTTGCCCTGCAAGCCGTCTTTCGGTGCCTTCTTGCCGGTGAGTTCCAGCACCAGCGAGTGCACGCGCAGCTCGATGTGCTTCACCTGCTCCGGTGTCACGCCCTGCCCGCGCAGCTGCACGCAGGCGTCGATGGCGGGGTGGATGACGATGCCGCAGGCGAAGGGCTTGTAGGTGTTGAACGAGATCTCGAAGCGCTCGCCGAGTTCGTCCGTCGCTTCGTTCCAGGCGCGTTTGTCCGAGGCCACCTGCACGAAACCGCGCGGCGCTTCCAGCGCGCGCGGGCTGGCGGTGAAGCCCTGGCTGGCCAGCAGGGCCGACATGAGGCCGGCGCGCGCCGCACCGCCAGGGTGGAAAGGCTTGGTCATGGTGCCGAACTGCTCGCGCAGGCCGACCGGCTGCGAGGCCGCGATGCCGATGGCCATGGCGGTCTGCGCCTCGCTCAGACCGAGCAGGCGCGCGCAGCCCGCCGCCGCGCCCAGCATGCCGGTGGAGCCGGTGATGTGCCAGCCGCGGTCGTAGTGGTCGGGGTACATCACGTTGCCGATGCGGCAGGCCACGTCGATGCCCAGCACCAGGGCGTCGAGCACCTCGCGACCGCTGGCGCCCCGGTGCTCGGCCAACGCGAGCACGGCCGAGGCCACCGGGCCGGCGGGGTGGATGATGGTTTTGAGGTGCGTGTCGTCGAAGTCGAAGGTGTGCGAGGTGATGCCGTTGACCAGCGCCGCGCTGGCCATGTCGACCTGCTCGCGGCGCCCGAGCACGCTGGCCTGCGGCGCGGGCTGCAGCAGTTGCACGGCGGCCACGGCGGCGTCGGCCGCCTCGTGTTGCGCCGCGCCGATGGCGCAGCCCAGCCAGTTGTAGAAGGTGCGGTGGGCTTCGCGCTCCACGGCATCGCTCCAGCCGCGCGAGGGATGGCGAGCGACGAAGCGGGCGAGCAGGGCGGTGATGGGCGGGGCCGTGAGGTCGGCGGGGACTTGGGTGTTGCGGGTCACGGGTTCGGGGCTCTGAGGTTGGAAAAAAGAAAGGAGGCGCCGGGCGTCACTCGTCCAGGCGGATGTTTCGGGCCTTGGCCAGCGCGGTCCAGCGCGTGAGGTCGGCCTTGATGTACTGGCCGAACTGCTCCGGCGACATGGGCCACGGCTCCACCGCCTCGCCCGCGAGCTTCTCGGCCAGTTCGGGCGCCTTGAGCACCGCGACCTGCGTTTCGTTGAGGCGGCGCACGACGTCGGGCGGCATGCCGGCCGGGCCGACCACGCCGTACCACTGCATGGCGTCGAAGCCCTTGAAGCCGACCTCTTCCATGGTCGGCACGTCTTTCAGCTGCGGGCTGCGCTGCTTGCCGGTCACCGCCAGCGCGCGCATGCGGCCCGAGCGCAGGTGCGGCAGCGCCGCCGCCAGGCCCGGGAAGACGGCCTGGGTCTGGCCGCCGAGCAGGTCGTTCATGGCGGGCGCCACGCCCCGGTAGGGGATGTGCAGCAGGAACATGCCCGTCTCCTGCTTGAGCAGTTCCATCGTGAGGTGGGTGAGCGAACCCTGGCCGGCCGAGCCGTAGCTGAGCTTGCCGGGCTGGCGCTTCACGTAGTCGATGAACTCCTGGATGTCCTTGACCGGCACGCTGCTGTTGACCACCAGCACGTTGGGCGTGGCGCCGATCATGCCGATGGGGGTGAAGTCGGTGACGGCGTCGTAGTTCACGCGGCGCGTGGCCGGCGTGGTGCCGTGGGTGGCGACGTAACCCTGCAGCAGCGTGTAGCCGTCGGCCGGCGCGCGCGCGGTGAGCTGGCAGGCCACCACGCCGCCGCCGCCGCTCTGGTTGTCCACCACGAAGTTCTGGTTCAGCAGCTTGCCCCAGCGCTCGGTGACGACGCGGGCGATCATGTCGCTGCCCCCGCCGGCCGCCACCGGGACGATGTAGCGCATGGAGCGCGCGGGGTAGGCCTGGGCCAGGGCGAGCTGCGGCAGGGCCAGCGAGGCCCCCGCTGCCTGCAAGAGGTGGCGGCGTTGCATGTGCTTGTCTCCTTCTTTGTGGGCGCATGTTGACAGCGGGTCAACCTGCTGTAAATTGCATCTTTCTGAGGCCTTGATGCATTGCTTGCAAGAATGAGAGACACCCCATGAGCACGCTCAAACCCACCCTGGCGGACCTGCGCGCCTTCGTCACCGTGGGCGAGCTGCAGAGCTTCGCGGCCGCCGCCAAGGCCCTGCACCTGTCGCAGCCGGCGCTCTCGCGCCGCATCTCGCACCTGGAGGGGCTGCTGGACGTGCGCCTGTTCGACCGCACTACGCGCAGCGTGGAACTCACGCAGCTCGGGCAGCGCTTCCTGGGCCAGGTGCGCAGCGTGATCACCGACCTCGACCGCTCGGTGGTCGACCTGCACGACGTGGCCCACATCGAGGCGGGTGATGTGACGGTGGGCTGCGTGTTCTCCGCCGTGCACCATTTCCTGCCCGGCGTGATCCGCAGCTTTCGCGAGCAGCACCCGCACGTGCTGGTGCGCATCATCGAAGAGGGGGCCGACGAGGTGCTCGCCAGCGTGAAGAGCGGCGAGGCGGACTTCGCGCTCAACTACACCGGCATGCAGGACCCGGAAGTCGAGTTCACGCCCTTGCTGAAGGAGCGTTTCGTGCTGGCCTGCCCGGTCGGGCACCCGCTGGCCAAGCGCCGTTCGGTGCGCTGGGAGGAGATCGTGGACCATCCCTATGCGCTGGTGTCGCACGCCAGCCGCAACCGCGTGCTGATCGATCAGGCGCTGGCCGAGGTGACGCCGTTGCCCCGGCCGGTCTGCGAGTTCCGCCACATCTCCACGCTGATCGGTTTCGTGGACAACGGCCTGGGCGTGGCCATCGTGCCGCAGCTCACGCTGCCGCACCAGCCGGCCTCGGTGGTGGGCGTGCCGCTGGAACACCCCGTCATCAGCCGCACCATCGGCCTCACGCAGCGCACCGGGCGCAGCCTGTCGCCAGCGGCGGCGGCCTTTGCGCGCCTGCTGACGCAGGCCAGCCGGGCCACGGCCCGGCGCAAGCCCCGCTAGAAATCGGTGCGCCGGTCGCGCAGCTGGGAATGGCGCCGCGCCTCGGCCAGCGCGCCCCGCGTCAAGGTGGCGAAGCGCAGGGTTTCATCGCGCTCGCCCTGATCGAGCACCGCGCCGTCCGGCGCGCAGACCGTGCTCAGGCCGCCGTAGGTGGTGTCGCCCTCTTCACCGCAGGCGTTGGCGTAGGCCACGTACACGCGGTTTTCCAGCGCGCGCGCGGGCAGCAGCACGCGCTGCACCTCGTCGAAGGCGATCATGTTCGCAGTCGGCACGAGGACCGCGTCCACGCCCTGCAGCGCGAGGCCGCGCGCGGGTTCGGGGAATTCGATGTCGTAGCAGATCAGCAGGCCGAGTTGCCAGCCGCGCCAGGCGAAGGCGGCGGGCGCCTGCGGGCCGGGGCTGAACTGCGCACGGTCGATCTCGCCGAACAGATGGGTCTTGCGGTAGTTCGCGACGCGCTGGCCGTCGGCGTCGATGAACTGCACCGCGTTCCAGGGCTTGCCGTGGTCGTTCTGCTCGGGGTAGCCGTAGACGATGGCGAGGCCATGGCGCTGCGCGATGCCGGCCACCGCCTGGGCCAGCGCGCCGTCGGCCGGTTCGGCCAGGGCCGCCACGCCGGCCGCGCCGATCTGGTAGCCGGTGAGCGACATCTCGGGGCACAGCAGCAGGTCGGCGCCCTGGGCGCGCGCCTGCGCGGCGGTGGCGTCGAGCAGCACCAGGGCCTGCGAAGGGCTGCCCGCGTAAGGGCACTGCCAGAGGGCGAGGGTGAGGGTGTCGTCCATGTCAGGGTGTGAACATGCCCTAGTCCGGCAGGGCCATGGGCCCGAGTTCGGCGAACATGTCGCCGGGCCCGGGGTTGGCCGCGTGCGTGCGGCCGCCCAGGTGCTTCACGATGCCCCACACCGCGTTCAGCGAGGTCTGCACCGCGCCCTCGACCCAGGCGGGGGTGAAGGACACGTCGTCACCCGCGAGGAAGATGCCGCGCTCGGTGGCCGCGAAGCCGTCCTGCATGAAGTGGCTGTACATGCGGTGGTTGTAGCGGTAGTGGCCGGGCAGCGCGCCCTTGAAGGCGCCGAGGAAGTGCGGGTCGGCCTCCCACGAGACGCTGATCGGGTCGCCGATGATGTGGCTGGCGATGTCCACGTCGGGGTAGATCTTCTGCAGGGCCTGCAGCGCGAGCTGCACGCGCTTCTGGGTGCCGTGCGGCAGCATCTTGAGCGCGTCGCCCATCCAGGCGTAGCTCAGGCAGATCACGCCGGGCTGGTCGGGGCCGTGGTCGAACAGGTAGGTGCCGCGCGTGAGGCGGTCGGTGAGCGTCATGCCCATCTGCGGCCAACCGTTGTCCCGCAGGTCGTTCCAGAACGGGCGGTCCACCATCACGAAGGTCTTGGACGACTGCATGTAGCGCGTGCGGTCCAGCGCCATCCAGTGTTTCTGCGAGAACAGCGCTTCTTCCACCGCGATCTGCGTGGTCAGCAGCCAGCTCTGGCAGGTGGTGAGCACGGCCGGATAGCTGCGCGTGTTGCCCCAGGTGTCGGTGACGGCGAGTTCGTTGCTCGCCGCGCGCGCGATGGCGGTGACGCCGGGGCGCGGCGCACCGTGGTGCAGGCTCGCCAGGGTGGTGCCGGCGGGCCAGTGGCGCAGCTCGTTCGCGGCCGGGGCGTGGTGCCACAGGCCCAGCGGCACCTGCTGCACACCGCCCACGATGAGGTGCTGGTTCTCGTCGCAGCCGGTCAGCACGACGCGCAGGATTTCCAGCATGGAGTTGGGGAAGTCGGAGTCCCAGCCGCCGGTGCCGAAGCCGACCTGGCCGAACACCTCGCGGTGCTGGAACGGCAGGCGCGAGAAGGCTTGGGACGTGGCGACGAAGTCGTAGAAGGTGCGGTCGTCCCACAGCGGCACGAGGCGGTCCCACAAGGCCTTGAGCTTCACGGCATCGCGCTCGCGCAGGGCCTGCTGCAGGCCGGTGAAGCCGGCGCCTTCCTCCAGCGCCTGAGTCCAGGCTTCGGCCACCTCGCTGAACAGCGGCGGCAGGTCGGCCAGGGTGCGGCCCCAGTGTGTGCGGCCTTCGAGGTCGATCACGGTGCAGCCGGCGGCGGGCGTGAGCGGGTTGGGGAAGGGCTGGGTCTTCAGGCCGAGCCGGTCCACGTAGTGGAAGAAGGCGGTGCTCGACGCCGGAAAGCGCATGCCGCCGAGTTCGGCGATCGCGCCCTGGCCCCCCTCGAAGGCCTGCGAGCGCAGCCGCCCGCCCATGCGCGAGGCCTCGTAGACCACGGGCTTCAAGCCCAGCTTCATCAGCTCGTAGGCCGCCACCATGCCGGCCATGCCGGCGCCGACGATGGCCACTTCCTGTCCCAGCCGCTCGGCGGGCAGTTCGCCCAGGCCGGCGGGGTGGGCGATCCAGTCGTCGAAGGCGAACGGGAAGTCGGGTCCGAACAGGGTCACGGGCGCATCGGCGCCGCGCAGGGGCGTGGGCATGGCGGAAACCTCCGGGTTCAGAACAGGCTGGTGAGAAGCCAGCCCGCCGTGCCCCACATCATCAACGCAACCAGGCCATCCAGCACGCGCCAGACATGCAGCGAGTTGAGCCGGCGGCCGAGCCAGAAGGCGGCCGCGCCCAGGCTGACGAACCAGACCAGCGAGCCGGTGGCCGCGCCCAGGCCGAAGACGGCGCTGCCCTGGCCGTAGGCCAGCGAGGCGGTGCCGATCAGCACGGCGGTGTCGAGCCAGGCGTGCGGGTTCAGGAAGGAGAAGGCCAGGGCGGCGAACACCGCCTGGCGCGGCGACACCGGCTTGACGGCACCGCCCTCGGTGCCCAGGGGCGTGCTGCGCGGGCGCAGGAAGCGCTGGAACGTCTGCCAGCCGTAGACGCCGAGGAACAGCACGCCCGCGCCGACCATCGCGCCGAGCAGCTTGTCCGACAGGCCGCCGAGCTGGGCCAGGCCCAGCACGCCCAGGCCGATCAGCACCACGTCGGCCAGGGCGCAGGTGAGCACCGTGAGCCAGAGGTGCTGGCGCTGCAGGCCCATGCGCAGCACATGGGCGTTCTGCGGGCCGATCGCCATGATCAGCGACATGCTCAGCACCATGCCGGCGGTGAAGGTGGGAAAGGCGAGGGTCATGCGAACTCCGGAAACCAACTGAGGTGAATGGCCGGCAGTGTGCGCGCAAAACCGCATGATTTAAATCAAGTTAACTTAAACTCAGATCGATTGAAAATAAATTGAGCAAATGATGCTGGACGCCCGCCAACTCGACGCCCTGGCCGCCGTGGTCGAACACGGTGGCTTCGGCCCGGCCGCTCAGGCCCTCTCGCTCACGCTGGCGGCGGTGTCGCTGCGCATCAAGTCGCTGGAGGACACGCTGGGCCAGCGCCTGCTGGTGCGCGGCAAGCAGGTGCGCGCCACGCCGGCGGGGCAGGCGCTGCTGGCCCATGTGAAACAGGTGCGGCTGATGGAGGCCGACCTGCTCGACGGCCTGCAGGGCGGGGCGCCGGCCCAGGGCGGCGTGCGCTGGCAGAGCCTGTCGGTGGCGATCAACGCCGACTCGGTGGCCGGCTGGTTCCTGCCTGGCGTGGCCGCGCTGCTGCAGCGCCACCACCTGCTGCTCGACATCATGATCGACGACCAGGACCACACGCACGGCGCGCTCAAGAGCGGCGACGTGATGGGCTGCGTGACCACCCTGTCCACGGCCATGCGCGGCTGCGTGGCCGAGCCGCTGGGCGTGATGCGCTACCACTGTGTGGCCTCGCCGGCCGTGGCGCAGCGCTGCCGCACGCCCCGGGGAGCGGTGTCGGTGCACAAGCTGCTGGCGCAGCCGGCCATCATCTTCAACCGCAAGGACGCGCTGCAGGACGCCTTTCTGGAGCAGCACTTCGGCCTGCGCCAGCCGCACTACCCGCGCCATTTCGCGCCCGCCGTCGAAGCGTTCGAGACCGCGGTCGAGCTCGGGCTGGGCTGGGGCATGGTGCCCGAGCAGCACCTGAAACAGCGGCCGACCCTGCAGGAGGTGCTGCCCGGCGCCACGGTGGACGTGGTGCTGTACTGGCAGCACTGGGCGCACGAGTCGCCCACGGCCCAGCGGCTCACGGCGGCGGTCAAGGCGGCCGCGCGGGAACGGCTGCGGCCCCTGGACGCCCCCGCCGCCTAAAATCGCACCCCTATGCTCAAGATCAAACAGGAACTGCTGGCCGGCCTGGCCAGTGCGCTCGACAGCCTCTCGCCCGGCGCTGGTGCCAAGGCGGCGTTCGAATCGCCCAAGGTGGCGGCCCATGGCGACTTCGCCAGCACGGCGGCCATGCAGCTGGCCAAGCCCCTCAAGCTCAACCCGCGCCAGCTCGGCGAAAACCTGCGCGAGCTGCTGCTGGCGCAGCCGGTCTACCAGCGCTGGGTGTCCGAGATCGACCTGGCCGGCCCCGGTTTCCTCAACATCCGCCTCAAGCCCGAGGCCAAGCAGCAGATCGTGCGCGAGGTGCTGCAGGGCGGCGACGCCTTCGGCGTGCAGCCGTCCAACGGGCAGCGCCTGATGGTGGAGTTCGTCTCGGCCAACCCGACCGGCCCGCTGCACGTGGGCCACGGCCGCCAGGCGGCGCTCGGCGACGCCATCTGCAACCTCTACGGCACCCAGGGCTGGAGCGTGCACCGCGAGTTCTATTACAACGACGCGGGCGTGCAGATCGGCACCCTGGCCACCTCCACGCAGCTGCGCGCCCAGGGCATCAAGCCGGGCGATGCGGGCTGGCCCGAGGCCGCCTACAACGGCGACTACATCCAGGACATCGCCAACGACTTCCTCGCCAAAGAGACCGTGAAGGCCGACGACCGCGAGTTCACCGCCAGCGGCGATGTGAACGACCTCGACGGCATCCGCCAGTTCGCCGTGGCCTACCTGCGCCACGAGCAGGACCTGGACCTGCAGGCCTTCGCGGTGAAGTTCGACCACTACTACCTGGAGTCCAGCCTGTACACCAG
>Ga0247823_10001650_pt1 | contig 18501 bp, 16 predicted proteins | sample 13C_PalmiticAcid_2_FD_192426 | JGI IMG/M metagenome (GOLD analysis project Ga0247823, IMG submission 192426) | Soil microbial communities from agricultural site in Penn Yan, New York, United States - 13C_PalmiticAcid_Day30 | ecosystem: Environmental > Terrestrial > Soil > Agricultural land... | reverse complement strand
CGCTGCAGGTCACCGCCAACCCGCTCGCCGCCAGCCTGGGCTCGCCCGATCGCAGCCATTTCCGGCTGACGCTGGCGCAGTCGTTCAATGCGCTCGGCGTGGTCGCCGGGGTGCAGTTCGGTGCGGCACTGATTCTCGGCGATCCGGTGTTCGCCGGGTCGGAGCCGCTTCTCTCTGAAGCGGGGAGGACGGCAGGACTGGCAGCGGTCCAACGCGCCTTTTTGACGGTCGCGGGGCTGGTGCTGGCACTGATGGCGCTGCTGTGGATCGTCCGCAGGCCGATCGAGCGGGCGTCGCCTGCCGCCACTCCGGCGGCAGGCATCGCACAGGCTTTTCGTTCGCGCTGGGCCTTGTTCGGCGCCGTGACGATCGCGCTCTATGTCGGCGCCGAAGTGGCGATCGGCAGCACGATGATCGGCTTTCTTGCAGACCCGCGGACGCTCGGCCTGTCGATGGTGGAGGCGGGGGCATGGCTGGCGACCTTTTATTGGGGCGGCGCGCTGGTCGGCCGGTTTCTCGGCAGCTGGCTGTTGACCCGGATCGCCGCGCCGCATTTGCTGGGGGTCGCGGCGGCGGTGGCGATATTGCTCTGCGCCGCAGCCTTGTTCGCCCCCGGGCCCGTCGCCGCACGTTGCGCGCTGGCGATCGGGCTGTGCAACGCGATCATGTTCCCGACGATCTTCTCGCTGACTCTCGAACGCTCGACTGCGTCGGTGGCAGCGACGTCGGGCTTGCTGTGCGTCGCGATCTCGGGCGGCGCGGTGATTCTATTGCTGGTCGGGCAGGTCGCCGATCGCGTCGGTCTGGCATGGATCTTCGTGGTGCCGCTCGCCGCTTATTGCGTCATCGCGGCGTTCGCCACGCTGGCTATGCGGCGACTGCCTCGCGCGCCCATGTCGCCGGCGGCGCACCGAATTCGCGCTTGAACGCCCGGTTGAACGCGGCCTCGGAATTGAATCCCACCGAATAAGCAACGCTGCTCGCATTGTGGCGATTACCGCGCAGCATCTCGGCGGCCGCCTTCATCCGCCAGCGCGCGCAATATTGCATCGCGGGTTCGCCGAGCAACGCGCGGAAGCGCTCGGCGAGGACCGTCTTGGAGACGGCGGCTTCGCGTGCAAGCGCATCCAGCGTCCAGGTTTCCGCGAAGCGCTGGTGGATCAGCGCGAGCACCCGGCCGACGGCAGGATCGCGCAGCCCCGCCAGCCAGCCGCGCTCGTCGGGCGGGAGATCGTCGACATAACGACGTACCGCTTCGGCGAAGAGACCTTCGGCCAGCTTGCCGACCATCTCGGGCGAATTGGTTGCGACACCGTGCGCGGCGAAATCGATCGAGCGCGCCACCCAGTCACCCTGCGCCGCGTCGATCCCGATCACCAGCATCGGCGGCAGGCTCTGGAGCAGAGTGTTGTCGGGCGTGGTGGTGCCCAGATAGCCGCAATACATCGACACGCTCGCGCCATCGCCGCCGCCGCGCAGCCGCAGGATGCCGTTGTCGAGGGTGCGCAGCACGTCGTGCGTGTCCATCGGCGCGGGCCAGGGCGCCGGGCCGTGAAGATAGTGCGGCGCGCCGTGGGGGAGAATGACGATCTCGCCCGCATGCACTTCGCGGGCCGGCCCACCGGCGATCCGGCAAGTGAATGATCCCGATCGCACATAATGATAGGCGATCAGCTGGCTGGGCACTTCGAAGAACGGCGCGCAATCCTCGGGCGTATAGTCCGACAGCACCGTCCACGGCGCGCGGAACTCCGCATCGACGAATACGCCACCCGACAGGCGCAACGCCGCGAGCATCTCGCTGAGCACGTCCATCCCACATCCCCTGAAACGCAGTTCGTGCGGCCCGCTTGCCGATCCGGTCGATCGATCAATGTTTTCGTTCGCGCGATCATATCGCGTTCGCGCCGCCGGGGCTAGTTCGGTGCCATAAAGTCGCAGTCGTCGTGCGGATGGGTCGGGGGCGACCGCCGCGCACGGCCAATCAACAGCCTGAATACCGTCAGTCCAGCTGCCTTAGATGCGCTGGATAACCATGGGAGATTATTCGTGAACTTCTATTCCAGTTCGTTGCTTTGCGTGCAGCCCGCTGCAGTCGCCGGAGCTGCCATCCTGACAACCGTGATCCTCACCTTTCATGCCCTGGTATTTGCCTGAGGGCATAGGGTTCCAAGGAGAAACGATATGTCCCATCAATTCACCTGGTCGGGCGTGCTCGCGGCATCTGCGCGCGCCTCCTGGCAACTCGACGACGTGATGCCTGAAGGCACCGCGCTCGACTTCACCCGGCCGTTCATGCCCGAGAAGCTGGCGCGCGCGGCCGAAACGCCCGGGATTGCCGCCGGCGCCGAGGCCCGGCTGCTCAACCAGATCCGCGGCCACGAATATCTGAGCATGTTCGGGCTGATCGAGGAAATGATCCTCCCCTTCGTCCTCGATCATGCAAGGCCGTTGCTCCGCGACGACGACGATCGGATCCGCGCATTGCTCGGCTTCGCTTCGGAAGAAGCAAAGCACATTCATTTGTTCAAACGCTTCCACGCCGCCTTCGTGCGGGACTTTCCGGTGGAGTGCGGGATGATCGGGCCTGCCGAAGCGATCGCCGCCGAGATCCTCCGCCACGATCCGCTGAGCGTGGCACTGGCGGTGCTCCACATCGAATGGATGACGCAGGCGCATTATCTGGAGAGCGTCCGCGACGATGTCGGACTCGATCCATTGTTCAAGAGCCTGCTGCGCCATCACTGGATGGAGGAGGCCCAGCACGCCAAGCTCGACACGCTGATGGTCGAGGCGCTGGCCGAAGGGCGCGACGCCGCGGGTATCGATGCGGCGATCGAGGAATATCTCGAGATCGGGATGTTCCTCGACGGCGGCTGCAAGGCGCAGGCCGAGCTCAATCTCGCCGCGTTCGAGGCGGTGGCCGGACGGACGGTCGCCGCGACCGACCGCGAAGACTTGCTCGCCGTCCAGCATCAGGCGTTGCGCTGGACCTATCTCGGCAGCGGCATGGGCCATCCCCGGTTCCGCGCCACGCTCGGCGCGATTTCGCCTGCCGCGCGCGACCGTATCGACGCCGTCGCGCCGGCCTTTTGCTGATCCACAGGAGAATGATGATGAACGATGTGATGACGCGTACCGTAGTGAACGGCCTCGATCTCGATGCGCTCGGCGCGACCGTGCAGGCGGTCGCCGACGATCCGGTGCTCGGCCAGGTACGCTTCTCGGTGCGCACGTGCTGGGACGGTCAGACGCGAAGCACCAGCAAGGTGCGGGGTTATGCGCTGGGCGGCGAGCAGATCGCCCGGGAGTTCGAGATCGCCGCGGACGAACCGTTGGAGCTGCTCGGCACCAACACCGCGCCCAATCCGCAGGAGCTGCTGATGGCGGCGCTCAATGCCTGCATGACCGTCGGCTATGTCGCGGGCGCGTCGATGCAGGGCATAACGCTCGATCGGCTGGAGATCGAGACCAGCGGGCAGCTCGATCTGCGCGGCTTCCTCGGTCTCGATTCGAGCATCGCGCCGGGCTACGAGCAGCTCGATTATGTCGTGCGAGTTGCCGGCAACGGCACGCCCGATCAGTTCGAAGCGATCCACCAGGCGGTGCTGGCGACCTCGCCCAATTACTTCAATCTGGCGCGGCCGATCCGGATCAACGGTACGCTCGCGATCGGCTGAGCGGGAGACCGCCGCGCATCTCAGGTGCGCGGCGGTCTCCCGGTCGCGATGCGGCGCGCCGCGGCATGCCGTTCGGCGCGATCGAGCAGCGCCTCGAGATCCTCGCGGCTGACGTCGAAGGTCTCGCCCGATTCCTCCAGCGCGGCGTCGATGTCTTCCATCAGCAGGCGCGGACGATCGGCGATCTTCATCGGCCGGTGAGGATAGCTGTGGCCCGAGATGCGGTGGAAGGCGATCCCGATCGCGGTCAGCGCCACGGCGTTGAGCCCGACCGGCAGGAGTGCGAAACCATAGCCCTGCGCAAGCACGGCGGGCACGAGCAGCGGCAGCAACACGGTGCCCCCGCCGGGCGGATGCAGGCAGCGCAGCACCGACATTGCCAGGATTGCGGCACCTACTGCCACACCCACCGCAAACACACCGGTCCCCAGCCAATGCGCCACTGCGACGCCGACCAGTGCCGAGACCAGATTCCCGCCGACGATCGGCCAAGGCTGGGCGAGCGGGCTCGACGGCACCGCGAACAGCAGCACCGCCGAAGCGCCGAGCGGGGCGGCGAGCAGCAAGCCGTGGCTCGGCACCGCCAGCGTGGAGATCGCTGCGCACAGGCCGATGCCGATCACCGCGCCGACGCCCGCGATCAGCCGCTCTCGCCAGTTTGCGCCCGCCAACAGCAAGGCGAAGCGTCGATCCTGGAGGCTCATTCTATTTGCGCTGCCACACCCGGTCACCGCCGATCCAGGTTTCGATGACCTTTGTGGCACGCAGGTCGCTCGGCCCGGCGAGCAACGGATCGCGATCGACGATCAGGAAATCGGCGCGCATGCCCACCGCGATTCGCCCGATCTTGTCCTCGGCGAATCCGGCATAGGCTGCGCCGGTGGTGAAGCCGGCCCAGCCCTGCTCGCGCGTCACGGCCTCTTGCGGACGCCAGCCGCCGAATGGCTGCCCGCTGGCATCCTGACGCGTGAAGCTCGCAGCCCAGCCTGCCCAGGGATCGGGGCTCTCGACCGGGAAATCCGATCCGAACGCGAGGCGCGAACCATTTTGCAGCATCGAGCGCCATGCATAGGCACCGCCCAGCCGCGCCTCGCCCAGCCGCGCCTCGGCCATGTGCATGTCACTGGTCTGGTGGACCGGTTGCATCGAGGCGATCGTGCCGAACTTGCCGAAGCGCGGCAGATCCTTCGGATCGACGATCTGGGCATGCTCGATGCGCCAGCGGCGATCGCCCTTATAGGTTTCCGACAGCACTTCGATCGCGTCGAGCACTTGCTGATTGGCGCGGTCGCCGATCGCATGCACCGCGATCTGAAAGCCGTCCATGGCGCCGCGGATCATGCTGTTGAGCAACTGGTCGTCGGTCAGGAAGGGCAGGCCCTTGTTGCCGGGGGCGTCGGCGTAATCGGTCTTGAGCCACGCCCCGCGCGACCCGAGCGCGCCGTCGTCATAGAGCTTGATCCCGCCCATGCGGAGCCGTTCGGCATAGAGCCATGGCGTGGGGCCTTGTCCGGCCACCGCGAGCGCCGTGTCGACACCGCCGGCATAGCTGAGGATACGCACCTTCAGAAAGTTGAGATCGCCCATGCGGCGATAGGTCAGCCAGTCGGCCTGGCTGGTGCCCATGTCCGCCGTCGCGGTGACGCCCAGCGAGAGCAGTCGCTCCTGCGCGGCGAGGAAGGCGGCATTCTGTTCGCGTGGGGTGGGCCCGGGGATCGTCCTGGTGATGAAGTCCATTGCCGCATCGATGAACACGCCCGCGGGTTTGCCGCCGGTGCCGCGTTCGATACGCCCACCGTTCGGGTCCTTCGTCGCGGCGGTCACGTTGGCGGCGGTGATCGCGCGGCTATTGGCCCAGCCGGCATGACCATCGACGCGTTCGAGCCAGGCCGGGCGGTCTCCCACGGCGGCATCGAGCTCGGCGGCAGTGGGAAAGCGGCCGAGTTTCCACCGTTCCTGGTTCCAGCCACCGCCGAGGATCCATTTGGTCGGATTGGCCGCGGCATAAGTGCGGATCTTCGCCAGCGCCTCGTCGAGCGAATTGGTCTCTGACAAATCGAGCCGGAGCAATTGCGCACCGAGGCCCATGACATGGCCGTGGCCGTCGATCATGCCGGGCACCATCGTCTTGCCGCCCATGTCGAGCTTCCAGTCGACCTTTTTCGGACGCCGCTCGCCGCTCTTCAGGACATAGGTGATCTTGCCGTCGCGGTTCATCATAATCCCGGTGAAGCGGACCACTTGCCCCTTCTCGTCGAGCGTCATGCCGTTGACGTTGTCGATCAGCGCATCCGCCCGGGCGGCGACAGGTGCGGCGAGTGCGAGGAGCGGGGCCAGCAGGCGCGCGAGCAGGTGCAGCTTTGGCATAGGCGATTGCGCATAGGGCCTGTTCCCCCGCCGCGCCAGATGGTCTAGGCCGAAGCCATTATGGCCACCAAAGCAGCACCGGCGCAGACGCCGCTCCCCGTATCGATCACCGACGTTCGGGATGCTGCGCAGCGGATTATCGGCTCGGTCGTGCGGACGCCGACCCTGGTGAGCAAGACCTTGTCGGATCTCACCGGCGCGACGGTCTATCTCAAGTTCGAGAATCTTCAGTTCACCGCCGCCTATAAGGAGCGCGGCGCGCTCAACACCTTGCTCCAGCTCGACGAGACGGCGCGGTCCAAGGGCGTGATCGCGGCATCGGCCGGCAATCATGCGCAGGGGCTCGCTTACCACGCGACGCGGCTCGGCATTCCGAGCACGATCGTGATGCCGGTCAACACCCCGACGGTGAAGGTCACGCAGACAGAGGGACATGGCGCGAACGTCATCCTCCACGGCGAGACCTTCGACGCGGCCTATGCCCATTCGCGCGAGCTGGAGGCGGAGAAGGGATACACGTTCGTTCATCCGTTCGACGACGCCCGGATCATCGCGGGGCAGGGGACGGCGGCGCTCGAGATGCTGGAGGACGTTCCGGAGATCGACACGCTGGTGATCCCGATCGGCGGGGGTGGGCTGATCTCGGGCGCGGCGGTCGTCGCCAAATCGGAGGGGCGTACCCTCGAAGTGGTCGGCGTCGAAGCCGAGCTCTATCCGTCGATGTACAACCGCATTCGCGGTACCGTCATGCCGTGCGAGGGCGACACCCTCGCCGAGGGCATTGCGGTCAAGGAGCCGGGCGGGATCACCTCGAAGATGGTCGAGGCTTTGGTCGACGACATCGTTCTCGTCAGCGAGCGCCGGCTGGAGGAGGCCGTGAGCCTGCTTCTCCAGATCGAGAAGACCGTGGTCGAGGGCGCGGGCGCCGCGGGGCTCGCGGCGTTGCTTGCCGAGCCGAAGCGATTCCGGGGCAAGAAGGTCGGCACCATATTGTGCGGCGGCAATATCGACCCGCGGCTGCTCGCCAACGTCCTTCTCCGCGATCTTGCGCGTTCGGGCCGGCTGGCACGGCTGCGGATCCGGCTGCAGGACCGGCCGGGCGCCCTGTTCAACGTCGCGCGGATATTCCACGAGCAGGGCGTCAACATCATCGAGGTCTATCATCAGCGGGTGTTCACTACGCTGCCCGCCAAGGGCCTGATCACCGACATCGAATGCGAGACGCGCGATCGCGACCATCTCGACCGGCTGATGACCGCATTGCGGCGCGCGCAATACGAAGTGAGCCCGGTCGAATTGGCCTAGGCGCCGCCGCCCGGCTCTCCGTCATCCCGGCCTTCGCCGGGGTGGCGGAGAATATCCACGCCGAACCGAATCGCTGGCGCGGCGAACCGAGTCGCGGCGGGATTCACAGGCGATTCCCGCGTCAATATAGTGCCTTGCAGAGCAGGATTGCGCGCGAGGCCGCGGCGCCCGGCGCTATTTGCCATGGTTAACGGCCTCCGGACGCGTGCCATCGCGGAACGGTGCAACTCCTTGGTTTCGCTGGTTCGCTCCCATGCCTAATCGTTAACTCTCTTTCTTGGTAAAGCGGCTTTTCATCATGCATCCGCCGCTCCATAGTCGCGTTGATAGGGCCAGATGGGGCCTGACAAAGGGCGACTCAGCGGTGACTGCACTTTCCCGTTTTCCGCGCTTCTTCGTGACCAGTCCGAGTCCGTGCCCGTATCTGCCGGGGCGGCAGGAGCGGAAGATCTTCACCGAGCTGACCGGGCAGCATGCCGGCGAGCTCAACGATGCGCTCGGCCGCATCGGTTTTCGCCGCAGCCAATCGGTCGCGTACCGCCCGAGCTGCGCGGGCTGCACCGCCTGCGTCTCGGTGCGCGTCGTCGCAGACCAGTTCCGCGCCAATGCCACCCAGCGCAAGCTGCTCAAGCGCCACGGTGATCTCGAGGTCACCGCGTGCAAGCCATGGGCGACCGAAGAGCAGTTCGAATTGCTGCACCGCTATTTGAAGACTCGCCATCCCGGTGGCGGGATGGCGGCGATGGACGAGAGTGACTATGCCGACATGGTCGAGCAATCGCCGGTCAGTTCGTACGTCATCGAATATCGCGAGCCTTCGGTGAACGGCGAGCGCGGTCGGCTGATCGGCGCCTGCATCACCGATCAGCAGGCCGATGGCCTGTCGATGATCTACAGCTTCTTCGAGGCCGACAGCGAAACCCGTCCCGGCCTCGGCAACTTCATCATCATGGATCACATCCTGCGCGCGCGCTCGGCGAGCCTGCCTTATGTCTATCTCGGCTATTGGGTGAAGGGCTCGGAGCGGATGGCGTACAAGACGCGCTATCGCCCGATCGAAGTGCTGGGCCCCAATGGCTGGTCACTGCTCAGCGACGAGGACATGGCGGTGTCGATGCCGGTTCCGGCGCGAGTGCGCGAGCTGGCCTGAGCTGTCAGTTTGCCGCCCGACCTGTTCCCCGGCCGAGGCCGGGGGGCCAGTCGCGATGCGATTCGAGGGGATGATCCTGATTCGCCGGGTTCGCCGAACCTGGGGCCCCGCCTTCGCCTGGAAACAAGATTGACGCTCTATTCCTCGCTGACGTGGAGCGCGACGTCGAGCTCCTCGTCCCCCGGTCCGATCCGCGTCCCCGCGATTGATGCGGCGCCGAGTGCGTCGAGGCCCACCGCGACGCGGACATAGCCGTCGTCAGGGGACAGGCCCGTCGCCGGATCGAACCCGACCCAGCCGAGACCCTCGACATGCGCCTCCGCCCAGGCGTGCGGCGCCGATTGCGCGGTGCCGCCATCGATACGATAGCCGGACACATAGCGCGCCGGCACTTCGAAGCTGCGCGCCGCGGCGATGAACATCTGGGTGACGTCGCGCGAGGTGGCGCGCCCGCGCACAAAGGCCTCCGCTGCGGTCAACCCGGTATCGAGCGCATCGGGAATGCAGGGAAAGCGGGCGTGGAACGCCGCATTGAGCCGATGCAGGCGATCCAGCGGATCGCCAGTGCCATCGATGCTCTCCGCCGCGAACGCGGGAAGGCCATCGCCCAGCGTCGTACGCGCTGTCGTGCGCAGATAGACCATCGGCGGCAGCGGCTCGATCGATCCGCGCACCACGCCGTCGCTATCCGTGGTCAGCACTTCGCCGGTCACCGTGATGTCGATTTCTTCGATCGGTCCTTCGGCATAGAGCATCGTCACGGCGTTGCCGAGGCCGTCGGTCGCGTCGCGCAGCCGGGCGTCGCAATCGACACCGACCATCCAGCTCACCACCGTCTGATCGCGCGTGTCGCACGGCGTGAGGCGCAGCATCTGAACGATCCGGGCCTGCGGCTCGGTGAAGCGGTACCGCGTGCGGTGGTCGATCGCTATTCTCATATGAACCTGAATTGCCGCGCCACGGCGGCATTGAGCATTGCATTCTCGCGGATAAAGGCTTCGAGATATTCGTGGAGCCCGCTGACGATCACCTCGGAAGTGCGCGTCTTCTGCATCCGCGCCATGCGCGCCCGTGCCATGCGATCGGCCTCACCCTGCAGCCCGGTGCGTCGGGCGAGCTGGCTCAGCAGTTGCACCGCTTCCTCGACGCAGGCGGCGAGGCTGCGCGGCAGTTCGAACCGGCTGATCAGCAGGTCGATGACGTTCGCCGGCTGGAGCCCGTCGCTGTACAGCCAGCGATAGGCAGTCACCGCCGAGACGGTCTGGAGTATGGTGGTCCACTGATCCCGGTCGACGACGCCGCCGACGGCTTCGCCCTCGGGCAGCAGCAAATGGTATTTGACGTCGACCAGCCGCGCCGTGTTGTCGGCGCGCTCGATCGCGGCGCCGAGCTGGATCAGCCACGTCGCCTCGTTGCGCATCATCCGGTGGATCGAGCCCTCGAAACCGCGGGTCTCGCCCTTGACCTGCTCGACGAGATTGAGCGTCTGGGTGGCGCCGCCGGTCGAGGCGCGGTTCTGGAACAGCCACCATGCGCGGTTGATCGCGGTCCACGCCTCGCGGGTGAGCGCGGTGCGGACGGCGCGGGCATTGTTGCGCGCCATCTCCAGGCAGCGGATGATCGATCCGGGGTGCGACGCGTCGAGGGTCAGGAAGCGTGCGACATGGCTCTGGGTGTAGCTTTGTCCGGTCGCGGCGAATGCTTCGTCGGTATCGGTGACCGCGAGCGCGCTCTGCCACGCCGCCTCGCCCGCGGGGCGCGCGGAGAGCGCGTCGAGCCGGACGGTGGCCTCGACCAGCCGCGCGATGAAATCGGCCCGCTCGACATAGCGGCCGAGCCAATACAGCGCCGCCGCGGTGCGCGAGAGCATCAGCATGCAAATTCCTCCCTCGCGAAGCGGGGGAGGGTGACCAGCGAAGCTGGTGGAGGGGGCGTGGCCGCAAGCGCCGTAGCCGCGGAGGTGCCCCCTCCGTCGCGCTCCGCGCGCAACCTCCCCCGCTGCGCGAGGGAGGATCGAGGAAATATGCTCACGACCCCTGCCTCTGCGACTGAGACCGGGCAGGTCCGAAATCGTCCATCAGCACGAAGCTGTCCTTGGTCCCGCCGCCCTGGCTCGAATTCACCACCAGCGATCCTTCGCGCAGCGCCACCCGGGTAAGTCCTCCGGGAACCACGTGGACCCCGTCGCTGCCAGTCAGCACGAAGGGGCGGAAGTCGACATGGCGCGGGGCCAGACCGGAATCGCTCATCGTCGGGACGGTGGAAAGCGCGAGGGTGGGCTGGGCGATGTAGCGGTGCGGCTCGGCGATCAGCGCGGCGCGGAAGTCCGCGATCTGGGCCTTGGTCGCGGTGGGGCCGACGAGCATGCCGTAGCCGCCCGAGCCATCGACCAATTTTACGACCAGTTCGTCGAGATGGTCGAGCACGTACTTCAACGCCTGTGGTTCGCGGCAGCGGAAGGTTTCGACATTGGGCAGCTTGGCTTCGCCGCCCGAATAGAATTTCACGATCTCGGGCATGTAGCTGTAGATCGCCTTGTCGTCGGCGATGCCGTTTCCGGGCGCGTTGATCAGCGCGACATTGCCCGCGCGATAGGCGGCGATCAGGCCGGGGACGCCGAGCAGCGAATCGGCACGGAAGGTGAGTGGATCCAGGAAATCGTCATCGATCCGGCGATAGATCACGTCGACTTTGACGCGTCCCGCGATCGTCTGCACCCACACGATATCGTCGTCGACCACCAGATCGGCCGCCTCGACAAGTTCGATCCCCATCGAATCGGCGAGGAAGCTGTGCTCGTAATATGCCGAATTGAAGTGACCGGGCGTGAGCACGACGCAGACCGGGTGCGGATTGTCGCCCGGCGCGACCGAGCGCATCGTCTCGAGCAGCATGTCGGGATAGCTGTCGACCGGGGCGACGCGGAGATCGCGGAACAATTCGGGGCAGAGCCGCAGCATCGCCTCGCGATTTTCGAGCATGTACGACACGCCCGACGGGGTGCGGGCATTGTCCTCGAGCACGTAGAATTCATCGGGGCCGACGCGAACGAGATCGATCCCGCAGATATGCGCCCAGACGCCGTGCGGCGGACGGATCCCGGCGACTTCAGGGCGGAACTGCTCGTTGCGGTAGATCAATTCGGGCGGAATCAGCCCTTCCTCGAGGATCCGGCGCGCACCGTAAATGTCTTCGAGAAACGCATTGATCGCCTCGACCCGCTGGACCAGCCCTTCGCACAGCCGCGACCATTCCTGCTGAAGGAAGACGCGGGGCACGATGTCGAACGGGATGATCCGCTCGGCGGCGTCGCTGTCACCATAGACGGCGAAGGTGATGCCCAATTGGCGAAACGCGGCCTCGGCGGATTGCTGGCGGCGCTGGAGCTCGGCGGCGGGAGTGTCGGCCACCCATTGCGAGAGCGCGGCGAATTCGGGCCGCGGTGCCTCAGGCCCGCCATGCCCCCAGATCTCGTCGAACGCTCCGCCTGTCGCCATCAACGCTCCCAAGTGCAGAGGGGGTCTGCCGGTTCCATGCTGCAACGCTTTGTTGCGTCGCACAAGAGGGAACTCCCTGTCCCATTGAGAGAGGGAAAGGGCTCGCCGCCGAAGTCGGCAGGAGGGGGGAGGACGAGCGAGAGTGCATCCGCTCGCTCCTGCCCTTCCGCCGCTTCGCGGCTCCCTCCCTCTGCCGGCGGGAGAGGGAGCTCAGGTCACTCCGCGTATTTCACCGCGCAGCCATAGGGCCGGCTCTCGGGCACCGACACCGGCTTGCCCGCGCGCAACTCGCCCAATGCGGCGAGGACATGGTTGCGCGCGCTGGCGATGTCACCCTTGTCGGCGGTCGGCTTGTCATCGATCGCGCCGTTATAGGCCAGCCGTCCCTTGCCATCGATCACATAAAGATGCGGCGTGGTCCTGGCGCCGTAGCCCTTGCCGATCAGCCCCTGAGGGTCGAGCAGATAGCTGCTGGGCTTGGCGCGCTGCGCAGCGACGAACTTCTGCGCCTCGGCACCGCTCATATGGCCCTGCTTGCCCGGGGCGCCCGAATTGATCGTCAGCCACACCGCGCCCTGCGCCACTGCCGCGGCCTGGGTCTTCTGCATGTTGCCGCTCTCATAATGCTTCTTCACGAAGGGGCAGCCGGGGTTGTTCCATTCGAGGACGACCGTCTTGCCGCGAAACTGGCTGAGATCGACGATCTTGCCGTGCATGTCATATGCGCGGAAATTGGGAACCGCGGCCCCGACACCCGGTTCGGCGGCGAGCGGTACTGCGCCGGCAACGCAGGCGGTTGCAATTCCGGCGATGATCCACTTGTGCATGTGCGTCTCCTCGTCAGCCCCCGCTCGACAGGTTTCGCAGCATCGCCTGGGTCAGCACTTGCGGCAGGACCTCGGGCTCTGCGCTGCCCGGTCTATACCATAAATAGAGCGGAACGCCTGCACGATTGTGCCGCTCGATGAAGCGGCCGAGCGCGGGATCGCCGTTGGTCCAGTCGCCGACCAGCACCGCAACCTTGCCCTTGGCGAAGGCGGCGGCGACGGCTTCGGTCTCGATCGTGCCCTTCTCGTTGACCTTGCAGGTGACGCACCAGTCGGCGGTGAAATAGGCGAAGACCGGTCGGCTCTCGGCGCGCAGCTGCGCCAGCCGCGTCTCGCTGAACGGCTCCGCACCGGCAACCGCCGGGCGCTCGGCACCTGCGGGGGCGGGACGCACCAATACGACGACGGCGAGCGCGAGCAGCAGCAAGGGAAGCGCGGGCAGCCACGCACGGCTCGCCCCGCGCGCCTGACGCCGCCCGGCCCACCAGAAGCCGAGTGCGGCGAGCAAGGCCGCGGCGAGACCGAGCGCCATCCCGTCGACGCCTGCCTGGCGGCCGAGCACCCAGGCGAGCGCCAGCGCGGTCAGGAACATCGGCACCGACAGGATCCGCCGCAGCGTCGCCATCCAGGCACCCGGTTTGGGCAATTTACGGCGCAATGTGGGGACGAAGCCGAGCAGCAAGAAGGGCAGGGCAATGCCGAGCCCGAGCCCGGCGAAGATCGCCAGCCCGGCCGGCCAGGGCAGGACCAAAGCCGCGCCGAGTGCCGCGCCCATGAAAGGACCGGTGCACGGCGTCGCCACGAAGGCGGCGAGCGCGCCGGTCAGGAAGGCGCCTCCGGTGCCGCGCGCCGCGGCGCGGTTGACGAAACCCGGCGTGGGAAGCTCGAACAGCCCGGCGAGATTGAGCGCGATCCCGGTGACCAGCAGCAGCAGGAACAGGATCACCCGCGGGTCCTGCAGCTGGAATGCCCAACCCACCGCCGCGCCGCCGGCGCGCAAGGCGAGCAAGGCGCCGCCAAGCGCGAGGCAGGTCAGCACCACGCCGGCGGTATAGGCCAGCGCCTCGCCGCGCGGATTGCCGGCATTGTCGCCGGCCTTGACGAGGCTCAGCGCCTTGAGGCTGAGGATCGGGAAGACGCACGGCATGATGTTGAGGATCACGCCGCCGGCGACCGCGCCGAGAAAGGCCAGCAATGCAGTGGCGATCCAGTCGTTCGAAGCCGCGGAGGGCGGCGCGACCTCGCCCGGTACCGCCGAGAGCGTGAAGCCCTGATTGCCGAAGGCGAGCAGGCCCTCGACCTTGGCCAATTCCCGCTTCGAAGGGGCTTCGACTACGATGCGGTCGCCGTCGCGGACCACGCGCTGGGAGGCGGCATAGTCGATCGCGCCGTCGGTGAGGGGGAAGAAATAGCCCTCGCCCGACACGACTGCCGCGGCGGGGAAGGGTACGCCCAGCCGGAAGGTCTTGCCGTCGACCTGGTACGTCGCCCGGGTGCCGAGCGGGCGGGGCAAGGCGGCGCGCCAGCCGTCGAACCGTGCGCGGCGATCGGTCGGCACCGCGCCGTCGCCGACGGTCAGCATCGTCGCCAGCTCGACCTTTTCGGGGACGCAGATCTCGTTGGTGCAGACCAGATAGTCGAGCTTGACCTGTATCGGCAACTGCTGGCCCGCCCGGGCGTCCGCCGGGATCCGCAGCGTCACCAGCGGCGCGAACGGCGCCTCGTAGACATAGTTCATCAGCCCGGCGATGATCAGCCGCTGCGGCACCGGATAGCGCAGAGGCCCGGCCCTGGCGCCCGGCGGCAATGTCCATGCCGCGCGGGCCGGAAGCCCCGCATCGCCGGGATTCTCCCAATATGCATGCCAGCCGGGTTCGGGAGCAGAGGCGAAAGCGAGCGTGACTTCGCTGCCGGGCGCCGGCCGATCGGTCTCGGCGACCAGTTCGATGCGGACATGCGGACCCCTGTCTTGCGCCGATGCCGGGGTCGCTGCGAGCCACAGCGCGAGCGACATCAGGACGAAACGAATCCACACCATGCCCCGTCCTTGCCCAGGATCGACCGATCGACAATAGCTGGGCGCATAATCCTCGACTGGAGTCGGCTCCGCAATGAAGTTCGTCCTTCCCGCAGCGCTCGCGCTGCTCGCCGCCGCGCCCGTGGCCGCCCAGCAGGCGCCTGCCCCGCAAACGCCGCCAAAACTGCTGGTCGTGATCTCGGTCGACCAATTCTCGGCGGATCTGTTCGCCGAATATCGCAGCCAGTTCCGCGAAGGCTTCGCGCGATTGCTGTCGGGGGCGGTGTTCCCCTCGGGCTATCAGGGCCATGCCGCGACCGAGACTTGCCCCGGCCATTCGACGATCCTCACCGGCGCACGCCCGGCGCGGACCGGGATCGTCGCCAATGACTGGACCGACTTCAGCGCGCCGCGCGAGGACAAGACGGTCTATTGCGCCGAGGACGAGAGCGTGCCCGGCAGCAATTCGAAGGAATATACCGTCTCGGACAAGCATCTGAAGGTGCCGACGCTCGGCGAGTGGATGAAGCTCGCCGATCCGGCGAGCCGCGTCGTCTCGGTCGCCGGCAAGGATCGCGCCGCGGTGATGATGGGCGGACACAAGGTCGACGAACTCTGGTGGTGGGGCGGCAAGGGCTTCGTATCCTATGCCGGCCGCGCCGAGCCGGCGATGGTGACCCGGGTCAACGCCAGCGTAACCGAGCGGATCGCCGAGGCGCAGGAGCCGATGGCGCTGACGCCGTTCTGCCAGGCACGCAGCCGCGCGATTCCGGTCACGCCGACCTTCTCGGTCGGCGACGGGCGGTTTGCGCGCGCGGCCGGCGACGTCCGCAGCTTCCGCGCCTCGCCCGAGTTCGACGAGGCGATCCTGGCGCTGGGAGCGGGGCTCGCGACCGACATGAAGCTGGGGCAGGGCCCGCATACCGATCTGCTGATCGTCGGCGCGTCGGCGACCGATTATGTCGGCCATGGCCTCGGCACCGAAGGCAGCGAGATGTGCCTCCAGATGCAGGCCCTCGATCAGGCGCTCGGCAAATTGTTCGCGGTGCTCGACAGGACCGGCGTCGATTATGCCGTGGCATTGACCGCCGATCATGGCGGGCACGACCTTCCCGAGCGCAATCGCGATCATGCCGCACCCACGGCGGCACGCGTCGATCCGGCATTGTCGGCGGCTGCGATCGGCAAGGTGATCGCGACCAAGCTCAAGATCGCGGGCCCGACCCTTGTCGGCGGCGCGGCGGGCGACGTCTATTTCGATCCGAAGCTGACCAAGGCACAGCGCATTGCGGTGCAGGCCGAGGCGATCCGGCTCTATTCGGCGCATCCGCAGGTGCAGGCGGTGCTGACTCGCGCGCAGATCGCCGCAACCGGCGCACCCAAGGGGCCGCCCGAGACGTGGACCCTGCTCGAGCGCGCGCGACAATCGTACGAGCCTTCGCGGTCGGGCGATCTCATCGTCGCGCTCAAGCCGCGAGTGACGCCGATCGCCAGCCCCGGGGCGGGCTATGTCGCGACGCATGGCAGCTTCTGGGACTATGACCGCCGCGTGCCGATCCTGTTCTGGCGCAAGGGCATGACCGGGTTCGAGCAGCCGCTGTCGGTGGAGACGGTCGACATCGCGCCGACGCTGGCGGGGCTGATCCATGTGAAGGTGCCGGTGGTGATCGACGGGCGGTGCCTCGATCTCGATTCGGGGGCGGGGACGACCTGCAAATAGGATTTGCCGGGTCAAGTTTCACGGTTTGCACGGTGAATCGGCAATGTTGTTGCGTGCCGTTGCAACAATCGTTCGTTTGCAGACGTAGGGTTTTCGACGGTTTCAAAGAGCGACGAAGAGAGCGTCGCACACGAAATCCTACATTGCGAGATGCTGCTTCCCTCTCCCCTTGTGGGAGAGGGAGGGAGCCGACCTTAGTCGGCGGAAGGGTGAGGGGGAGTGAGTCTCATGTCCCCCTCATCCTTCCCACTCGCTACGCGAGCGGGCCCCTTCCTTCTCCCACAGGGGGAGAAGGAGCTTACCGCCGCTCGAACGCGCGCATCCCTGACAGCTTGTTGTTCGACAGCTCGATCGTCGATCCGCTCAAATCGGCCACGAACGCCGGGTTGGGCGGCGCGCCGGGGGCCATGCTGGCGATATTGTCCTCGACCCGCAGCCCGGCGGACGGATAGGTCCGGCCCTCGGCCGCCACCACGATCAGCCCCGAATGATTGTCCTTGCTCTTGCCCTGGACGAAGGTGTTGCGCGCGATCAGCCCGGTGCCGCCTTCGGACAGGTCGATCATGTAATTGGTCTTCTTGCCGGCGCTGTCGTCGAAGCTCGAATCGGTGATGTTGACCCGGCGCGCGCGCAGCTTGACGTAATGGCCCCCGGTGCCGCGCTCGAAGCGTGAACGCGTGACCGAAACCTCGCCGTCGACTGCGAGATAGATTGCATGGCTGCAATTCTCGGTCTCGCACTGGCCGAGCCCGGCGAAAGTGGTGCGATCGATGCTGACCCGGCGGACGGTCTCGTGGCCGCCGCCGAGAATGCCTTCCTGGCTGTCGAGGAACATCGAATTGGTGATCGTCAGATCGCCCATCTCGTGCCGGATGCCCGCGCCGTTGCCGTCGGAAACCGCATAGCCGCGGAAGACGATGCCATCGATCGTCGAGCCGCGGCCGCGCAGCACGAAGCCGGCTTTCTCCTCGCACACTTCCTTTTCGAAGATGACGGTGCCCGGCTGGCGCGCCTTGAACACGATCTTGCCGCCGGTCTGGACGGTGCATTGGCGATAGGTGCCCGGAGCGATCAGGATCGTCGCATCGTCGTCGCGGATCGCTGTGACCGCCTCGTCGATCGAGGCATAGCCCTGGCCGGTTTCGGCGACGACGAAGGGGGCGGGTCGCTCCTGCGCGGCGGCAGGGGCGGCGAAAGCGAGGAGCAGGATGGATGCGCGCATGATGCCTTTATGCGCCAGAGGTGGAAAAGCCCGGTTAACTCGCATTCGGAGGAGCCGGCGGGCTACCGGCTCCTCCTCCGGTCCCTAGAACCGGATTCCGACGCCGGTGGTGACCTTGTTCGAAGTCACGCCGCTGGCATAATCGGTGTAGCGATATTCGCTCTTCCAATAGGCGCTGGGGGTGAGCTTCACTTCGACGCCGGCGCCGACCAGCACGCCATCGAGATCGTTCTTCGCGCTGGTGGTGATGCCGGCGGCGGTCTGGTCCTCGCGCAGCTGGAGATTGGCGTAGCCGAGCTTGCCGTAGAGCAAGGCGTTGGGGGTGATCGGGGTGCCGATCCGGCCGGCAAGGGTGAGCTCGCGGCGCTTGCGGAGTTCGCTGCCGTCGGTGGCGTCGCCGGTGGCGTAGCGGACGTCCGAGAGGTTCACGCCGCCTTCGATGCCGGCGATCAGGCTGGGCGTGATCGCGGCGTCATAGCCGATCGCGATGCCATAGCCGAGATCGCTCTGCTTCGCCTTGCCGTCCCCGCCGAGCGTGGCGAGGTCGAAGCGCAATTGGTCGAGCCCGATGCTGGCCTCGGCGCGTGGGCCGGTGAAATCGGTTGCCTCCTGCGCGAGCGCCGGGGTCCCTGCGACCATCGTCGCGGTGAGGAGGATGAGGTGGAAGCGGGTCATGAATACTCCTGTACTGGCGCGCGCCGAGGCCAGCATCGGGC
>Ga0247823_10001649_pt1 | contig 18503 bp, 20 predicted proteins | sample 13C_PalmiticAcid_2_FD_192426 | JGI IMG/M metagenome (GOLD analysis project Ga0247823, IMG submission 192426) | Soil microbial communities from agricultural site in Penn Yan, New York, United States - 13C_PalmiticAcid_Day30 | ecosystem: Environmental > Terrestrial > Soil > Agricultural land... | reverse complement strand
AGCGACCGCGAGTTTGAGGCCGGTGCCGAAGAACCCGATTGGGTTCGTGGTGTTCGGCTTCGCGTTGAAGCCGAACGTGGTGAATGCCCGAAGGTCGATCGAGCCGTCCGTCACGAAAGCGAGATGATTGGTCCCAGCACCGTCGCCTTCAGGTTCATGCCGCGAAGGAAGGCGTCAAGGACGTCCTTCTGGCCGTTGTGGACCTCGACGAAGTAGAACAGAGGCCGAGCCTTGGAATGCTCCATCTCCATTACGACGCCCTTAGCCGCCAGTTCCGTCACCGTGCGAATGCTGTTCTGGCGAATGCCGTCGCTGATGTGACCCGGTGACATTGCGAGACGGCGCGCTGCCTCGGAAGCATTGTCACCGAGAATGGCGACCAGCTTCTTCACGTAGACGGGCTCGCTCGTCTCGGTAGGATTGCGGTGGACTGTCCGCTTCTCCTTACCCTTCATGGCATCCCCAAGTTCGCCAAGGGAATGCAAGGTCTGTCCTGTCATGGAAGTGCCCTCCTTTTGTTGGCATTGTCAGGATGGCACAGATGCGTTCAAAAGCCAAGTGCAAACATTCCCAATTAGAAAAGTTCACCCTGAGTCATCTTCGGCTCTTCCTTCTTGGGCTCTGCCGGAGATAAGTCGTCCGCGTCACGAAGCCCAAGGAAGACGGGAAATCTCGGAGCTTCCTTCACTCCGCCGGGGAAGTATTTGAACTTGACCAGTTTGCCGAGATAGTCGATCTGATTGTCCCAGATCTCCTTGCGAAGTGACATATCGAAGCCGGTCCCGATCCTCACCTTGTATGGCGTTCCATCAGGCCAGTTGCCCTCGGCCAGCAGAGCGCCGAGCATGTCCATCGGGACGAGGTTCTCTTTATGCGACGACCGCTCCATGTAGCCGTTCGCATCAATGCCAGCCTCGTTGCCATTGTGCATGAATTCAGCGAAGCCCGTGATCCTGGCCTCCATGTCGCTGAACTGCTTCAGCTTGATGAGTTCGCCGCCAGTCGGCGTCCCTCGGCCTTCTTTGTAATACCCTCGGGGATTACGAAGAATGACACCTTCATGTCCAGCGGCCAGGAGCTCAGCTTCATACAGCGAGATCTCCTCCAGCGTGTGGAGTAACTTGGTCGGCACGATGGTGCAGAACGAAGGCAAACTTAGAGACTGTAGATACGAGAGTCTCTCTTCGAAGTTTCCCTCATGTCCCCAATGGTCGAACACGTGAAGGGTGACATCGTCAGGCTTCGCATAGGACATCACCGAGGAATTCGTCCGGCGATAGGCGTCCTTGGCAGTCGGATCACCCGCGATGATCTCGCCGTCCAGGCCGTTCATTATGGGACCAGCGTCGGCGAAGATCTTCTGCACCCACTCGGAACGAACGAGCTTCTGAGATCTCGTCCAGGCTTGTCCGTCCTCACCATATACTCGGATGCCATCGAGCTTCGGCTGGCCGAACATCGGCAACATCGGCTCGATCTTTTCCGGAACGAACTGTCCAGCGAGCATTACCTTCATGTGAATCTCCCATATTCATGCCTTTATGATACGTCACAAAGGCTCGATTGTAAACCCCGAACTGTCAGCCGCCCGCCGCCCTAGCCTAGCCCGGTCTTTGCTGTTCGGAGCCGCCTCAGAGCGCCCTCAGAGCCGTTCCCGTGCTAGGGTGGCACCATATACCGCCCACCCCTTGCCGCCCGCCAGCGGCCATCTGAGGCGTCTTACTTTGGCTTCTTCCGAAGGGCCATGATAATCAGTATAGGCCACACGGCGATCGGGCCCAAGAGGAGGGCGACGAAGTAGTGTTTGACCGAGACAGGTGTCCCGGTCTTCTTGCCATTGTAGATCAGCCCCTCACTCAGGAGGATGCCGACCGTCAAGTATGCGATGAGCGGCCACTCCCAGTCCATCAGAATGGCTCCTTGATAGCTTCATCCTGCCCCTCGTCCTCGTCAGGAGAAGTCTCCCATACGACCTTCCCGTGGAGCTTCTCCCATTCCTCGCGGCACTTCTTCAAGCCACCGAAGTCATAGAAATACACCCGCTTCTTGACCGGAATGGTTCGTCCTGTCCCCTCGTCGTAAGCATCGACCGTGATACGCTTCTGGGTCCGATCGATGTGAGGGCAGACGCGGGATAGGAACCGACCAAGAGCTGTTTCGTTGCCGCGACGGTTGAACTTCCACTTCTCCGCGTATGCAGTGAAGTCGCTGATGATTGCGTCGCACTGTGAGTCACGGGTCCAGCGGCTGTCACTGTCGAGCAGACGACCGTTCTGGAGCTTGCGATACCACCATTCCTCGTCGATGCTCATGGACAGCAGCTTCTGCTCCTGCAACGCATCGGTCTGTGGAACGTCGCGAACCTGGAAGTCTGTCAGGTCCACATTCTGCAGATGGAACAGGAGAGCCTCCAGCCCGCCGTTGTTCATCTGCTTGATCATGTCGCTGAAGAACTTCTTGTTCTGCTTCTGACCGTCGCCTACCTCAAGCACGAAGTATCGCCGTTCGTCGCCAGAAGCACGGATGATGTGAGGATCGTTCGCTGCCATCATCAGGTGAACATAGTTCGGATATGTCTCAACGTCCACACCCTTCTGTTCGATCGGGATGCTGTCTTCAGTGACCAGCATCTTGAGGACCGACTCATGCCGCTTGTCACCAGCGAAGAACGCTTCGTCAGCGAACAGGCAGATGACGTCACGAAGGTGAGCGTTGAAGTTACCGACGAGATGGCTCGGGTTGGCGACATGGAGATAGTGACGACCGAACAGGTTGCCGAAGATCTTCGCCACGATGGATGTGCCGACACCCTTGCCGCCGCGCATGACGATCGCAACTTCACCCGGTGAAGCTGGATACTGAACTGCCCTCGCCATCCACTTCACGTAGTAGTCGAAATACTGTTCATTTCCGCTGCACACGTTCGCCTTGATGTGATCCAAGTAGAGCGAGCAGTCGCCGGGCTTCGGCTCAACACTGAAGCCACGCCAGAGATTGTAGACGCCCGGTCGGTCACCCTGAGGCATGAACCGCATGTAGTCGAACTGACGGCGACGAGGATGGGATAGCCAGTATTTCCCGAGTGGGATACGGATCGCCTTTCCGTCCTTATCCTGGCCGACCTCGACCTGCATATGCGAATATCGGTTGCGAAGGTCCTCGAACGACGAGATCGTGAGACGCGACCTATTCATGATTTCATCTTCGACTTCCTCGATCACGCGGCACTTGCCACCGAGATTGCCGATGATTGCATGACGCTCATTCATCATACGAAGGTTGGGATCGTCCACATGCTCCTTGGCGCGGGTCATCTGCCGAATAGCATACCGCTCGGAGTTCTTGCTCTCACGGACGCTGTCCGCGATGCCCCAGTCCGGGTCTGTGATCAATGAGTAAACGACTTCGTCAGGGACACCACAACGGAACAACTGGCAGATGCAGTCGAACAGCCACGCCGAACGGGAGTTGTCTCCCTCTTTTGGCTGATCTGGGTGCCTCCCTTGGGCGATGATCACCTTCACCCTGTCCGGGACATTCCACTCGTCCAGTTCGCTGAGATCTGTGATCCGCTCCACGTTGCCAGGAACAGTGATCGTATATCCGCCGACGCTCTCGCCGCCCTGATTACCAGCGCCACCTTCGATCTGGACTGCCTGAGCTTTCTTGAACTCGGACAGGCTGTAGCTGGTTGCGTTGAACTCCATGAGGATCGCGAGTTCCTCGGTGCGGCCAGCTTTCTTCTTCTTGGCATCCGGAACGTTTACCGTGCCAGGAAGTCGCATAATACGATCGACGTTGTGGCAATGGTCGCCGCCGAAGATCTGCTCCAGCCGCTTGTTGTAGAGTTCGAAGTCCTCGGCCTTCTTGACGTCGCCATCGATCTTCACAGACTCAGACAAACGCCAAAAGCCCTGATATCCGCCACCGGAGAACACGATGACAGTCGGCTTCGGGATACCCCTCGGCAGCTTATCGGTGAGGAGCCCAAGAGCGCGGTCACGCTCGAACTGAAGATCCTCGCCCGGCTGCGGGTCGATATCAATGTGAAGCCAGTCAGCTGACTTCATGTCTTCCTTGAGGGCCTTGCTCGTGAGATCACGGACAACAGAGTTCACGTGGAAGTAGATATTCCGGTGTCCGTTGTATTTCTCAAGCCAGTCGAAGAGCTCTTTGCCTTGATCCGGCCGAAAGGTTACGGTCGAAATCGCTTTCCTGTCGGTCTGGATGGCTGTCAGCACCCATGGACCGTTCTTGTTCCACTTCTTCAGGAACTCAATTGAGGCTTCGCTCTTTCCCCTCATGCTCTGTTCTCCCAGAACTTGACGAGATCGGCACAGGAAACCTTTCCGGTCTCCATCTGGTTGAACCAGAAGCGCGTGACACCGATCTTATCGGCACACTCTTCCTGAGTCAAACCAGCTCGCCGACGAAGGAGGACACAGATTTCCTCCTGCGACAGTTCGCCTAGTTCCGGGAGTGAAATACCAGAATGAAGATCCTCATCATCACGCTCCAGCCGACCATAGACGTTTCGCGTCAGGCCAAGCTGGCGAGCGACAGTTTCCTGTGATTCATTGGAGCGACGTCGAGCGATGAGCAGACGCTCACCGACCGTCATCCCCTCGAGATCGAACGAAGCCACTGGATTAACCTTTCTTGGTCCAGTCCGGCTGGCAGATGCAGAAGAGCGTTCGCCCGCATTTCCAGCCGAGTCATATTCCCGAATGTGTCCTTCGCGGTCTCCCCGCTGAAGAAGAACCACTCCCTCGCTACCTGAGCGCAAACGAGAGTCGTTCCGCCCCGCATCCAGCGCCGAGCCAGCCATATTCCCTGCTCCTTTGTGAGAGGGTGAGGAAAGCGCACCGGGCGCGTGTCGGCCGAGATTGGCCAAGTCTTGAGCCACTTGCACTCTATCCATCCCCCTATGTATTGAACGTCCGGCGTTCCCGAACGCATATGATTTTCGATCGGGACTGCGTCGAGCGGCTTCAACGCCTTGACCAGATTTTGCCGCATCCCCGACTCACTCATGAGCTGTCACCTTAACATCTGCACGGTCATTTGACAAGTGCTGATTGTCGGTCTTGGCGGCAACTGGTCCCCTCTCCTGGTCCTGGTATTTCCCTTCGTAGGGACGATCAGTGACCTCGTCGAGACGATGGAACAGGATCTGTGCGATCCCCATTCCTCGCTTCAACAGGACTGGTTCCGTTCCATGGTTGGTCAGCTCCAGTGTGAGCCAGCCCTCCCATCCCGGCTCGATGACGGTGTTCTGCGCGGCAATTCCTCGGCGAGCCCAAGTGGACTTGTCGTGGACAATCCCGACGAGATTGTTCGGCATCCTGAAGCGCTCAATCGTCGAGGCCAGCATGAACTCTCCTGGGCTCAGTAGGTGTTCCGTCTTCGACCCGTCACGGTCGAATTCGATACGGACATCATACCCTGCCGCACTGAGACCGAACGTGACACCCTCGTGCCGCGTCCGGTCGGCGAATGGGCTGAGCATCCCGTATTCGACGCACAGCCTCTCGATCGATTGAGCACTCAGTATCGTCATGGCTCAGCCCTTCGTGGAATTGACGATCGGGGCGAGGTTCGGCGGCCGATAGTTCGGTCCCTTCACCACGCGACCAGCGTCACTGATGATCGGTCGACCTTCCTCGTCCAGCTTGCTCATGTTCGAGCCATGGACTTCGATGAGGCCAGCTTCCTTGCGCTCATGGAGCCCAAGAGTGATGTAGGTTCCATCAGTGACATACGAGATGTCCACCAGCGCGTCGAAGCAGCCGACGATGTCCCGCCCGAGCATGGCCTCGGCCAGTTCCGCCAGTTCCTCCTGGATCAGCTGGAGGCGGATCAGAAGCAGCGCCCCGGCCTCGTCGCCGCGTTCCTTGGAGGACGCAGCATACTTCTTCAGCCGCTCGCCGAGTTCAGCCGCCGCGATGTGGTAGCTGGACAGAGCCCCGAGCGACGTCTGGTCGACGAAGTCCGGAACGGTCGGGTTGTCGGTATCGCCGATCGCACAATCGAACACCTGATGGAATTCGTGAACGACACAGATACCCAGATCCTTGGATTGCATATTGGTTCTCCTTTTCTAAAATGCGTCGCTGTGAGACAGGACGACCTTGCCCTCGCCGATATATTCGGCCGAGTTGAGATTTTCGAAGCGCTCGTGGAACTCGTCCTTCGGACGGGTCCAGATCATATCGTCTTGCAGACTCTGGTAGACGATGACGTCCTCCATGTCAGCAGACTTGCTGAAGGTGTCGGTCTGGTAGACATCGTCCCAGCCCTTCTGGAACCAGCTTCCGACCTGCATCTTCGCATGGTGCAGGATGATATAGAGACCACCGGTCTTCTTGTGACGCCAGATCTTAGACACCTTTGATTTCTCCCCATGATGGGCCACATTCCGTGTCAACCTTGAACGGAACGAGCGGTTCGCAGACTTCCAGGATAGAGGTCCGCATGATATCGCCAGCAGCCTTCGCCTCGGCGACCGAGCCATAGCTGCCGTCGGTTTCGTCGTGGACCTGTAGCTGAAGGAAGTATCCAGCCCTGTCGAGGTCCACAACGGCCTTCTTCGTCTGGTCAGCAGACGAACCTTGGATGACGCGGTTCAGCGCCTTGTGAGTCCAGTCGTAGGTTCCGTCTGGCCTTTGCTCGAAGTGCAGCCGACGACCCATGATGGTTCTTACGAACCCGACTGACTCTGCTCGCTCGGAGGCTTTTTGTGCGATCTTGCGAACATAGGGAACTTCCGCGTCGAAGTTGTCCAGGATCTCTTGACCCTCCAGACCAGCGACCTCGCGAATGAAACCCTCACCGGCTTCGGCTCTTGCTTTCCACGCTTCATGCCTGTTCTCGAAATATGAAACTTCCTTGGACGAACCGTATCCCTTGACCAGAGACCAGCGAGTCGGCTTGCCGATGTCGATGCAGAGTTTCGCGCCACCTTCTCCGTAGCAGAGCCCAAGGAAGATGTTCTTGGAGTAGCCGCGATTCACCTTGTAGAGCTTCGGCTCTTCCTTGAACCACTTGTTCACGTTCTCGTCGCCATGGATCAGGCGAGTCATCATGTCGTGGTTGTCAGTGTCCGGATCGTCACGATACCGCTTCGCAGCCTCAGCTGCCTTGGGAAGATCCATGACGGCAGCGAAGTGAGTCGTCCAACGAGGTTCCTGCTGAGAGTAGTCGTTGACGCCCCAGATCGCCCCTTCCTCAGGGATGAAGATCTTCCGCCATTCCAGGATGATCTGCGGATCATCGGCTTGGACACGGTCCGGGGAATACTGTTGCTGGAGGTTCGGATCGGTGGCGCTGAGCCGTCCATACCGAACTCCCTTCTGGTCTCGCTCGTCATCGGACTGTGCGATGATCTGGTGGAACGAGCAATGGATGCGACCGTTGACTTCATAGCGACGAATGGAAGCTGCGAAGGTGGTGCGGATCTTGTTCACCTTGCGAGCATTGGAGATCGCTTTGGCGACAGGGTGGTTGAGACCTTCCAGCATGTCCGCATCGATCTGTGGAGCGCCAGTGGTCGTCTTGCTGAGCTTCACTCCGAGCGACTCCAGTGCCGGGGCGAGAGCCTGAGCTTTCCAGACGTCACCAACCGCGACGTTCACCCCGGTCTGGTCCTTGACGAACCGAAGGTGCTCGATCTCTTCAGTGAGAGCTTGCTCCTCGATCTGCCGCAACTTCTCGAAGTCGATACGAACGCCTCGCTGTCGCATACGGACGAGGACTGGGAGCAGGGCTGTCTCGAGATCGTAGATCTGCCAGAGATCATCCTTGTCCAGAACTTGTCGTTGCTTCTCGTAGATCAGCAACGGTGCGTCCACATCGTTCTCGGCATACTCGCCGACGTAGCGAGCAGGAAGCCGCCACATTCCCTGACCGGGGTCCAGCCCCATGGACCGAGCAGCCTCGAACAGAAGGTCGGTCTCCTTGCCCTTGACGCCCCATCGTTCACCGATGCTCTTCAGGCTGTAGGACTTGTGAAGCTCATAGATGAGCGGATCTGCAATCTGGATATCACGGAACTTGACGTCCGGATGGAAGACGATCCCGTCAGTGGCAGCGTAGTCAACGTCATAGGACAGATTCGCGCCGACGATCTCGCCGTCGAAGTTCTTGATCTGGTCACGAAGGTAGCGCAGAACTTCTTCCTCTGGGAGGTTGTCGCCACCTTCGTGTCTAATCGGCAGATAGTGCTTCGGACCGCCTTCGATCTTGAAGCCCCATCCGGTCGTGTAGCCTCCTCTCCTTGGGCCTGGACCGAGGTCACGTAACTGGAGATCCTTTGTCTCACAGTCAAGCGCAATTCGTTTTGCACCAGCCCAAGAAGGGAGGGAGGAAACTGGAGGAGCTCGCCAGGAGCTCTCCGGAGTGAAGAAGCTCATTTGGACTGCTCCCCCTAAACTGGGATTATGTTTCTTGCGAGTTGCCATGCCGTTATTCGAGCTCCCCACAACCGCGACCCGGCTTGCCAGGATCGGTGGGATCGACGAACTTCTTCCACTCCAGCCAGCCCTTCGGGCAGTGGAAACCCCACGTCCTGACATTCGGGCCGGTGATGAAGAGCGTCCAGGCGTCGCCGTCAGGGAGCTTCAGGAAATGAGCATAGGTGCTGCTCCGCCACTTCCAGTCGCCCTTGCGAATGTTGTTGACGCGGAATTCCTGTGGCATGTTCTGCCCGAGGACCGGACCGAGCCATTCGGTGAATTCCTTGTCTTCCTGGATCAGCTCGTGTTCCTCGATGTGGCCCTGGAGGCAGAGTGACAGCGACCACCACGGATGATCGTGAGGAGCGCGATCGTCATCATCATGCCGCATGTGATGCAGGTAGATGTTGAAGAACTTGTTCCTCGGGATAATCCACCAGCGACGCATATAGGGATCCTGCGGGTCCGGCCCAATGAGGAAGTCGGGCTGTCTCTTAGGAGGAACGATCCTCCAGATTAGGTTGGCAAGCAGCTTTCCGAGCATTTGAGCACCCTTTCGTGCAGATTGAGGACTTTATTGCGACTGTCAGACGGCGCTGGCCTTGGCTGGCCGTGCTAGGCTATGCCCCCGCCGCCCTCAGACCGCGCTCAGAGCGCCCCAAGGGCAGGGCAGGGGCAAAGGTAGCCCCTAGCCGCCCCGCCCGCCAGCGGCCTTCTGAGGGTTCTTGATAATATAGTCCAGCGCCGCAAGGCATTGGTCCAGGGCGTCCGGAGTTTCCCAGCCAGCGAGCATCCAGCAGATCATGGATTCATGCTCGTCCATGCCGTTCTTCTTGCCGAAGTCCATGGTCTTGTATGCCGACATTGAGACGTCCTTCAGTCTGCTGAAGCCTGTCGGGTAGCGGCCCTCGGCATGAGCTTCCTTGATCTTCTGGACGTAGTGCTTCGCCTTCTCGACATCTTCGATGCCTTTGATCGGGCCGTGCTTCTTCCACCAGCGCGAGATATATTTCGACGCTGCATACTCGATGGGACCGAGCGACATATCGATCGCCCAGTCCCAATGCTGATACTCGGAACGATAGTGCGTCCCTCCTACCTGCCGATCGTTGACGTGTTCAGTGTTCACGACTTCACCCCTCGCTTTCATACCACGGTCGCAATCGGCACGACGGCAGTCTTCATATTCATATGGCTCCTTGCCGCAGAAGCATCCCCGGTCGTGGCTCACAGCAAGCGCTCCAAGACCGACAGCGATCGCTCAGGCATGATGCCACGTTCTGCGATTGCATTTTTCAACTCCATCGCCTCTCTGGGCAACGGACGGTGAACCCATGTCTCTTCCAAGGCGATGATGCACTCTTCGGCGAACTTGTTGCCGAGAGCGAGTTGCTCATGGCTCCAGATCCAGAGCTCCAGGTGGTCGCAGGCTTTCACCTTGCGATAGTCATCTTCCGCCAGATCATGTTCCAGCGGAAGGCCAATGCCACGAGCGACGAGAGCTTCGACTTTGGCGATACTGTCCTTCAGCCCAGGAACGACGCGGAGCGGAGGAGCAGGGATATCGCCGACGATCCGCTCAGGCACATCATGTGACAGGCAGACCAATGCCAGCCGGGGGAAGTCCTCCGGCCAGAGATGATTCATGAGCATAGCAACGCCCCACGAATGGGAGGCGTTGCTGTAGGATCCCAGATGAGGGACGGCATGGCAGCGCTCGACGCGACCACCGGCTCGGGTTTCGACTACCCTTCTTGCGAGCTCTGCCTTTTCCATGTCATTCTCCTCCGAGGCGACGGTTCAGCCATTCCTCGCAAGCCAGCTTCCAGTCGCTGGCCTTGCAGGAGTTCAGCTGGACGAGGGCGGCTTCGACTCGCTGACGCTTGGAGCCCTCGGTCTCCTTCCAAGCGAACCACGCATTCCAGATCGGGCCGACGACCTTCCGGAAGAAGCTGTCCCGCATTCCGGGAACAGGACCTTCGTCCATGAACATCATCAGGTCCGAGATCCAGTCCTCAATCGGACCGTTGACCATCGGATAGGGAGCGACGACGTCCTTGCCCTTGCGACCGTGTTCATACGGATCGATCTCGAACGGACCGGGTGGTGTTTCGCGGAGCAGACCACGGTGCTTCTCGAAGACATCGACGTAGGCATGATAGTCATTGCTGACCTGCCAGTAGACGCCGACAGGGACACCGACCCACGCGGCCATGAACTCCTGGAGCATGGACATGTGAACGGCGTTCGCGCCGTAGGCTCCCCAGATGATGTCGTTGCTGCGATTGGCGACCGTCATGTTCAGACGACCGTCGGTGCCGATCTTGAAGTAGATCTGCGTGTTGCAGGGGACGTCCTTGCCGACACGACCGAGGTCAGCTTCAGCGTCCCACATCTGAACGACGCAGCGACGCTCGTTGGGATTGTTCTTCAGCATCTTGGCGACTGCCTCGAGCTGATTGAACGGGACGTAGAGCTTGTCGTCCTCTTCACGACCTTCCACTTCCTTCACGAAGTGGTTGATCCAGCGATAGCCGTAGGGACCGTGGAAGGTTTCGCCGTCGTCGCTGAACTGAGCGATGTTGGCGCTGAACTGCGAAATCCAGGCGACGTCGTTCCGTCCGGCCAGCATCCACAGACCTTCCATGAAGTGGAAGAATGGGTTGGCATCCCGTTGAGCCCAGAAGAGGACACGCTCAGTCGGGTTCTCGTAGACAGTCGTCACCGGACCCTTGGCAACGAGAACATCGCCGACGCGAGACTCGCGGCGGATACCTTCCAGATGGAGGTAGAACATGCCCTTCGGCAGAGCCTCCTGGACGTTGCGAACTGCGATCACTTTCATTTGAGTTTCTCCACGACGTCCTTGTGGATTGTGTTGGCCGGATGCTCGACCTCTTTCAGCTTGCGCCGAATCTCCTGCGGAGTGAGACCGATGATCTTGCCAGCGACAACCGCCGCCGTCAATAGGTTGATGAATGTCATCCTGGGATCGACGGACTTCGCATTGGCATGAGCCAGCGACTCCAGGACTGTTTGAACGGGATTCTGCATAGCCGACCCCTTACGACGAGGCCGACTGGCGAGCCTTCTTCCAGAAGACCGTGACCTCGGTGCGGTTCCCGAACTCGCCTCCGGTCTTGTTGGCCTTCTGGCGAATGTTCACGAAGCCGGGGTGAAGTTCCGCCAGCTTGTGAGCCGACGCCGCTTGGGTCTCCAGGGTGCGATAGTCCGACGAACCACCGGGAGCGTTCGTTCCGCCTTGATTGTAGCAGAACTCGCTGATCAGGTGATTGTCACGGCCGGAGCGCAACAGCTGAAGGTTGACGTCGAAGTCGTTCATGGGATTCATGCGATCGTGGATGATCGCCTCGTCCAGGAACATGCTGCGACGGTAGATGATGCAGCCGTTGAGACGAGTGTTCGCGTTGCCGTTCCACTCGAGCCGGTTGTTGCCCTGACGCATGGAGACGCCGACACCGTAGAGGTTGTCGTTCTTGGCGAACAGATCCTTGATGGTCAGGATCAGATCGTCCCAGTCGTCTTCTTCCATCTTCCGGAGCTGAGGTTCGAACGGATCGATGCGGCGGAAGAACACGAAGTCGTCGTCGCACAGCATCACCAGATCATCTTCCGGCGAAGCGTCCCGAGCCATGAGCTCCAGCTTCTTGCCGAGCAGATCGTTCAGGGTGCTGACCGACTTGATCTGGAGCGCCGGGTTCGCAGCTTGATAGTCAGCCTTCTGCTCGACGGCGACGTAGATCGTCATGTCGCGGTGGAACTTCGAAGGGATGGATGACGGCGTGACCATTGTCTTCGGTCGCGACCGTGAAGGTATCAGGATCTTCATTGTGACCTCCAGTTGATAGGGTTCAGTATAACGCCTTAGCGTTCAGATGACAAGCGGAGAGTTTCCACTTCCCACGCGTCGCGGCACATTTGCTCGAGATTGCGCTTGGCCTTCCAGCCAGTCGCTTGCTCGATGCCGAGGGTATTCGAGACACTGACCTCGATATCGCCAACCCTCTTGAGATCGCAGTTCGTCTTGGGGATATCCCGATTGGAGATCTTCTCCATCAGGCCGACGATGTCCTTGATCTTGTAGCCCTTGCCGGAACCGACGTTGAAAACGTGATGCCCCGACAGGCGGTCCAACTGGAGGTGAAGTTCCGCGAGGTCCAGCACATGGATGAAGTCGCGAACGTTCTCGCCGTTGTTGAACAGGATGATCCCACGGTTCCGTCCGGAAGCAGCCCCGGTCAGATTCGACATGAAGGTGTTCGAGCGATACTGCGGGATCAGCGGATGCGACGCCACCGGGTTGAAGTAGCGGAGAATGATCCCACTCCTTCCTCTCTGGGCGAAGTCCGCGACCAGATCTTCTGCCATCATCTTGCTCTTGCCATAAGCAGAGGACGGCTTCAGAGCGGCGCTTTCGGTGATCTGGAACTTGGTGTCACCGTAGACCGCCGCCGACGATGAAAGAACCAGTCGGTCAAGACCGGCATCTTCCATCGCCTGGAGAACCATCAGCGTTCCGTCGACGTTCGTCTTGTAGTATTGGAACGGGATGGCCTCAGATTCGGCAGCGTCCTTCAGGCCAGCGGCATGGATGACCAAGTCCGGCCGGAAGCGTTTCATCACATCCGTGATCATTGAGCGATTGAGAACATCGCCGTTGACAACGTTCGCCCCTCGAGAGCCCAGGAAGGAGACAGTTCCAGACCCGGTGTTCGACATGTTGTCGTAGACCAGGACTTGGTGCCCTTGGATCAGGGCCAGCAGAGCGATATGAGAGCCGATGTATCCGGCTCCACCTGTGATGAGTATCTTCATTTTACCTTGGCCGATACTTGGAGCGAGGACGACCTTGACCGAGACGGACCCGCTCGTATTTGTCGAACTCGCAAAGTTGGAATTGGATATCGGTCGGGTAGAGCTTGCCGTATTCTTCCGGCCACTCGTCGCCTTGGATATCAGTGAGCGTGAGGATCGTCTCCAGCGCCTTGGCAGGGCGGATGGTGTTATGCTCCGGATACTCGTAGCCGAGCAGCCGAGCAGCCCCTCTGAGGCCTCCAGGGCCGATCGGAGTCCACTGGCTGTAGTCGCCGGGGAATACGAGCGGATACCCATCGAGCTCAGTCACGGGACCGTCCCAGAAGGCCGTCATCATGGTGTCAAGGAGGATCTCCTTGGTCATGAAGCCGGTGCCTCCGAAGCCACCGATCTTGGACATCTGCTCGGCTACTTTCTGCCAGCTTCTTGTCATTTGCACGACCTTAAGAAGCTCAGGAGTTGCCTTGTGAAGATCCCTCAGGAAGTAGTCAACGACCACTTCTTGCTTGGGAGCGCTGATGCCCTGATTGGTGATCACGTAAGCGCCGGTGAAGACCCTCTGCCCAGAGGAGAGGCGACGTTCCGCAGTATCGATGATCTCCTCGAAATCGAAGGAGTCATAGTCCTGCCAGCCAACGGCCTCCATGAATTCGAAGGTGCCGAAGTAGCGAGCAAGAGCGCAGTTCATCAGGATCGCACGGCGATCATCGTCGCGGTGCTCCTGGTAGAATGTCTCCCGGAGTTTGGTCGTCGTCCAGTCAAAGTGGCGACGAACGTTGGTGAACTTGAACTCCTGGAGGATCGAATCCTGAGTCCAAGGACGAGGCAAGCCCGCCTCCTTTCGGAGACGGACCTGCTCGCGCTCCCGCATGAAAGCGAAGAACGCGCCGGTGCGAACCGGCGCGTCCATCAGGCGGACTTCTTCGCAGCGGCTTCGGCGTCAGCCTTGGCCTTCGCCTCGGCCTTGGCCTTGTCCTTGGCTTCCTTCTCGGCAGCCTTGGCGGCGTCCTTCTCGGCCTTGGCCTTCGCCTTGGCCTCGGCTTCGGCGGCCTTGGCAGCTTCGCGGTCGGCCTTGGCCTTGGCGCGCTCTTCCTCGCGCTTCTTCTTCGCGTTGGCCGGGTTGTCCAGGCCGTTGCGCTGATACCACGCGTCGACGCCAGCCGCGAATTCTTCGTCGGTGGGGTCGATGAGCTTCACGAAGCCCTGCTCGGCATACCAGTAGATGTCGAGCGGCGTCATGTTCGCGCCCTCGATCGTCTCGAGAACGGTCATGCCGTCCTTGTAGTTGTCCCAGCGTTCCTTGACGCGATCCGGATCCTTGATCTTCTGGATCTTGCGGAACATGCCGCGAGTCGGCCGCTTGACCGTCGCCGGCTCAGCGCCCTTGACGTGACGGGGTTCCTTGGGAGCCGCCGGTTCCTTGGTCTTGCCCTTGGTCTCGTTGTTGGCGAGGCCGGAGTCCGGCGTCTCGGCGAACTTGACCAGAGCCTTCCAGGTCGCATCGCGCGCCTGTTCGATGTCCTTGAAGCCCTTGATGCGGGCGACGCCGAGGTTTTCGGCAACGACGTTGCGAAGCGAGAGCAGCGCCGGTTCGTCCATCTTCGTCAGGGAGTCAACCGTGTAGGTCTTGCCCTGGAATTCCACTTTGTCAGTCATCTTCCGTTCTCCTTGAATGAACAAGATAGTAGGGTGTTGCCCCTCACTAGCTCAATGACAATGGCACATCGCCGCGCAAAGAGCAACACCTAATATTCGGTTGCCGACGATCTAGTCGGCGCAATCTCCGGTTCGCTGACCTGTCACAGGGTCGAACGAGCAAGCCTCGCCTTCCTTGAAGTCCTGCTTTTCGACGATAGCAGCGGCGACTTCCTTGTCGGCAGACTTCACGACTTCATCGTAGTTCCCGTTCGGGCGATAGGTCGTGCAGCCCTTGGCTCCGCCCTCGTAAGCGCGGATATAGAGCTCCTTGAAGTCCTTGTAGGGGAAGTTCGTCGGCACGTTGCAGGTCTTGCTGACTGCCGAGTCGACATGCTTCTGGGCAGCGCAGAGGACAGCGACATGCTCGTCCGCAGTAACGTCTTGCGCCCGCTTACCCTTGACCTGGAGCTTGCTGACGCCGAAGTCCGGAACCTCGACGACGATCGGCCCTTCGGGCATGATGATCCGGCGCTGCTGGCTGTAGCCGAAGACCGGTTCGATGCCGGAGGACACGTTGTCAGCGCAGAACGAGATCGTGCCGGTCGGGGCGATCGATGTCAGATGCGAGTTGCGGATGCCGTGCTTCTTGATCTGCTCCTGGACATCTTCATCCAGAGTCTTGATGAACTGACCTTCGCTGTAGAGGTCAGCGTCGAACAGAGGGAACGGACCCTTGATCTTGGCGAGGTTCACACTGGACAGGTAGCAGTGACGGGTGATGAAGCCGAGGATCTGGTTCTCGATCTCCACGAACTCGGGCGAGCCATAGCTGGCACCCATCGCTTCGATGCAGTTCGCCAGACCGGTCACACCGAGACCCATCCGTCGCTTCGCTTGGGCTTCGATCCGCTGCTGAGGAAGCGGATACCGCGCACGATCGACGACATTGTCCATCGCACGAACGACGGCCGGGATGTCATCGCGAAGCTGATCCCAGTCGAAGTCCCACTGATTGCTCAGCCCCTTGGGACGGAGGTATTGCGGAAGGTTGAACGAGCCCAAGAGGCAGGCTCCGTAAGGAGGCAGAGGCTGCTCGCCGCAGGGATTCGTAGCCGCGATCGTTTCGCAGTAATAGAGGTTGTTCATGCGATTGATCGTGTCGATGAACAGAACTCCAGGTTCTGCCCAATCGTAGGTTCCCCGCATGATCATCTCCCACAGGGCGACCGGGTCGACCTCGCGGTAGACTTCCCCGCCGAACGTGAGAGGGAACGGCTTCCCGCTGGCGAGGCATTCCATGAGCTTGTCCGTCACGGCGACGCTCATGTTGAACCCGCGCAAGGGACGATACTCGTAGGGGACTTCCTGAGCCGCCTGTTTCGCACGGATAAAGATCTCGATGTCCGGGTGGTCGCAGCGCATGACCATCATCTGCGCCCCGCGACGATTGCCAGCCGACGAGGTCGCTCGGCAGTAGGCATCGAAGATAGGAGCGAAGGCCAGCGGCCCATCGGTCGTGGACTGGACACCACGGATGAGATCACCACGCGGCCGAAGGGTGCTGAAGTCGTAACCGACCCCACCACCCTGACGCATGGTCACCGCCGCCAGCTTGCCCATATCGGCGATGGACACCGGAGGATGCTCACCGGGCTTGAGCAGGGCGAGCTCCTCGTCCGTCGGCCCATCCGTGAACGAGTCGTGGAAGGTCGGCATGACGAAGCAGTTGTAGGGAGTCACATTCTTCAGACTGCCCATCGCTGACTGGACACGTCCCGGCGGCATGAACCGCATGTTCAGGAGAATGTTCCTGAACGACATATAGTGATCGTGATCATCTTGGAGGGAAGCAGCGATGCGGTTCATCGCCTCACGAAAGTTCTCCCCCTTGCCGCGATACTTCTCAGCGTGAGTTGCATCGCATTCAGGAACGCTTGGTCCAATCATCGAGTTCTCCTAACTTCTCCTGGGCCTTCGCCAGATGGAATTGAGCTTCTTCCACATAGGATCTCCAGAGCCGTCTCTTCACGATCAATGTCACGATGAGAAACCCTGCTCGGCATATGTGGACGTGTGCCGAGTCTAGTATCTTGCTTATCCCAGGACGATGAGTCGATGACCGCTCGTCAGTTCTGTCACCCAGATCGGCTCTCCCTGGAAGAGAGGAACCTCGACTATTTCCGGGGCGATGATGATCACCCATGAGGCCTCCTCCAGCTTGGCTTCCGGTATGATCCCCTTCACTGTGTCGGGGAGCTTCTTGATGGTCCAACCAGACATGCTGGGAAGACCCTGACCGGAAGTGATCCCGGTCACGATGGCGACGACAGCCGCCCCCATCTGCTTGCCCATCTGATCACCGGCAACGGAGAAAGCCTCCTGAAGCTGCTCGGTCATCTGCTGGACAGGATTCACATCCTTACCACGGTCAGCTTTTCCGCTGCCCTCGTTATTCCCGTGTAGAGCCATCTCCAACGATCCTTTCTGAAAACGTGTGACTCGTCGAACAGCAGAACACTGTTCCACTGACTGCCCTGAGCCTTGTGAACGGTGAGAGCGTATCCGTAGTCGAACTCCTGAGCTTCCTTCCTCTCAAACCAAGGAAGGTCGTCACCCTTCCCGAGGAAGTAGTGCTCATGAGCCATCACGCTCTGGGCGAAGGGCGATCCCTCAGGAACGATATCCATCATGACCTTATGGTCCATGATACCGCCGACGCTGTTGACACGGAACAGGGCTCCGTTGAGGAGGCCAGCTTCATGGTCATTGCGAAGGCAGACCAAGCGATCGTCGATCACTGGATACGGATCGTCATAGCCCTTGAGGGTCCGGACACGACGGTTCGTTGCGAACCGGGTCTTGTTCTTGCCGACCAGTATCTGGTCGAATGCCAGCGCCAGATCAGGATCGATCCGCTCACCAGCGAGGACACGGCAGTCATTGCCGAAGTCGCCCAAGGAGAGAGGCTGTTCCTTCCTCACTTGGGTTGCCATGCGGATAATTGGGGATTCCTCAGCCTGACGGTGGATCTCTTCCAGCATGACGTCTGGCGTAACATTCTCGGTGAAGTAACCGGCTCCACCAACCGGAGGCAGCTGAGCAGGGTCGCCCAAGACGAGGACCTTGACTCCAAACGAGAGTAGGTCTGCACCCATCCTCGCGTCCACCATAGAACATTCGTCGATGATGATCAGCTTCGCCCCGCGAACCTCGCTCTCCATGTTCAACACGAAGAACGGCTGCTTGACCGAGTCTCTCTCCTGATCGATCATCTTCCTCAGGTCCTTGACCCGAATGTGTTTGTCGATCTCAGCCTCAGCCATGCCCTCCGCGACGAGCTCGTCCAGAAGCTGCTGAAGCTGCTTCTCCATTTCAACGAGCTGGGACTGACCCTTGTCGCGTGAGTGATAGATCAGGGAGTGAATGGTGGTCGCCCCTTCGCAGCCCTTGGATTGGAGGACATAAGCCGCCTTTCCGGTGAAAGCTGCGAAGAGGACTCTTCCGTTGACACCCTCAGCAAGATGCTTGGCGAGAGTCGTCTTGCCGGTTCCGGCATAACCGAACAGATGGAATACC
>Ga0247823_10001648_pt1 | contig 18503 bp, 15 predicted proteins | sample 13C_PalmiticAcid_2_FD_192426 | JGI IMG/M metagenome (GOLD analysis project Ga0247823, IMG submission 192426) | Soil microbial communities from agricultural site in Penn Yan, New York, United States - 13C_PalmiticAcid_Day30 | ecosystem: Environmental > Terrestrial > Soil > Agricultural land... | reverse complement strand
GCAAAGCAGCGCGAGGGCGGCCCATCTCTTCGGATCCGGTATGAAGTCCGGCATTGGAATTCCCCAAGATCAGTTTCCCGCTTATTGCGATTGAACCCGGGGGTCGGGCTTCCAACGCTGGCATGGTCAATAGCCAAAAGCAGAATTTCCGGCACGATCGATCGAGGTCTGCATCTCCCGGATCGCAGCAAGGTCGAGAGCCGAAATTCGCGGCGGCGGGCGCCGCGCAGAAATCCGCCGCGGCCCTCTCTTGTCCAGATCCCTAGTGAAGAAAGCCCTTGACCCTCCAACGATGGAAAACCGCACCCCCCGATTATGAGCGCCCCATCCATCCGGATCAGTGGGCACCGATTCGGAGGTTGAGATGCGAAAATCACGGGTTGCCGCAGCGCTGGGCGCCATATTGGCGACAGGGCTGGTCGTGCTTTGGGTGCGCGGGCCAGGAGGCGCGGAACAAGCCGCCGCGCCAGCACCGCCGATGGTTCTCGCGGCACCAGTCGTGGTGCAGGACCACACCCCGCGTTCGACCTATACCGGCCGCCTGACGGCGGTCGAGACGGTCGATCTGAAGCCGCGCGTCTCGGGCTATATCACCGAGGTCAGCGTCCCCGAGGGGCAGATCGTCCGCCGCGGGCAGATCCTCTTTCGCCTCGATAGCGCACCCTTTGCGGCGCGGCACGCCGCGGCACGGGCGGCGACGCGCGAAGCCGAGGCGCGGCTAGGTCTCGCGCAGGCCGAAGATGTGCGCGCCCGCCGGCTCGTCGCCGAGGGTGTTGCCGCGCGCGAACGCTCGGATGTCACGACCGCCACCTTGCGTGAGCGCGAAGCACAAGTCGCGTCGGCGCGGGCGGCCGAACGGCTGGCGGCGCTCGATCTTCGCTATGCCGGTGTCGAAGCGCCCATCGCGGGCCGCGTCGGCCAGATCCTCGTCACCCGCGGCAATCTGGTCGCCGGCGGCGAGACCGCGACGCCGCTCACGACCATCGTTTCGGTCGATCCGCTTCACGTCGAATTCGATGTCGACGAGGCGACCTATCTTCGCTCGCTCGCCGATCGCCGGGGTCAGGGTAGCGAGACCAAAGTCGGGGTTCGCCTCGAAGACGGCAGCACGCGGTCAGCGCGGCTCGACTTCATAGGCAACCGCCTCGACCGCGCGACGGGGACGATCCGCGCGCGCGCGGTCCTGCCCAATCCGGGCGGCCGTCTGGCACCGGGCCTGTTCGCCGAGGTCGATGTCGCGACCGACAAGGCACGGTCCGCCATCCTCGTCAGCGACCTCGCGATTGGTGTCGAGCAGGGGCGACGCTTCGTCCTCGTGCTGGGTGCGAAGAATATGACCGAATATCGGCCTGTGACACTCGGTCCTGTCGTCGACGGCCTGCGCGTCATCGAGACAGGCTTGAAACCCGGTGAACGCGTCGTCGTCAAGGGTCTCGCCGGCCCCGGCATGGCAGTCAAGCCAAAGGTCGTGCCGATGCCGCGCGGCAATGGCGTGCAGCGGGAGGCGGCACGATGAACTTCCCCCGCTTCTTCATCGATCGGCCGATCTTCGCGATCGTGCTGTCGGTGCTCCTGTTGATCGCGGGCCTTCTCGCGCTCCTTCGCCTCCCGCTCAGCGAATATCCGGCGGTGGCACCGCCGACGGTGACCGTTGTCGCGGCCTATCCGGGCGCCTCACCCGACGTTATCGCCGAGACCGTCGCGAGCCCGATCGAGCAGGCGGTCAACGGTGTCGAGGGCATGCTCTACATGTCGAGCCAGGCCGCGACCGACGGCCGGATGACGCTCACCGTCACTTTCGCACAAGGGACCGATCCCGACATCGCGCAGGTCCAGGTCCAGAACCGCGTGTCGCGCGCGCTGCCGCGACTGCCCGAGACGGTGCAGCGGCTCGGCGTCACCACGCAAAAGGTCGCACCCGATGCGCTCATGGTCGTGCATCTTCTCTCGCCAGAGAAGCGTTATGATCCGCTCTTCATCTCCAACTATGCGCTGCTTCAGGTCCGCGACGAAATCGCGCGCATCCCCGGCATCGCCGATGTGGTCGTCTGGGGCGCCGGCGAATATTCGATGCGCGTCTGGCTCGACCCGGCACGGATTGCTTCGCGCGGGCTGACCGCGAGCGATATTGTCGCCGCGATCCGCGCGCAGAATGTCGAGGTTGCCGCGGGCAGCGTCGGGCGCCAGCCGAACCCCGCCGCCGCGCAGCAGGTTGCACTCGACGTAAAGGGCCGTCTTGCGACCGAGGAAGAGTTCGCCGCGATCGTCGTCAAGACCGGCGCCGACGGCCAGCTCACGCGTCTGGGTGAGGTTGCCCGGATCGAAATGGGCGCCAATGATTATGCGCTCCGCTCGCTGCTCGACGGCGAACCCGCGATCGCGCTGCAGATATTGCAGAGTCCCGGCGCCAACGCGCTCGACACCGCGGCCGCAGTCCGCGCGACGATGGACCGGCTCTCGGGCGAGTTCCCGGACGGGCTGGAGCATCGCATTGCATATGATCCGACGATCTTTGTCGAGGCTTCCATCGAAAGCGTGATCGTCACTTTGCTCGAGGCGACCCTTCTCGTCGTTCTCGTCGTGATCCTCTTCCTTCAGACCTGGCGCGCGTCGATCATTCCGCTTGTCGCGGTCCCAGTCTCTTTGGTCGGGACCTTGGCGGTGATGTATTTGTTCGGCTTTTCGCTGAACACACTGTCGCTGTTCGGGCTGGTGCTTTCGATCGGCATCGTCGTCGATGACGCGATCGTCGTCGTCGAGAATGTCGAGCGCCATATCGGGCTTGGTGAATCCCCGCGCGAAGCCGCGCGCAAGGCAATGGCGGAGGTCACCGGCCCGATCATCGCGATCACCTCGGTCCTCGCCGCGGTCTTCATTCCCACCGCCTTTCTGGGCGGGTTGCAGGGCGAATTCTATCGCCAGTTCGCGCTCACCGTCGCCATCTCGACCATCTTGTCGGCGGTCAATTCGCTGACGCTGTCGCCCGCGCTCTCTGCGATACTGCTCAAGCGTCATCATGCGCCGCGCGACCGCATCCAGCTCGGGATCGACAAGGGCTTTGGCTGGCTGTTCCGGCCATTCAATCGCGCCTTTGATCGCGGCTCGCTCGCCTATGTCGGCGGCGTCCAGCGCGTCATCCGGCGCGGTGCGGTGGCGGGGTTCACCTATGCCGGATTGCTGGGCCTGACCTGGTTCGCCTTTGACAAGCTGCCCGCCGGTTTCGTGCCCGCGCAGGACAAATATTATCTCGTCGGCATCGTCCAGTTGCCGAACGGCGCGTCGCTCGACCGCACGCAGGCGGTGGCCGAGCAGGTCTCGAAGATCGCGCTGGGCGAGCCCGGGGTCGAAAGCGTCGTCGCTTTTCCGGGCCTTTCAATCAACGGCTTCGTCAATGTGCCTAACGCCGCCGTGATGTTCGTGATGCTCGATCCCTTTTCGGAGCGCACCTCGCCCGACATGGCGGCGGGGGCAATCGCCGGACGACTGCAGGGCAAATATGCGGCGGTCCCCGACGGATTCGTCGGCGTGTTCCCGCCGCCGCCGGTTCCCGGCCTTGGTGCCACTGGCGGATTCAAGATGCAGATCGAGGACCGTTCGGGCGCGGGCTATGAAGCCCTCGCCGCCGCCAGTGCCAAGGTAATGGCCGCCGCCGCCAGGGAGCCCGCGCTCGCCGGGCTGATGACCAGCTATAATGTCGCCTCGCCCGAACTTTCGGTCGATGTCGACCGGACCAAGGCCGCGGCCCAAGGCGTCGCGATGACCGACGTGTTCGAGACGATGCAGGTCTATCTCGGCTCGCTCTACGTCAACGACTTCAACCGCTTCGGCCGCACTTATCAGGTCTATGCACAGGCCGAAGCCGACGCGCGGGCGCAGCCCGATGCGGTCGGACGGCTTCAGCTCCGCAATGCGCAGGGCGACATGGTCTCGCTCGCGACGCTGGTCACCACCGCGCCCGGCGCAGGGCCCGATCGTGTGATCCACTATAACGGCTTTCCCTCGGCCGATATCAGCGGCGGCCCCGCGCCGGGCTTCAGCTCGGGACAGGCGGTCGCCGCCATGGAACGGATCGCGCGCACCGAGTTGCCCGAAGGCATGACCTTCGAGTGGACCGACCTGACCTATCAGGAAAAGACCGCGGGCAACGCCGCCCTCTATGTCTTCCCGATCGCGGTGCTGCTCGCCTTCCTGATCCTCGCGGCGCAATATAACAGCTGGACGCTGCCGCTCGCGGTCCTGCTCATCGTGCCCATGTGTCTCTTGAGCGCGCTTGTCGGGGTTTGGCTGACCGGCGGCGACATCAACATCTTCACGCAGATCGCCTTTGTGGTGCTCGTGGGGCTGGCCGCCAAGAACGCGATCCTGATCGTCGAGTTCGCGCGCGCGCAGGAGGATGAAGGTCTCGATCCGCTCGCCGCGGCGCTCGAGGCTTGCCGATTGAGACTGCGTCCTATCCTGATGACGTCGATCGCCTTCATCGCCGGCGCGGTTCCGCTGGCGATCGCCACGGGCGCGGGCGCCGAAATGCGGCAGGCCATGGGCATTGCGGTGTTCGCCGGAATGCTCGGGGTGACGCTCTTCGGCCTCTTCCTGACCCCGCTCTTCTACGTCGTGATCCGCAAGGCCGTGTTGCGGCGCGAGGCGCGGCGCCCTTCAAGCCCGGACACCAATCCCCAGGAAGTGACCCAATGACATTGATCGCCAAACTATCGCCCGCCGTCCTGCTCCTTGGCCTCGCCGGGTGCGCCACCGCCGGCTCCCACTATGTTCCGCCGCTGATCGAGGCGCCCGGCGCCTATGCGGCGCAGCCGGTGGGCGTGGGAGATGCCGCTGTCGAGACCGCCTGGTGGAAACTGTTCGGCGACCCGGCGCTCGATGGTCTGATCGCCGAGGCGCTCGCCGCAAACCTTGATGCGCGGCTTGCCGTCGCGCGGCTCGAGGAGGCGCGCGCGCTCGCCGGCGTATCGCGTGCGGGGCGGCTTCCCGGCGGCGGTGTCGACGGCGGCTATCAGCGTCGCCGCCTGGCCGATGCCGAGCGTTCGGGCGGCCAGCCGCGCGAGGGGGATGCGCTGCGCCTCGGAGCGGAAGCCTCGTGGGAGATCGATCTGTTCGGCCGCGTTCGCCGCGGGGTCGAAGCCGCGGAGGCTGAGGTTGGCGGCGCCGAGGCGCTGCTGCGCTCTGCCCGCGCCGCGGTCACCGCCGACGTCGCCAGTCATTATTTCGAACTGCGCGGAAGCGAAGCCGCGCTTGCGATCGCGCGGCGCCAGATTGAAACCCAGCAACGTTCGCTCGACGTCACACGCAAGCTGGAACGTGCTGGCGCGGGCGCACGCTTCGACGTCGTCCGCGCCGAGGCCGCGCTTTACGCCGTCGAAGCGACGCTGCCCGGGATCCAACAGCGCATCGGCACCGCGCGTCACGCGCTTGCCGTGCTGCTCGGCCAGACGCCGCAAAGCTTCGCCGGTCCCGCCGCGGCAACAACCAGTCTCCCGCAGATCACGCAGATTGGCGTCGGCGCCCCGGCCGACCTGTTGCGGCGGCGGCCCGATATCGCCGCCGCCGAACGCGCGCTCGCCGCAGCCACCGCGCGGCGCGGTGTCGCCGAGGCCGATCTGTTTCCGACGGTACGCCTTTCCGGCTTCATCGGGGTCCTTGCCGGCGGGTTTGAGACGCTGTTCACTGGCGGTGCGCTCGCTTTCGCAGGCGGCCCCAGCCTCGATTGGGGCGTGTTCGATATGCCGCGTTTGCGCGCGCAGGTCCGCGTCGCCGATGCCCGCACCGATGCCGCGCTGATCGAATATCACCGGACTGTCCTGATCGCGCTTCGCGATGTCGAGGACGCGCTGACTGCCTATGGCGCGATCCGGACCAGCCTCGCAATGCGCGCCGAACAGACAGGCGCAAGCCGCGAAGCGGCGCGGATGGCTTCGGTCCGGTTCCGCGAAGGCGAAGGCCAATATTTGGATGTTCTCGCTGCCGAACGCAGCCTCTACGAAGCTGAAGCGACGCTCGTCGAGACGCGCGCACAGCATCTGCTGTCCGTGGTAGAAATCCACCGTGCACTCGGAGGCGGCTGGGAGGTGTGCGAAGCGGAGATAAGGCCAATCTGCGCTGGAAATGAGCTTTCGCGACCTCCCTCAGGGATCTGAGGAGGTCGCGAGCGCACGCATATTGCTGCCGAGCTGATCTTTGGCTCAAACTGGCCGCTTTAAGACTGCCGGATTTTACGCGTAAATCTGGGATAGCAAACATTGGACAGATTGCCGCAGCTTTGAGCATCGGGGGCTAGTCCAATAGGGGACGGCGCGCTCGATTGTGCGCTAGTGATGATGCTCGCCCTTCCGCAGTCGCGCTATATGTGTGAGCGCCTCCCTCAGGTCATCCAACGATGACCCGCCGAGGCAAAGCCGTATCCCGCTCGCCCGATCTTCCGGATTCACCATGACGGCGTCCGGCGGGGTCAATCCGAGATGCATCGCCGCAGCGGCCGACACGAGACGATCGGCAGCGCCGCGCTCCATCGGCAACCAGGCGTTGTACGCGCCGGGATCCGAAACAAGGCCCTGCACGCCGAGAATAGAGACGGCCAGATCAGATCGGCGCCGAGCCTCATGATGCAGATCCCGCTGGATCGAAGCCACTTCACCAGCGGCGAGCCAGTCTGCGATCACCGCACAGGAGAGTGGCGACGGGGCCATCGGCGTATCGCGCAACATGTTCTCGGCCGCTTCGCCCATTCCCGTCGGCAGCGCGAGCACGCCGATCTGCAGCCCAGGGCCGAGCGACTTCGACAGCCCGTTCACATGAAAGACGATCCCGGGCGCCTCTGTGGCCAACGGGGAGGTTGTGGCGCCGGGTGACATGTAGACACCATCTTCGACGATCCATGCCCCCGCCCGGCGGCAAATATCGACGATGGCCCGCCTTCGCTCCGAGCCCATCGTGGCGGTCGTCGGGTTGTGCAGCGTGGGTGTCAGATAGACCGTCGCCTTGATACCGGTCGGCGCGAAATTATCGAGCGCTTGCGCAAGCGCGTCCGGCACCATCCCCTCCGTATCGATCTCGACGCCTTGCATCCGATGGCCCTTGCGCCTCGCCATCGCGATCGCCCCGGGATAGGTTATCCGCTCGGTCAGGATCAGTCCTTGGGGCCCGCAAGCCAGATCAAATGCCAGAGACAGCGCTTGCCGTGCGCCGCTCGTCAGCATCAGTTGCGCCGGATCGACCCGCAAGCCAAGCGTTTCGAGCCAGCGGGCGAGAAGGTGACGATGTTCGAGATGTCCGCCTGGGGGGGCATAGAGATTGAGGTGATCCGCATCGATCCTGCGCGCGATATTCGTCAACGTCCGCGCGAGAAGGCGGGCATGGAGCATCGCCGGCGGCACGTTGGACGACAGATCGATCCGCCGGCCCCTTTGCGCCTGATGGATCGCAACGAAGGTTCCGCGGCCCTTGATGCTGCGCGTCAGCCCGCGTCGTTCGAGCGCGGCATAGGCCTTGGTTACCGTGCCAACGCCAATTCCCAGTTTCCACGCGAGATCGCGGTGGGCGGGCAGCCGATCGCCCCCTGCCAGTCGCCCCTCGACGATATCATCGGCGAGGGCGCGGATCAGCCGTTCGGCGGCATTTGCCTCGATGTCCGCCAAATGCGGCGTCCAAGGGGATATTAGGAGCATGGGTACGGTTTTCCGGCAAAGTGTCATGTGACACTATAAGCATAAACAAAAAGTGTCTCGCTCGCTATGCAGTCGACGAAGGCCCTGAGTGAGGCATCCCGCCGCGACGACAAGGCCCCCTGGAGAGCCCGATGCTCAGCCATGTAACCGTCGGCGTGCGCAACCTCGATCGCGCGGGCCATTTCTATGACGCCTTGTTCGTTCCGTTAGGCCTGAAGCGCCGTATCGTCACACCCGATGGCGGGCCCGCGGCGCTTTGCTGGGTAGCCGCCTCGGCGCCTTTGCCGCGCTTCTATGCCTATATCCCCTATGACGGCGAACCGGCCACGGCCGGCAACGGAGGCATGACCGCCTTTCTCGCGCCATCGATAGAGGCGGTGCAAGCGGCACATGCTGCGGGTCTTGCACATGGCGGCATCGACGAAGGAGCTCCCGGTCCGCGCCCTCGCTACGGCGACGGCTATTTCGGGGCATATCTGCGCGATCCAGACGGGAACAAGATTCACATCGTTCATCGCGGGGACCTCCAGCCATGAGGCCGCCACCCGCTCTTTCGGAGAGAGGCAAATGATCGCCAGCCAGATCGCCCTCGTCTATGCGACCTATCTGGTCGGCGCCGCCAGTCCGGGGCCGAGCAATATGGCGATCATGGGAACCGCGATGCGCGATGGCCGCCTGCCCGCTCTCGCTCTGGCGGCCGGGGTCATCACCGGCTCACTCGTCTGGGCGGTCCTCGCGGCGACCGGCCTTTCGGCCGTACTGACCGCTTATGCCGAGGCCCTGTTGGTCATCAAGATCGTCGGCGGCGTCTATCTGCTATATCTCGCCTTTCATACAGGCCGGTCGGCGCTGAAGCCGGATCCCGGCGCCGCGATAGCGGACCCGCAGCCCCATCGGCCCGGCTATCGGCGGCTGTACCGGCGCGGCGTTGTCATGCATATCGGAAATCCCAAGGCGATCCTGAGCTGGATGGCGGTCATGTCGCTGGGACTCGGGCAAGATGCGTCCGGCGGCGTTCTGCCAGCGATCATCGGCGGCTGTGCCTTTCTCGGGGTCATCGTGTTCGGCGGTTATGCCATCCTCTTTTCGACGGCGCCCATGATCGCGCTCTACACGCGATTGCGGCGGCGGATCGACGCCACCTTTTCTGCCCTTTTCGCATTCGCGGGCTTCAAACTGCTTGCCTCGCAAAATTGATACACGGTCCGCCGCTATCGCGAACCGGCTGAAACGGAGGGGATAGCCATGACGCTTGCGATCCATATGGTCGATGTTTTCGGCGCGGGGCCGTTTTCTGGAAATCCGCTTGCGGTAGTTACCGGGGCCGACGCCCTGGCTACCGATGAAATGCAGCGGCTGACCCGGTGGTTTAACCTGTCCGAGACGGCCTTTCTCCTCGCGCCGACGCACCCCGAGGCGGATTACAGGGTCCGGATATTCACGCTGGATAGAGAGATGCCTTTTGCCGGGCACCCGACGCTCGGAAGCTGTCACGCGTGGCTCTCGGCCAATGGCTCCCCAAAGAAGGAAATGGAGATCGTCCAGGAGTGCGGAGCCGGGCTGGTCTCGATCCGCCGCGATCGCGGGTGCCTTTCTTTTGCCGCGCCGCCGCTGATCCGCTCGGGCGCGCCGACGCCAGAGGATCTGAACGAAGCGCAGCAGCTTCTTGGGATCCGACCGGACGATGTCGTCGACGCCGCGTGGGTCGACAACGGTCCGGGATGGCTGGGCATCAGGCTGGCATCGGCGGGAAAAGTGCTTTCCCTCAATCCTGCCCGAAGCTGGCCCCGCCGGATCGACGTCGGGGTGGTTGGCGCCCATGCGACCGGCGGCGAGGCCGCTTTCGAGGTCCGCGCCTTCTTCAGCGACCATCTGGGCGCTATCGTCGAAGATCCGGTCACCGGAAGCCTCAATGCCTCCCTCGCGCAATGGCTGTTCGCAACAGGTGTCGCCAAGGGTGATTATGTCGTCGCCCAGGGAGCACGCCTTGGCCGTCACGGCCGCGTTTACCTGCGTCGCGACAGGGCTGGTCAGATCTGGGTCGGCGGCCAAACGCACACCCATGTCGAGGGCCGACTGCTCGGTTTTGGGGAACAAACCAAATAGGGTTTGGAAGATTCGATCCCTTCAGTTCCCGTGAACAGCATAAGAAAGTCTGCTAGCGGACTGGCAGTTTTTGGTCGCTTCTGCGGAAGCGGAAGTCCAAATCGATTTGGCCCCCAGATGGATTCACGGCAAGATTTGCGCTGACTTCGCTTCGACCACTCTTGAGGATAAGCTGTGCAAATTCGCCAAGCCATAATTGAAGACTATGCGGCGCTCTGCGCCATCGATGCTGTCGCCGCGACGAGCCCCGAGCGACGTGACCGCATCCGCGACTGGTTGGCGTCTTCGCGCTGTTATGTTGCTGCCGGGAAGGACGGCGTTCCCGTTGCATATGGCGTGCTGACGCATGAATTCTTTGAACAGGCATTCATCCAGATTGTCATGGTGGGCCGGGAACATCAGCGGCAGGGCTTCGGCGCGGCGGTGGTTTCCCACCTCAAATCGATAGCGCGGGGCTCCAAGCTTTTCAGCTCCACCAACCTGTCGAACGGTCCAATGCAGATGTTGTTTGCCAAATCGGGGTTCCGGATCAGCGGTTACATCGACAATCTCGATGATGGGGACCCGGAGCTTATTTTCTATCACCCGGCCGGGTAGACCATGTCACGAGCACGGGCCAGACGCAGAGCCGCCGAATGCTGACTGCTTTCAGACCGTCCGCGTTTTCCCAAATGATCGCGACAGCGGACATTCGCGTCGCGATCCTCTCATTGGCGCGGCGGCCTAATCAGCTCTTGGTAGCGGCACTTCCTGCCCCGTCGGCATATTTGATCGAACATCAAGGGCTGTGCAAATGCCGTCGTCACCAGTCGGCCCGCAGCCCGGTCGTCGAGTGCCGCACGGACGAAATTCTTGGCGCTCCAAAAATCCTCGATCTCGTTGGTCGGCTTATCGCGATGCTGCCTTGCCCGTTTTGCCCGTCGGATCGAGAAGCAGAATAGACCAGCATTGCTGGGTCAGCTATCAAGCAGCGACCGCATCCATTCGCCGAACACGGCGCTTGTGGGATGATCCGACAACAGCAGCCAATAAGACCGGCCGCGATGGACCGGAATGTGCGACACTTCGATTAACTCCCCGGCGCTGAGGCTCTTGGCACAGACTAGGCGAGGCAGTAGCCCGACGCCCTGCCCCGCCTCGACGGCGTTCAGGATCGCCGATGTCTCGCGGAACTGAACTGGCTGATGGGTGAGCGGCCATGCGCATCCCGCGACCCGATGCCAGATGGGCCAAGCCGTCCCGAGCAACGGCACGGTCAAGTCTTGCAGTTTTTCCAGATTGCCGCCGATTTTCGTTGCGACGTCCGGGCGCGCGACCGCCACCAACTCTTCATCGCTGAACCACGACGCGCCTGCGGGCGCATCTCCCTCGCTGGCGATCACCAGCGCGACATCGCACGCGTCTACGCCGTCAAAGTCTCGCCCCAGACCGATGACCGACGTCGCGATCCGCAGATGCTGGTCGAGAAACGCCGCGAGGTGCGGCATGAGCCAGTAGTGAAGCAGCGAGCGCACGATTCCGACCACAAGCGGCCGCTCCGACGACGCCAATACGCTCCCAGCGTCGCGGATCATGACCAACGCGCGTGCGACGGACTCGGCATAGGCGCGCGCCTCCGCGGTCGCGCGAAGGCCGGTCGCCGTCCGCCGAAACAGCGTGACGCCAGCCCGTGCTTCGAATTGCCGGACGGCCTGGCTAATCGCCGACTGCGTCAGGTTCAGCTCGCGCGCCGCGGCCGTGAAGCTTTCAAGGCGCACGGCGGCCTCGACCGCCCGGAGCGCCGCCATGGGCGGATGATCAGCGTTCACAGGCATCGCATATTAGTAATGCTTATGGGGTGCGATGGAAAGCTGCGTTTTCCTTCGCCTGCCAATATCGCCAAGGCACGCGCCATGAACGGCACGGCGCTCTCGCTTCTCACCTTTGCTGCGCTCTGGCTGATGCAGGTCGCAATTCCAGGGCCCAATTTCGCGCGCGTCAGCGAAGCGACCTTCGCCCATTCGCGCGCGCTTGGGATGAAGACCGCGACCGGAACCGCCGCCGCTAACGCGTCATGGTGCCTGATCGCCCTCGCCGGTGCGACTGCCGTCGCGCAGGACCCGTTGTTCGGGCCTCTGCTGCGGCTGGCCGGCGCTCTCTATTTTGGCATCTATGGCTGCCAACTCCTCTATCGATCGTTCCGGCCACGGACCGCGGCGCGCGCCGCAGTCAACAGTGTGACGGCGTTTCGGTCGGGTTATCTCACCGGGATCGTCAGTCCGCAGGCCGGCCTGTTCTTCGCCAGCGCGCTGACGAACATCCTGTCCCCGCTGCGCGACTGGACCGTCGTGACCGTCGTTGTCGCGATCACCGCCGGGGTGACATTAGCCTGGTATGCGGTGGTCACGCTGTTGCTGGCGACGCCGCCCGCGCGCGCATGGTACGAACGGCGGCGGCCAATCATCGAACGGGCTCTCGGGCTGATCTTGCTGTCCGCCGCGATCCGGATGGTGGCGGGGGCGGTCGCTACAGGTCTGATTGCTACACCTTGATCCCTCGACCGACGACAAGACCGCCGGATCTGGCCGAATGCGGAATGACCGCTTTTTTCTAGGAATCAGTAGAAGCGGCTATTCCCCTTGTCGTCATCGCTTGCCCGCCTACCACTCGCGCTTGTAGGCGATGGTCAGCGTGGCGCCGTTGGCGGGGACGCGGCTGGTGTTCGTGTTGCTACGCAAAAGCTGACTGTAGACCGGAAGATATTGGTTGTTCAGCAGATTTTCGACGCCGACCGTGACCATATCCTTTTCGGTCACATGGAAGCGGGCGATCAGGTCGAGCAGCGCGTAGCTTTTCACCTCACGTCGGCCGAAGCTCGCGGTGCCGTTCAGCCGATAGTCGCGCTCGCCCGAGAACAGCCCCTGAAGGCGCACGTCCCAGCGATCACCCGGCGCATATTGGGCATAGGCGGTGAGCTTGAGCGGCGGGATGCGATAGCCCGTCATATTCTGCCACGCGACCGCGGTCGCCGCTTTCTCGCGGCCGCGCATATAGGTCGCGCTGCCACCGATACGGAAGCTGTCACCTGCATCGCCGACATCGAGCGTCAGCTCGGCGCCCTTGATACGCTCGGCGGTGCGCAGCAGGATGAGGCCGTTGTTGAAGCTTTGCACATCGCCGAGATCGGATGTGGTGCGGAAGAGCGCTACCGACGCTTTCGTGGCGCCGAAGGTGCCGCGCCAGCCGAGTTCATAGCTGTCGATCTTGACCGGCTGCAGATCGCTATTGTCGATGCTGAAACCCGCATTGGCGTTGCGCAATTGCAGACCGATGTCAGGCAGCTGGAAACCTTGCGAGAAGGAGGCGAAAAACTCATGCCCCCGCACCGGCGTCAGCACGGCGCCGGCGTTGAAGGTCCAGCCGTCGAAGCTGATCTTGCCGCCCTGCACCGCGACAGGCACCGGCGCGCGCGACTGCGACAGCGGCGTGAAAGTGTCGAACGACGCCTCGGCGCGGTCGTAGCGCACACCGCCCTCGACCGCGAGCAGGTCGGAGAAACGATGCTGCAGCTGGACGAAGGCGCCCTGCGTGTCGGTCGTCAGTTCGGGCATATAGATGAGGGTGCCAGTGCGCTTGAAAACGAGGCCGCCGCTCGCGTCGTAAACGGCGGGATCGAAGACATCGAGCGGCATGTCGCTGACTTCGCGGCCAAGGTCGCCGCCCCAGGTCAACGAGGTTCGCGGACCGACCGGCGTTTCGATGGTCAGGCGCGCACCATAGGTTTTGCTGTTCTGATAGACTTGATCGACGTTGCGCCCTCGGGTGGCAACGCCGCGCGCGTCGAACGGAGTGAAGCGGACGAAAAGATCGCGGTAATAGCCGAGAAGATCGACCCGGCTGCCAAGCAGATCGCTGTTACGGTAGCCGAAGGTCGCAACCGTGCTGCGCACCTGATTCTGCTCGGCGAGTTCCAGCCCCTTGAGCGGACGCGCGAGCGCGGTTCCCGCCGGCAGGCCGCCCGGCGCAGGATCGGCGGCATAGTCACTATTCTGATCGGCGCGATAATGGTTGAGCGAGGCATGGACATAGCCGTTGGCGCCGAGCTGATGCCCAAGCTTGCCGCCGATGTTCCACACCTTGCTGTCGATCAGGTCGCCTTGGCTCGGTTCGGGGGCGCGGCGATTGCCGTGCCCGTCAAATCCGGCGCCGATCCGCTGATATCCGCCATTGAGGGCAAAATCGACCCCGCCCGCCGAGCCCGACACAAATTGCTGGAGCCTCACGCCAAGGCTGTCGTCGGTGAGGTTGGAGAGCGATGCGACGCCCGCAATCGTCGTTTCGATGCGCAGCGGCCCGCCCGCGGGGCGCGTGTTGATCGAGATGATGCCGCCGGTCGCGCCGCTGCCATAAATGGCGCTGCCACCGCGAAGCACCTCGACATTTTCAATGTCATTCGGATTGACGCTGATCAGGTTGCGCGAGCTGTCGCGGTTGGTGTTGTAGGGTACGCCGTCGACAAGGATCAGCGCGCCGCGCCCGCGCAGCGTCTGGCCATAGTCGGTCATCGTGCGGCTCGAATCCGCAAGCCCCGGCACGGTCTTGGCGAGGATCGTCGAGAGCGTGTCCGAAGCCGCGCGTCCCGTTTCAATCGCTTCGCAATCGAGCGTCGTGATCTGATGGACCGGCGGCGTGATATCGCGCGTCGTGCGCTGGGCGGTGACGATAATCTCGCTGCCCGCCTCTTCGGCCGCGGCGGGCGCCGCGGTGGCTGCGATGGACAGCGCGGCAAAGCTCGCCGCCGAGAGACGAAGATTGAGACCGAATTTCATAGGGAAGACACCAAGCTGCAATAGAGAAGCCGCGCCCATATTCGCAAATGCGACTGATTTGCAAGAGCGCAGTTTCGGTTCAGCCGGGGGGATTGGCGTCCAGCAGATCCTCGATGAACAGCGACATCAGCATCGCCTGGCTGCTGACCCCGGCTTTCGCATAGATTTGGCTCAATTGGGACCGCACCGTCCCGGTCGCGGAATTGCGCAGACGCGCAATTTCGGCAACATCGCAGCCCTTCAGCGCGAACAGTGCCACCTCGCCTTCGCCGGGGGTGAGCCCCCATTCGACAAAGCGCAGCGCGATATGCTCGCCAAGTGCCCCGCGCGCATTGGCCAGCAGTTGGTCCTTCCGGCGCAATTCCTTGGTGATGCCCGCAATATGGCGCGAGCCCATCACCACCCCGCCGAGCAGCGCGAAGGCGACGAGGCACTCCATAACGATCTCCATACTGATGCCCGCACTCACCTGTCGGAGCACATCATCGACACCATCGATCACGAAATAAGCCGCGGCCACCGCCTGAAGCGCCACGATGGCGAGAGGCAAGACCACCGCCCGTTCAGGCCATTTGCGTCGCGGGGCGGCGGGGTCGTCGACGGGCCGGGGCATAGGATTTCCGCTTATAGAGAGGGATTTGAGCGCCTGCTTATAGGCGCGATCCTTCGCCGGGCCTAGCTCTCGGGGCATCACCCTTCCCGACAATCACGCATCAGGAGCCCTTCCATGCCCAATGCCACCCCATCGACGCTGACCAAGGTCCCGGCGATCACCCTGGGATTCTGGATCCTCAAGATTTTGGCGACAACCTTTGGCGAGACTGCAGGCGACACCGTCAGCATGTCGATGAATCTGGGCTATCTGATCGGCACCGGCATATTTGCGTCCTTGCTCATCATGCTCGTGGCGATGCAAATCCGGGCGAAGCAGTTTCACCCGACCCTCTATTGGGCGACGATCATCGCGTCGACCACCGCCGGAACGACGATGGCCGATTTTGCCACGCGGTCGCTCGGCATCGGCTATCCGGGCGGCTCGCTGTTGCTGCTGGGAACAGTGCTGCTTTCGCTGGCCATTTGGCACCGGGCCTTGGGAACGATTTCGGTCAGTTCGGTGCACGAGCCCAGGGCCGAGATATATTATTGGCTGACGATCACCCTGTCGCAAACGCTGGGCACGGCGCTGGGCGACTGGGTCGCTGACGGCCCGCTGGGCTATCTGGGCGCCGCCGTCATTTTCGGCGCGCTGCTCGCGCTGATCGCGCTTGCCTATTACCGGACAACGATCAATCGCGTGGCGCTCTTTTGGGCGGCCTTCATCCTGACCCGACCGCTGGGCGCGGTGGTGGGCGACTTTCTCGACAAACCTGTCGCCCACGGCGGATTGGAACTGAGCCGCGCCGGCGCATCGCTGGTGATCGGATTGGCGATCGCGACGCTGATCCTCATCCTCCCGCAGCGCGCCGCCGAAAAGCAGATCGCGCGGTGACGGGCGCTGTCCGCATGCATCGCCGGGCGCGGATCTTGCTGGCCAATCTGCTGGGCTTGTGCCTGACCCTCCACGCCTCCGCAGCATGGGCGGGGCCGCCGTTTTTGACCGACGATCCCGAACCCACCGACACTGGCCATTGGGAAATCTATGGCCCCCTGATCGAAGGCGAAGGGCGCGGATCGACGTTTGAGGGGTCGGCGGGCGTCGAGATCAACTATGGCGCCGCCCCCGACCTGCAACTCACACTGGGTCTTCCCGCCGGTTTTGCCCATGATGATGCGGGATGGCACTGGGGCGCGGGCGATATTGCTGTCTCGGCAAAATATCGTTTCTACCATGACGAGCAGGCGGGATTTTCCATCGCGGCCTTCCCCGGCATCACCTTGCCCACCGCGGGCAAGGCTATGGGCAGTGGCAAGGTAACCGGCCTTTTGCCCGTCTGGCTGCAAAAGGACGAAGGCGTCTGGTCGGTCTTCGGCGGCGGCGGCTATGCGATCAATCCCGGTGCCGGCAATCGCGATTACTGGACCGGCGGCGCGGCGATCACGCGGCAGGTCGGCCAGAATCTTCTGATCGGGCTGGAGGCCGATCGGCAAGGGCCGGACACCGTCGGTGGGCGTGCCTCGACCAGTCTGGGGCTGGGCGCGATCATACAGTTGGCGTCCCCCTTTCGCATATTGGCGTCGGGCGGCCCCAGCTTCGCGGACGGTTGCGACACGGTAGGGTTTCACACCTTTCTGGCACTGCGTTCCGACTTCTGACGCCAGTGCGATGCTGAGCCGAGCGTGGAATCGTCTGCCTCTGGCCGCTAGGAGAATGTCCGCTTCCGGAGGCAAAGTTCGAGAAGCAGACATCTGCATCTTGATGATCAACATTTCGATGCGAACATCGAGCTTCCTTAATTGGACAACTCGTCGATCGAATAGGCTAGGACGCCGAGCTGCTTCGGCTGCTCGGACGCAAACCGTCGAACACCGGCGCTTGCAGCGCCGCAAGATTCCCGCATAATATCAACACCGAGGTGAGGCCCGCACGCCGCTGATTTACGCCGCGAGCTATGCCAGTTGCTCTGACGACGGACCATATCCATGTTGACGCACAGCGTACCCTCCCCAACCCCGCCGAAGGCCCGATTCAACCCGCGCCGCTTCCTTTTTCTGGCGGCGCTGTGGATGACGATAGGGTCATTTGTCGGCTTTATCGTCGCCGGCGCAAACGGGGTCGCGCCCGATTCGTGGATACCGTTCGTGGTGATCGGATACATCGCGGCAAGCTTCCTGTTCACCGGCGCGTTCGTGGCGGGCATATCGCGCAATCTGAAACCGATGCTCGAGTCCGCGCAGGGCGGCATCGCGAACCGCATTCTCGAAGCTGCCGGGGACGGAATTTCGCCTGGCAAACGTGTGCTGGCGCGTGTCGGCAAGCTTGAAGAGGCCGGGCTGACGGTTTCGAACTTCAATCATATGTTCATTTTCACGCTCACGGTGTTTCCGGAACATGGCGCCCCCTATGAAACGGTAATCCGCCAGTTCATCACCATGAGCGAGTTGCCCAATTTCTACACCGGACGCTTTGTCGTATTCATCGAGTATCCGGAGAGCCCCGGCTATGGGGTCATCGAAAAGGAGCCGCCCGAAGATTGGCAGCAAAAAGCCGCCGAGCCGCCCCCCGCTTACAAGACGCAAAAAGCCGAGACATCCTATCCCGACAAAGGCACGGGGCTGTTCGGCGGCGCGCTGGATCTGCCCGCCCGGATGTCACCGGCGCGGCTAACCGCCAATTTGATCGCGACCTTGGCCTTCCTTGTGCTTGGCTTTTTGGCCCCCTTCGCCCTCGTGACGGGCGGGATCGAAACGGTGACGACATTCGTGCAGGATTTGCCGAAAACGCTCACCGGGCGGAACGAAGGGAATTTCGACAAGGAGAAGCTCCGCAAGGCATATGATCGTGCGATAGCCTATGCGGGCAACCGGCAAATCCATGACATGAATATCTACAAGGACCATGTGACGCTGACGGTCGAAAATCCATCCCGGGAAAATGCCTATGACGACGTCACCATGCGCGGCGCAATCGTGGATTCTCGGCCGGACGGGACAAGTGCTTCGATCGAGCCCGAAGCGACTTTCCGCGCCGCCGATACGAATTTCGCGGCGCTCGAACATGCTCTGGGCGATGCGCTGATGCACGGCGACAAAAATCAGCTTTCCTATATCGGGTTCCGCAATCGATCGGAAATCTCGACAATAAGGATCAACAGCGCATCCGGCATATCGATCGACGAAAGGATCAACAGCGCATCCGGCATATCGATCGACGAAAGGAAATTCGTTGTTATCGCAGCCGGGTTTGACAGCGATTATGGATCGACCTCCCGAACATATGATGCCTCGACCGGACGGTTTTTGAATTAAATCCGAC
>Ga0247823_10001647_pt1 | contig 18507 bp, 11 predicted proteins | sample 13C_PalmiticAcid_2_FD_192426 | JGI IMG/M metagenome (GOLD analysis project Ga0247823, IMG submission 192426) | Soil microbial communities from agricultural site in Penn Yan, New York, United States - 13C_PalmiticAcid_Day30 | ecosystem: Environmental > Terrestrial > Soil > Agricultural land... | reverse complement strand
ACACCCTGGCCGCGCTGAAACACGCCCGCAGCATGGGCATGAACCACACGCTGACCATCTGCAACGTGGCCACCAGCGCCATGGTGCGCGAATGCGAACTCGCGTACATCACGCGCGCCGGCGTCGAGATCGGCGTTGCCTCCACGAAGGCGTTCAGCACGCAGCTGGTTGGGCTGTTCCTGCTGACCCTGTCGCTCGCCCAGGTGCGCGGTCACCTCACCGAAGCGCAGGAACTGGCGCACCTGAAGGCGCTGCGTCACCTGCCTGTCGCCGTGCAAGCGGTGCTGGCGCTGGAGCCGCAGGTGATGGCCTGGGCCGAGGAATTCGCGCGCAAGGAGAATGCGCTGTTCCTGGGGCGTGGCCTGCACTACCCGATCGCGTTGGAAGGCGCGCTGAAGCTGAAGGAGATCAGCTACATCCACGCCGAGGCTTATCCCGCTGGTGAACTGAAGCACGGGCCGCTGGCGCTGGTGACCTCGGAGATGCCGGTGGTCACCATCGCGCCGAACGATGCGCTGCTGGAGAAGCTGAAGAGCAACCTGCAGGAAGTGCGGGCGCGTGGGGGTGAGCTGTTCGTGTTTGCGGACTCCGACTCTCGCATCGAGTCGTCGGAAGGCGTGAAGGTGATCCGGATGCCGGAGCACTATGGGGCGCTGTCGCCGATCCTGCATGTGATTCCGCTGCAGTTGCTGGCGTATCACACGGCGTGTGCGCGGGGTACGGACGTCGACAAGCCGCGGAACTTGGCGAAGTCGGTCACGGTGGAATGAGAAAGGGGCTTCGGCCCCTTTTTGATCGGCAACAATTAAATCCGTCGGATCGGAATAAAGTCCGTCGGTGATGTGATCCGATACGCGACGGTGTTACAGCCTGTGGTCCATCTCCTGCCGTGAGCGCGTCCGCCCTGGCGGCCCGGCGTGCTCATGGCCCTACTTCTTGCGGTAGCCGGCTTTGATCATCTCCGGCTCGGTCGCCGCCTGCGAGGTCTTCAGCGCCTGGTCGACGGTAACGCTGCCCGACAGCGCCGCGCTCATCTGCTGGCCCACCGCGATGCCGATCGCCGGGAACTCGGGGATCACGGCGTACTACACGCCGGTGTCACATAGAACTCGTGCGAAGGATGCACAAGCTCGAGTTCGGCCACGCTGAACCAGACTGCTCCGACGAGATCCCGACCTTGCCCGCCCTCCGCCGCTCCGACGTGCACCTGTCGATCGATGCTGGGGCGATTTTCCGGCGCACGGATTGGCTCGTGAGGTGGGCCTGGCGATGGCGCCTCTGGGAGCGAGACTGGCCTCCCCATGAAGTGCAGGTGGAATGGGATCGGCACGCGATCGTTGTGCGTCGGGTACTGGGAACCCATGTACGAAGGCAGCCCCCTCCGCCGACATGCCACGTTGACATACCGCGGCTTGACATGGCGCCCTTGACTGGCGAGCAGTCTGACAGTCGGATGTCCGCTACGCCCAGCGGAATCAGACATGCACCGAGACCGTTAGTCGAGACTGCAATCGGCCAGGAGCGGACGCCTGCGACGGACCGCATCAACGAAGTCTGCCAAACCGTCCCACATCCCAAGAGTCTTCCCGGTGGCAGAGCTCGGACAGCTCGTGGGGGTGAGGGCGGCTTGTGCAAGTAACATTCCCAGTATCCGTTCGCTGACCGGACCTGGTTAGACCCGTTGTCAGGCCCGCTGGGAGGAAGATGCACAACGTGCAGTTCGAGATTTCAAAGCCCACCGACGATGGGGCCTTCGAAGACATGTGCGCGCGAATTTTCGGGACCGTCTTCAATGACCCATTGCCTCAGACGAACGGGCGTCGGGGCCAGAAGCAGGGCGGCATCGATGTGTTCATCGACGCACCAGAAGGCCGGCTCGGCGTTCAGTGCAAGAGGTATGTGGACGGTGCGCTGAAGTCCAAGCACGTAGAGCACGAGGTCTCCGAAGCCGACAAGGCGAACACACCAATCGTCCGCCTCATCGTCGCTACCACTGCCACGAGTGATGCGGTGCTCCTGCGGGAAGTGCAGGACCTCTCCGATGCACGGGTGGCTAAAGGGCAGTATCCGGTCAAGATTGAGTTTTGGCAGGACCTCTGCCGGCACATTCGTGGCAGTTCGAAGCTCCAGAACGACTACGCTCCCAATGCACCTGGCGCCGTCTTCCACCGCTTGGATGAACAGAACGCAGGGATTGAGGCGAACCTTCTCAACATCAACTCCAAACTGGAAGTTCTGACGGGCCTGCCCAACGGCCGCGCCGACTCTGTCAACAAGTTCCTTACTTCGCAACTTGACGCCGTCAACGACGTGCTTCGAGCCGCAAGGTTCAAGGATGCCGTTGAAGACTTGCAGCGTATCGGCGCCGACATGTCCCTCTTCGATGCTCACCAGCAGGCACGCTGGTACGTGCAGCGGGGCGTCTGCACGTGGCATCTAGAGAGCGGCGCTGCTGCCGCCCCTGACTTCCTTCGCGCCTTTGAGCTGTATCCCGACGACGAGAGAATCGCAGCGGCGAAGGTCAGAGGCCTACTCTTTACTGACAAGGTCGACGAGGCACTGGCCGCAGGGGACCAGGCACTCGCAAGGTATCCCGCATCAGTCCACGTCTGGATTTCCCATGCCAATGCCAGGATGGTCAAGGGGCACACCCTGGCGCTCGCCGATGCACCGGCCGCGATGCGCGACGACTGCGATGTGCTGCAGCTCCTTGCGTGGGCACGGAAGAAGGCCGGAGACCTAGCTGGCGCCGTCGAACTGAGCGCCAAGGCATTGGCCAAGCCGAACGCTGCGTTCTTTGTCAGGAACACGGCGCTGGTGCTGGCACTCGAGGCAGCTGCCAGCGACCCCGTAAAGGTCGCATATGGTTTGGTGGGCGAAGCAGCAATCGCCGCGCTCAGGCAGGCCGTCGAGGCACTCACCCCGCGAAAAGACCGCGTTTGGGCAGTGCAATCGCCGGGCTCAGTCGACGACACGCTGGTGCACCTTGGCTACAGCTACCTCGTGCTGGGTGCGCCTGATGAGACTCTGGCCCTTGTCGAAGAGGCCAGACACGCCGGCGCGCTGACTCCTCGGCTGAAACGTGTCGCACTAGAAGCCTTTCGTCGACTGGACCGCTCAGACGAGTTGGTTCGACTTGGTCGGGAGTGGCTCGACAACCTCGAGGAAGAGGCGTTGATTCTGGTCGCGGAGTATGCCTCTGGTGTGGGCGACGTTCAGCTGGTCGAGGCCGTGCAGGCGTTGTTGACGAAGAAGGGCAACCAGCAGGCAGAAGTGCCGCACCTGCTGCGCGCTACGCGGTGGGTCGCTCTTTGGCGCTCGGGCACCGGCAAGCAGCAAGCGCTGACGGAGGTCAAGGTAGCGGATGTTGCGAACTCAGACAGCCTCGCCGTCATATGTGGCGGCGCCCGGATACTGTATGCGGGCAAAGATGAAGTGGCAGCCGATGCGGCGATTGAAAAGGCTTGCACCCTGGTTTCAAAAGACACTGCTCCGGCAGAGCGACTCTTGCTCGCGGACCTGCTCTTCGCCACGGACAAGCTGGAGCTTGCCGCCCGTCAGTACGAGCTACTCGCCCCACGCGGCAAGCACTCCGAGCTCCACAACCGGCTGCTTCGCTGCTATGTGCGCATGGGCGCACTGCGCAAGGCGAAGGAGCTGATCTTTTCGTTTCCAGACACATGGACAAGGGACGAGCGAGCATTGAGTCTCGCAATTGACCTAGGGCAACAGGCATCCGACTGGGAGTTTCTGGTTCCCCTTGCTGAGTTGCATTGCGAGCGGCGGCCGCAGGAAGCCGGCGGCTGGCTGCTACGTCTCGCGCTCGACCTCAAGATGCGCAAGATGGCCCGATTCCACCATGCGCTTGAGTCGGTTCCGGCCGAGTTGTCAGGGCCGCCAAGACTTCTTGCTCAGGTTGCGTCCCTTGAGCTCCGCTTCGGCCGCAAAGAGGCCGGCATGCTGCGGCTGTATGGCATGTTTCGTCGCAACCTCGACGATGTAGACGCAGCCTCAGCCTACTTCATCGCCGTCGTGGCCGGGCCTCAAGAGCTGCCGTTCATGGAAGAGGAACTGACGGAAGTTCAGCCTGGGGCAGCCGTGACGCTCAAGAACGATTTTGGCGAGACGGTGACACTTTCGCTGGACCCGCAGGGTTTGCCGGATTTCCCAGCCCGCGAAGGCATGGTCGCTCCGTCCGGTGGCATAGCCCGCAGCCTATTGGGCGTGACCGTGGGTCAGCAAGTCTCTCTGCCCGGGCCCTTCGGAACCGAACAGCGCTTTGTTGTCGAAGGGGTGACAAGTGCCTTCCGGAGGCTGCTTCGCATCGCGCAGGAACGGGTCAACTCGCCGGTTGCTTCGGACCTGCCGGTGATGTCCGTGCCTGTCCCGAAGACAGAAAAAGGCGTCGACTTCAGCCACGTGCACGCAATGCTGAAGCGGCAGTCCGAGCACTCACGGCGAGCGCTTCAAGGCTACGCGGACAGCCCCATCACGCTGGGAATTCTGGGCAAGCTGCTCGGACGAAGCGTGGTCGACATGGTCTCTGGGTGGCCGTCTGACGCACCGCCCTTGTTCGTGTGCGCTGGCACTAAGGAGCAACGAGAGGCTGCTGTCGAATTGCTCCAACGGCCCGACGCCGAGTATGTTGTCGACGCTGCGACCATTGCCGAGCTGGCGTCACTTGACTGCTTTGCCGCCCTGGCGGCGCTACCTCGCGTCTACATCTCTACGAAGGCCGTTGAGACTCTCGAAGCTCGACTCGAAGAGGCGAAGCTCGAGCGCTCCGGCGGGCAGATGTTCGATGACAACGGCACGATGCGGTTTGTCGAGCACACGAACCAGGACAGGGAGCGGCAGACCGCGTTCATCCAAAGCATGGTTGACGCGGTCCGACAGCACTGTGTGACAGTTCCTGCCTATGGCCCGGAAGAGCTTCCAGCAGACCTGGAGCGAGCGCAGGACGTTCTCGAAGACGAGGAACTCGCTGCACTGCTACTGACTGCGGAGAAGAACGCGACCCTGTTCACCGTTGACGGGCGACTCGCCCAGTTCGGCGTTGTATCGGCGAAACTCAAGTCGGTGTGGCCGCAGGAGGTTCTTCGGTACGCCGGAGAACGAGGGAAGCTGACGCACCAGCAATACGCCTACGCTGTCGTTCGGATGTTTCTGCGGAATCGCAGCTTCGTTTCGCTAGGCTCGTACGACTTGGTGTTCATGTGCTTGCAAGGAGGCTACGCGCTAACCGAGGGGCTTCAGCGGTTCAAGGACTACCTGGCCTCCAGTTCCACTGAGCTTGTGTCGGCGGTTTCTGTTGCGTTCGAGTTCCTTGAACTGCAAGCGCGGCACCCCACTCAGTTCAAGGCGTTTGCGGAGCTCATGGGTCACATTGTCGAAGCGACCCTTCGCCACCCGCACTGTAATCAGGAGGAACTCTTGAAGGTCGCACTTGATTTTGCGAGCGACATGGCACTCAAGAGCAACGGTTCCTTCATGCCGTACTCTCGTGTTGAGGGCTACAGGCAGGCAGGCATGCGTGTCTACGCCAAGGTCCTCGGGGAGACGATTGAGGCCGCCGTACGGCTCGCCAGCTCGCCGCCGCGTCGACGAGCAATCAAGCTGCGTGCATTGAAGTGCATGCAGCCTCCGCATCTCACGTTCGATGGGGATGCGAGCGATCCGGTGGAGCCGCCTATCCAGCACGTGGAAGCGGGGCGAGAAGAAGACCTTCAGGCCGGAGTCGGTACGACCACGCTCGGCAGCAGTCGGGAATTGATCTTGCCCCTCGCCGACGCAGCGGATGAACGCGCTGAGGAGGCAACAACTGAATCGGAGCCGCCGCGAAACGCAGCGGCCTGACTGTCCGCTTCGAGATTGCGCGATCTGGAAGTTGGATGTCGCTTCAGGGTCGGTGCCGGCCCCTCAACGAGCACAAACCCCTCTGGCAATCGCGTTCGGTTGGTACTGCCCGTTGACGCACTAAGCAGCGAATCGAATTCGGCGTAGCGACTTGCGCGCGAGAACAATCGTCGATCCGCGTCGCTCGACCTGTGCCGCTGGTAACCAGCCTGTGCTCAAGCGCCAAGAAGATGGACCCGCAGACGCAGTTGTCGTCGGGCCGTACGTCCCAGCAGTCTGACATCAGTCAGATTTTGACCGCGAACTGTTCTTTGGTTTGGCCGGACGCCATTGCTTCAGTGAGCCAGCGAGGCATGCGGCCGCGTCCGGTCCATGAGTTGCCAGCGCCGTCGGAAAACTTTGCTGGCAGTTTGAGTCCGGCCGTCCTGGATTGGGCTGTCGTCTTGTCCGCCTTCTCGGCCACGCGGCGCTTCCGCGCCGGTGACTTCTTCGCAGCGGATGAGATGGCCTTCGTCTTGTGCGTGCCGAGGTGCGAAAAAAGCTGCTGAGGAGTGAGGTCATAGTGCTCGATCGCTTCCTTGATGCGAGCAATAACGCCGGCAACTTCCTTAGCCTTCGCGGCTTCGATTTGCTGTTGAAGGCGATGCATCTGTTCAGTCAACTGAGCAACCGACTTTGCCATCAGAACTCCTGCGTGTAGACAGTCCGGCAGCATAGCCGACATGAGCCCGAATGGCTCACCGAGCCCAACGGAAAGTAAAGGGTCTGCTCGGCTTGGCAAAGCCATTCAAGTTGTTCTCACCCATGAGCGAGCACACCGATGCGGCCGGAACGTCTTCTTAAACGTCCGTGGCCTCACAGGGGCGCTGTCTCCATTTAAACGCTCGCGGACACATGGACACGTTGAGGAAAGCGGCGCTGGGGCGAAGGACACGAAGACTACACAGCGTGCGGTCCCGGGTCTCGGTTTGGTCGTCGTATCACGCGGCGGAGCTACTGCCTAACCATTGGTCGCAAACGTCGTCCGCGTGATCGGCTTCAACACGGGGCTCATGCAGCCCTTCATGCATGACCTCTTCGCCGTCCGCGCTCGCGTTTGCTTCGGGAGTCCGGACTTTCTCAGATCAAGTTCACTGCCGACACGCTCCATCTGGAGGAGCGGCATGCGGGCCAACGGGATTTGTTCGCCAGCTAGAAGCATTGTTGAAGACATGCTGTCCGCGTCGTTCGTTGCCTTTCCGATGCCGCGGTTGGCTCCCCTACGCATCGTTAGATTCCGACGGATCAATGGAGCCCTCGTATATGTTCGTATCGTTCTCCAAAAGATGCGCCTATGACAAAGTTCATCCCGTCGCTGATTAAACAGATCCGCACCGCTGAAAACTCGATTGAGCCCACCGTCGCACCACAATATAAATGGAGCACGGCGGTGGGGGCGGCACGGCTCCGGTTATGAGGCTACGAACGTCCTACTCACTTTTGAAAGAAATTAATGATTTCGTACCGCACCCTGAACAGCGCCCTCGGCGCGATGATTTTTGGCCTCGCCGCATTTGGAAGCACTGCTGCGCAAGCTGATGGCCACTCGCAGGCGCTCAGTGAGCGTCTGGCGAGCGGCGGCAGTGCTCTTACTCGAGCCGAGGTGTTGGCCGACCTGAAAATCTACCAAGAATCGGGCCTCGCGTCGGAAGAGCGCGTGTACTCCGACACCGGGGTGGAAACGGCGGCACTTAAAAAGGCGCGCGCTCGCTATCTCGAACTTCGCAAGGGGGAACGCTACACCGCCCTGGTCGCGCAGATCTCGCGGCGCACCGGCGAGATTATTTATCGCGGCCACGGTGCATAAGCGAAACCAAGAGCCGCAGCCCGAGCGCTCGCCCTACCGCCTCGCGTGGATACAGGCGCGCTCGTTTGCCGTCCGAAACGATTGCCTTCTCAAATCGTGAAACCAATGAAAACTTTCTCACTCGTCATCGCCGGCGCTATGCTCAGCGCAGTTGTTGGCGCGCTTGCGGGCCCGACCCCGGCGCTCGCTGCAGACACCCATACAGCGGACGCTGCTCCAAATTGGCGAACGGGGCTTACGCGAACAGACCTCGCCCGTCAGAGCGTTTCTGCTGCGGGTTACGAACTTATTCAATCGCGTGTAGATTTCGCCCCCGGAATTACGTCGCCGCGGCACTCTCATCCAGGTGAAGAGGTGGCGTTCGTGATTGAGGGCGCAATCGAATACCAGTTGACCGGTCGCCCGGCAGTTGTGCTCAAGGCAGGGAGTTCGCTAGTCATCCCGGCTGGCACGCCTCACGTGGCTCGCAATGTCGGAGACGGGAAGGCGTCCGAGTTGGCGACCTACATCGTCAGGAAGGATCTTCCTTTGGTGAAGATCGAAGAGTGAGCCGAGGCCGCTGGCATCGACCCGGACATCAGCGAGGGATGTCCGGCTTCCCGAGCAAGTCGCTCGGGAAGCGACTTAGGTCGTCTGCTCAGCGACGTCCTGATTGAGGGACACGTTCGCGGCAAGGCGGAGTTGGAAAACCGTTCCGCCTCGTTCCGTCGCCTCCAATGTAAGTGTGCCGCCATGCGCCGTGGCAATCGACTGGCAGATGGCGAGCCCCATGCCCATCCCGTTCGACTTGGTGGTGAAGAACGGCTGGAAAACATTCCGGGCAGCGGCGGCGTCAATCCCGGGCCCGTTATCTTCGAATGAAACTACCAGGTGTCCGTCTGACTGCGCTGCAGTTCGCACCAGCAGTCGACGTTCTCCTTCTTGGCTCTCCAAGGCTTCGATTCCGTTCATCGCAAGATTGACGAAGACCTGCTGAAGTTGCGTGCGATCCCCGCTGACGGGCGGTAGCGATGGGGTGAGTAACGTGTCCATTCGCACTCTGCGTTTCCTAGCCTCTGCACCAAGGAGAATGACAACGTCGCGCAGCGCCGCATTCAAGTCGACATCCTCGCGCGCTGGAGCGGCATTGCGCGCCATCGACCGAACGCTTTCAATGATTGTGGCGGCGCGGTGTCCGTCCGCAACAATGCGGCGCGCGGTCTCCCGGGCGCGTTCCAGGTTCGTGCGCTCAGGATCAAGCCATCTAACACACGCACTTCCGTTGGCCACCATGGCGGCCAGCGGTTGATTGACTTCATGAGCAATCGAGGCCGTGAGTTGACCCATCGTTGTCAGTCTGCCCGCGTGTGCCAGATTAACCTGAGTCTCGCGCAGCGCTTCATCAACTCGGCGGCGCTCGCTGACGTCCATTACAACACCTACGTACTCAGCTCCAGCACTCAAGGGGTCGGGTTGACCAATCGCCAGCAAATGCTTCGTTGTCCCGTCTGCGAGCACGACGCGATACTCGAACGTGAAGTCAGTACCGTCGGCAACAGCTTTAGAGTGGGCTGCTAGGATCTCCGCTCGCTCATCGGGGTGAATGCGCAGCAGAACGTCGTCGGCTTGCGGTTCGGCGCCCGACGGATCCATACCCATGATTGCGTAAAGCTGCGCTGACCACGCCGCTCGGCCAGTAGCGACGTTCCATCTCCAACTTCCGGTCTGGCTGATCGTCTGTCCGAGCGTGAGAATGGCTTCGTTGGCCCGCAGTGCAGCCTCGGCGCGGTGTCGTTCCTCCACTTCCGCCACCAGGTCTGCGTACAACCGCGCATTCTCCAAAGAGATGGCAACCTGAGGAGCAAGGAGGTCCAGCATGGCGACCGCGCTCGGCGTGAAAACGTCGGGAACAAAAGTGTTCTCCACGTAGAGAAGTCCGATCAATGCGTTCTGTTTGAGCAGTGGCACCGTCACGACCGACCGCGGACGATGTCTTTGAACGTACGAGTCTTGGCTGAAGAGGTCACTGCCACGGTGAGGGTCATTGAGCACAAGCGCTTCCCGCGTGCGCCGGACATAGAGCCCGACAGACTCGGGGAATGCGGCCGCGCCCTCTTGCCCATCGGTCTCAACGACGATCGCTCCCGCGCCCTTGCGGGCTTCGGCGGACAGCACGAACGCCCCCTCGCGACAAAGGAGAAGCAATGCACGGTCTCCACCAGCCTGCTCCAGAACGAGGCGCAGAAGCGTCCGCGTGACATCGTTGAACTTGATCTCTTGCGAAAGAGCTTGCGATGCGCGCAGCACGCTGGACAGGTCCATCGATCGCCAACTGGTCTGCACGATTCCCCGCTCCGCACCCCTTGGGACGGCGGTAGGGATCAACTTCGCGTTCAGCGACTCGGCCTTTGCGGTTGCTCCCCACTGTGCGTAGGCTTCCTGGGCCACGGCCAAATAGGCGCTGGCCGCAGTGTGGAGCCGAGCCTGAAGGTGATGGCGGTACGCCGCCTCGGCGATCAGGGCCTGCATGTTCGCATAAGCGCCTCGCCGCGCTGACAACAGCGCTTGTTCGTACAGGCGCTGCGCAAGACCGTCATGCCCGGTCAGTGAAGCGCGCTCTGCAGCCAACAGCTCGGCGCGACAGGCAAACGTTGATGGGCATGTCCTCGACCAAGCTTGCAGTTTGAGTAGGTGACCTTCGAGAATGTCGGCCGCGGCCGGCATAGCGAGGTTTCCGGCTCGGGCCGCCAACGACACAGCGAGTCCTGCAAAAAGGTGAAACTCAGCCTCCTCCAGGAATTCCTCTGAGGCCCAAACGAGCGGCGACGCGTGCTCACGCGCATTCATCGATGCACCCGCATCACCGGCGATCACGCAAGCTTGGAGCTTGCGAATCCAGTACCACCCGAGGGGAAGCTCGAAGCCAGCGACGGCGGTGATTTCCGCACACAAAGTATGTTCGGCCGCCTCGCTTTCAAGAAGCGTCGTCAGGGCGGCGGTTTCGCCGCGCAAAGCCTTGGCGAGACCTCGCTGTACGCGCAGGATCATTTCCCCAAGGAGGAACTTGGACGCACGGCTGAACGCAAGTCCATCGTCTGCAACTCGCAGCGCTTCACCTATCCAGGTGCCAGCGACGATGTGGTTCGCAAAAAGGTTGTTGTGTGCGTAGGCGGTGTAGGTCTGATTGCCACAAAGCCGGGCTGCCTCGATTGCCCCTTGAAGGATCGCGGCGCTTTCGCCGAGGGGACTCGTCCAACTGCAACAGAAGACTGCATAGCACAGCCTGCCTATTGGCTTCATCGCATCAGCGCCTTCGGCTTCAGTGAGCCGATAGCCAAGGCGCCCGAATCGGTAGGCTACGTCATGGTTCAAGAGCCGTGGCCCAAGAACCCTGCTCAGCATGATGAAGGCGATGCCTGACTCATGGGTCCGGCCGCACTGCAAAGTGCGAACTGCCATGCGCAGTACAAGCAAGCTGTGAAGATTGCGGCTGGTATAGAGCACCGCCGGCAGAGTGAAGGTGACCAGTTCCAGCGTAGCAGCGTGTATCCGATCGACCGTCATTGGCAGCTCAGCCAGAGCCTCGACCGCACGGCCTGCAAGCACGCGCTCAAGCTCTCGTGCTTCCGCGACCACGTCGTCAACCGACGGCTCGCGAGGGCACTCCAGCCCTGTCCGACGCAGGTATTCCATGCCAACTGCCACAGCTTGGTCGAACCGCCCCATCATTGTGAAGAGATCGGCTTGCAACTTGCAGACAGTGGCGAGGGCCAATAGATCTGTGGTCTTCTCAAACAGTGCACCAAGCAGCCTTTCTGCGCCCTCGTGGTCACCGGTGAGCATCCGGCTTTCAGCTTCGCACATGGAGAATGCGAACTCCACATCGAGCTGCGTGGGGCTCGGCTGAGTGCCGAGGAAGGTGCGACCGTGAGCCAGGTAGTTCAAGGCGGCAGCGTGCCCCATCGCTTCCATTGATCGACGTGCCGCTCTCAGATTGAGATCGGCGATACGATCTCGCTCAGCTTGATCCTCCACTGCCTCGCTTCTCGCGGCGTTATAGTGCCGCGCTGTCTCGAACACGAGCCGCTGCTGATCCAGGCGCGCAAGGGAACGAGCCAATGTCAGATGAATCCCAGCAAGCTCGGATTCTTCGATGAGGCTGTAAGCTGCCTCTCGAATGCGATCATGAATGAATCTGACCTCGTCGCGCCGCATCACGACAAGCCCTTCTGTGACGGCAGGTTGAAGATCCACCGAAAGGGATGCAACGTCAGCCTCCCAGATCTGCGAGAGCTCATCGGCGCTGTAGCGCCCGCCCAAACATGCCAAGCGCTGCAGTGCCCGTCGCGTTCGGGGCGGCAGGTGGCTTACGGCCGTCACCATCACGGACAGCAGGTTCTCAGTGAAGGCAAGTTCCTGGGCTGCAACGGCATCTGCCGTCCACATGCCCGTCGCATCGGAGTACGTGATCAGTCCCGCATCGTTCACGCTCCCGAGGAACCGTGTTACCGCGAGAGGAATACCCCCGGTCTTTCTAAAGGTGACGTCGGCCAATGTGGTCGCTGCCATGGGCTCCAGGGCAACGGCGTCGGTCAGCCATTCCCGCAATCCAAAGACATCGAGAGGCTGCAAGCGAAGATCAGTTGTGCGTACCCCCTCGCCGCTGATCGCATGGGCCCACTGCTGCAGGTCATGGTCGCGACTGGCCTCGCCGTTCCTGTAAGAGCCAACCAAGAACATGTTCGGCACGTGCTTCCCTGACAGGAGTCGCTTGAGCAGCGCCATGCTCGGCAGGTCCACCCATTGCAGGTCATCCAGCATCAGCAAGAGCGGGCCATCGACTGATGCAGCGGCTTCAAGCAAGTTGCCGAACAGCAACTCGAAGCGATTCTTCGCTTCGAGCGGCGGGAGATCCACGGTGCCTGGCTGCGGGCCCAAAAGGCGCTCGAGACCAGGCATCATTGCCTCCATCAGCTTGCCGTTTGCCCCAAGTGCCTGGCGAAGTCGGTCGCGCCATGCTTCTGCGCCGCTGGGCGCGAGGCTCAGTGCGCGATTGACGATTCCGGCCATGGCTTGCGCCAAGACTCCATACGGGGTCGCTTGGCTGAGCGCATCGCACTTGCCGTACGCTGCAACTCCGTCCTTGAGCGCGATCGAGCCGAACCGTTTCAGCAACGCGGACTTGCCGATTCCGGATGGCCCCGAAACCAGGAGCAGTTCCGTGCTGTGTGAGACGCAGACGCGTTGCCATGAAGCCTCCAGCTCGAGCGTCGCGGCTCGGCGCCCGTAGAGGTCCGCGGGGCGAGAGAGCTTGTACGGACTGTCTCTTTCTGCCACCGGAAACTCGGTGACAACCCCAGTGCGAGTCAGCGCATGCTGGCATGCGCGGAGATCCGCTTCCAAGCCGGCCGCAGTTTGATACCGCTCCTCAGGCAACTTGCGTAGCAATCGAGCAAGTATGTGGCCAATTTGCTCGGGACAGTCGGGGCTGTAGGCGGGCGTCGGAGGTGCTTCCGCGATATGGCAATGAATCCAACCCAACGCATCGCCAGCATGGAATGGAAGTCGGCCGACAAAAAGCTCGTACAGAATAATCCCTACGGAGTAGATGTCACTCCGCGGGTCAATCGGCAGATCCAACCTGCCTGTTTGTTCTGGAGATATGTATGGCATCGTGCCTGAAACGAAATCAGGCGAGGCTTTGGATGAGCCGATGGTCGCTAGGCCGAACCCGGTCAACCATACCGTCCGACTGGCGCCCACAAATACGTTCTGCGGCTTGAGATTTCGATGAACAATGCCTTTGCTGTGCATGCGGCCTACAGCATTGGCGATACCCACGGCAATTTGGAGCCGCTCCGCAAGCGATGGCAGCGCACACCACAAACTGTCAAGAGGTTCAGCCGCTGGATCGTCGATCCACAAACAACGATCTCCTGCGCGACTGTCAATGAACAAGGGGCGGAGTGCCCAGTCGCTGTCGAGGTGTGGCGCCAGCGCCAGCTCCGCTTCCAAGAGTACCGAGCGCAGCGGCGGCGGACAGGCGGATCCGATGGAGCGCAGTAGGCGGCTATCGTCGCTGTTGGCCGCCATGGAGCCAATCCGATGCAGATGTGTTTCTGCTCCAACTTGGAGCGGCTCCGCACCTTCCAAGGAATGCGGCCAATGCGCGCTGTGGAGGTCGTCTTTCAAGGGTGCTCTGATTGTGGGCAGTACTTGACCTGCGCAGGTTTCAACGGCGCTTTGCAGCCCCGATACCCAGCCGCTCCGCCGCGAGCACGAGGTCGGGGAGCGAACGCGCTCCCATCTTTTCCATCACGTGCCGCTTGTGAACTTTCGCCGTGATCTCGCTGACCCCCAATTCGGCTGCCAGCTGTTTGTTCATGAGACCACCAACAGCGAGGGCCATCACTTCGCGCTCCCGCGGAGTCAGGCCGTCAAACCGGGAACGAAGGTCAAAGGTTTGTGATTCCGCATCGATCCGAGCAGCATCGATCGCGAGTGCTGTCTGCACTGCCTCAAGTAAAACGTCTTCAGCGATGGGCTTGGTCAGAAACTCGACTGCGCCGCCTTTCATCGCTTGAACGGTCATAGGGATGGTCCCATGGCCCGTCATGAAAATGATGGGAATGGCATACCGGCGTTCGCGCATCGCGGTTTGGACGTCCAGTCCGCTCGCCTCTTCAAGGCGCATATCCAGCAAAACACACGACGGAGTACGCGGTCTGTCGGCCGCAAGGAACGCTGGAGCGCTGCTAAAACTCCGCGTCGTGAAATCTGCGGACTCAAGCAGTTCTGTTAACGCGAAGCGCACTGACGGATCGTCGTCAACAATCTGGACCACTGGCTGTTCACCAATTGCGCCACCACCTTGAATACAACGAGTCTGGCTCACTGCGGATCCTTTTCGACCGCTGCGGCGATTGACTCTAATAAATTGTCCTCGCCAACGGGTTTGCCGAAGAACGCGAATGCGCCACCAGCAAGGGCTTGCTTCCGGGTGTCCGGGTCTGCGTGCGCGCTCACAAAGACGACTGGCGTGGCAGGACTTCGATCCGCTAGAACGCGTTGAAGATCCAACCCGCTCATTCCGGGCATGTTGATATCAAGGACAACGCACTCGACGTGCGGAAGGGCCTCATCGTTGAGGAATGCCTCCGCTGACTCGTAACCCACGGCTTCGTGCCCCGCCGATTCCAATAAGTTTTGCAAGCCGTATCGGACATTGCTGTCGTCGTCGACGATCACTACAAAGGCCATGCCCCGACACCCCGCAATTCAAGATTGGCATCCGCAGATTATCGCAGGGCGAATCCAATGAGCAATTACACCTTTGGATAGGTACGCCTCGCCACTGCCGCTGTGCATATCCTTTCGTATCGTTTCCGGCAAATCGATGGCATGACAAAGTTCATCCCGTTGCTGAAGCGCGGATAGAAATGCAGAGCGACAAAGAAAACGACGAGCTGGGTATGCGTTCACGTCCCACGTGTTTGCGCGCCCGGAGTTGATTAAACCTGTAAAAGAAAAGTGAGGGAATATGGGAAACAAACTCACCACGCTCGACGGCGTGGAAATGTACTACAAAGACTGGGGGCCTCGATCCGGACGGCCGGTCATCCTGAGCCATGGATGGCCGCTGAACTCGGACAGCTGGGAAGCGCAGGCGCTTCACCTGGCATCCAACGGCTTTCGCGTGGTCTGCCACGACCGCCGCGGGCACGGCCGCTCCGGTCAACCCTGGGACGGCAATGACATGGATCACTACGCCGATGACTTGGCTCAACTGATCAATGTTCTCGATCTGCAGGCAGTCTCGCTGTTCGGCTTTTCCACCGGAGGCGGCGAGGTCGCACGCTACGTTGGGCGTCACGGCACCGTGCGGGTGGCGAAGCTGGGCCTGATTGCTGCCGTCCCTCCGCAGATGCTGCGCACTGAGGCGAATCCCCAGGGCTTGCCCCGAGAAGTCTTCGACGGCTTGCGCTCGGCATCACTGCAGGACCGCTCTCAGCTCTATCGAGACATCGCCTCCGGCCCGTTCTTCGGCTTCAACCGTCCTGGTGCGAAGGTGTCTCAGGGGATGATCGACAGCTTCTGGATGCAAGGCATGACGGCCGCGCACAAAAGTGCGTACGACTGCATCGAGGCGTTCTCGGCGACAGACTTCACCGCTGATCTTCAGAAGTTTGATCGGCCGACACTCATCGTTCACGGCGACGACGACCAGATCGTCCCGATCGATGCAGCGGCCCGTGCGTCCAAACGCCTGATCCCGCACGCAGAGCTCAAGGTGTACGTCGGTGCCCCGCACGGCCTCACCGATACCCACAAGGACCAGCTCAACGCAGACCTTCTGGCATTCCTCAACGCTTGACTTGCCCCGCCGTCGGGAGGACCACGAGCCCGCCTGGCCAAACGCTTCTCCGTGTCGTCAGGACGACGACCCGAACCGTGCTCGGCATCCGACCCGTACGCTTCCAACGCCATCGTGGCCGCACCGCGGCTGAAGAACTTCCTACGAAGAAATCAACATGAAATCGATCGCTTACGCTCTCCTCTCCGCCGCAATTCTGACCGTCGTCGCCCCGGCCTCCGCGCAGACGCAGCCAACTGCGCCGATCCGCAACGTCGTCCTCGTCCACGGGGCCTTCGCAGACGCGTCTGGCTGGCGCGGCGTGTATGACCAACTGACCGCGCGTGGGTACACGGTCAGCATGGTCCAGAACCCCCTGACCTCGCTTGAAGACGACGTGGCCGCGACCAATCGTGTCCTGGCTCGCCAGAATGGCCCGGCGATCCTCGTTGGCCATTCGTATGGCGGTGCAGTGATCACCCAGGCGGGCAACAACCCTGCCGTCGCAGGCTTGGTTTATGTCGCTGCGTTCGCTCCGGAGCTCGGACAGTCTGTGCTCGATCAGTACGCCGATGTGCCGCCGCCGCCGAACTTCAAGCCGGAGGAGCAGAAGGATGGTTTCGCCTTCCTGCAGGCAGAGACGTTCCGCGCCGGGTTTGCCGCTGACGTTAGCGCGAAGGATGCAGCCTTCATGCGCGACTCTCAAGTTCCGGTCGCGTTGGCTGCGCTGAAAGCAAAGATGACGACGACAGCTTGGAAGACCAAGCCCAGCTGGTATGTGGTTGCCACCGAGGACGGTGCAATCGCCCCCGAGCTTCTTCGCAAGACGGCAAAGCGCATCAATGCCCAAACCACGGAGGTCAAGGGCAGCCACGTGGTGTTCCTGAGCCAACCGAAGGCTGTCGCAGACGTGATCGACGCAGCAGCTCGCGGGGCGGCGAAGCGCTAGTCAGCAGCGCATCGCCAACCGATTCGAATCCGGGCAGCGGCTCGCTGCGCCGACCACAGGCCAGCAGCTTCGGTTCAAACGCCGAACGGTTTGCCTGTCTCCACCTTCATTCACTTCTCCCATGAAAATCATCTCCCTGATCCTTTCGCTTGGCCTCATTGCTTGCACGGCCACCGTCAACGCACAAGCTCAGACGTCGTCCGCCAAGTCGCCGCAAGCCGTCGAGCGCACCTCCAGCACGATCACGACACGTGACGGCGTTCAGCTGTACTACAAAGACTGGGGCCCGAAGAACGGCCAGGTTGTCGTGTTCAGCCACGGCTGGCCGCTCAGCTCCGACAGCTGGGAGTCCCAGATGCAGTTCCTCGCAGCCAAGGGCTATCGGGTGGTTGCGCATGACCGCCGAGGTCACGGTCGTTCCAGCCAGCCCTGGGACGGCAACGACATGGATCACTACGCCGACGACCTTGCAACCGTAATCGGTTCGCTGAAGCTCAAGGATGTCACGCTGGTGGGCTTCTCCACCGGTGGCGGCGAGGTGGCGCGTTACATCGGCCGACACGGTACGGCTCGCGTGAAGAAGGCCGTGCTGGTGAGTGCTGTCACGCCGCTGATGCTGAAGACGGCTGACAATCCGGGTGGCCTGCCGATTGACGTCTTCGACGGCCTGCGCACTGCATCGCTGGCTGATCGCTCACAGCTGTATCTCGACATCGCCTCCGGTCCTTTCTTTGGCTACAACCGCCCGGGCGCTAAGCGATCGGAAGGCGCGATCCAATCGTTCTGGCGCCAGGGCATGGTGGCGGGTCACAAGAACACGCTGGACTCCATCGCCGCATTCTCCGCGACTGATTTCCGCGCAGATCTGAAAAAGTTCGACGTGCCGACGCTGATCGTCCATGGCGACGACGACCAGATCGTCCCGATCGATGCTTCGGCGCGCGCGGCAGCAGCGCAGATCAAAGGTGCGAAGCTCATCGTGTACGCAGGCGGTCCGCACGGCATCACGGACACGCACAAGGATCGTCTGAACAACGACCTGCTGACCTTCATCTCCCAGTGAGCGTTCCCGGGCGCCGTGTCTACACGCGGTGCCCGCTCATGTAGCCCCCTCGTGCGTGCCGGCATCACATCTGTCCTACCCCAATGAACAACTCTTCCGCTAAGCCCACCATCGTCCTCGTTCACGGCGCCTTTGCTGATTCATCTAGCTGGAGCGGCGTCATCACCCAGCTATTGGATCGCGGGCATTCCGTCGTTGCGGTCGCCAATCCGCTGCGCGGAGTTGCGGCCGACGCTCAATACCTCGGAGGCATTCTTGACGCCATCGCTGGCCCCATCGTGTTGGTCGGTCACTCGTACGGCGGAGCAGTGATCAGTCAAGTTGCGGCCACACAAGATCGCGTGAACGCGCTGGTTTTTGTCGCGGCCTTCGCCCCAGACGAGGGCGAAAGTGCGGCGCAGCTGGCAGGCCGATTCCCTGGTGGCACTCTTGGAGCCGCGCTAGCCGCGCCGGTTCCGCTC